>OBLQ010000176.1_pt1 | contig 23125 bp, 16 predicted proteins | sample 1519881 | NCBI WGS metagenome assembly OBLQ01 (sample SAMN01911456, study PRJEB22533) | soil metagenome | biome: Soil | place: Malaysia | collected 2012-04-30 | depth DG_metagenome m | reverse complement strand
GGCTCGTCCCCGAGTCTGCCGCGATGCGGTGGCTGGAGTTAATTACATCCTTCATCATGCGGCGATTCCCTCCGTTCCGAGATCCATCGAAGACCCGGAGGGCACGAACCGGGCTAACGTTACGGCGACTCTCAATCTGGCCGCGGCTGCGAACCGGGCCAAGGTCAAACGCCTGGTATTTGCCAGTTCTTGCGCGATTTATGGCAACGCCCAACAAATGCCCATCGCTGAGAGTGCGAGCGAATGTCCTCTATCTCCTTACGCGCTTGCCAAGCAGATAGGTGAGCAATACCTTGGGATGTGCCAACGGACTTTCGGCCTCTCATTTGTGAGCCTGAGGTATTTCAACGTCTTCGGCCCACGCCAGGATCCGAATTCCCAGTACGCCGCCGTCATACCGAACTTCATCACGGCCGCGACGCACGGACGATCTCCCACGGTGTTCGGCGACGGTCTGCAGACGCGCGACTTCACCTATGTGGAGAACGTCGTGCAGGCCAACCTCCTCGCCTGCGAGGCCCCCGCCGAGGCGGTCGGACGGGCCTACAACGTGGCCTGCGGCGTTTCCACGTCCCTCCTGGACCTGCTGCTCCTCCTCGGTGCGATCGTCCGGGCCACGGTCACGCCGCAGCATGCGGCGGCGCGACCCGGCGATGTCCGGCATTCCCTGGCAGGGATCGAGGAAGCGCGGAAGTGCCTCGGATTTCGGCCGCACGTGGGTCTCGAGGAAGGACTGCGAAGGACGGTCGACTGGTTCCGGGCATGAAGCTGTCGGTCGTGATCCCCGTCTACAACGAGGCAGCAACCATCGCCAGGGTGGTGGACCGTGTCCGGGCCGCGCCTTTCGAGAAGGAGATCATCATCGTGGACGACGCGTCGACCGACGGGACGCGGCAGGTCCTGCGGGACCTGAATGTCGCGGATCTCGTGGTGCACCTGCAGGAGACCAACAGGGGCAAGGGCGCGGCGCTGCGCGCCGGCTTCGCGCGGGTGAGCGGCGACGTCGTTCTCGTGCAGGACGCGGATCTGGAGTACGACCCGGCCGACTATCCGAAGCTGCTCCGGCCCATTCTGGACGACAGAGCCGACGTCGTTTACGGCTCGCGTTTCGGGGGCGAGACTCACCGCGTGCTGTATTTCTGGCATTACGTCGGGAACCGCTTCCTGACGATGCTCTCCAACATGTTCACCAATCTGAACCTCTCCGACATGGAGACGGGATACAAGGTGTTCCGGGCGAGCCTGCTTCCACGACTGCGCCTGCGGTCGAACCGTTTCGGTTTCGAGCCCGAGTTCACCGCCAAGGTCGCGCGCCTCGGCTGCCGGATTTACGAGGTCGCCATTTCCTATCATGGACGCGGATACGATGCGGGCAAGAAAATCACCTGGAAGGACGGCGTCGCGGCGATCGGCTGTATCGTCCTCTACCGGTTCCTGGACTGACCCGAAGAGACTGCCCGTCTACGGAGTGATTCTGGCCGGGGGTTCAGGGACCCGCCTCTGGCCCCTGGCCCGGGCGGCCCGTCCGAAGCAGTTTCTGCCGCTTTGGGGCGGGAAAAGTCTGTACCGGCTGACCTATGAGAGAATGACGTCGATCGTCGGGGCCAACCGTGTTCTGGTCGTCGCCGGCCGGGCTCACCTTGCTCAGATTCGGGAGCAGACGCCCGAACTGCCTCCGGGCCGGCTCATTCTGGAGGGAGTCGGGCGCGATACCGCACCCTCCGTCGCCCTTGCGGCCGTGAGACTCATGACGCTTCGAGGGGACGCCATCATGGTGCTCGCGCCGTCCGATCACTGGATCAGGGGAGCGTCCCGATTTCGTCGCACGATCCGCGCGGCCATCGATGCCGTGAAGAGGACCGATGGTCTCGTGGTGCTGGGTGTCAAGGCCCGCGCGCCGAATCCCGGCTTCGGGTACGTTCGACCCGGCAAGCGATGCCCCGGGACACGGGTGATGAGGGTCGGTCGATTCGTTGAGAAGCCTGAAGGCCCCAGGGCGCGCCGATTCGTGCAATCAGGCCGGTGGCTATGGAATTGCGGCGTGTTCGTGTGGAGGGCGGGTCGCATCCTGTCGGAGCTGCGCATTCACTGTCCAGCGGTGCTGCGGGTGGCAGGCGCCCGGCCCCTCCCCCCTCCCGAGAGTCCCTGGGTCGTTCCGGCCCGCTTCATGAGACGCAGCCGGGCGATGCCGATCGACCGTGCCGTGCTGGAGAGATCCGCGAGGGTTCACGTGGCCAGCGGCGGCTTCGATTGGTCGGACCTGGGCACGTGGGATAGTGTCGCGCTGCATCTCAAGCAGGATGGCCTGGGGAACGCCGTGCTCGGAGAGACGCTCGTGATGGGCGCGGGCGGCTGTTTGAGCGTGAATCCCGGGGGGCTCACGGTCCTGTCCGGTGTTCAGGATCTGATCGTGATCCGGTCCGGTGACTGCGTCCTGGTTGCTCCTCGGGGTGACGCGCAGCGCGTCAGGGGCGTCGTGGCCACGATGGGACGGCGGTTCTCGAGATGGGTCTGAAGACATGAAGACGAGCCGCGTTGCGCTCTATTGCGAGGAGTTCGTGAGGTGGGGTCTGGTGGGATTGGTGGCGTTCACGCCGCTGGCCTTCGGCACGGTCGAACGCTGGTCGATCCTCATCACGGAGTGGGGCGTGACCACCCTCTGGGTCGTCTACCTCCTGGGACGGCTGTGGGCGGGCCGCTCGAGCGTCCGCTCGGACTGGCGGACGCTCATGGTTCTGATCCCCTTCTGCCTCTATATCGGCTTCGCAGTTCTTCAAACCACTCCCATTCCGATGCGATGGCTGGACGTGATCTCCCCCGGCTCGGCCAGGTACCACACCCCTCCGGCCCTGGGTGAGCCGGCCGGGGCGCCGGCAGGCGGGATCCACCTGACCCAGTCGGACCCGCTGCTCCATCTCGAATCACCGAAGCGGGCGACCATCAGCGTCAACGCCTCTGAGACGGGCAGGCGTGCTGGAGAGCTGCTGGCCTTTGTCGCCCTCTTTGCCCTCGTGGCCTCGTGGGCCGACAGCGTCGCGAGGATCCGATTCCTCGCCAGTGCGGTCGTTGTCGTGGGCTCGTTCGTGGGGATCGAGGCGCTCGTGCAGTACTTGACCTGGAACGGCCGAATCTACTGGATACGCAAGGTTCCCCCGTCCTCCGCATTCGGACCCTTTGTGAACCACAATCACTTCGCGGGTTATGTGGAAATGATCGTGCCGGTGGCCGTGGGCATGGTGTTCGTCCTCGCGGAGGCCTGGCGTGGCGATGGAGGGGAGGAGCGGGCCCCGGCCGCGGCGGGCCGCTTCAGCTTCGATGTGCGGGCGCCGCGAACGGTCGAAGGTCCCTGGGGAAAGGTCGTCCTCCTGCTGTTTGCGACCATCGTGCTGCTTGTGAGTCTCATCCTGAGCTTGTCGAGAGGGGGAATCCTTTCGAGCGTCGTGAGTGGAGTCGTGCTCTTCTGGATCCTCTGGAGAGGGCGCCGATCTCGACGGGTCCTGTGGACCGTCGGTCTCTGTCTGCCCCTCGTCGTCATCGGCATGATTGCATGGATCGGCGGCGACGCGGTCCGGGACAGGATGAGCGATCTCGGCGAGATCAAGACCGAGGCGTCGTTTCGTTCCCGCGTCATCATCTGGAAGGCGGTGGTTCGCCATGTCCCCGAGTTCCTGTGGGCGGGGGCGGGGCTGGGGGCCTTCGAGGACAGCTTCGCAGCCTACACGCCGAAGGGATCCAGCTCCCGCTGGGACAAGGCGCATAACGACTACCTGCAAACGCTGTGGGAGAGCGGTATCTGCGGATCCGCGCTCCTGTTGATCTCCATCGGCATGTTCGTCGCGAATTTCTGGTGGAAGGCGCTGCGGACCCGGGACGCGCCGCTCGATCCGTTGCGTGCGGCCATCGCCGTCTCGATCCTGAGCATTGCGCTGCATTCGTGCGTCGACTTCAATCTCCAGATTGGATCGAACGGATTTCTGGTCGCGCTGCTCGCGGGACTTCTCGTCAGCCTTTCACCGCGCTCGAGGATCGGGACGTCCCCGCGTGGCGGTGCCGTGCCGGCACCGCTCAGTTCCGTGACGGAGCCAGGACTGCAATGAACGTTGGCGCGACAGGTGAGAGCCGCAGGCCGGTCCGGAAGTCGGCGATCCTGCTGTGCTTCCTGGTCGTCCTTGCGGGCGAGAGCGGCTGGTACGGAACGCGTCTGGCGGCGAGCGTCCTTCACCTTCGCGGCGAAAGGGCCTTCTTCCGCAATGACCTGGTCGGCAGCCTGAAGGACTACGATCGGGCGCTGGAGCTCGGTGGAGAGCGCGACCTGATTCTCGCGGATCGCGTCCAGCTGCTCCTGTTCGCCATGGACCAGCAGGAAGCGGGGGTCAAGGTCAAGATGCCGTTGCCGGCGGAGCAGACGATACAGGTCGTTCACCACGACCTGCGGGTGCTGATCGGCACGGCCCCCTCGAAAGCGTTCTACTGGTCCCTGGCTGCCGATGCGTACCGCCATGACGCGTATCGTGCTCGGCGCGCGACGCCGATCGACATCGCCACGCTCTCGGAGAATCCGCTCGCGAACCTCACACCCCAGGATTGGCTGGCGATCGGGGCCATGGAGGTTGCGGCGAGGCTGGAGCCCAACGCCTACATCTACCAGGACATGCTGGTCGAGCACTTCCTGGAGATGGGAGTACCGTCGAGAGCGGCCGATCATTGCCGGCTGGCGGTGCTGGCGCTCCCGGATCTGGATGAACATCAGTATCTCTCCCGGCCGAATCTGGACGCCGCCGTCTACGAGGCGGCGGTGCAGGGGTTTACCCAGAGTCTGGAGCAAGGCTCGATGATTCCCGCTGCCCGGATTGACTGCGATGTCGCGCGTCTCATGCTGTCTCACGGGGACACGGACCGGGCGCTGGACTATCTCAACCATGCGATCGCACGTCAACCGGGCTGGAGTGTGCCCCGATACCTGAAGGGCACCGCATACTTCAGGACCAAGCAGTACGAAAAGAGCGCCCGGGAGCTGGCTCACGTGGTTCAGTTGAAACCGACCGACGCGGCTTCACGATACTACCTGGGCCTCGCGTATGAGCAGATGGGACGGCGGGAGGACGCAATCTCGGAGTTGACAAAGGCCCGGGAGCTGCGACCGGAGGAGCTGAAGTACTTCCACGCTCTCGGTGCGGCGCTGGAGGCTACCGGCCGGCTTCAGGAAGCCGAGCGGCAGTACCTGGCGGCGGCGAATCTTCACCCACGCGACACCGGGGCCTGGGCCCGGTTGATCGAATTCTACAAGCGCCATGGGGAGGTTCGCGAGGCGCAGCGGGCCTGCTCCAGGGCGCAATCGTCGGACCACGTCGACGCTCTCGGCTCGGCCTGCGACGCGCTCTCGGGTGACGACTGATGAACCGGAGCGGTCCGGCGACCAGTCGCCTGGTGATCCTCGGTCTCGGCCTCGTGTATCTCGTCGGTCTGGGCGTTGGACTCATCTGGTTTCAATGGCCCGCGCTCTGGATCACGGCCCTGACCCTCGGCGTATGCGGCCTGCTGCTCCTGATGCTGAATCCGCTCATCGGAGTGCACGCCTTTGTGGTTCTCCTGTTTGCGGAAAATGTGATCGTGAGCGAAAACGGAGTGACCGGCATGAAGGTGATCGGCGGCGTCATTCTCGTGGGTTGGCTTCTCAACGTGGCCATCCGGCGGAAGGCGCTGTTCCATCTCGACGGATTCGTGGTCACGATGCTGTTCTTTGTCGGTTGGTGCGGCATGACGCTGATCTCGGCCTGGGATTCGCAGGTCGCGCTGAGCCGGCTCCTGACCTTTGTCCAGCTCGGGCTGGCGGCGCTGATGTTCATATCGGTCGTCGATACGCCGGCCAAGACACGGGGATTGCTGCGGACGATTGTGATCTGCACGTGCGTCGCCACGCTCGTCGGGATGTTCCTCTACTATTCCGGGGCGACCACGAAGGTGGAGGGGATCGGAGAGAATCGAAACCGGTTCGCCTGCTACATCAACATCGCGATCGTGTGTGCCTACATCCTGCAGCAAACGGGACGGACCTCCATTCGACGGCTGACCGTGTTTGTAACGCTGCCGCTCCTGTTCATGGGTCTGGCGCTGACTTTCTCGCGCGCCGGCATCCTGGTGATGATCATCGCGGTTCTTTCCTTGTGGTTCAGGTTTGCGAAGGAAAGGAAGCTGCGGATGCTGGCCGCCTCGGTCGTGATCGTGAGCGCGGTGGCGATCGTTCTGCCGGATGCGTTCTGGGAGAGAGTCAACACCATCGTGCCTGCGGTTCGCGGACGCGAGGAAACGTTCGGTCGGCGCATCAACCTCTGGCAGGTCGGGTTTCGCATGATCACGGCCCATCCCATCCTGGGCGTGGGGGTGGGGAACTATGAGCGCGCCCTGCCGCGCTATGCCAGGGGGGAGATGCGATCGGTGCAATTGAGAGCGCACAACGCCTACGTGAACGTGGCGGCCGAAACGGGCCTCGTCGGTCTGGCTCTTTTCCTTCTGCTGCATGTTCTGGCGATCCGCTCCGCCCGCGCCGGTATCCGGAACGGACAGAGAACGGGCGATCACGATCTGACCCTGGTGTCGATCGCGATCGAGACGGGGATTGTCGTCATCATGCTGTCGGCGTTGTCGGCGAGCTCGGAGGGGCTGAAGTATCTCTGGATGCTGTTCGGCATGGGCGTCGCGGCGGGTCGCATGGAGGCGGCCGGGGACGTGGTCGAGGGCGAAGGTGAGACCGAGGACGACATCGTGGGGCGCGAGGTGACAGCGTAGGAGACGGTTCAGGCGGGGGCTGGTGGGACGCATGAGTGCCGTCGGTGGGGGCGGGTCATGAGCGTGGAGAGAACGACGGGCCGATCGTACGTGCCGTTTTCGGTTCCTTTCGTGGGGGCCGAAGAGTTGAGGCAAGTGTCTTCGGCCATCCGATCGGGCTGGCTCACCACGGGTCCGAAGGTCGCGTTGTTCGAGGAGAAGATCAAACGAATGGTGGGTGCGCGGTACGCGGTTGCCCTGAACTCGTGCACGGCGGCCTTGCATCTGGGATTGAGCGCGGCAGGGATCTCCCGCGGAGACGAGGTCGTCACCTCGCCCTACACCTTCGCCGCGACGGGTGAGGCGATACTGTATCTGGGCGCCCGGCCTGTCTTCGTCGATATCGACCCCGACACCTTGAACATGGACACCGAGAGGCTGCGGCTGGGGATCACCAGGCGAACGCGGGCCGTCGTGCCCGTGGATATCGCGGGCCTTCCGTGTGAGCTGACGGAGATCGCCCGCCTGGCGCGAAGAAGGGGGGCTCGGGTCATCGAGGACGCGGCCCATTCGCTCGGGGCGGCGGTGGGACGCAGGCCGATCGGATCGATCGCCGACGTGACATGCTTCAGCTTCTACGCCACCAAGAACCTCACGACGGGTGAGGGCGGCGTCGTCACCACGGACGACCGTCGGCTCGCGGATCGGATCCGCCGCTTGAGCCTTCATGGGCTGTCCAGAGGAGCATGGGGCCGTTACGGCCGCCGGGGCTCGTGGAAATACGACATCGTTGAAATGGGGTTCAAATACAACATGACGGATGTTGCGGCTGCCATGGGGCTGGCGCAACTGTCGAAGTTCAGAAGCATGCAGCGGCAACGGCGACGGCTCGCTCGGCGCTACATCGATCGCCTCGCGCATGAGGATGCGTTCGATCTTCCGCGGGAGGTGCCAGGCAAGGTCCATGCCTGGCACCTTTTCATCCTGCGCCTGCGACCGGGCGTGCTGAGAATCAGTCGCGATCAGGCGATTCGGTTCCTTTCGGACAGGGGCATAGGAACGAGCGTCCATTTCATCCCTCTTCACCGTCAGGCTCTCTATCGCCGCCTGGGGGGGTACAGGAAGGGCGCGTTCCCGATTGCCGAGCGGGAGTCGGCACGCTCGATTTCGCTGCCTCTGTATCCTGGGTTGACGATCGCTCAGCAGGATCGGGTGATTCAGGCCCTGATGGACATGGCCGTGCAATGCCGGAGATGAAGGATATCCGGGATGGCATTGCGTACTGCCGGGGATGGAGAAAGAGGGTGCTGGATCTCTGCATGGCCTCGATCGGGCTGACGATGTCATTACCGGTCGTCCTCATCATCGCGGCGGTGATCCTGGCCGGCATGGGGCGACCCATCCTCTTCCAACAGGAAAGGGTCGGCATGGACGGACGTTCCTTCCGCCTGATGAAGTTTCGAACCATGCGGGAGAAATCGACCGGTCGGCTGCCGATCACCGGGTCGGGAGATCACAGGATCACGGAGATCGGAAGGCTGCTGCGGGCCATGAAGCTCGACGAGCTCCCGCAGCTCGTCAATGTCCTGAGAGGCGACATGTCCATCGTCGGACCGCGGCCGGAGGTGCCGCGATATGTCGCCACCTACACCGATGCGCAGCGCGTCGTTCTCATGGTCCGGCCTGGACTGACGGATGAGGCGACCGTGGCATTCCGGGACGAGGAGCGGCTGCTCGGCTTGGTCGATGAAGGCAGTCGGGAAGAGTACTACGTGAAGACCATTCTCCCTCGCAAGCTCGCGCTGAGCCTCGACTACCTGAGGAGAGCGGGGATCGGGGCCGACCTGTGGGTGATGTGGAGGACGGCTCTTGCGGTGCCGCGTTGGCGGCGCTCATGAAGTTGATTCTCTTCCTGTCCCTGAGCACCCTGTTTCACACGTACGTCGGGTATCCTCTCACCCTTGTCATGTTCTGGCTGATCAAGGGCCGGAGGGCGTCGCCGCCGGACTCGCCGCGAACGCCCACCGTCGGGATGGTGATATCCGCCTTCAACGAGGAAGGCATCATCCGAAGCAAGATTGAGAACAGCCTGGCCCTCGACTATCCCCGGGAACGGATGCGGATCGTGGTGGTGTCGGACGGATCGAGCGACGCAACCGACTCCATCGTCCGAGCCTACGAGTCGGCAGGCGTGGAGCTGCGTCGATTCGAGGGCCGCCGTGGGAAGGTCGCGTGCCTCAACGAGGTGGTGCCGGGTCTCGAGAGCGAGATCGTGGTGATGTCCGACGCGAATTCGCTCTACGCACCGGATGGTCTCAGCAAGATGGTTCGACATTTCGAGGATCCATCGGTCGGATGCGTATGTGGCCGCCTCGTGTACGAGAACCCGAAAAGGCTCGCGGCCGGGGAGAGCGAGAGGATCTATTGGACCTACGAGCACGGCGTGAAAGTGCTCGAAAGCACGCTGGGCCGGCTGCTGGGGGCGAATGGCGCCATGTACGCGATCCGCAGGTCGCTCTTCCGGCCCGTGGATCCCCTGATGTTCTGTGACGATGTGATCCCGATACGGATCTCCATCGACGGGCACCGGACCCTCTACGACCCGGAGGCGCGCTGCACCGAGGAGGCGGCTCGTCTCGGAGTCGAGATGAAGCGAAGGCGCCGGCACGCGTCGTTCGGGATGCGGTCCATGATCGCCATGAGCGGAGAGGCTCTCCGGCGTGGCCGCGTTTTCGTCGCCTACCAGTGCGTGTCGCACCGGATCCTGCGCTGGTTGGGCGGATTCGCGTTGCTGGGCATCCTGTGTGGAGCGCCCTTTGCGGACCCGCCGCTGAGGTCGCTGCTGATTGGCGGGCAGGTGCTGTTCTACGGTCTGGCGTCGATCGGCGTCCTGGCGAACCTGGCGGGGTGGCGAATCGGGATCCTTCAACTCCCCTATTACTATCTTGTCATCACCGTGGCCGGGATGGCCGGACTGGCCTCATGGCTGAGGAAAGCCGATCGTCCTTACTGGACACCACGTCAATAAGTCCTGTGCCCCAAGGGTTTTGGTTGACAGGGCTTCGTGTGCGGCGTATAAGAAACGCATTCGAAGATGCGTCGTGATTGCGGTTTGCGGCGTGGGGCGTTCCGCGCGGCCTCGGGGTGGTTGTTTTGGTCGATCTGATGCGTCATCCCAAGCGACTGCTGATCGTGGCGGGGGATCTGTTCCTGGTGACCCTGGCCAACCTGATGGCGGTCGTCCTCCGATTCGATTTCGACTGGTCCGCGTTCGCCGTGCGCTCATACCGGACCGGTGAGCTCCTGGCCATCGACCTCCTCGTGACCCCGCTGGTGTTCGCGTGGGTGGGGCTGTATCAAGGCTATTGGAAATATGCCGGCCTTGATGATCTGATCCGACTGGTCAAAGCGGTGTGCATACGCACCGTCTGCGTCATCGTGATCTTCTATGCGGTCGGGTTTTCGGGACTGTCGCGGGCCGTGGTGATCATCGACACGGTTCTCCTCATGGTGATGGCGGGGACGGTTCGTCTGGCCCCCCGGTTCAAGCTCGAAATGTTTTCGGCCCGGAAGCGAGTGACGGGCGCGAGAACGATCATCGTGGGTGCGGGAGACACCGGCGAGTCGCTCCTTCGGGAGCTGAAGAAGGGGCCACCGCCGGGCTATAACCCGCTGGGGTTCATTGACGACGATCCGGACAAGAAGGGCGTGAGCATTCACGGGGTCCCGGTTCTCGGAAACACGAGCGACATGGAAGGGATCATCAAGGAGTACAGGATCGAGGACGTCATCATCGCCATTCCCGATGCTCCGAGCCGCTCGAAGCAGGACCTGTTCGACATCTGCAAGCGAACGGGGGCGCGGTTCAAGACCGTTCCGACGCGCGGTGAGCTTTACCGTGGCGCGGCGAGGATCGGTCAAATCCGTCCCGTGGATCTGGAGGACCTGCTCGGGCGGGATGTCGTGACCCTGGATCTCGATCTTCTCCGGCACACGCTGGGGGGGCGTCGTGTCCTGGTGACCGGTGCCGCGGGCTCGATCGGACGGGAGCTGGCCCGCCAGATCGGCGCCTACAATCCGAGCAGACTCCTGCTGGTCGATCGTAATGAGAACAACCTCTTCTACCTTGAATCCGAGCTTCGACGGAGCGTTCCCCTCGTCTCGTGCGACGTCCTCGTGTGCGACGTGCAGGACGAGATGGTGATGCGACGCCTCTTCGAGACGTATCGTCCCCAGATCGTCTTCCATGCGGCCGCTTACAAGCATGTGCCTCTGATGGAGAACAACCCTCTGGAGGCGATCAAGAACAACGTGTTCGGCACCTGGCGGGTGTTGCAGATCGCCCGAGAGGCCAGGGTGGAACGATTCGTGTTCGTCTCAACCGACAAGGCGGTGCGTCCGTCCAGTGTCATGGGCGCGACCAAGCGTCTTGGTGAGCGGCTGATCAAGAGCGTCGACGGCGGCACGATGTGCCTCGCTGTCAGGTTCGGCAACGTGATGGGGAGCGACGGCTCGGTGATCCCGACGTTTCGCCGCCAGATAGCGGCGGGCGGGCCGGTAACGGTGACGCATCCGGAAGCGACGCGCTTCTTCATGACGATACCGGAGGCCGTTCAACTGGTCCTGGTGGCGAGCGCCATGGCAGGGGGCGGAGAGACGTTTCTGCTTCAGATGGGGCAGCCGATCCGGATCGTCGATCTGGCGAGAAACATGATCGAGCTGTCCGGGTTGCAGGCGGAGACGGACGTCAAGATCGTCTTCACGGGCCTTCGAGCCGGCGAGAAGCTCCATGAGGAGCTGCGGAGCGATCTCGAGGAGGCCATCCCGACGGACAACGAAAAGATCATGGCGCTGACGGGAATCGAGCCGCTCGACGAAGAGGGATGGCGCCGGCTTGAGAGGCTCGAGCGGGCGGCCCAGGAAGGCGAGGCGGACAGGGCGTTGGCGTTGCTCAGGGATCTCGTCACGGATTATGCGCCTGTCGTCCCGGGTGTGAATGATACCGCTGTTTCCCCCGAGCACAAGGTCGTCGGCATGGCGGGCAGGAAGCGCATTGAGCTGCAGTCGTAGCCGAACGACCAATCCATCGACAGCTGGAGAGCGGCGGAGCCGACGGTCGTTGGTGCTGAGGCTCACGCTGGCGTGGGGAGCATGCATGATCGCGGCGGGGGCCGATCCGGGAAACGGCCTCTGGTGTCAGACGGATCCCTTCAGGACGACGGATGAAGGGCTGCAGGTGGGGCATTTCGTGCTCTATCCGTCGTTGTCGATGGAGCTGGGTCGCGATGACAACGTGTTCTACAGGAGCGTCGAACTGGACCCCGACAGCATCATCAATTCGGGGATCGTCGTCCTCCGACCCCGCATCATGGTCGATCTGCCCATCGGCCAAAGCCGGCTTCGGTGGGTCTACGTTCCGCAGTTCCGTGACTACACGAGCCGAAGCTTCCAGCAGACGGATCGGTTCAGCCATTTCTTCGATCTGGACGCCGATCTCGTCATCGGCGACGCCGTCGAGGTGTCGATCCGCGATCACCTCGTCAAGGGCAGCATCGAGCTTCAGGAGGTCGATCCGGGTGGCGAGGCGACCTTCGGCCTCGTGCCGTTCCTCGCGCATGAGCCGGAACTGGAGATGGACGTCAAGGCCGGTGCCCGACAGGAGTTCTCCGTGATCCCCCGGTATTCCACGGTGAGCTTCCAGGATGCGGGCGCGGCGAAGTTCTTCAGCTACGATCGTCGGGGTGTCGAGGCCCGCTACGGGTTCCAGATCACCGAGACGACGCAGATCGGCGTGTTCTATGACTACGAGCTGACACATCAGAGTCGGGAGCAGGTGTTCTTCGGGCAGGTCGACGTCGTGGAGCGGAATGCGGGGCTGAGGGCGAGCCGACACCTGGGAAGCGGTGTCGACGGAGTCATGACGATCGGCTACAAGACGATGCGTTTCGGGAACGGCGGGGCAGGCGATTTCGGCGGTCTGTCGCTCAACACGAGTGCCTCCTGGCGGATCACCGACTGGACACGCGTCGACCTGAGCCTCGACCGACAGCCCTACCAGTCCTATTTCGTCAACAACAATTACTATGTCAACGACCGGCTGCGGGCCGGCATCACGGAGCAACTGGGACGCGTGACTTTCTGGCAAGGAAGCGTCACGGTATTCAGGAACCGATATGCCAGCGACCTCGATGTGCGGGTCTCACCCAGCACGCCCCCGGAGGAGGACGCGGACCACAACGGCTATATCGACGCCTACGAATCGCTCCTTCCCTCGCAGGGAGTCCGCCGCAACGACCACGGGTACAGCGTGGAGGTGGGGATCGGCCTGGTCCCGCAGATGCGGGTTCGGACGTTCCTCGGCTATAATTACGAAGCGCGTGACTCGAACATCGAGCAGGACGGGGTCTCCGGAGCGTTCGATCCGTTCCATTACAAGGTGAATCGCTTGCTGGTGCGAGTGGAAGTGGGATGGATGTGAGCATGAAGCGGATCGTCGTCCTGGCCGCAGCGCTCCTGTTGTGGATGGCCATCCCCGTCCCGACCGCGGCGGAGGGCGCCGCAGGCGGCGCCGCGGCCGCGGGTCGGGTGGACTCGTTGTCCATCGAAACCGACGGCGACGGCGCGGCTGTCGTGGTCCACACGTCGATCCCGGTGCCCGCCTACGAATGCACGCTGCCGAGCGAGACGCTTCGCGAGGCGATCCTCGTGCTGCCGAAGAGCTCCTCGGGCCTCGAAGAGCAGTATGCCCCCACGACGAAGCTGATCCGCCAGATCCGCGTGCTGGGCGGACACCAGGGCTCGAAGGGCGTCGAGCTGCACTTTGTTCTGGGCGACGGTGCCTCGCTGACGAAGATCACCCAGGAAGAGACGGGTCTTCGGCTCGTGTTCGAGCCAGGCGGGGTGTCGAGCTCGAGGGCCGGGGATGCCGGTCCTGCCGACTATCGCGTGGGGCCGGGCGACAAGATCCAGATCAGCGTGTACGGTCATGACGACATGAGCCAGGTTGTTGAAGTGCGCTCGGACGGGACGATCAACTACCCGATGGTGGGCGATCTGCTCGTCGCCGGCAAGTCGGTCTCCCAGATCGACGATGAGATCACGAAGATTCTCGGTCGCGATTATCTCGTCGACCCCCAGGTGAACGTCGACGTTCAGGAATACAGGAGCCAGTGGGTCACGATTCTGGGGGAAGTTCGAAATCCCGGCAGGTATGTCTTGAAGCGCGACATGAGGATCGTGGATCTTCTCGCGGAAGCCGGAGGCGCGACGAAGGAGGCGGGTTCGGAAATCCTCATCACCCGGGAGGGGGCGCCGGGAGAACAGAAGAAGCAGATCGTTCTGGGACGCGACAAGCTGCTCAGCAAGGACAATCTCGACAGCAACATTCCTCTCGTCCACGGGGACATCGTTGTGGTCCGTGAACAGGAGGTGTTCTACATCCGTGGTCAGGTCGTACGGCCGGGCGCCTACGTCCTGGAGGGAAGGATGACCGTGCTGAAGGCCATCAGCCTCGCGGGCGGCCTGACACAGTTCGCAAACAAGAAGGAAATCGAGCTGCTGAGGGCCGGCGACGGGGAGGTTCGACAGAAGTTCATCGTCAACCTCAAGGCCATCGAGGATGGAAAGAAGGAAGACGTGCTGATTAGCCCCAACGACACGCTGATTGTGCCGCGTCGCATCTTCTGATTCGATGATCTCGCGGGTCAGCCACGTGCCAGGGGAAGAATGGAAGGTGGGAGTCTTGCATGGCTAAGAGGGTGGAGCGCAGCGAAGAAACGAGGGAAGCGAACCTGCTCGATTACTGGCGGACGATCTGGCGCGGACGCTGGACCGTCCTGGGGGTCTTCATCGTCGTGGTGGGGCTCGTCGCCGTCGGAACCTTCACCCAAACGCCGGTCTACAGGGCCACGGCCAAGGTGGAGATCACGCCGCAGTCCGGCAAGATCTCGCCCGTCGCAGACGTCGCGGAGCCGGGCTCGGGAGGATACGGTTGGTTCGCGGAGGAGCGATACTTCAACACGCAGTATGAGATCATCAAGAGCCGCGACGTCGCGCGCCGGGTCTTCGAGCAACTGGATCTTTACAATCACCCCATGTTCGCCGAGGCGAAGGATCCGGTGGGGGCCTTTTCCAAAATGATCGAGGTGACGCCGGTCAAGGATACCGGTCTCGTCGAGATCAGTCTCGAAGGGGCGAACCCCGAGGAGATCACGGTCTGGGTCAATACGGTGGCCCAGGAGTACGTTCAGCGGAATCTCGATCAGGCGGTTCAGACGACCTCCAAGGCCGTCAAGGCGCTCCTGCAGGAAATCACGCCCCTGCGAGCGAAGCTGGAGGACTCGCAGGCCAAGAGCTTTGAGTTCGCCGAGAAGGCCAACCTCTACGTTCCGGAGAACCAGCAGAAAATCACCGACGAACGCCTCTCGACGCTGCAGACGCAGCTGACCGACACCCAGGTCAAGCGGGCGAGCCTGGAGAGCCTGTTGAGCCAGGTCGGCGACGGAGCCGGCGACGGAGGGCAGTACGCAAAGCTCATCGAACTGAGTGACGATGCCATGATGCAGTCGTTGTACAAGCAGAAGGTGGACCTGGAGCGCGAGTACGAGCGATTGCTGGTGACCTACAAGCCGCGGCACACGCTGGTCCTCGAGAAGAAGAGTGAGATTGACAACGTCACCGCCAAGCTGGGGTCGGAAGCGACGCGGGTGGTCAACAATCTTCGTGCCCAGGTCGACTTGCTGAAGGACCAGGAACGGAAGTTGTCGAAGGCCATCGAGGATACGCGCGCGGAGTCCTTGCGCGTCAACGAAAGAGCCTCGAGCTACGACCTCGTTCGTGGAGAGGCCGCCGAAACACGAAGGATCTACGATCTCATCAACACGCGGATCAAGGAAATCGATTTGAGCTCCAGCCTGATGAACAACAACCTGCGCATCCTTGATGAGGCCGCGATTCCGAAGTTCTCCGTGAAGCCGCGGGTTGTGCTGAATATGGCGGTGGGCGTTCTCCTGGGTCTGGGTCTCGGTGTGGGATTGGTCTTCTTCGTCGATTACCTGGATAACACGGTGCGGACATCCGATGATGTCGAGAAGTACCTGCACCTGAATCTGCTGGCCGTTGTACCGAAGGAGGGGCCGGAGACCGAGCGGGCGGTCCGGGAGGCCTACCAGACGCTGCGGACGAGCCTCCTGTTCTCGCGCAAGTCCCGCTCGGCGAACGCGGTGCTGGTGACGAGCGCCGGGCCCCAGGAAGGCAAGAGCTGCACGACCGTCAACCTAGCGAAAGTCCTGGCTCGATCAGGAGAGAGGGTGATCGTTCTTGATTGTGATCTCCGGCGTCCGGCCATTCACTCGCGATTGGGAGTGAGCCGTGAGGAAGGCGTGACGAATCTCATCCTCTCAGCGGCCGGAGAGGACTGGCGCGCGTTCGTCAAGCCCACGGACGATGCCAACCTCTACGCGATGGCGTGTGGTCCGTTGCCTCCCAATCCGGCGGACGTGTTCGGACACGAGCGCTTCCAGGCGACGTTGAAGGAGCTGCGAACGCACTTCGACTGGGTCTTCCTGGACTCCCCCCCGATCGTCTCGCTGGCGGACGCCGTGATCCTTTCGTCGCTGGTGGATATGGTGATGATCGTGATCAAGCACAACGAGAACGATCGGGACCTGATTCGGCGCTGTGTGGGGAACCTGGAGAAGGTCGACGCGAACGTGATCGGCGCCGTCCTGAACCATGTGGATCTCGACAAGTCGCTGTACAGAGACTACTACTACGTCGGCTACTACTACTACGGCGAACATGATCCCAAGGGACGCAGAAAGCGATCGTCCTCCGCCGATCTCAAGCTGACGGGAGCCGGGGAGGGGGGGGATCATCGCTCCGTCGGCTAGCCGGCGCGGAAGGCCGGGCGTCGGGAGACGCAGGGCGGGCGGCTGCGGGAGGAACGAAGCGGATTTGGGGGGCGGTCTCGTTGCGGCGGGGTCAGGCGAGCCGCTGGCGAAAATACTCAAGAGTGCGATTCAGCCCCTCGTCGAGGGAGACGCGTGGCTCCCAGCCCAGGGTGGTGCGAGCGAGGGAAATATCGGGTTGGCGCACCTTCGGATCGTCGACGGGAAGCGGATGGTGCTCGATGGTGCTCCGGGAGCCGCTCAGGGAGAGAATGCGTTGGGCGAGATCCAGCAGGGCAATCTCGTTCGGATTGCCGAGGTTCATGGGGCCGGGCTGATCCGATGTCAGGAGGCGATACAGGCCTTCGATGAGATCGTCGATATAGCAGAATGAGCGCGTCTGCGTTCCGTCCCCGAAGACGGTCAGCGGCTCATTGCGCAAGGCCTGGGTCATGAAGGCGGGAATCGCTCGACCGTCGCGCAGTCTCATCCGTGATCCAAAGGTGTTGAAGATCCGGGCGATCTTGGTCGTCAGGTGGTGTGTGTCCCGATAGGCGACGGTGAGCGCCTCCGCGAAACGCTTGGCCTCATCGTAAACCCCGCGCGGTCCAACCGGGTTGACGTTGCCCCAATAGGTCTCGGGCTGCGGGTGAACGAGCGGATCGCCATAGACTTCCGACGTCGAGGCGAGAAGAAAGGTGGCCTTCTTTCGACGCGCCAGTCCCAGCGCATTGTGCGTGCCCTGTGAGCCTACCTTGAGAGTCTGAATCGGCAACTGCAGGTAATCCATCGGGCTGGCGGGGCTTGCAAAGTGAAGGATGTAGTCGATGGGCCCCTCGATGTCGAGGTGGGTAGTGACGTCGTGTTGGATGCAGGTGAAGTTGGCATGACGGATGTGGGCGATGTTGTCCGGACTCCCGGTGAGGAAGTTGTCCAGGCACACGACCTCGAAACCGCGCGCGAGAAAGAAGTCGCAGAGATGTGAGCCGATGAACCCTCCGCCGCCGGTGATCAGTACGCGCGGCGGCCGCGTCGGCCGACGACCTGGGCGAGCCGGTGCTCCGGTCAAGGTGACTCCTGCGTTGCACGACGAAGGCGCATTATATCGAAGATGGTTGACGTCGGCCTGTGGATGCGGTGAGGGGGAGGCGATCCGGGCGCCGCAAGGGGACTCGAGGCGTGCTCCGGGTCGGCAGGCGTGAGGCTCGGGGGCTCGTGTCGTGCTTAGAGGCCTTCGCGATCTCTCGCTTGTGCTCGGCTCCCGCGTCGCCATCCTGCTGCTGACGATCGGCAACCAGAGCTGCCTGGCGTGGTTCCTGGGCCCCGCCGAGCGTGGTTCGTTCGCGGTGTGCATCGTCTACGCGACGGTGCTCTCCCTGATCTTCACGTTCGGCTGCCCGCTGTCCAGCCTTTATTTCATCGCGTCCAAGAAATACAGCCTCTCGGATGGTGTCGCGAACATGCTCCTCTACGGGGGCACGGGATGCCTGCTGGCGGTGGCCGTCGGACGCTCCCTCCTGGCGACGTCCTGGCCGTTCTTCCAGAAGGCCCCCCACAGCTCCTTCGAGCTGGCGCTTCTGGCGACGGTGACGCTCTTCTTCGAGACGATGTTCCTGCGCCTGATACCGGCGATCGGGGACTTCGTGGGACACACGGTTCTGTCCCTCGGGAACGCCACGCTCCTGGTGACCCTCACGTTCGTCGGCACGAAGATGCTGGGCTGGGGCGTGAACGGAGCCCTCGGCGCCGTGATTCTCACAGGCGGGGTGACGATCGTGACGATTCTCTGGTACATGAAGCGGCGCCACGGCCTGCGGCGCGGACATGCGTCGCTCGAACAACTGGGGCCGATGCTCCACTATGGCCTGAGGAGCTACGCAGGGAACGTCACCAATCAGATGAACCTCCAGGTTGGAACGGTCCTGCTTGCGATCTTTGCGAGCAAGGAGGAGATCGGCTTCTTTGCGGTCGCCGTTCAGCTGGCCGCCCGGGTCTTCATCATTCCCGACGCGCTGTCGATGGTCCTGCTGCAGCGGGTTGCGATCGATCGTCAGGGCCGGAAGGATCTCGTGGCGCAATGCTCGCGCCTGGTGTTCCAGGTCTGCGGCGTGCTCCTGTTCCTGGTGATCGTCTGTGCGACCCCCTTCGTGAGGATCGTGCTGTCGCCCGCATTTCTGCCGGCGGTGCCGCTGGTGCGGATCCTGGCGATCGGCGTTCTGGTCCGGTGTGTGTCGAAGGCGCTCACGCCGTACCTGACGCAGACGAACCATCCGGGCATCGTTTCGGCGGGCGTCGCCGTCGGAACGGTATGCAACTTTGTCCTCCTCTGGCTGCTCTTCCCGATCCTCAGGCTGCCCGGGGCGGCCTGGGCGATGACCCTGGGGTTCCTCATCAGCTCGGCGATTCTGGCGTCCGCATTCTCTCGTGCGAGCGGCATCCCCCATGGAGAGCTGTGGAGGTACAAGCGTTCCGACTGGGCCGGATTGATGGCTCAGATGCGACGGTTGTGGGCGGCGTCCTGACACGCGGGAGGCGACGCCGCCCGGCGCAGGGGAATCGGGGAGCCGGCGGTGATCGGGGTGTGGCGGCCAGCCCGAGCGGTTCTACCGCAGAAGCAGGGCAAAGGGACGCGGTCGGGACGTCGCATCCTGATAGATCTCCAGCGTGCGGATGACCCCGTGACGGCTGGTGACGAGAGGTGCGAGCCGCGATTGGACGCTCTCCAGGGTGTCGTCCTGATGGCCTTCAAAGACCATCGCCTTCCAGGGAAGATCGAAGAGGGCCGGCGGGTACCCTATGTGTCGATGCATGGCGAGAAAGAAAATGACCAGGGGCCGGGCCCGGGTGTCGCGGAAGTGGGAGGGGAGCAGGGCCTGAAAGGAAGACTGGGGAGTCATCTCTTCTCCCACGACATCGAAGCGCGAAAAGCCGAGCAGGTGAAGGATGCGGCGCGCGTGCGGCACGACGCCGGGCCGATCGATGCCGACGGCCCAGGCCGATCCCCCGGCCAGCGCGTGCCCCATCACCATGCCGATATTGCAGCCGACATCGAGGACGCGGGCGCCTTCGAGCGTGATCCCGGCCCCGTCGAGGGAGTTCCTGAAATGCTCGAAGCGGGCGCCGACGTCCCGCTTGTGCCGACGCGTATATCCCGGCACCGATTGGTAACAGCACTGTCCCCCCGAAAGAAGCAGGGCGTCCCCGAAGTGGGTCTGGCGTTTCGCCTGCTGCAGAACCTCGCGCAGCAGTCGCCGGCGGTTGATGAAGAAGAAATTCTGGAAATCGACATAGACCGCTGTCCCGTCCCCTCTCACCCGGCAATTGCGTAATCCCTCCGGAAACCGGAAGTCGGTGTGCTCCATCCAGCGGGGCGTCAGGAGCCCCAGGCGCGAGCCCCCGCAGGCGTGCTCGATCCCGTCGATGAGTGTCTGGAACTGTGTCCGGCTCGGAGGCGAGGCCGGGACATCCTCCAGGACGAATCCGGTGAGCCACATGCCGGCCCGCGTGCGGATCTGGACCAGGTCGTGGGCGCGGGGGAAAAGCCCGAGATCGTATCCGTAGTTGATGATGGCGAGCTGCTCGACGGGTTGGGGGAGCAGCGTTCGTTCGGTGCGACTGAGTCGTGGCTGCATGTCGACGTTGGAATAGGTGGTTTCGAAATGCCGTCCGGGTCGTTTGATCAGCTTGAGCCCGGACCCCGGGGGATAGGAGGAACGCAGGAGATCCAGGGACGGATCCGCGAGCGACGCCGGAGGAAGATACAGGGCGTAGCGCCCCTCGTCGAAGGAACGATGGTGCTGGCGCAGGTAATCCCGAAGCCCTTCGATCGTGGAGACCGGGAGATCCACGTCGAACAGGGAGGGTCGCTGGAGGACGGGGGCGGACGCGGTGCCGAAGAGCATCCGCCGGAGGCCGACCTGGCTCAGGGCGCGGCCGGCGTAGAGCAGCTCCTTCTTGAACTGTCTGAGGATGTCTCTCAGTCGGGATGCAGGGGGGGACACGGCTTTGATCCTCGGGGGCGCCCGTCGTTCACCGACACGGTCCCGCACGGACCGCGCAGCCCGGCCGGCCGGGAAGAACGGCGAGGGACGGGGACCACCGCTATTCTGCCATACCTTGGTGAAATGCGAGGGTCCCGGAACGGTCCGACGCAACACGATGCAGCCGCGCGGCGGGTCGTGCCGGCGATCCGGGATCCGTGATGCTGATGACCTGCATGCCTTCGAGGCGCCGGACGAGGAGGTGGGACGGATCGATGCTCTGACCCGCGAGGCGGACCTCCACGGGGGCCGTCGTGGCCCATTGAAAGGAAACGTCCCGAAGATCGTCCACGGTGGGGGTGAGAGTCCCGTTGACGGGGTCCTCGATGTCGCCGATCCGGAGCACCATCCGGCTTCCTTCCCGATGGCTTTCATAGCGTAGAAACGATCGCAGCCAGTGCAGGCGGAGGATCTCCGACGTCGGGGCGACCCAGATCCTTCCTTCCCGGTAGTAGCGCCCGAGTCTTTCGAGGTTTTCCAGTGCCTCAAGATCGAAGACATCCTGGGCGTGGTTCGTCCAGTGCGTGTAGAGGATGGCGGTGCCGTGTGTCGCGAGCAGGTGCTCCAGGGCGGGCTCCGTCAGGAGATGGAGGCTTTGCAGGCCGGACGTACCAAGGTAGGTCCGGTTGAATGCGAGCACCCGCGAGCCGTCACCCAGCCCCACGATGTGGAGCAACCCCGGCGCCGTGCCTCCGCCCGCTTCGGAGATCGACAGTCGATCGGGTATCTCGGCGTGATACCCGGGCTCGTCGAGCAGCAGCCAGTAGTAGCGAATCCCCGCGGCGCGGACGAGATCGGCGCAATAGTACCTGTCGTTCGGAAGGCTCCCCTGGGCCAGGCTGAGGGGCATGGCGTAGAGAAAGAGCAGGATGAGCCCGAGAAGGGCGCCGGTGGACGCAACCATCGCCCGCCACCGTGCGGGTCGCGTGACGAACGTCACGCAGCAGACACCCGCCCCGCATGCGAATAGGACCACGAGACCATACAGCGGCACCGCCTGGCCGCGCGGCAGCACCGGGAGCGCTGGTCGTGCCGTGCGGCGCACGTCGGACCTCGGCTCACGGAGGCGGGACACGATCGCAAGCCCGCTGCGCAGGGCCGTTCTTGCGAGGACGACGAGGGCGCGCGCCTTGGCGGGCGTCAGGCAGCAGGGCGTCGACATGTACGAGTGATCGGACCAGACCCGGATCGGCCTTCCGGGCCGGTGGGCAAGCCACTGCAGGCCGACCCTGGTGGCCTCGCGGGGAATGTCACCGGGGCCGGGTGTGTGAAGGGTATCAGCCCAGCCTCGCGCGATCCACGAGTCGACGATGGTCTGGAAATCGACGCCCAGGTAGGAGTGGTGCACGGGCTCGTTCCGGCCGGCGTCGAAGCTGTCGAAGACGCCGAGGGAGGGATCGTACAGCCAGAACGAGTCGGCGATGGGAAGGCCGAAGCCGCGGATACCGTCGCGCCATGCGGGGCGTCGACCGATGCGTGGATCACGAAAGAGGAGTGTCCATTGAGGCGATGCGGGGCGGATCAGATCCTCGGTGTTGATCAAGGTGTGGACCGCCTCGAAGATCGCCGCTCCTCCCGCGTGGGTGTCGGAGGCCACGGTGAGGGCGGCGCGAAACGGGTAGGGGAAGTCGAGCATTCGGGCTTCGGAGACACCCCGGGACCCGGTCGCGGGGGCGGCGAACGACCCCGACGGGGCCAGCCAGGACGCGAGGATCAGCAGGGCGAACGGCCCCGCGCGTCGCCGGACGCCCCGGGCCCACGGTCCGAAAATTCTCTGACCTCTGCGAACGGTGCCGATGGAGACGCTCTGCACTTATAATGACCCCCCTGTCGGACCGGGCCGATGACTTGATCCGGAGGAACCAGCCGGGAAGGCACTTCGACCTGACACGACTCGCCGGGCGGTCACGTGCCCAAGCATGATCCTCAGGCAGATTATGCCCTATCTCGAGCGAACTGTTAGCTGGAGCGTGTCGCGACTCGCCTCGTGCCTCATCCGCCTCCTCCGCCACCTGATCCGCTGGCGCCGGGTGGGGGAGGGAACCGTCCTCGACCTGCATCGCGCCGGCCGGCCCTACGTCCACGCCTTCTTCCACGACCAGCTGCTGATGATGACCTACTCCTACCTGGGGCAGGACCATGGGCGGCGCCTGGCGGTGCTCAGCAGCCGCCATCGGGACGGCGAGTACGTGGCGCGTACGCTGGAACGGTTCGGGCACCTGATGGTGCGGGGATCGACCGGACCGGGCCACGGGGGGGCGTCGGGCCTGAAGGAGATGATCCGCCGGCTGCGGGAGGGTCAGGATGCGGCGTTCGCGGTGGACGGGCCGCGGGGTCCGAGGCACGTGGTGCAGATCGGGGTGGTCGAGGCGGCGCGGCTGGGCGGTGCGCCGCTGGTGCCGGTGGCGCTCGGCCTGTCTAAAAAAAAACTCT
>OBLQ010000175.1_pt1 | contig 23146 bp, 14 predicted proteins | sample 1519881 | NCBI WGS metagenome assembly OBLQ01 (sample SAMN01911456, study PRJEB22533) | soil metagenome | biome: Soil | place: Malaysia | collected 2012-04-30 | depth DG_metagenome m | reverse complement strand
ATCAATTTGTCCTTCTGCCACCGGCTCATCACGCGGATCGTGCTCTCCACCGTCGTTCCCGCCATCTCTGCGATGTCCTGGCGGGTGAGCGGGACCTGGAGCGTGACGCCCCTTTCGTTCTCGTTACCGTAAGAGTCGCACAGTTGTAACAGGATGAGCGCGATCCGCTCCTCCACGCGACCGCTCGACATTTTCGCCATAAGGTCCATCTTGTTGTGCAGCCGACTCATCGTACGACGCAGGATGTGCTCCTTCAGGATCGGACGCTCCGCATAGATCGGCATGAACGAACTCTTGGGGATCTTCAGGTACCAGATGTTGCAGACCGCGCGCGCCGACAGCGGACAACCGGTGCCCTCCAGGACACCGAGCAGGCCGAACACCTGGCCAGGGCCGACGATCTCCGTCGTCGCCTCGTTGCCCGATTCGAGGCTCTTGACCATCTTCACGAAGCCCGTCCCGACCAGACCGTAAAAGTCCACTTGGTTGCCGTGCAGCCAGATCGTCTCGCTCCGCTCTGCATAGGCCATGTGCGAGACCCTGGCGAGTTCGTCCAGGTCGTCGCTCGTCAACGAGTTAAAGAGCGTGCTCGACCTGAGGGCCGATATGTTGGTCGGTCGTTCTGGCGCCTGCGGCACGAGGTCCATCTTACCGTTCATGGGCCTGACGTCATGGACGCTTACTCCCACCTTTTCCCGAAGGAGGGTAGGTAGGATCGCAGTCACATTGCTTGTACATTTTCTATGAATTGTCAAGCCTCAGTTATGACAGTGGTCATATGGCTAGAATCGAACTGCAAATAGATTCAAAAGACGGATGAAGACGGAAGCAGTCCTACTGACCGGGGGCGCAAGCAGAAGGATGGGCCAAGACAAGGCCACCCTGACCGTGGATGGTGTGTCGCTCGCCGCCAGAATTCTAGCCGAACTCGACTCGGTGCGCGCGCACACGACCGTCCTCGGACAAAGGCCGATCGAGGGCTACGCGTTTCTCCCAGACCGCGAGCCGGGCGGCGGCCCACTGCAAGCCCTCGCGCAGTTTTCTCCGGCCGCAGATTCTGTCTTCGTCGTCTCGTGCGACGTCCCGCTCTTTAGCGGCAAGGTTGTGCCACTCTTTGCAGGGATGCTCGCCGGCCACGACGCCGTAGTGCCAGAGATCGATGGGTACAGACAAACGCTCTGCGCGCTCTATGCCGCCCCGGCGTTCCAGCACTTTGCAGACGCGGCCGAAGATCCCGACCGCAGGTCGATGAAGGCAGCAACCGACTCTCTGGACGCGCTCGTGCTCGATGAGGCCGCACTGACGGCGCAAGGGATCGATCCGCTTTCTTTGCGCAACGCCAACACGCCAGAAGAACTTGCTTCGCTCCTGCAGGAGGCGCGCAGTGGCAGATAACCCAAAAAGCGGTTGGTTCGCCGGCCCCAGCGGTGAGAACTCCGACGCCTTTTCGGCAGTCCTGCGAAAGATCTACCAAGACTACGTCTATTGGCGCCGCAACTACTTCCCAGACGACGGAGTGATCGTCGACTCCCACGCCAAGCGAGAGAGCGAGCCCTTCTGGGACGAGTTCGGCGACAGGCTGACCGACCTTCTGGCGAAACTCAAGGCCGACTTTCCGTTCTACAGCCCGCGCTACGCGGCCCACATGCTCTCTGAACAGACCCTACCGAGCATCGCCGGGATGTTCGCAGGGCTGCTCTACAACCCGAACAACGTGAGCAGCGAGGCCGCGCCCGTCACCGTGCAGATGGAGATCGAGGTCGCAAAAATGATCTCGGACATGCTTGGCTATGGGCCGGACGCGTGGGGCCACCTCACCAGCGGCGGGACCATCGCCAACATTGAGGCGCTGTGGGCGGCGCGCTCCACGCTGTTCCTTCCGTTCGTCGTGCGCGACGTCGCGCAAGGAATGGAACTGGACGTGCCAGAGCGGGACATGGATGATCGCGGGCTTCTCGCCCTGTCGCCCCAGCGGGCCCTTCGGTCGCTACAGGACTGCTTCGCCGTTGCGGCACCGCAGTCCGGCATTGGCGTAGCCGACATATACAGAAGGATGAGGGAGTCGAAGTTCAACGTAGCCGAGCACGGCCTTGGATCTGTCCTCGCCCACCTCGATACGAGCCTCGTCGTGATTGCCCCAGAGACGCACCACTATTGCATCCCCAAGGCGCTCGACCTGCTCGGCCTCGGCCGCGACGCCCTCGTACGAGTCCCCGTCGACTCGAACTTCATGATGCGGAGCGAGGACCTGCGAAGGGCCGTGGACGAAGTCGAGTCCGAGGGCCGCACGATCCTCGCCGTCGTCGTGGTCGCCGGGACGACCGAGGAAGGCTCGATCGACCCGATCCACGAAGTCGTCGGGGTCAGGGAAGTGAACGAGCAGTCCGGGAGGCAGTCGTTCTGGATCCATGCCGATGCGGCCTATGGCGGATATCTGCGCACGATGACCGTGCCCGAGAGGATCGGGCTCGGCTCACCGACGACCGAAGTCCTCATAGACGGCGAGCGTCGGGAGATCGAGATCTTTCTTCCGCTGGGCTCCGCCTGTGACGCGCTCGAAAGCCTCGGATCGTGCGACTCGGTCGCGATCGACCCGCACAAACTCGGCTACGTCCCGTATCCCGCCGGAGCGGTGTGCTTCCGCTCAGACCTCGTCAAGCCTGTGTTGCGCCAGGACGCCCCGTATATCGAGGGCGAGATGGAGTCGCCGACGCGCGAACGTAGATCGAAGGCGATCGGCGTCTACGTCCTTGAGGGGAGCAAGCCCGGCATGGTAGCGGCGTCCCTCTGGCTCAGCCACAAACTCATCCCCCTCGACAGCAACGGCCACGGCAGGCTCATGCAGGAGACGGTTCGCAACGCCGGCGAACTCTACACGCTGCTCAAGGACTTCCACGAGATTTCGCGCGGCCAAAAGGTGAGGGCCGTTCCGCTTTGCCCGCCCGGCTCCAACATCGTCTGCTTCACGTTTGTGCCGCTCGATCGCAAGATGCCGCTCAACGAGTTGAACGAGGCCAACCAGGCTCTCTACGAGAGGTTCACCATCAGCGAGACAGGCTCAGACATCCACCACCAGGAGTTCTTCGTCAGCCGGACAGTTCTGCGCCACAACCACTACAGGTGGGAGACGGTAGAGGGGTTCTTAAAGGAGATCGGTGGCACGCAGAAGGAGTTTGAGGAGTGCGGAACGTTCCTGCTACGTTCGGTCCTCATGAACCCCTGGTACTCGGACGCCAAAAAGCGGGGCCGCTACTATGTCAGCGAGTTTGTCGCGGAACTCTACCGCCAGGCGAACGACATCTTCTGCTAGCAGGGCACCTCGGCGTTCTTCCTTGCGTAGAACCACCAGTTGAGGACGAGGCAACTCAAGTAGTACACCGCGAACCCATACAGCGCGTAGTGCGGTGTCCCTGCCTTGATCTGCGTCGCGAAGATGTTAGGGATGAGGAACGCACCGTACGCGGCGATCGCACTCGTCCAGCCGAGCACCGGGCCCGCCTGGTCTTTCTCAAAGATGATCGGAATCATCCTGAACGTTGAACCGTTCCCGATTCCGGTCGCGGCGAAGAGAACGATGAAGAGCAGGAGGAACGGCACAAAGTACTGCTCCGGCTGCGCAGAAACGCTTGCCAGGGACACATAGTAGCCAGCCCCGCACGTCGCCAGGATCATGAGGATCGTGTCCCAGTGCGTCACCCTCGCTCCTCCGAGTTTGTCGGAGAGCCAGCCGCCGACCGGCCTGATCAGCGCGCCGACCCCGGCTCCCAGCCAGATGTAGTGGGCCGAAATCGGAGCGTTGCTGTTGACGACCGCCTCGGCGAGTTTCGATCCGGAAGGATCGACCCGGACAAAGCCGAATACGTCGTCAATCAGTTTGGGAAAGGCGTTGGAGTAGCCGATGAAAGAGCCGAAGGTCATCGTGTACAGCCACGTCATGATCCAGTTGTGCTTGTTCCGAAAGATCTTGAACTGGTCCCGTAGTTTCTCGCTCGTCTCCTTCGGCGTCAGATACCGCATCACGACCAAGGTGACGACGACGCTCACTGCGAGGACGACGAAGATCTTGAGCAGTTCAGGGAAGCCGCCCCACGGCGTCACAAGCAGTACGATGCCGATCGACGCACCGACGTATCCAAGCAGCGTCAGCCAAAGGAAACGTCCCACGGCCACCGGCGTCGCGCCGCACTTGTGCTGCGGCAGGTTGTTCATGAAGAAGAACGCGAGGATGCCGAAGAACGCGAGGATAGGAATCCACACGAACGCCGCGTTCTGGATCCACATAGTCTTGCCCCCCGCCGAATACGGCTCGCCACCGATCGAACCAAAGGCACCGAAGGTGATCACCCACGGGAGCAGGAACTGCATGACGCTGACACCCAAGTTTCCGAGCCCTGCGTTCAGTCCCAGCGCCAGACCCTGCATCCGTTTCGGGAAGAAGAAACTGATGTTAGACATCGAAGAGGCGAACGCGCCGCCCCCGATGCCCGACAGCGCCGCAAGGATCAAGAACGTCATGAACGGCGTTCCCGGATTCTTGAGTGCGAACCCGGCGCCGATCGCGGGCAGCAACAGCAGCACAGTGGTCATGAACTTGACGTTCCGTCCGCCGCAGATCGCGATCATGAACGAGTTCGGGATGCGGAGCGTCGCACCGGCGAGGCCCGCGACGGCAGGCAAGGTGAACATGAGCGCACGGTATCCGTTGCCGTCAAACGTGTGACCGCCGTTCATGAATGTAAAGTTGAACAACGACGTGTCTGCAAAGTGCAAAGTCTGGATGAACTTTGCGACCATGCCCCAATACATCCAGACCGCAAAAGCGCACAGAAGGTTAGGGATCGAGATCCAGAGGTTGACCTGGGCTATCTTCTTGCCAGTCGAGTCCCAGAAAGTCTGGTCTTCGACGTCCCATCGTTCCGGTGTTCGGGCTCCAGTCTTGTCCATTGTTTGCTCCTGAGTTACAGCGCCTCGGCTGCAGGGCCATTGACCGCTCGTTCGCGCTGTGAGGCGATTTTCAACGACATGTCACTTCCGTTTTATGATGCCGGTCATACGGCTGGGTACCGCAGAGCGCCCCAAGTGGTCGAGGAGTTCCTTCACGTGAGCGTCAGAACTTCGTACCGAACTGAAGGTATCCCCACGTGCTCTCTTCGATCGGACCACCGACGAACGACTTGACAAATCCCCCCGGCCTGAAGATCCCGAACCCGCCCTCGATGCTCTGGTTGCTTGAGATCCTGTACTTGCCGACGATGTCGAACTCCGAGCCGATCGAGTCGCCCGAGGCCCCGCTCGGGTCGATGTAAGCGACGAGCCCTCGCTTGTTGATCCCTCCTGCGGCTCCGTACCAACCGTCCTTCTTGTCGTAGAGGCTGAACGAATGGAACGATGCCTCGATGCCCAGCCGGCTCGTCGCTCTCCAGTTTGCGCCCACTGCGACGCCCTTCATGTTCGACCAGCCCTGCAGGTCCATCATCCCATAGTAGAGGTGGTTCGTCGGATACAGGTTGTCGAACGTCCGCGTCACAGTCGACGACGATCCGCCAGTAGCGACGTTGCCTTCGACGAAAATGGACACTGAGGGGCTGGCAACGACGGTAGCGCGCAAGGTGGCGGCCCACGCCTCCAGGTCGAGCCCGGACTTGCGGCCCCACTGGTAAGCGGCCTCCCCAGTCAGGGCCACGTTTCCGATCTTGTGCTCGCAGCGGTCGTCGATCGTGGTCACGCTGGTTCGCGGAACGATGCGGTCGTCGAACTTGTATGCGACCAGGCTCTCGCCCAACGGGCCGTCGTACGAGGCGTAGGCGAGTTTGACGTCCGGGTTGGGCACCGGGTTCGACTCGAGTTCGCCGTAGAACATGTCCCATCCTCCGGCCTGCAGCCTGGCGCCCAGCCACGATCGCGAGGAGTTCGCCCATTCGAGCGCACCGATCAGCCTCTGCCCGCCCTTGCTGGTCTTCTGGCGCCCGACGGTGAAAATCGAGCCCCTAGACCGGTGCTGTAGGTTCGCTTCGACCAAGTCCTGCCTCGTAGCCTGGGAGTCTCCGCCGACCGTCGGCATCGTCTGGGCGTTGTCGTACTGGTACACGGCGCGCAGGGTCGTCCCCTCTCCCGCATCATAGGCCAGCCCGACTCGCCCTCGGGTGAATAGCGTGGCTCGGTTGTCGTTGAGACTGGCAAAAAAGTCGTTGTCGTCCCGCCTCTCTGCACGCTCCCTGAACTCAATGTGTACGGTCAGGCCAGGTGCGATCGCCGGTAGAGAGTTCTGGGGGATGAAGAATAACATTTGTCGCCTCCGCGCCCCTGTGGGGGCGTGGGTAGAATGTGCGATCTTTAACGGCCCAGTCATATGACGGGCGTCATAGACTTGGCCGCCCTCCTCGCCAAGACTGAGGGCCGGAGGACGCATGAAGAGTCGCAAGACGGCACGAAACGGCACCTACGGACAGGTCCCCAGTGCGCGGGCTTCACACCGCCGCCAGTGCGCAAACTGGCCGCTCATTGCGCGTTTTCAAGACGAAACGCCGACCAAATCCGGGCTCGGAAAAACACCCAACTTTGCATGCCTTTTTTCAGCCTTGAAATTGAACTTTCTGAACGCACGAAAATGGTCCTTGTGGGTCCCGTATTCACGGAACCGCGGGGGTCAAATTCGCTACTCTCGGTTTAGACGCGGAATCAGGGGAAACGTGCTCGCCACGTCCCGCGTTTGGGAGCGACAACTGTGAAACTTCAAGCGCAGTTTCTGGTATTTGGAATCGCACTCTTGTCTTATGGGTTTGTTGGTGCAACGCAGTCGACTGGCAAGTCGCAGGCGGATCGCCTCTTCGCTCGCGCACAGGCCGATGACTACATGGGCAGTAACGCGGGATGCATGGAGTGCCACCCCGACAAGGTCGAGCACTTCTCCGAGTCGCCGCACGCGGCGTTCATGTCGGACCCCAACCTTCCGCCGGACAAGAGCGGATGCCAAGGATGTCACGGACCCGGCAACATCCACGTGGCCGACGAGAACGCAGAAGTGATCTCGTTCACTAAGATGAGCCCCAAGGAGTCTTCTGCGGCGTGCCTCCGGTGTCACGAAAAGACGATGGACAAGAACCAGTGGCACAGGACCGACCACGCGCGCGCAGACGTCGCGTGCGTCTCCTGCCACCAGATCCACTCCGACACCGAGACCGACCTTGGGAAGAAAGTCAAGAGCAAAGACCCGCGGTCGGCGCTCTTCGCGGCAAAGCCGGATCCCAAATCCATGCTGAAGGCCGACGAGGAGACGTTGTGCGGATCGTGCCACCCGGCGGTAACCGCCGAGTTCCGCGGCGCGCACAGGCACCCGGTGCCCGAAGGTCGCATGGTGTGCAGCGACTGCCACTCGCCGCACCCGTCGAAGGCGAACACGGTTAGGCAGGACGCCCTCAAGAAGAACTGCGTGACCTGCCATACCGAAAAGGCCGGCCCGTTCATCTTCGAGCACGATCCAGTCGCTGGCAACATAGGCGACGGCTGTGTCGAATGCCACCGCCCGCACGGGACAAATAACCCGAGACTGCTGATTTCCGTGACGCGAGGGCTCTGCGCCCAGTGCCACACCGACAAACTCGCGGGGCACCACCCCGGGCAGACGTGCTGGAACGCCGGCTGCCACGTAGCGACGCACGGGAGCAATACAGATCCGAGGTTCTTGCAGCATTGACGGAGCGAAGCAACATGAGACTTCTTAGATCGATCACCGCATTGACGATGGCAGCCATCGGGATGATGGCGGTCGTCGCCCGCGCGCAGGACTCACAGGAGGAAGGGCAGGCAGCGAAGCCTAAACTGAGCGAGGTCACCATCAGCGTCTCCTCCTATGACCACAGCACCTCACTGAGCCAATACGTGACCCCGCTGGCCGGCATCGGGCTGCAAAGCCTTCGAGTGAAGGCGCCGCTGACAGAGACCTCTCCCTTCATCACGTTCATCGCGAGAGGAATGCCGGACCAGGACAACTACCAGTCCGCGCTCGTCGAACTGGCACAGAGCGGGACTAGGCTCTTTGTAGACCGCTACGAGTACGGGCATTTCGATTTTGACTGGAGACCGAGGTCGGAGAGCATCGAAAAGAAGGCGAGCGTCACGGTCGACCAGAAGATCGCGCCGGGCATCGGCGGGTACGCGACCTACAAGACCGACAAAAACTACGAGCACTACGCGGCCCCGCGGGCGGCAGACGTGACGCGGACGCAGACCGTCGGTCTCGGTGTCGGAGGAGACGTCCTCGGTGGAAACGCGAAGGTCGCAGCGACCGAGCGCCGCACTTACACGGAGAGCGGCGGCCAGCCGACGACTCTCCAGCGCACGTACAGCGCGTCCTTCGGCCGCGATCTGAGCGACACTCTCAGCCTCGCGGGGCTCGCGCAGACCTCGCGCATCGAGCAGACCGGCCTGCCGAGCAGCGACATCAACGTCTATCTGCTGAACGGAACCTGGGACTTGGCGCCGAAGACGACGCTGCAGTTCCGTCTCTCCGACCAGGAACTCGACCTGAACACGATCCAGAACGCCTATGTCCAAAGGCGTGTGACCACCAGCGCCCGCTTGCTCCAGCGGATTCCTGGCTGGTCACTGCAATTGGGCTACAGACACCTGGAGACCGAGCGAGTGCGCGCAGACCACTCCTTCGTTGACGTCCCCGCGACGGACTCGTTCGACTTCCGGGCGGCCGGCCACATGGGAACGTCGAGGGTGACGCTGCGCGGCAGCCTCGAGGACGTCTCGAAGGACGCCGTCATGCAGACCGACGACCCGCGCCAACTCTATTGGAACAACCGTGCGATGGTCCAAGCCAAGGTCGAGCAGGCGGGCGACTCCTTCGCGGCATACGGCGTCTACACCTACCGCTACCGCAAGAACGACGGCCGTGGCGTCGCACTGGACTGGCACAACCTGGCGCTGGGTGGCAGTTACGTCTACAACTGGGCGCTGAGCGGCTTCGCGGAACTCTCCTACGACGCGTTCCGCGCAAGCGGCACGGCCGAGACCGGGCAGTCGCTGGACTTCTACTTCCCGGACAGTTGGAACTTCGCCGCGGGCGTGGACTGGACGCACGATCCCAGCCTGACGGCGTCGGCAAGCATCAATTTCTTTGAGTCGGGCGACGTGAGGGGCACCCAGGTGGCCTTCAGCGTCCGCCGCTGGCTCTCGGAAAACGACAATATCGAAGTCATATTCGCGCCTTGGTCGCGCGACGACAGACAGTTAGACCTGACAGGATTCCGTTCGACTTACCTAAGCGCACGGTATTCGGTGCGGTTCTAGAGGGTTTGTAATTTGGAAGCAACGACACGCACAAGAAACAGGAAGCAAAGATCATGAAAGATCGTCGGTTTATCACATTGTTCGCAACAATCCCGCTCATAGGCGCGATTCTGGCGATCCAGAGTTGCGCGGGCGTGGGCGGGCCGACCACTCTCAATGGTGGCCAGGGGTCTGTCACGGCAGACTTCCTGGCGCTGCTCAGCGATGCGCAGAGGTCCGCGTCTTATATCGGCCCGCAACCCTGCTCCGCTGACACCTGCCATGGCAGTGGCCCAGACTCCAACTATACGCACTGGCAGTCGACGAAGCACTTCGCCAACAACGTCACGTGCGAGAACTGCCATGGGCCGGGCAGCGCCCACCAGGCCAACCCGACCTCGGACAACATCTTGACGTTCCCGAGGATCGCGGCTCCGGTCGTGTGCGCCCAGTGCCACGGGCCGATCTACGACCAGTACAAGTTCTCCCTGCACAGCCAGTTGATCGAGCACCCGGTAGACGGAGCGATCACCAGCCCCGAAAGCACCGGCAGGTCCTCTCGCTGTATCGCATGTCACGGCGGTCTCTTCCGGACCATGACATACGATGGTGATCTCGACATAGCGACAATGCCTGCCGAGGAGATCCAGCAGATAGCGGAAGACATCCTTACGACGGCCAATGGGGTCAATCACACGGCGAACTGCAACACGTGCCACGACCCGCACAGCCTGACCGGCAACCTCACCGACGAAGGTGAGGACGTCCAACTCAGACATATGACGTTCAACCTGGATACGACCGCTGTCGGGCCGGGGACGGATCCGCAGTCGTTCCAGACGGTTGACCACCTCTGCGGCCAGTGCCACAACGGTCGCGGCGTCGATCCGTCGGACGCGGCGCTCACCGCCAACACGTCCCGGTTCAGCGGGCACCACAGCGACCAGTACAACATGTTGCTGGGGATCGGTGGTGTCGTCGGGGACGGTCCAGTGCAGACGCAGACGTCGCACGCGAACATTCCCGGCCAGTGCTCGCACTGCCATATGCCCGACCATAGGCACACCTTCACGGTCAGTTACAACGCGTGCATTCCGTGCCACACGGAGACCGACGCAGCGAACCGCGTGACCTCGATCAAGACGCTGGTCCTCAACGACCTCTACGCCTTGCGCGTGAGAATGTCCAACTGGGCGATCGCGGCCTACCCGAACGTCGACGGCAACGAGTTCTTCTGGGACTACAGGTCCGCGATCTCGTCAGAGGGGTTCACACCTCCCGACCAGTCGACGGTGCCCATCGAGATCAAGCGTGCACGGCACAACTACTACTTCATCGTGGAGTCCAAGGACTTTGGAGTCCATAACGCCATCTACGTAAAGCTACTGCTCAAGGTAGCCAACGACAACCTCGATGCGCTCGGAGTGCCAGCGGCGCCGCTTACGGCGACGTCGGTCAGCACAGCGCAAAAGATGAACACCGTCCAGTCCGACGCAAACCGCTCGGCGAAGGGCGGCGAAGGAACCGACTGATCTATAATACGGGCCGGGGCTAGTCAGCCCCGGCCCGAACTCCACTAACAGGAGAAACCCAAATGAACGATCTAGGCTTCAACGATCTTGTCTCGCCTCCGGCGTGGTCGCTCGCGCTTGGCGTAGTCGGCCGGATTCTGGTCGTTGCTTCCGCCGCACTCTTTGCGGTGTCCGCCATCGCGTGGCTTAGGTCGGTCAAGACTAAGAAACTGGAAGCGCTGGGCAAGTTCGGCTTCACGGCCGCCAGTTGGTCGGTCATCGGCGCGTTCATCGTCCTCGGAATCCTCTTCGCCACACAGCGGTACGAGTACGAATACATCTTCCAGCACTCGGACAGGGCGACCTCGCTCGCCTACCACATCGCAGGAATCTGGTCCGGCCAGCAGGGAAGTTTCCTGCTCTGGGCCACGTGCTCGGCGATCTTTGCGCTCCTCACGACGAGGAGGACCGAGCACTACCGCAGGTGGTACTCGGTCGCGTTCGCCTTCTTCCTGGGCGGCATCACGAGCATCCTGGCGTTCGAGTCCCCGTTCAACCTCACCATGTTCAACGGCCAGGTGGTCGTTCCTCCAGATGGCGCGGGCCTCTCGCCTTCGCTGCACAACTACTGGGTGACGATCCATCCTCCGACTATCTTCCTCGGCTTCGGGTCTCTGACATGCCTCTTCGCGCTGGCCTTCGCGGCGCTGGCCACCAGGGACTACGAACGGTGGATCCCGATCGTCCGGCCCTGGGGCATAGTCTCCGTCGCGCTCGTCGGGCTCGGCCTCTGCATGGGTGGCTTCTGGGCGTACGAGACCCTCGGCTGGGGCGGCTTCTGGATGTGGGACCCCGTTGAGAACGTGAGTTTCGTCCCCTGGGTCTTTGCAGCGGCGTTCACCCACGGCGTGATCGTCCAGGCGACCAAGAAGAGGTGGAAGATGACCAACCTCCTCCTGGCCGCGCTGCCGTTCGTCATCTTCCTGTACGGGACCTTCCTGACCAGATCGGGCGTGCTCGGAGACACCAGCGTCCACAGTTTCGCGGAGATGGACCGCTATGCGCTGAAACTCCTCCTGGTCCTCATGGGCGGCACAGTCCTCGGCTTCGGCGGGCTCTGGGCGTTCCGCGCGATCGAATCGCTCAAGGACAAGGCGCCCGAAGAGCCTGGCCCGGTGACGAGGAGGGAAGGCTTCTACATGCTGGGGGTCGCGTCGCTCCTCGTGCTCGGCACCCTGACGGCGATCGGCATGAGCATCCCGCTCTTCATGGCGATGGCGAACGAAAAGCCGCGCGTCGTCGAGGAGTCCCTCTACCACCAGGTGCTGTCGTGGATTTTCATCCCGCTGATGCTCTTGATGGCGGTCACGCCTTTCGTCTCATGGAAGGGGATGAAGTTCCGCGAGATCGGCTCCAAGGCATACACGATCTTCTGCGTCACTGTCGGAGTTACAGGACTGTTCTTGATCGCCGCCGTCCTCACGCCCTTCGCGAGCCAGATCGACATGAAGCCGGAAGTGACCATGCTCGGTTCTCACAAGATCCAGGGCATGGCGTGGGTGGTCATCCTCTTCGCTATCTGCGTCTTTGTGATCGTAGGCAACGGGTGGCGCGTCCTCGAACTCTTCAAGCGCAGCAAACTCGGCATCACCCCGTTCCTCGCACACGTCGGCGTCGCCGTCCTCATGGCGGGCCTGATAGTCTCACGGGGCTTTGAGCAGACGGCCACCTCAGTCGTAATGAAGGACCACGCTGGACGTCTCCTTAATTACGAGGTGCGATACGCAGGGATGACGAGCACCGACACCGACCGCGACAACAAACTCAAACTGGACTTCTATCCAACGTCCGGCGGCAACAAGCCAATTCTCACGGCGACGCCCGGCTTCTATTACATCAAGCACGAAGACGGGCAAGAGGACCAGATGGCTTGGCCGTATATCCAGCACGGCCTCTTCATGGACACCTATGTCTCGATCGGCGGCTCGCAAAAGAACGCCGGCCAGGAGGCGGAGGTGCCCCTCGGCAAGAGCGCAGACATCGGCGGGATCACCGTCAAGTACAAAGACATGGTTCAGAGCGGGACGATGGGCACCACCGACGCGAAGGTCGGCGCGAAGGTGGAGGTGTCCGACGGCAACACCACTCAAGAACTGACGCCGAGCATTTCGTTCGCGCAGAACGGGCAGATCGTCTCGAACGGAGCCGCCCTCGGCGACGGCCTGGAACTCGCGCTCGTGTCGCTGGATGCAGCGACGCACACGGCGACCCTGCGGGTCCAGATGACAACCCCAATCTTCCAGATTCAAGTCTTCCACAAGCCCATGACCATCCTGGTCTGGCTTGGTACAGCCCTCATGGCGATGTCCGGCTTCACAGCCGCGTTCTATCGCCGCTCGCCGGCACCGGTCGGGGTGGTCGAGGGCGAAGAAGAAACGCGGAAGTCCCGCGCACCCCGGTCGAACGACCTCAAGACTGACCCAATAGGAACAACAACATGAAACGACTATTCATCGTATGCGCGCTACTAAGCGTGTTCGCGATCGCCTCGGCGCTCTCCGTCTTCCACAAAACGTTCGTCGAGACGTACAAGATCAAAGACGATTCTACGCTTGGCAAGGCCAAGTGCTACATCTGCCACACGTCCTCCAAGGGCGGCAAACTCAACGCCTATGGTAACGACATCAAGGCGCAAATGGCCAAGATGCACACCAAAAAGGTGACTGCGGACGTGCTGAAGTCAGTCGAGAACCTTGACTCCGACAAGGACAGCGTCAAGAACATCGACGAGATCAAAAAAGACGCGTTGCCGGGCTTCAAACCGGGCGACGAGCCGCACTTCGAATAACCTGCAATGGGTCGTAGACGAAGTTCCAAGGTCACGACGACATTGCTTAAGACGAGATGAAGAAAGTCAGGGTCCTTCAAGCAGACGGGAGGGCCCTGACTTATGACAAGGTTTCCAGTCCCGGGACTATGATAGTCGTCATAGTTCCGACACAGCAGAGAAGAACATAACAGGTTGAAGGCGAATCATGGCAACGAGGCACGCCGTTCCGGGCAGGCACCATAAGCCCGTAAAACAAGCCAACGTTCGTATTGTCCGAACGACAGACTCCCCAAACTGCACGGGCGCTTGTGGTTGGTTGGCGACGGTCGTCGACGACACGATCGTCGACCTCAAGCCTGCCGCAGACTACGACTGCGCGGAGTACAACCCGCGCGGCTGCCTGCGGGGGATGGCCATGACCCACCTCATCTACGGCCCAGACCGCATCAAGACGCCGTTGATCCGCCAAGGAGAGCGGGGAGAGAACAAGTGGAAGGAGGCCTCGTGGGACGAGGCACTCGACTATATCGCCGACAAGATGAAGGCGATCATCCGCGACCACGGCCCCGAGAGCATCATGCTCTTCAACCAGGTCGTCGGCACTGGCTACGTGCAAAAGGGCGCGCAGGTCCGCATGGCTGCGCTCCTCGGCATGTCTTTCGGCACTGCCTACGATTTCAACGGCGACATCTCGATGGGCTACACCCAGACCGTTGGGATCGACAGCGTCGAGTGCGAGACCAAGAGTTGGGCGCACGCAAAGACCGCGATCCTCTGGTCGAGCAACGTCTTCCAGACACGGATTCCCGACGCCAAGTTCCTGACACAGTACGCCAAGCAGCGGAACAACTGCGAGATCATCGCGATCGACCCTCGCTGCAGCCAGACGGCGAAGGGTGCAGACCAATGGATACCGATTTCGCCGGGCACCGACGGCCTGCTCGCTCTCAGCATGTGCCAGGTGGTCCTAGACCAGGGCCTCGTCGACTGGGAGTTCCTCAAGTCGTTCACAGACATGGCGACCCTCGTGCGCGAGGACAATGGTATGCGCCTGCGGGCCAGCGACGTCGGACTGGGCTCCGATATGCAGTTCGTCGTCTGGGACGCTGCGCACAAGCGCCTCTTCGTACTCCCCACCGACACACTCCGACTGCCGGACGATGTCGCCCCGGCGTTCCAGGGCGAATGGACGGTCAAGGTCGGCGGCGCCGACGTCAAAGTCAAGCCGGTGTTCGAACTCGTGAAGGAGGAGGTGATGAAGCCGGAGTACAGCCCGGAGGCCGTCGAAAAGGTCACCGATATCCCGGCCGACACGATCCGCAACATCGCAGTCACCTACGCCACCAACAGACCGTCGACGATCATCGTCGGGATGGGGGTCAACCACCGTCTCCACGGAGATCTGACGATCCGCTCCATCCTTCTTCTGAGCGCGCTTGTCGGCGCCCACGGCAAGCCGGGCGAGTCAGTCTCGATCTACTCCGGACAGCACCACTTCCGAATCGACGTGAGCCCCTGGTGGTTCCCAGACGGCAAGCGTCCGAACGCGATCCCCGTGCACTACTTCTCGTTGGGCAAGCCCACCGAAAGCATCAACCCCAAGATCAAGTTTCCCAAGGACGGATTCAAGGGCCTCATCTGCTCGCACGCGAATCCCTTGGTCACCGAGTTTTCGGGCCTCGTCAAACAGGCCGTCGATAAACTCGACCTCTTCGTCACGATCGACTTCCAAATGACGCCGACGTGCGAGTACAGCGACGTCGTCCTCCCCGCACCGACGTTCTGGGAAAAGAACGAACTCGTTGCGACGGGCTGCCACCCGTACCTCCAGATCCAACAGGAGGTCGTCCCTCCCCAGCACCAGAGCAAGACAGAGATGTGGATGACAAAGGAGATCCTCCGCCGCATCGATCCTTCGCTCCTCAAGCACTTCGAGATGGACGAGTTCGGCGCGATGAGGCTCATGCTCGACAACCCCGACTGCCCCGAGGTCGAGGGCATCACAGTGGAGCAACTCCAGAAGGGCCCGGTCCGGTTGAAGGTCCACGATCCCGAGTGCGGCCTCGACGCACAGATTCAAGAATTCAAGCCGTTCCCGCCCAGGGCGTACCCCTTCCCAGAAGGGGCACAGCGCGAGTTCCTCAAGACGGCCAGGATGGAGTTCTACAAAGAAGAGGCGATCTACCAGAAGATGGGCGAGACCGTACCGACGTTCATCCCGGCTTTTTCGCACATGTCAGAGGAGGAAAGGCTCTTCCCGTTCTCGATTGTGACGCCGCACTCAAAGTGGCGCGTCCACTCCACGCACTGCAACAACAATGTCCTGCGCAACCTCAACCGCAAGCCGGTCGTTGAGATCCACCCGATCGATGCTGCTGCGAGGGGGATCGAAGACGGCGACGTCGTCGAGATCCACAACAACTACGGCTCCTACAAGTTGTGGGCGCTGCTGACCGAAACGATCAAGCCCGGCGTCCTGTGCGTCGACCACGGCTGGTGGGACCAGTTCCTGGCGGAAGGGAAGTACCATAGCGTCCACACGCACCAGAAGATCAAACCGACGCACGAGGCGTACTACCTGCCTGCGGTCTACGCTCCGGGCCAACACTGGAAGGACACGAGGGTCGATGTGAGGAAGGTGAACTAGATGCCAAGGCTGGCAATGCTCATCGATATGACGAGGTGCATCGGCTGCGATGCCTGCACCGTGGCCTGCAAACAGGAGAACGGGACGCCAGCAGACGTGTTCTTCGCGCGGGTGCTCAACATCGAAAGCGGTCACTATCCGAACGTCAAGCGGATGTACCTACCCATCCTGTGCAACCATTGCGACGACGCTCCGTGTCTCAAGTCCTGCCCGAACAAGGCGATCGTCAGAAGGCAGGACGGCATCGTGCTCATTGACCAGGACCGGTGCCGAGGAACCGGCGCGTGCGTCTCGGCATGCCCTTACGGCAACATCTATCTCAACAAGAAGGACGAGTGGTATCTCGACCAGGACGAGCCCTACGAGAAGGACTTCGTAAAGCCAAGGCTGGAAGAGAACGTCGCCCGCAAGTGCACGTACTGCGCGCACCGCGTGGACGAGGGCCTCGATCCGGCATGCGTCGTCGCCTGCCCGACCGACGCGCGCATCTTCGGCGACATCGAGGACCCAGAAAGCAAGATTTCCAAGTACATCGTCGAGCAGGAAGAGCAGACGGGTCGCGAGCCCTTCTATCTCTTGCCGGAGGCGGGGACAAAGCCCGCTGGCATGTACCTCGGCCCCATGGCGCGGCAGGAGAGCCACACAGGTGGCAACCGGGCCTCGTCCGAGGGGACGGAGCCGATATCGCACACGTCGCGTCTGCCAGAAGAGCGCCGACAGGGCCAGAGCCGCGACGCGAGGGCGTTCCTAAATCGAAAGATGACCCTCTTGCGCATCGCAACGGCCGTCATGGCGCTGATGGTCGCATGCTTCGCTACGGCTCAGAGTCAGATGGAGCCAGCCGCGCTCAAGATCTACACAGACTCGGCTTGCTCGAACTGCCACGGCGATCACGGACAGGGAGACTACGGCCCGGCCATCAACGTGTCCAAGATGTCGCAGGACGACTTCATGAAGATCGTTCGCAAAGGTGTCGGTGACGACATGCCGGAAACGAGCGCCGAAGAGATGTCTGACGCCGACGTCATCGCCCTGTACAAGGCGTTTAAGGGCGCGGGAACCAAGGTCGAAAAACCCACAGAGACGCCCACCGAAAAGCCCACAGAGAAACCCGCTGAGCAGGCGAACGTGCAGGCGACTCCGATGGAGCCGAACGCACTCAAGGCCTACAAGAAGTCTCCGTGCTCGGGTTGCCACGGCGACCAGGGCCAAGGCGGCTACGGGCCCGCCATCGACACCTCCAAGTTGTCAGAAGCCGCCTTTATGAAGATCGTTCGCAAAGGCGTTGGCAACATGCCCGAAACCGCGAGCGACGAACTCTCCGACGAGGACGCGCTAGCCATCTACCAAACGTTCCACAAAGGGCCGCTGCAGGTCGAAAAGCCCGAACCGATGGAGCCGGCGACCGCCGGCGATGCGTACACCCTGTCCACCTGTACCGGATGCCATGGCGTCACGGGCAACGGCGGCATCGGCCCACCGCTGGCGGGGATCGCCCTCACTGAAGACCAGTTCCTGAGCACGGTCAGGAGCGGCAAGGGCATGATGCCGGGCACACCGGCGAGCGTTCTGCCCGATGAAACGGTCAAACAGATATACAAAGAGTTTTCGGCCAAGAAGGTCAACGAGGACGAAGTTCCGATCTCGTTCAAGGTCGGTCGCTTCCTCTCAACGCAGAACGTCGGCAGGTTGTTCCTCTTCATCTTCATCATTGCTGCCATCTTTGGGTTCAACAACCTCTTCTATTGGCTGCGCGCGGCCGGTCTCAAACAGTTGCGTCCGTATATCGCCAAGTTCGGCAGGGTACGGGCGGCCGGGGTCGTCGTCAAGGCGCTCATCGTCGAGGGCCTGGGGGTCGCATCGCTCTTCCGAAAGGACAAGTTCCGCTGGGCCATGCACGGCCTCCTCATCTACGGCTTCTTCGGCCTCATGGCCGCTGACATCTGGATGCAGATCGTCAACCCGGCGCGCAGCGACATGTCGATGGTGAGCGGTCCCAAACTCTTGGCCGTCATCGCCGGAGTCTCCGTCTTCCTCGGTCTCTGCTACGTCCTTTACCGCTATAAGAAAGACGAGTACATCGACAACGGAATGACGCTTGGCAAGGACTTCCTCTTCGTCAACCTCCTCTTCCATACGATCATCAGCGGGTTCCTTACTGTCGCGATCAACAAGTCCGGCGCCAACGACTGGCTGATGACGGTCTACATCTACCACCTCGCCTCGATTTCGCTCCTGATCCTGACCGCTCCGTTCACCCGGTTCATGCACGTCTGGGTCGCACCGAGCATGGTCGCGATGACGAGGCTGGTCGAAGAGATCACGGCGTCCGGCGTCGACATCGGCTTCGAGCGTGAGCCGTCTCCAGGGCGCCACCACAAGTCGCAGCGCATAGCCGCACAGATCGTTTCGATGTTCGATCCGGAGGCGAACGACGAAGTCAAAGTCCGCTACTACCCGTAGAAGGACGACCAAGAATTGAGTGCAACGTGATGAACAACGCAGACCAAAACTCAGTCCGGGATCCTGAAAGACGCCGCCTGCTTGGGTGGATGATAGCGCTCTTCAACATCGTAGTCGGCATTGCGATCATTGGCCCGGTCATCGGCTTTATCGGCGCGCCGCTCGAACAAAAGTTGAAGGGCAAGTGGATCGATGTCCTCGGCGACGACGAACTCGGCGAGGGCGAAACGAAAGAGACGCGCTTTACGATGGAGATCAAAGACGGGTTCCGGAAGACCGATCGCACATACGTGATCTTTCTGGGCAGGAGGAACGGAGCTGTCGTCGCGTTCAACCCGTCCTGCACTCACCTCGGCTGCCGCGTCAAGTACCAGGACGAGAAGAAGCGCTTCTTCTGCCCGTGCCATGGTGGAGTGTTCGACGTGAACGGTAAGGTCGTCGCGGGGCCGCCGCCTCGCCCGTTGGATCGCTTTGAGACGAAAGTAGAGAACGGGCGCATCTTGGTTCGCAAGGAAGTTTGAAATGAGCAAGAACCCTCTGACACCTGAAAGGCCGACTGTCGCGCCCGAAGAGGAACCCACTCGCGAAGAGCAACTCATTGCTGAACGGCCGAAACTGAGCGATTGGCTCGAACTCCGGCTGGGCTGGTGGGGCTTCGTCCGCAAAAACCTCGACGAACCCATGCCTGCAGGCGTCGGATGGTGGCAGACCCTTGGCAACCTCCTGCTGACCCTGCTCGTCTTCCAGTTCGTCACCGGCGTTGCGCTGGCGATGTACTATTCTGCTGGGCCGGACTCTGCGTATCAGAGCGTCCAGCACATCACGAACGAGATCACTTTCTGGGGCATCAACTTTGGGCGCGCGACGCGTGGGCTGCACGTCTGGGGCTCGGCTGGCATCATCATCGTCACGGTCCTGCACATCATGCGCGTGTTCTTTTGGGGCTCGTACAAGAAGCCGCGCGAACTGACTTGGCTGGCTGGCGTATTCATCTTCCTCGTCATGCTCGGCTTTGCGTTCACCGGCTACCTCCTTCCCTGGGATCAGAAGGCGTACTGGGCGACCGTCGTCGGGACGAACATCCTCGGCACGATTCCCGGCATTGGTCACGGACTCGTCGAACTCGCGCGGGGAGGACAGGAGGTCGGTTCGTTGACCCTGACGCGCTTCTACGCGATCCACGTCATGCTGCTCCCGGCCGCGCTCATGTTCTTGACGGCGCTCCACCTGATCCTCGTCAGGAAGCACCACATCGCTGGCCCGGTCAGACCGCAGAAGGGCCCGCGGGTCGAGTTCTATCCTTATCAGTACTTCAAAGACATCATCGTTGTATTCGTCGGCGTTGCGATCATCGTCTATCTCGCCGCGTCCCACCCGCCGGCCCTCGAAGGCATGGCAGATCCCACCGGGACCGACTTCGCGCCACGTCCAGAGTGGTACTACCTCGGCCTCTACGAACTTCTCAAGATCATGCCTGCCGGCTGGGAAGTGTTGGCGACCGTAGTCGCTCCAGGGATCATTACCCTCGGGATGATATTCTTGCCCTGGCTCGACCGCTCAAACTCGAGGCACCCGGCAAGGAGGACGTGGGTGGTCATTTCAGGGACGCTCATCATGCTTTTGATCGGACTGATGACGCTCAAGGGAATTCTCGAAACGCCCGTCCACCCAAAGGAGACGGAACAGCCCGCGACTGCACAAGGTACACAGGCGTCAGAATCGAACGTCTCCTTCGTGGTTCCGTTGAGGAAACGGGTCGGATGGAAGGTCTAGAAGTCTCTATTGCACGATCGTCCAGTTGGCCCTGTCGACCGACACTCTCCATGGGTAGAGCAGTACTGGCCCAGAAGCCTTGAAGGTCACTCTTGTCTGGACCTTGTGAGTGCCTGGCTCGATGAATCGTGAGGGGTTCGTCGTGATGTGGACGTGGGTGATCGAGTCTTTTGTCGTCGCCTGCCGCGTGTCCACTGCCTCGTAGGAGTTCGTCACGTAGTTGAAGAACTCGATCTTTTGCGCAAGGTTGGGCGTGTTTGCATGGGCCTCCAAGAGGAACCCGATCTCGGTCGGCGTGTCGGTGCCGACGCTGGAGCCGACGACGAAGTTTATGGGTGCCTCGGTACTGGTCAGCGTCAGGCCCGGACGAATAACGAGGTAACTGTCGTCGCTGTCAGCAAGGCTGAGTTCGCTGCCCGAGAGGATGACGCCTCTGTTCAAGGTGAACAGAGAAAAGGTCGAGACGGGCGGAGTCGGGACGATCCGCGAGAAGTACACGTCCTGCTCACCGTTGAAAGTCGCTGAATAGGCCAGGTCCGCTCCCGTCGCGTCAGAGACGATCTCATAATAGTCTCCGATCTTGTTCTGGTTCGGCCAGCCGATCGTGCTGTCCCACGTCGGCGTCATCGACTGGTTCTTCGTCCAAGTCCGACCGCCGTCCAACGAATAAGAGTAGTAGGTCTGAGAGAGGTTTGCGGCGAGCGAGGTGCGAGTGTCGTTCCAGACCACGTCGATCCGGCCGTTCGGAGCGACGCCCATCGTGCCGAACCACTGCCACGCGTTCAAGTTGGCTGGGTCGTCGTTGACCCGCACGGGCGCGCTCCAAGTCGCGCCACCGTCCTCGCTTCGCGCGAGAAAGACGTCGAGCGGGTCGGTACCCGGCGGATCCATCGAGCACAGAACGTAGATGTTGCCGTGCAACGGGCCTGAAGACCTGTCCGCGCGGATCCATACCTGCCCGAGCAGACCGCCGGGGTTCGGCGCCCCACCGAAGACGAAGGTTCCACCGAGCGGCACGTTGATCGTCGAGTCCCACGTCGGAGTTCCAGGGACGAACTTCGCCGTCGTCGACTTAGAGACGTAGATCAGGTTGCTGCTCTGCCCGGACAGATACAGGTCGCCGAGCGGGTCGACGGCCATCGTCCCCCAGACCTGCTGCTGGGACTGCAACTGGATAGGCGAGATCCAGTTGACGCCACCGTCGCTAGACCTGCTGAACTGGTTGGGAAAGAAGTTGTTGCCGGCTGTGCTCCACAGTTCGTACATGTTGCCCTCGCCGACACCGCCCGTCCTGTCCACCTTGGTCCAGGTCTTGTCACCGCCATAACTGAAGTTCGCGGCGCCCCAACTCACCCCGGCGTCGGTGGTGACGAAGGTGTCGCAGTGCCAGTCGTTTCCGTTGACGGTGAGGCTGTTGTAGAAGATCGTGCCGCTGTTGTCGAACTCCAGCACAGGATCGCTGCGGAAGATCCCCGCATCGATCGAGCCAGGAAACGTCCAAGTCGCGCCGCCGTTATGGCTGTAGCCCCAGCCCGCCTGCCTGAAGTTGGACGCGACGTTGTCGAACTGCCGCCATCCGATCACGATGTTGTTCGGGTTGGTCGGGTCGACAGCGATCGAAGGCTCGTTGGCCGCGTCGCCAACGATGTTGTTGCCGGATCCGTCCACGTTCACCTGGACGCTCGTAAAGGGCCCAGACGCGACGAACGCGCGCGGCGTCCAGGCGTGCGGCGTCGGAGCAAGGTATGCGTCGCCGTACGTCTCCAATTGCGGTGGAAAGCGGTGACCCCTCCCGTGGTCGGTCGGAGGCCGACCCTGGGCTCCTACGCTGGCACAGACGAACAGAACAGCGGCGGTAAACATGCTGGGTCGAAGTATACGGCAGAGACGTCGCGCAGGCGCCCCGCAAGATTAACGGGCTCACTGCCCGACCGACGAACACTGGCCGCGTCTGGAGACCGCGCCCCTCGCGCATGGTGCCCAGGAAAGGACTCGAACCTTCACGACATTGCTGCCACTAGTACCTGAAACTAGCGCGTCTACCAATTCCGCCACCTGGGCAGGCTGCGGGCTATTTTAGCACGTCACATAGGTTCGAATGAGTCTGAACGGGCCCGCTCTTCTCCGGCCCCGCTCCACACGGCGCGTGCCCGAAACACCGCCTCGGGCAGAGTCTCGGCCACCCTGGTAGGAATACCTGCCCCTTGAACCCGCCGGGCGTGGAACAACAACCTTGGGCATGCTGACTGGGGACGTCTTCGTACAAGAGGGTCTCATCACGCCTGAACAGTTGCAACTCGCTACTGAAAAGCAGCGGGAACTGGGCGGTGATGACCCGATTGCGCGCGTCATGGTCCAGATGGGCCTGATCACTGAGCGCGACCGTGTCCGTTGCATGGGCAAGGTCTGGGGCGTGCAGTACATCGACCTCACGAAGGCGATGCCGACAGAGTCCGCCCTCGCGCTCCTCAGCCCCCAGTTCGCCAAGCGCTTCAAGTCGCTGCCCATAGCCATCCAAGAGAACAAACTGATCGTTGCGATGGCCAACCCCCTCGACGTCTTCGTCATCGACGAACTGCGTATGAACACGGGGTACGAGATCGAGCCCCTCATTGAGCCTGTCCGGGACATGTTCGTCGCCGTGTT
>OBLQ010000174.1_pt1 | contig 23185 bp, 3 predicted proteins | sample 1519881 | NCBI WGS metagenome assembly OBLQ01 (sample SAMN01911456, study PRJEB22533) | soil metagenome | biome: Soil | place: Malaysia | collected 2012-04-30 | depth DG_metagenome m | reverse complement strand
CGCTGCACACAGGCGGGCCAGAGGCGCCGAAGTCAGTGGGAAACCCACAGCGCATTCTGATGCCATGAGTTTCCGCAACCGCGTTTCTTTTTCTTCTTCATCCAGGCCGCGCCAGTCCTGCCATTCGACCGGCAGGTCCACGCTGCGATGGACCGCCCTGACCGGCTGCTCCAGTCCTTCCCAGTGAATCGACGACCGAAGGGCCTCATGCAGGCCGGCGAGTTTCCGCCACGCAGCTTCAAAACTACCGGCGTCGATCTCACGGCGAACGGTAGCGGCGCATTGCCCGAAACAGCGGAGCGCATTGGCGGCCAGGCTCGCGGTAAGCATCTCTTCCTGCGCAAGGGAAAGAGCATGGACGGCTTCAATATCTTCCGCCTCCGCCGCCGGCAGTCCCCGGCGGAACTGGTCAACGGCAACCGGAAACAGCGAAAGATCGGAAACCTTTCGCTCCGGATTTTCCGTAATCTGCGACAGCAGCGCCTGGAAGTGCTCAAGTATGCGGGCAGCGTTCCCGGAGCTGAGCCGGCTCTTGTCGAAGAGCACGCGCACGCAGATGTTTTCGTGCGGCTCGGCGATGATGGTGATCGGATATGCCGAGCTCTCGAAGACGCGGTTGGCGCGAAACTGCGTGCCCTGGCTTAGTTCCTGCACTCCGGTCACAACCGGGTGGTTCTCGAATACAAAGAAGGTCTCAAACAGGGGCTGGGAACCCTCAACCTCGCTCCAGCTTTTCACTTCCACCAGCGGGCTGTATTCGTATTCCCGGATTTCCACCTGATGGTCGTGCACAACCTTGAGCCAGTCCAGAACGGAAGCGTTGCGGTCGATCCTGATCCGCATGGGCAGGGTATTGACCAGCAGCCCCACGACTCCGTTAACGCCTTTCAACGACACCGGACGGCCGGTCACAGTCACGCCGAACAGCACTTCCTCGTTTCCGCTGTAACGGGCAAGCAGCCAGGCCCACACGGCCTGGAAGAAAGTGCTCACGGTGAAACGCTGCTGGCGCGAAATCGAATGCAGCCTGGCGGTGATCTCGGTGCCCAGGTCGCAGGCCAGTTCGAAGTATTCCGGATGCAGGTCGTTTTCCGGGCCGCCCCGGCCTTCATCGAAGCCGATCGGCGTCGGGGTGGTGAAGCCCTTCAATGTCTTGCGCCAGAACGCTTCCGCCTTGCCCTTGTCCTGCTGTTGCATCCAGGCGATGAAATCGCGATAAGGCCGGGGGAGAGGCAGGTTCAGTTCCTGGCCGTTGGCATAGGCCTTGTAGAACTGAAAGAGTTCGCCAAAGATGATGTTGACGGACCATCCATCCAGCAGCAGGTGGGAGTAATTCCAGACAAACTGATAGCTGCTTTCACCCAGGCGGATCAGCGCCATGCGAATCAGCGGGGCCTGGGCCAGATCGAACCCGCGGTAGTGCTCGCTCCACAGGTAGTCCTGAAGCTGTTTTTCCTGCTCAGGCGCAGGCATGTCCCGCCAGTCCCGTTCATCCCATGTGAACTGCAGTTCCTTGCGGACGACCTGGAGCGGGCTTTCCACCTTCTCCCACAGATACGCGCTGCGCAGGATCGGATGGCGGTCGAGTATCGTCTGCCAGGCCCGCTTGAAATGAGCTACGCTGAAATTACCGTCGATCCGGGCGCTGATGTGCACCACGTACGCGCCCGACCCGGGCGCATACAGCGTATGAAACATCATCCCATGCTGCATGGGAGAAAGCGGATATACGTCTTCTACGTTTTTCATCTTTAATCCTCGCGGCGCCCGTCTATCGGGCGGCTGTGGCCTGGGTGGGCAGCGTAGTTCCGCCGGGAGCCGGCAGCCTGTCGACCAGATTCAGAGACGCCGGGGCAGGCAGTTGCGGGAATTTCTGATGCAGGAAACCCGCCAGGGCCTCTTCGGTGATCGCGGCCGGGTCCACGGGGGTGGCCTTGCGGCTCAGTTCCCGCAGGGCGTCGAGGTGCTCAAGGCTGGCGAGCACGGAATCGACATCCACGCCGAAATCGATCAGGCAGGCGACTTCATTCACGCCGATGGATTTCAACTGGTTGATCATGGGCAGGCAGCTTTGCGGAGTTCCAATCAGCGACGAGGTCCTGCGGTAGCGTTCAAAAGCCAGTGCCGCCAGCGACTCCTCAACGCCTTCCTGGTTGAGACCCTGCTGCTGAGTGTCAATGCTGTGGGTGGTGGTCTTGATGAGGTCGATATGCGAGCGAAGGTAGCTCATCATCGGCCCGCGCACTTTCTCAATGACGCGGTCCTTGTCATCGCCAACGTACGTATGGATCATCATCGATACGTACCCGGCGGAAGGATCGTGCCCGGCTGCGGCGCGGGCTTCGCGGTACAGCTTGAGCTTGCCCGACACCTCGTCAATCGACTGCTCCTGCAGGGAGGTAAGGATGTTGAAGCCCATCTCGCCGGCCTTGATGAACATGTCGGGACTGCCCGCGCATGTGAGCCAGATCGGCAACTCCGGCTGAACGGGCCGGGGGAAGACGCCGATTTCCGTCATTTTACCGGCGCCGTCGCGGGTCGCCAGCTTTTCACCGCGCCACAATTTCTGGACTTCGGCAATGCCCCGGAACATTTCCTCGCGCTTGTTCGCGTACCTCTCGGGGAAGAAAGCGAAGTCGTTGGCCACCCATCCGGAGGCGAACGAAAGCCCGATTCTTCCGCGTGACAGGTTATCGACAATCGCCCACTCCTCGGCCACGCGCAACGGGTTGTGCAGGGCCATGACCACGCTGCCTGTCCGAAGCTGGACCTGACTGGTCAACACAGCCACTGCGGAACTCAGGACCGAGGGGTTGGGATAGAGACCGCCTTTCTGGTGGAAGTGGCGCTCCGGGGTCCATACCGAGTTGAATCCATGACGGTCGGCGAACTTCGCGCCTTCCAGATAGAGCCGGTATTTATCGCCGCTGGAACCGGAATTGCTGTCAGAGAAATAGAACAATCCGAAATCCATGGGCCGCTGCGCTTTGCGCGCGCCCGGCTTGAGCACCACATAGGCAGTGGCCCCGTTGTGCCCGCCGGTCACCATCGCCTCCGCGACACTGGGATGCTGGCGCAGGGCATTTTCGATCTCCGCCCCTTCGCGGCGGATTTCCGGCACAGCCGCGGCCGGCTCGCTGTTGACAGCGGTGGAGGCGGCAACGGCTTCTCCGGTCGCATCCGATTCGCCCGATTCATCCGTTTCACTCGTCGACTGGTCGGTCTCGGCAAGCGCATGCGCCAGTTTCTGGAGCGCCTGCTGGTCGAGATCGGCCAGCGGGAAGTCGGACGGCGTAAACTGCGTGGTCTCGGAAGACTGTGAAACCGCGATCAACGTCCGCAGCCCTTCGAGCAGATCATGGGCAAGCCTCTCGGCGGTCTTGCGCTCATGCAGCGCGTTACTGTAATGCCACTCAAGGCGCAACTGGCCTTCGGAAATCCATGCGATGATTTCAAACATGTGGCTGCGCAGGTTCCCGGGACTGGATACGCGGACCGGCTGCCGGTTTGACCGCGCCTGCGCCTCGTCCCCCGCAGGCGATTCAATTACACCGAGATAGTTAAAGAGGATGGCCGGACCATGGATTGCGCGCAGCTTGCCGCTGATCCCGCCATCTTCGGAAAGGTACCGCAGCACACCGTGTCCGAACCCGCGGCCCGGCACGCGGCGGGCCTGCTCCTTGATTTCCTTCAGTACGTCTCCGTGCGGCTGGGACGGATCGAACCGCAGAAGCAGCGGCGACATATCGGCAAAGGCGCCTACCGTCCGCGTTACGTTCACGTCCGGCGCGATGTCTTCCCTGCCCGTTTCCTGCACATCCACCATCAGCGTATCGACCGACGCCCAGAGGCTGATGCTCTGCGCGATGGCGCTCAGAAGGATCTCATGTATCTGAGCGTGGAAAGCGCGGGGAACATCCTGCAACAGGTTTCCGGTTTCCTGCGCATCGAGCGAGCAGGCGATGCACTCCGCCGACCCGCAGGTATTTCGCGCACCTGGACGGTCCACCGGAAGATCGGGCGCGTCTGACCGGGCCTCATCGAGCCAGTAGCCGCTCTCATCGCGCAGCCGGGCGGAGTTCGCATACTCCCGCAGTTTCTTCGACCAGTACTGATACGAGGTGGTCTTGGCGGGCAGCTTGATGTCGCTGCCGGCGGCCAGTTGGCGGATCGACGTTTCAAGGTCTCTCCGCAGCACCTCCATCGACAGCCTGTCGGCCACCAGTGAATGCGCGGCGATCGCGAGCTTTCCAGGCTGGCCGGCGCCCGTTGTAATGTAAGCGGCGCGGAACAGCGGTCCGTTCGCAAGGTCCAGACCGGCAAGCAGGCCATCGGCGGCCGCCTCCAGTTCCTGCCTGCGCTGGTCTTCCGGCGAGCCGGAAAGGTCGATTTCCGAAAACGGCGTATCTTCTTCTTTACCGCACGCCGCATTCTCCGCCGTCCATCCTGAACCGGAGGATTTGAAACGCAGGCGGAGCGCATCGTGATGGTCCATGACCGCCTTGACTGCGCGCCGCAGCAGGCCGGCCTCCGCCGACGGCGGCGGCGAAAGGAACATGATCTGGCCATGATGGCCGGGGAAAGGCTGCGCCTGTTCGAAGAAACGCGCCTGCGGAGGCGTGATCGGCGTTTCGCCGGTGACCTCGCCCTGTTCCGCATGCACTGTTTCTTCCGGCGATGCCACAGTCGCCAGTTCCGCGACAGTCTGGTTCTGGAACAACTGCTGCGCGGTCAGCTTCATACCCTGCTCGTTGATCTTGGCCACGATCTGAATGCCCTGGACCGAGTCGCCGCCCAGGTCAAAGAAGTTGTCATGGATGCCGACCCTGTCGATGCCAAGCACTTCCTGCCAGATCTCGGCGATTTGCTCCTGTGACCGTGAGGCCGGCGCCTCGTATACGGTCTCGATATCCGGGCGAGGATGCCGCGCCCAGGCGATGGTAGTCTTCTTTGCCGCCTGCTCAAGCAGTTGGGTCACAGGCCGGTTGTTTCTGGCCTCGATGATGGAGGTCTCAAGGTCTTTGGTGGAAACCAGCACCTGCGGCTGCTGGAACTTCAGCGCCAGAATCCTCCGCAGCGCTTCAATGCCCTCCGCCGGCGTCATGCCCTGCTGGAGTTCTTCCTCGTACATTCCAGCGAGGCCGTCCTCTCCGGCGCCCGCGGCCCTGGCGGCTGTGCGGTCTTCATTCCGGCGATACTGGCGGCTGGCTGCGGCCTTGATCTGGCCCGCGATGTCGTTCACGCGCTTCTGCGCGAAGTCTTCGATTTCCAGCAGGACCTTGCCCTGGGTATTGAAGACCGTGACATCGCAGGAAACCGTCTCGCCCTTTTCTCCGTCGGTCACCAGCTTGACCAGCGCAAAGACCTTTTTTTCCAGAGGATGCCTGATGGTCAGGCGCTTGTAGCCGAGAGGCAGGTAGATTCCGGCGGGAATCAGATATTCCTTGCCCACCTCCAGGGCGCGGTCCAGCAGCGCCGGATGCATCTTGAATTTTTCGAAGTCCGAGGCAAACTCATCCGGGAACTGGAAGTATGCGAGCAGTTCATTGCCGCCGACATTGGCGCGCCTGAAGCTCTGCCACCGCGGCCCGAGGTCTTCGTCGCGTTTGCTGTCATCGGTGAGCGCGATGCGGCGGTCTGAGAGCCTGCGCTCCAGCGCCTCGAGGTCCTGGCGCTTTTCCGGACCAGCCGGCACAAACCCGACCCGGCCTCCGGCGTATTCGCTCCATTCCTGGCCCTCGCCGTCGTCTTCTCCCGACTTGCTGAGAATGCGGAAGGAGTATGTCTCGCCCTGCTTTTCCTTTTCAAACACCAGCCGGACTTCGCGTTTTTCATCTTCACGAAGGCCCAGCGGCGCAAGGAAAAAGATGTCGCGTATTTCAACGTTTCTGCCCGCGGCGTATCTTTCAGCCGCCGACCGCACCATCTCCAGGTAGGCCGTGCCGGGAATGATGGGATTGCCGGCGATGCGATGCTCGTCAAGCACCCAGTGCGTGAGCGGGCTCATGTGAGAGACATAGACTTCGCGGTCAGGGGACTCGACAACACGAACATCTAATAAAGGATGGCCGCCGGGATCGCCCTTGCCGAGGGCCGCTGAAGTACGGACCCGTCCGCCAAGGTCGGCCGCCGTGCTGATCGCCATGCCGACTTCCTTCCAGCCGTCCCAGTTGATCGAGACCATCGGCGAACGGCCTTCCTGGTGGCTGTAGTGGGCATACGTATCGAGGAACGCATTGGCGGCGCAATAGTCGATCTGCCCGAATGCTCCCATGACCGCGGTGAGCGAGGAACAGGCCAGGAAGAAATCAAGCGGGGCCGGACCGGCCGCTGCCGCCAGCGCGAGCGTGCCGCGCACCTTCGGAGCGAGCACGGCCTCCGCCATCTCGGCGGTTTTGAGCGGGATTACGCCACCACCGGCCACGCCGGCGGAATGCACGATGCCATGCAGGTCTCCAAAGCGCTGCCTCGCCTCGTCAACTACGCGCCGCACCTGCTGCTCGTCGCTTACATCGGCGCTCAGCACCAGGACCTCCGCCCCCTTGCTTTCGAGGCCGCGAAGCTGCCTGATCTTTGCGCTGACCGGGTCCTGGTCGCCGTGCGAAGAGAGCCAGCTTTCCCAGTTTGCGCGCGCCGGGAACTGGCTGCGCCCGATGAGCGTCAGCTTCGCCTGGGCGGTTTCGGCGAAGTATGCGGCCATCGTCAATCCGATCCCGCCCAGTCCGCCGGTGATGAGGTAATGCCCTTTGTGCCGCAGCGTGAGCGACTGGTCGCGTGGCGGCAGCCGCAGATGCTCAAAGCCCTGCGCCCAGCGCCGTCCATTTCTATGGGCGATCACCATGTCGGTGGAAGCCGATGCCGCTTCTGCGTAGAGCCCGGAAAGGACTTCGTCGCCCGGCACCCTCACAGACGCGCAATCCAGGTCGATGTTCCGGCACGAAACGTTCGGAAACTCCTGCGGAATCACACGGCAAGGACCGAGCAGTGTGCTGCGCTGCGGCTGGAGGATCCTGTCTCCCGTCACATCGTGCAGGCTGTTGGAAACCAGCAACAACTCAACCGGCACATTTCCAGGCGCGCCCAGCGCCTGCGCTATGAACAGCGGGCCATGGAAGCTGGGACCGAGTTCAGCGCCCGTCCCGCTCCCTGTCCCGTTCGATTCCGTATCGGCCAGGGTCCACAGATAGATGATCTTTGACGGAAGGTTTGCGCTGTCTTTCAGGCTCTTGAAGAGCGACTGATAGTCCTGCGGGTCCTGAGCGCGGAGAGTGAAGGAATCTCCAAACTCCATGAACTGCGGGCCTTCGATCACCGTCAGCGCGCGGACTCCGTGACGCTCGGCTTCTTTCCTGAACCTGGCCCCGAAGCCAAACTTGTCGGCGAAGATGAGCCACGGGCCGGCGCCGGCGTTCAGAGCGGGCGCGGGAGCAAGCGCGGTCCTCTTCCACGAAGGCACATAGAACCACTCGGTGATGTTCCCGGTCTTTCCTGCCCGCGCCGGCAGGTTCGAGTCGCCACGCTGCCTTCCCGGTTCGATCCAGTAGCGGCGGCGTTCAAACGGATACGTCGGCAATACCATGCGCCGCCGTTCTTCGTTCTGATAGAAGCCGTTCCAGTCAAAGCGGACGCCCGTCATCCAGAGCCTGCCCACGGCCGCCATCAGGAAGGCTTCGTCATTGAACGTATCTTCGGGATGGCGCACCGAGTTCAGGACCACCTGGCCCTGCGCGCGATGCGGGTTCCAGCGGGCGAGCGTGCCGAGCGTCCGGCCCGGCCCGACTTCCAGCAACACCCAGTCGGAGTCTTTCACCAGTTCGCGCACGCCGTCGGCAAAGCGCACTGTGCCGCGCAGATGGCGGACCCAGTAACCCGCGCTGGTCGCCTGTTCGTCCGTGATCCATGTGCCGGTGAGGTTGGAGATGTACCGCAGATTGGGCGAACGGAAGCGCACTTTGCGGCACTCGGCGCCGAAGGCATCCAGAATCGGGTCCATCATTGCCGAATGGAAAGCATGAGACGTCTGCAAGCGGCGGCAGGCCAGTTGCTTTGCGCTGAGTTCCCGCTCAAGCCGGTCGATGGCGCCGTTCGGGCCGGAAACCACGCAGAAACCCGGACTGTTCACGGCCGCCAGCGAGAGGTCCTTTGACAGCAACGGCGTGACTTCGCCTTCCGGCAGCGGCACCACGAGCATTCCGCCTGGCGCAACACTCTGCATCAGTCTTCCGCGCGCAGCGACCAGGGCCAGCGCGTCTTTCAGCGAGAACACTCCGGCCAGGCAGGCGGCCACGTATTCACCGATGCTGTGGCCGATCATCGCGTGCGGCTGAATGCCCCATGCCATCCAAAGCCGGGCCAGCGCGTATTCGATCACGAACAGCGCCGGCTGCGTGACCTCGGTCTGCATCAGCCGCGCCGAGCTTTCGGCGCGCTCTTCAGGACCATCGCCGGGGTACAGAACGTCGCGCAGGTCGAAGCCCAGGTGCGGCTGCAACAGCTTTGCGCAGGCATCGACTTCTTTTCTGAAGACTGGTTCGCTGTCGTACAGTCCCGCCGCCATGTTGGCGTACTGCGCGCCCTGGCCGGGGAACATGAAGACCACCGGGCGGTTCTTCGGTTCGTGGAACCCGGTGAAGACCCGCTTGGGATCGAGCGTGTGCAGGGCCTGCAGCGCGTCTTCCGGACCGCTGCATACGATCGCGCGGCGGTGCGTGAATTCGCGCCGCCCGACCTGAAGAGTGTAGGCAATGTCGGCGATGCCGGCGTCTTTGTGATTTTCAAGGAAGGCGGCGAGATTGGCCGTGGCCGCTTCCAGCGCGGCGCCTGTCCTGGCCGAGAGCAGCAGCGCCTGATACGGACGCGTCTCTTTGCCGGACACCTGCGGCGGCGCCTCTTCCAGGACCGCGTGGGCGTTGGTGCCGCCAATGCCGAACGAACTGACAGCGGCCCGTCGCGGCGTTCCGTTGGCCTTCCACTCCGCCAGGGCCGTATTCACATAGAACGGGCTGTGCTCGAAATCGATTTTCGGGTTCGGCCGGGTGAAGTTCAGGCTGGGTGGAATCTGTTTGTGGTCGAGCGCGAGCACGGTCTTGATCAGACCGGCGATACCGGCGGCCGCGTCAACGTGGCCGATGTTGGATTTGACCGAACCGATGGCGCAGTAGGTATTCCGGTCGGTGCCGGTGCGCCAGGCCTGGGTCGCCGCCGAGATTTCAATCGGATCGCCCAGCGCTGTCCCTGTCCCGTGGGTCTCGAGGTAGGTAATGGTGTCAGGACTGACCGCCGATTCCCGCAGGGCCTGCTGGATCACCTCGCGCTGGCCGTCGATGCTGGGTGCGGCATAGCCCACTTTGTGGCCGCCATCGTTATTAATAGCGGTGCCGCGAATCACCGCATGGATGCGGTCGCGGTCGCGGACCGCGTCGGCCAGCCGCTTGATCACGACGATGCCCACGCCGTTGGCGCGCACCGTGCCTCCGGCCGACTCATCGAACGGACGGCAATGCCCGTCGCGCGACACAATGCCGCCTTCCACGAATGAATCGCCCATCTTCTGCGGCGTGCGGATGGTGATGCCGCCCGCCAGCGCCATGTCGCATTCCTGATTAATCAGGGCGCGGCAGGCGATGTGCACCGCCACCAGCGCAGTCGAGCAGGCAGTCTGCACCGTAACGCTCGGACCCGTCAGGTCAAGCTTGTACGAAGTCCGGGTAGCCAGGAAATCAAGGGCATTGGCGAAAAACATCGGCGTTACATCGGCTGTGCCGATGGTCCGGTGGTCGGTCATGAGATTCAGCAGGTAAGTGGGCGAACCGCTGCCCGCATACAGGCCGATCTTTCCACCGAAGGTCTCAGGAACGTAGCCCGCATTCTCCAGGGCTTCCCAGGCGCATTCCATGAAGACGCGCTGCTGCGGGTCGATCATCTCCGCTTCGCGGTCGCTGATGTTGAAGAACCGGGCGTCAAAGAACTCGACATCGTCGAGGACGGCGCCGCGCTTCACATAGCTGGGCGAGTTGATGATGCCCTCGTCAATGCCCGCCGCTCGAAGTTCCTCGTCGGAGAGATCGATAATCGACTCCACGCCGGACTTGAGGTTGTTCCAGAACTCGTCGATGTTCCGGGCGCCGGGGAACCGGCCGGCCAGTCCGACAATTGCGAACTCCCGCTCCGGCGGGGGACCGGCGGAAATCTCCGGCCTCTCGGGTTCGGGTTCCGGCGCGGGCGGCGGCGCGCTCTCGGCGCGTTCGGAATCCAGCCGTTCCGCCAGGGTCCGTACCGTGGGATATTGGAAAAGATCGACAACCTGCAGATTTGTATTAAAGGTCTTCTGGAGCTCCATGTGAATCTCCGGGATGGCTATTGAATTGCCGCCCACATCGAAGAAATTGTCATCGACATCGACTTCGTCGATTTTCAGGACCCGCTTCCAGATTTCAGCGATGGTCTTCTCCGTGTCCGAGGGCGGTTGAACACTTTGGCTGGTGGATTCCGGTTTAGCCGAGGATGCGATGTACTCCAGCGTTTCCTCGTCGAGCGTCCCATCAGGACGCAATGGAAATTCGCTGACCGGCACAAACGCCGATGGCGTCAGGTATTCCGGCAGCTTTCGTTTCAAGCCGGCGCGCAACGACTCCCGCCACCGCCGCTCCCATGTCGCGTCGCGGTCCGTTTCCGCGGTCCAGGGAATGACGCAGGCAAGGAGTTTCTTCTCTTCGCCGTGCCCGCCGGCCGCCAGCACGCGCGCATCCGCAACGTCCTCCTGCTGCCGCAGTTCGGCTTCGATATCGCGCACTGGAATACGGCGGCCACGGATCCTCACCTGCTGGTTGAGCGGTCCGAGCAGTTCCAGGCTTCCATCGGTGCGATAGCGGGCCAGTTCACCCGTCCGGTACAGCAGCTCGCCCGCGGCCCCGCCAAACGTGACCGGCAAAAGATAGCTGGCCGCCTCGCTTGCAAACCGGCCGCCGATGCACAGCTCGCCCACCACACCCGCGGGCACGGGCTGAAGGTCTTCATCCAGCACATACTTCCTGTATGGCGGCGCGGAAACTGGCTTCACGCTCCCGGTTTTTTCCGCCAGTTCGCCAGCATATTTTTCTGAAATTTCCGCTTCGTTGAGGCCCCACTCTTCCAGCAGCCGCAGACGCTCGGCATCGCTCAACAGAGCCAGCGAGGAAATGCGCTGTTCCGGATCGCGCGCCATCTCGCTCAGCACCTGGCGGTAGTGCTGCACCATCTGCACAATGGTGCTCCGCTCGAAAAGGTCGGTGCTGTACTGCAGGAAGCCGTGCAGCCCCTGCTCTCCCTCTTCGACGGAAAGCAGCAGGTCGAACTGCGCTCCCGCCGCCGCCGTCGGCAGCATGCTCATTTCCAGACCCGGCAGGCGCATCGAGTCGATGGGATTGTTCTGCATTACGATGAGCGCCTGGAACAGGGGATTGCGGCTCATGTCGCGCTGCGGCTCGAACACTTCCACCAGCCTGTCGAACGCCACCGACTGGTGCGCGAACGCGCCCAGGGATGTTTCACGCGTGCGGCGCAGCACCTCTTGAATCTGCGGATCGCCGCTGAGGTCGCCGCGCATCACCAGGGTATTGACGAAAAACCCGATCAGCGGCCTCAACTGCGGATGGTCGCGGTTGGCCGTCACCGAGCCGACGATGATATCGTGCTGGCCTGTGTACTTTGACAACAGCACCTGGAAGCCCGCCAGCAAAGTCATGTAAAGAGTCACACCCTGCTTCCGGCTCAGTTCCTTCAGGCCGGCGCTGAGTTCCGGCGGGAAATGCCACTCTTCCGCCGTACCCTGAAAACTCTGGAGCGGGGGCCGCGGATGGTCCGTTGGCGTGTCGAGCACCGGCAGATCGCGCAACTGGATGGTCCAGTACTCGAGATCACGGTCGAGTTCTCCGGCCTCCATCAGTTGGCGCTGCCATGCCGCATAGTCCGTGTACTGGATTTCCAGTTCCTTCAGCGGCGATTCCTTCCCGTTGAGAAAGGCTTCGTAAAGATCGCGCAGTTCCCGCAGCATCACGGCAACCGACCAGCCGTCGAAAACGATGTGGTGGACGTTCACCAGCAACACATGTTCCTGCTCGTCAACCCTCAGCAGCCTCACGCGGAAAAGGCCCGGCTCGCTCAGGACAAACGGGCTCGCAGCGTCTTCCACAACGATCTGGCGGACCGCCTCGGGCGCGGCGATCCGGGTCTCCGGGTCGCGCAGGTCCTGCTCGGGCACCTGGAATTCAACATCATCCTCGATCACCAGTTTCGGGCGCGCCCCTTCCTTCACAAATCGGCTCCGCAAGACCTCATGTCTGCGGATGATCTCCTGGAAACCCCTCCGCAGCGCCTCTTTATCCAGGTGGCCTTTCAGGCGGATCGCGGCCGGAAGGCTGTAAGCGGCGCCGCTGGGCGTGAACTGGTCGAGGAACCACAGGCGCTCCTGCTGCGCTGACACGACCGGCGCCTCATCGCTGGACCGTCTCACGATGGGACGCAAGCGGGAGGTCTCGGCTTCACTCGCCAGCGAGTCGATGTGCGCGGCCAGGTCCTTCAACAGCGGGTATTCGAATGCGGCCCGCAGCGGTATCTCCCGGCCAAAGATCTGCTCCAGGCGCGAAAACACCTGGGTCACCAGCAACGAATGCCCGCCCAGGTCGAAGAAGCTGTCGTCTCTCAAGACGGTTGGGGCATCGAGAAACTCCGACCACACGCCCGCCACCAGTTCCTCGGTCACGCTGAGCGCCTGCGCCACATCGCGTAACGCTGCGCCGGCCTCATCCGGATCGGGCAACGCATCGCGGTCCACCTCCCCAGCGGGCGTGAGCGGAAGGGTGTCGAGCAGAACGACCGCGCCGGGCACCATGTGCTCGGGAATGCCGGCTTTCAGGAAACTCCGCAACTCGTCCGGGGAAGCTTCCTCATCCTCGCGGGGCGCCACGTAGGCGGCCAGCCGTATGTTGCCTTCCTGATCGTAGCCCGCGGTCACGACGGCCTCTCTCACCGCGGGATGACGCCGCAATACCATTTCAATCTCGGCGGGAACCACGCGACGGCCCCGTATCCTGATCTGCTCGTCGATCCGGCCCAGGGATTCCATGTGTCCATCGGCGCAAAGGCGCGCCAGATGGCCCGTGGAAAACGCGCGTGCGCCCGGCTCCACGCTGAACGGGTCAGGCAGGAACCTTTCAGCGGTCATTTCCGGCACAGGCAGATAACTTTCCGCCAGCGCGCTTCCACCGATGTAAATTTCTCCCGGCACCCCAATAGGCGCGGGATTCATCCACGGATCGAGTACATAGATGCGGGAGTTCTCCGGCGGCGCTCCGGCGGGCGGCGGTTCAGGCCACATTCCACCCTCGCGCAGGAACAGTTCCTGCAGGCGGCTGCCGTCGAGATAATCCAGCCGGTCGCGGTCCCAGTCGAGCAGCAACTGTCGCTTTTCCTCTTCCGCCAGCAGTTCGAGTTCTCCGATCCTGACCGTCGCATCCGCCACCAGGGAGCCGAGCGCAGCCTGGTAATGGCGCAACATGCGCTTTATGCTCTCCTGCTCGAACAACTCCGTCCGGTATTCCAGCGATATGTGCAGAATGCCATCTACTTCACGCCAGATCATCGTCAGGTCGAATTTCGCCAGTTCGATGTCGATCATCATGGGCGTGGATTCGAGTCCCACCCATGGCGGGTTCGGCAGCGGCGTGTTCTGCAACGCGGTCATGACCTGGAAGAAAGGCGTGTGGTTGAAATCGCGGTCGGGATCAAGGGCCTCAACCAGATGTTCGAACGGCACGTCCTGGTTGGCGAAGGCTTGAAGCGCCGTGTCGCGGGTGGCATGCATCAGTTGCACGCCGGTCATTCCGCCTGAAACCGGCACGCGCAACACCATGGTGTTCACGAAAAAGCCGATCAGCGGCTCTACTTCTTCGTGCGTGCGTCCCGCGATGACCGAGCCGACGGCGGCGCCGCCTTTCCCCGTGTAACGGTACAGCAGTGCGCGGAAAGCGGAAAACAGCGTCATGAACAGGGTGACCCCGTGCCCCACACTGAGAGCATTCAACTGCTCCAGCAGCGCAGCGGGAAGCGTCGCAACTTCAATGGCCCCGGCCGGCGACGACTTCGCCGAGCGTGGCCTGTCAGTCGCCATGTCCATCGGTTCCACCCCGTCCAACTGGTTTCTCCAGTATTCCACCTGCTTCTGAAGAACATCGCCCCGCAGCCAGTCGCGCTGCCATTCCGCATAGTCGGCGTACTGGACCGGCAGCGGCGGCAAGGGCGAGGCGGCGCCCCGGCTGAAGGCCGTATACAGCGCCGAAAGTTCGCGCAGCATTACGCCCAGCGACCATCCGTCGCAGACGATGTGGTGGAACACCACGACCAGCAGGTGGTCCTGCGCGCCGAGCCGCAGCAACGAAGCACGCAGCAGCGGCCCCCGGGTAAGATCGAACGGCTCGCGCGCCATCTTCAGAAGCAGAGAGGGCAGACCGGTTTCCTGCGCGTCAAGCACCGGCATCGGAAGGTCCAGCGCCGGAGCGATGTTCTGGATCGCAACGCCCTCGCTTTCCGGGAATGTTGTGCGCAGCACTTCATGGCGCGCCACCATTTCGTTCAGGCTGGCGCGCGCCGCATCCTGATTCAGAGGACCGCGCAGGCGAAGCGCAACCGGCACGTTGTACAAGCTTGCTTCCACCTCATAGCGGCTGAGGAACCACAGGCGCTCCTGCGCAAATGACAACCGCATCCGCGGCCCGCGCTGTGCCGGTTGCATTGGAGGAGCTTCGACCCTGACGGACTCTGCGATCCGCCGCGAAAGGCCCGCGACGGTCGGACTTTCAAACATCGCGCCCAGCGGCAGTTCCACATGAAAGACCTGCCGTATACGCGAGATCACCTGGGTCGCCAGCAGCGAGTGCCCGCCCAGCTCGAAGAAATCCTCTTCCACGCCGACCTGCCCCAGATTCAGCACCTGGGCCCAGATTCCGGCCATGATCTCTTCGGTCTCGTTCTGCGGCGCCCTTCCCTTCACGGCGCCGCGCTCCGGCTCGGGCAACGCCTTGCGGTCCAGCTTGCCGTTGGGGGTCTTGGGCAACTGCTCCAGCACCACGAACTGCGAAGGAACCATGTAGCGCGGCAGGCGCTTTTCCAGATGTTCGCGAAGCTGCTCGTCCTTTACGTCCACGCCGGGCCGGGGCGCAACGTAGGCGACGATCCGCTTGTCGCCGGATTTTTCGCGCACCACGACTGCGTTCTCACGCACCAGAGCGCAGACGCTCAGGGCAGCTTCGATCTCGCCGAGTTCGATACGGTAGCCGCGCACCTTCACCTGCTGGTCGGCGCGTCCCAGATACTCCAGTTGCCCGTTTTCCAGCCAGCGCACCAGGTCGCCGGTGCGGTACATCCGTTCGCCGTTCGCGGCGGCGAATGGATCGGGAAGGAACCGTTCGGCCGTCAGCGCGGCCCGTTTCCAGTAACCGTGGGCCAGGCCCGATCCGGCGATGAAGAGTTCTCCGACCGACCCCAGCGGAGCCAGTTCGAATTCGCCGCTCAGCACATAAAGCCGCGTGTTGCCTACGGGCTTTCCGATCGTGACTTTCTTTCCCGCTTCCGTGCGCGTCCAGGCGGAATAGGTTGTTGTCTCCGTCGGCCCGTACAGGTTGTTCACGCTGCGGACGTTCCCCGCCTGATAGACCTCGCGCACCAGCGTTTCCTTCAGGGCCTCGCCCGCAAGGTTCACCGTGATCACTTCCGGAGGCAACGCCCCCTGCTGGATCAGCTTCGCGATGGCCGAAGGGACGGTATTGATGAGCCGCACGCGCCCGGCCATTCTGCCCGCGCGCAATCCTTCCCACCAGTCGAGCACGTCGGTGGCCAGGACAATGGTCCCGCCGCAGCACAGCGTCGCCCACAATTCAAAGATGGAAAGATCAAAGCAGACCGACGTTACAGCCAGCACGCCATCGAATTCTTCCTGGGTGAAGACGCTCTTCGCCCAGGCCACGAATGACATGGCGTTCCGATGGGTCAGCATCACCCCTTTGGGAATCCCCGTGGACCCGGAGGTATAAATCACATAAGCGACCTGGCCGCTTTCGGCGGAAATCCCGGCATTTTCGCCGCTCAGCTTCGCGATCTCACCGCTTTCCTCATCAAGGCACACCACAGCGGCCTGAGTCCCCCGGACTTTTTCCCGCAGGTCTTTTTCTGTGATCACAACGCGGGCGCCGGAATCTTCAAGCATGAAGGCCAGCCGGTCCTGCGGATACTGGACATCGAGAGGGACATAGGCTGCCCCGGCCTTCCACACACCCAGCATGGCCGCCACCATCCCGGGCGCGCGTCTCATGCAGATTCCCACGAGGTCCTGCCTGCCCACACCCAGGCCCGCCAGATGCCGGGCGATCCGGTTCGCCTGCGCGTTCAGTTCGCCGTAGCTGAGTTCGATTGCGCCACAGACGACCGCCGTTTTCTTCGGGAGGAGCTCCGCCTGCTGCTCGATGCGCGTATGCAGGCACAGTTGGCGGTCGTAAGGGATTTCCGTCCGGTTGAAATCCTCCAGCACCGTGCGGCGCTGGCTTTCCGGCAGCACCGCCAGCCTGCCGACCGCAGTTTCCGGCGCGGAGACGATAGCTTCCAGCAGCACCGCGAAGTTTTCGGTCCAGCGGTCAATCGTTGCGGGGTCGAAGAGATCAGAGTTGTATTGCCACGATCCGGTCAACCCATCGGGGCCTTCGCCGGCATTGAGCGTGATGTCGAACTGGGCCGCTCCTTCTTCCACAGCCACCGGCTCCAGTTGCAGGCCGCCGAGCGCCAGCCGCGCTTCCGGCCGGCCCATGGCAAAGCGCACGAAATCATCCGAGCGGTTTCCATAGGGCTGCTGGAAGACAAACATGGCCTGGAACACCGGATGGCTGGCTGAATCGCGGGCCATGCCCAGCTTCTCGACCATCAGCGGGAACGGATAGAGATCGTGCGCGAACGCGCCCAGCACGCGGTCGCGGACCTGAAACAGCAGTTCATCGAATGTCGCAGGCTGGTGAAACTCCGCCCGCAGCGGCAGCGGATTCACAAAGTAGCCGACAATGCCCGCGAACTCAGCGCGCGGGCGCCCGGCGGCCGGCGAACCAACGATGATTTCCTTCTGCCCGCTCAGGCGGTGCAACAGTATCTGGAAGGCGGCCAGCACGGTCATGAACAGCGTCGCCTGCCGCTCCTGCCCGAGATGTTTCAGTTTTTCCGTGAGCTCCTTGTTGACCGCGAAAGGCCGAGATGCGCCGCGGAACGTAAGCGCCGGTGGACGCGGACGGTCCAGCGGCAGAGCGAGAGGCGCGAGTTCGCCGGAAAGCTCATGCTTCCAGTAGGACCATAGTTCGTCGGCTTCAGGACCGGACAACTGCTCTCGCTGCCACTGGACAAAATCGGCATAGCTGAACGAAAGCGCGGGAAGCTGCAAACCGCTCCTTCGCCGCGCAGTCTCGTAAATCTTTCCGGCTTCATCGAGCAGCAGCGCCAGCGACCAGAAGTCTGAAACGATGTGATGCACCGACACCTGCAACACATGATCGTTTTCCGAGCGGCCATACAGTCGCACGCGGAACAACGATCCTTCCGGCAGGGAAAATGGCCGCCGGCTTTCTTCCGCCAGGGCCTCGGCAAGCCGCGCATCGTTCCATTCGCGGGCGTCAACGCACTCGAAATGGACCTGGGCTTTCTCAGCCACGCGCTGGAACGGCTCGCCATTCACTTCGGCAAAGGCGGTGCGCAGGCCCGCGTGGCGGTCGACCAGCGCCTGAAATGCGTTCCGGAGCGCCTCGCGATCTACAGAAGAGCGGATGCGCGCCGCGCGGGAGATGTTATAAGCGGCGCTTGCCGGCGCCAGTTGGTGCAGAAACCAGATCGCCCGCTGTCCATGGGAAAGCTCGAACGCCGCCGCGGGCCTGGCATGGTGACTGACCGCCAGTCTGGTCCCGCCGCCCTGGGCGCGGTCCGCGACCTCGGCGATGGTGAGCCCGTCAAAGAGGTCCGGCATGGTGACCTCAATGCCGAACTCGGTCTGCAGCTTGTGGGAAAGTTCGACGGCAGTGAGCGAATCGATACCGTAGGCCGTAAGCGGCTGGTTCACGTCGATCAGAGTAGGCTCGACCGCCGCGATGCCGGCAATTTCCCTGACCAGCCATGCCGTCGCGGCATCCTGCGCATCGGTCGCGGCTGCTCCACCGCGGCCCGCAGCCGCTTCCTCCACCGCTTCCGCTTCAGACCACTCTCTGAGAACGTGCAGTTCCCTGTTGAGATAAGCCGCCTTGCAGGCGTGGCGCTGGATCTTCCCGCTCGAAGTTTTGGGGATTGTGCCGGTCCTGATCAGCGCGACCGCGTAGGCGGTCAGTTCATGGCTTTCGGCGATTTTCTGGCGGACCGCGCGGATCGCGCGGTCAAGATCGAAATCGGCGTTGTTGGAAGCTTCTTGCACGACCACCAGCCGCTCTTCGCCCTCAACGTCAATGGAAAATGCCGCTCCGCTTCCGGGTTGCAGGGCCGCGTCGCTGCGCTCGACCGTGAGTTCAATATCCTGAGGGTAGTGGTTCTGTCCGCGGATGATCAGCAGGTCTTTGAGACGGCCGGTGATGAACAACTCGCCGTTCTTCAGAAAACCCAGATCGCCTGTGCGCAGAAACGGCCCTTCGCCGGTCCGCGCGATCTTCGCTTTGAATATTTCTTTCGATTGCGCGGGGTTGTTCCAGTAGCCTTTCGCGACATTCGGGCCTTTGATCCATATCTCACCCACTTCGTTCGACTCACAGGGACGGAATGTCTCGGGCGAGACGACGCGCAGTATCTGCTCATGCGCGGGATGGCCGCAGCCTGTCAGGCTGCGCGCCTCTTTGTCCTTGCGCCGGCCCGCCTTCACGCGGTTCGCGGCGAGGGCTTCGGCGTCAAATGCCAGGGCCCTGGTCTCTCTGGCGCCGTCACTGGCGCTCACAAACAGCGTGGCTTCCGCGAGCCCGTAACAGGGACGGAAAGCCTTCCGCCGGAAACCATATTCCTTGAACTCCTCGGCGAAACGGTCCATGGTCCCGGAACGCACCGGCTCCGCGCCGTTGAACGCCACCCGCCATGAACTCAGGTCCAACCCTTCCCGGTCTTCGGGACGTATCTTGCGAACACACAGGTCATACGCAAAGTTCGGGCCGCCGCTGGTGGTCGCGCGATAACGCGAGATTGCTTCCAGCCATCGGACCGGCCGCTGGAGAAACGCAACCGGCGACATCAGCACGCATGGCACACCGCAGAAAATCGGATGCAGAACGTTCCCGATCAGGCCCATGTCGTGATAGAGCGGCAGCCATCCGGCGATCACGCTTTCCGGGCGGGTGCCGAACGCGGTGGCCATCATCTTCTCGTTGTGCATGATGTTGCCGTGGCTCACGACCACACCCTTGGGTGTGGAGGTGGAACCCGACGTATATTGCAGAAAAGCCATGCTGTCGGCTGTAAGCTCCGGCTCTTTCCAGGAGTCGGCCTGGTCCGCGGGAATCGCAGTGGAGTCGAGCCAGTCCACCGGAGTTCCGGTGGCTGCCGTAACCAGCGAACGCAGGGTCGGCGAGGCCGCGCCCGCCGTAATCACCACTCCGGGCCGCGCGTCAGCCACAACCGCCTCGATGCGCGCATTGCCCTTCTTTCGAAGGCGGGGCGCATACAGGGGGACCGCAACGACTCCGGCGTAAAGGCAGCCGAGAAAGGCCGCGATGAAATCCAGCCCCGAGGGGTCCAGCAGCAGGGCGCGGTCGGCGGCGGTGAACCTCTTCTGCAACTCCGCGGCAATCTGCCGCGCGCGCCGGTCGAGTTCGCCGAAAGTAATGGACGCCTGTTCCTCTTCTCCGTCAGCGAGAAAACGGAAGGCGACTTCGTCTTTTTGCGCCTCGGCCCGGGAACGCAGAATGGCGACCATAGAAGCCGCCTGCCGGATTTCAGAGATCGCGATCGGTTCTTTCAACATCCACCTCCCGGCCTGTGGCCAGCTGGAGCAAACCGCATCATGCTGTTGTGGATTCGTACGCGACGCGCGGCTGTAATTGCGGTCCTCATGTTCGCGCATCCTTTGAATTTGAAGCCGTCAGCGCGTGGGCCCTAAGCGCTCAAGCGGAACAACCGGGCCGCCGCTCGCCCGCTGCGCGGTTTTAAGCAATGCGCGCGCTCTCGTCGGCGCCGTGGCCGGCCCATATCGGGATGGAGTCTTCAGTCTGGGATAGTCGCCGGGGCGCGGGGGAAGCTTTTATCTCACGTACCGAATGCATCCAGATTCTTAGCCTGGCGGGATTCGGGAGAATAAACAGGTACGCGGAAATTTGGTGCATGGCTGGCAATGAAATGCACCGGCGGCGTCGGGCAGGCTGCCGCCAGAGAACTCACACGATAAGAGTTCCCTGTTTGTCCCTATTTGGATGCCGGGGCTGTGGGCAAAGCTGCCTTTGCGGCATAGCCCAGAAATTTCTCCTGCCCCAGGCCGGGATAACGCTTCTTCATCGTGTCAATCAGATCGCCGGCATTGTGCGCCGTCTTCGCGGCCGCGCTGAAATCGGTCAGATAACGGCGCATGAACTCAATCGACTCCGGAGAGTCCGGAAGGTCCGGCTTGTTCTTGTGCCCGGCAACCACCGTGCGCGGATGCAGCGCCGCAAGGAATTCCAGCGAATGCAGCCATGCGGCCCGTGTCTGGTCAGTGGAATCCGCGAGCCACGGATGGATGCCGTTGAAGACGATGTCTCCGGCGACCACGGCCTTCAGGGAAGGAATCCAGACAAAGCTGTTCATCGGATGCAGCACGTCGCCCTGAAAATCCTTGATCACCTGCACCGCTTCGCCATCCACCATGAGGATGGTGGAGGGCAGGACTGTGGGCGCCGGCAGGCTGTCAGGTGTTTCGGCCGGGGCCTGTTTCTTCTGCGATGCCAGATATCTGGCGGAACTGCGATTGAACTCCGCCAGCGCCGCATCAGTCATATAGATCGGCGTCTCCGGAAACCGCTCGTGCAGAACAGCGGTCCCAAGGTAGTGATCGTCGTCTGGGTGAGTAATGATGATGGCTTTGAGCTTGACGCCCGTCGCCGCTATCCGGTCGGCCAGCTTCTTTGCCTGGCTCAGAGACTGTCTCTGCTGCTTCCGGACAGGCTGCCGCCCTTGAGAATCACGTATCGCCGATTCCCGTGGGCGCTTCCAAGCTTTAAAATTGCCAGAGAATTTAGACGCTCGTCTTCCCGGGCTGGATGTCGCATTCTGCGCGATTATTTTGGTTATTAATAATGATATGCCGTCTCACGTCTGCTCCCTTAATCCGGAATCAATGCGGCCAAACCCTTATCCGCGCCGCCGCATCAAAAATCTCCGGAGGAGATCGACGTGCGATCAACCAACAAAAACCCGGTTTTCGTCCGCAAAGCAGACCGGCCCGCCGCCAAGGTGCGGCTTTTCTGCTTCACATACGCCGGCTCAAGCGCCCAGTCCTTTCTGACGTGGAACGACCATGTGCCCAAGACGATCGAGGTCACCGGCTTTGAACTTCCGGGGCACGGAAGGCGGCTGGCTGAAGGCAAGGCCATCAGGACCTACGAGGAAGCCGCTAAATACATCGCCGATAGTCTTCAGCCGGTGCTCAACAAACCGTATGCCCTGTTCGGACACTGCCTGGGCGCTGTGCTGGCCTATGAAGCAACCCGTATTCTCCGCAAACGCGGCGCGCGGCAGCCTCTCCGCCTGTTCGCCTCCGGCGCCCGTGGCCCGCACCTGGGAATTCCCATCGCCGACGTCAACAGCATGAACGACGAGGAATTCATCGAGCACTTCAATAGCACCTACGGCGCTTCCATGGACGTGCTGCGCAATCCGCAGATGCGTCCTCTGGTGCTGCCCACGGTCCGTGCCGACGCCTACATGACCCAGATTTATCGCTATTCCCCCGGAGAACCGGTCAGCTACAACATCACGGCCATTGCCGGAACAAACGATGGCGACGTGAATCTGGAACAGATGGAAGGCTGGAAACAGCACACCACGGGCGCCGTGACCACACGGCAGTATGACGGCAACCACTTCTATTTCGAGCAGTGCGTTCCGCAGTTGCTTTCAGAGTTCGTCAAGGACATTGGGCCGCTGGCGGCGTGAAGGGAAATGGCTTTTCTGCATATTGCGAAGGCCGGGGACTCGTCTTTGTCGTAGAAATTTCGAAGTAGTAGCTCTCTTGATCTATTGGTGTTGAGTCGTGTTCATTCGTGGCTAAATGGTTCTGGTTGTGGCTGCGCCGGAACGCGCCTTGCAGTGCGCTCTTCACGGCCTCTCAGGCCATTCATGCCGCGGGTATCGCCTCATCAACTCCCGCCGCACCTGCGGATACAGCCGTTCCCAGAAACCCGCCAGATCGGTCGTCGTCTGGACCGGCCTCTGGTTGGGCGCAAGAAGATGCACCACAACCGGGACACGGTCCGGCCCGATGCGCGGCGTCTCTTTCATGCCGAAGAAATCCTGCAGGCGAGACGCGATCCACGGCGGCTTGCCCTGCTCGTAATGGACCCGGGTCTGCCGGCCTCTGTGCAGACGAATGTGCGGCGGAGCGATCTCATTCAGACGCCGCGCATCCATCTTTCTCTCAAGCATCGGAACCAGGTCGCTGGCGGCGTTTTTCAACTCAGCGAAGCTTCTGATGCCCGCGCATAGCCCGCGCAGTTCATGCTCGATATCCGGCTTGTCGAGGCCGGCGAATTCCACACGCGCCATGAAGTGCGCCAGCGCCCCGGCATCGACGAACCGCTCGATGCCCTCTTCCACGGCTTTGCGCGCCAGCAGAGCGGCAGCGGTTTCCGGGTCCGGCGCCGCGCCGCGCGATTCCTCGATTGCCAGATCGTCATAGAGAAGGGCGCTTACGGCCTCGACCCGCTGCTTCGCGTGGTTCCATATAACGCTGGCCTGCTCTTTCACCCGTTCAGGAAACAAGTCGATCAGCCATTCCGGCTCGACCCGCGCCGTCATGCGGATGAGGGGCAGCGGTTTTTCCTTGCGCTCTTCGGCGTCAATGGCCGTCATGAAGTCATATGGCGGCGGGCCGCCGGCCAGTTCCGCCGAGACCCCATTTGCCAGCAGCACCTGGTTCCCCGCTCTGCGCCGCGCGACCCGGTCGGGAAACCCGGCGAGCACCGAGACG
>OBLQ010000173.1_pt1 | contig 23224 bp, 15 predicted proteins | sample 1519881 | NCBI WGS metagenome assembly OBLQ01 (sample SAMN01911456, study PRJEB22533) | soil metagenome | biome: Soil | place: Malaysia | collected 2012-04-30 | depth DG_metagenome m | reverse complement strand
CAGAGATGCAATCCTCGCCGCGCGGTGAGCAACGCGGCTACGCTGGCGCCGGACACGGAGTGTCCGTGATCAGGGCGACGAGAGGTTCTTCGCGCCTGTCGTAGGGATCACTTTGCCGTCTGAGGCTTGAGCTCCCACAGTACGTTGATGATCACCCAGTGGCCATCGACTTTGCCCTCGTGCAGATAGTCGATCCAGCCCGACATGACCACCTTCACGCTGGCCGCGTTTCCGAACACGTCGAGAATGGTGACGTCCGCCTGCTGCTGGTCTTTGGGCGTCTTCGTTCCCCGACCGGATCGTACGTTCTGCACCAGCGTCATCGCGGTCATGTTGTCCACGTAGCTGCGGCCGTCGCGCACGCGCACGATTCGCTTGGCAAGGTCAGGACTCACGGCCTTCTCCATCCGGGCGGCATCACCCGTGTACCAGCCCTCGGCGTAGTCGAGCGCCGTAGCCTTGATGGCGTCGAGGTCTTCCTGGGAAGCGGTCTGGGCGAATGCCGGTGCGGCGAGCATCAGGAGCAGAGAGGGAACGAGGAAGATTCGGGACATAACTTCTCCTTCCGGGCTTGATTTGGTCGCCGTCGGACAACGGCGTGGCCTATCTCTACGCACAGGTCCGCCCGGAGGTTACACCTACGCCGGTCGCTCGCCTCTGGTAATCCCGTAGCGCTTGATCTTCTTGATCAACCCCTGGCGGGACAACCCCAGATTCCTCGCGCTCTGCGACTTGTTCCAGTTGGTCTGCGCCAGCATGCGCTTGAGGAGATTCTCTTCCAGGTGCGTCACGGCCGCGGCCAGCGGCGCCTCGCACAACACCCCGATATCGAGGTTGTCCCCGACCGCGCCGGTGGCAATGCGGTCCGAGAACATGTCGGGGGCTAGCGCATCCGGCGCGCCGTGCAACGCCACCACGCGCTCGACTTCGTTTTCCAGCTCGCGCACGTTGCCCGGCCACGGATACGACACCAGCAACTGCACCGTGTGCTCCGGAATCTGCGGCTTGGGCAGACCGCGCTGCTCGAAGAAGTGCACCACCAGGTCCATCACGTCACCGCGGCGCTCGCGCAGCGACGGCACGCGCGCTTCGACCACGTTGATGCGATAGAAGAGATCCTTGCGGAACGCGCCCGATTCCACCATCTCCGCCAGATTGGCGTTGGTGGCCGCAATCACGCGCACATCGACGCGCCGCACGCTCCCCTCGCCCATGCGTCGCACTTCGCCTTCCTGCAGGACGCGCAGCAACTTGGCCTGGATGTAGGGCGGAATTTCGCCGATTTCATCCAGGAACAACGTCCCGTTGTTGGCCTGTTCGAACAATCCCGCATGCGACCGCACCGCGCCGGTGAACGCGCCGCGGTCGTGTCCGAACAGCTCGCTCTCGAGAATGCCGGGAGCGAGTGCGGCACAGTTGACGGATACGAAAGGAGCGTGGGCGCGCCGGCTGAAGCGGTGCAGGTTGCGCGCGAGCACTTCCTTGCCGACGCCGCTGTCGCCCGTGATGAGCACGCTGACGTCGGACCCTGCGAGTGTGAGTACCAGATCGCGCAGCCGGTGCGCGGCGGGAGAAGTTCCAATGATGGGCGGCTCGAATCGATGTTGGGGCACCACGTCGTTCCCTCGCCTTCTGGTTGGCCGCACGGCATTGCGCGGCGCATCGGCACGAGGCAAGGCCGGTGCCACGTGTGGCCGGGAACCTGAAGCGGGTGTGGAATCGTGGTTTCACGGAAAGGCGGCGCCTGTGTTGCGAGCGCGCATGGCGGAAACACCCGTCTGCCAATCGTCGCACAGGAGCGCGTGTTATCGCGTTTCCAGCAAGTATTTGCACACGACGCAGCGGGTGTTGGTCTCTGTCATGGTTTGGACACAAACAACGCACATCCCGCGCGCCGCCGGGCGCATACTGCAGGAGTCATACGGGAGAAAGTTAGCGCGCGGGTGCGGGGTTGAGCACGCCGTAACCGGTGGGTGTGAACGCGGTGGTGCCGCGGGGTTGCGCGCCGTGTCCGCTCTTGCTCTTCTTGCCCACCATCCACACGCGGGCGCCGTCGTGATCACACAGCGCGGGCGCCAGATCGCCGGCAATCCAGTAACGTTTGCCGTCGCCCGCGGTCACGATGCACGCATCGTTCTCCGTGGACACGATACCGATGATGGGATCGCCGGCGCCGGGCGGCGCCAGCATGTCGTAGTGGTCCACTTCGAGCCGGGGAATTTCGGGATCGAGGCGCGGGAGGACGGCTCCTTCCACGACCACGCGCAGGCCGTCGAGGTTGCGCAGTTCCTGTTCGAGATCGGGCGAATGCGGTTTCAGGGTCACTTCGCCGGTGTCCTTCAACCGCAGCACCAGAACCACGAGCGGAGTATCACCGTGAACCGCAATGGTCCCTTGCATGCGCACGCGCGTGCCCGGAGCGAGTCCGTCCAGCGTGCTGACCGTGCGCGTTCCCGCGTGCGACGGCCCGGCGGCGAGCAGCAGACACGTGAGTATCCACGCCGCGCGCGCCACGCCGCCTACTGGATGCGCACGATGACGTCGCGGAGTTTCGCCGACCCGCTGACGTCGGTGAACGTGAACACCGACTCCTGGTTCAGCGTCCCCGTGAAGATGTGGAACTGACCCGAGGTGCGGTGAATAGTGCCGGTCACGTCGCTACCACCGGCCGCGTGCAGCGCAGTCTGCAACGTGCCAAAGTCGTCGATGTTGATCGACTGATAGTTGAAACGGTCGTCCGACGTGATGCCCTTGCCGCTCAGGTACAGAGCGGCCAGAAACTCGGCGTAAACGTCATAGAAGTTCATCCCGGTGACGTTCTCGATGCACTTACGACCCTGGCACGTGCTCTGCAGGATCTGTTTCAGGATGCCGGTGCCGTAGCGGTCGGCCAACAGGCGCAGCATAAGGTAGATCTCGCCGCGCTGTGCCAGCGGTGCGCTATTGTTCTCGATCGAAACTGCACCCGGGGCGGCCCGGAACAGTTTCCCGCGTGCGATGTTGGACGAATTGTCGCCGTTGAGATCCTCCGCCATGTGCGCCATCCCTTCCTCCAGCCAGGTGTACTGCGTGGCCCCACCCTCGTGGAAGATGCGCCAGGAAAAGCTGATCAGATGCTGGTGCTCGTGCGGAATGGTGCTCAGGTTCTCGGAGGCGGTGGCGTCCACCGGAAACTGGCAGTCCCAGACCCCGTTGGGATCCGCGGCCAGCAGGTAGATGATCTCCGCGTGGTTGGTGGTTCCGGCCGGCACCGGCGGGGAACCGTAGAGATCACGTGGATTGAAAAAGCCCGCAATGAAACCGCACGTGCACTTGGTGCCGCCCGGACACGGCGGCTCCTGCAGCAGGTTCACAACCGGTGAGACCAGCATGATCAGCTTGCCGTTGCCGTCCACGTCGGAATACGGCCCGAAGTAGCTCACATTGGTGGCCTCGATGGAGTTGTCATAGGTCTGGCCGAACAGGTCGTAATGCGCCTGCGTGAAGTTACCCGTCGGCAGCGTATCGATGTCGGAGTACACCAGACACTTGCTTCCGTTATAGCGCAGTTGCGCGGTGATGTGCGCATAACCCGACGCGCTGTTCTGAAAATTCGGATCCGTCGTCTTGAGCACGTAGAACTGACGCGTAGCCGCGGGAGCGGCCGTTTCTATGCCTGGCCGCTTCACGGGGCCGGCAGCGGGCACTCCGTAGCGTTGCAGGTCGCGCTGTGCGTTCTCCCAGCGCTGTGCCTCGAACCACTCCTCCGCCCCCATATGCAGACCGGGTGCCGCGGCGGTCTTTGCCGCCATGGCCGCGGGCGGATTGCTGGCCGACGAGACTACGTAGTCCAACGTATCCAGATACGACACCGTTGAACTCACCGAATGCGGCACTACCAGGTAGCGCGTGGTCGACGTTGGATTGGGAAGCGAGAGCGGGTGTCCGGACCCGGTGCCACCGAACACGAACACGTCGCCGATGCCGCGCGGAACCGTGATCTGATCTTTGGATGTCGCCGAGCCACCCGCGTTGGACACCTTCACCGGACCGTCGACGGCGTCGCGATCCACCACCACTTTGAGTTCGCTTGCCTTTGCACGCACTGGCTTCGTGTTCGAGCTGGGGTTGGTGAACGTCACCGTGTTCTCGCTGGCCACGGTCGAGAAGTTCGATCCCTTGATGGTCAGGGTGTCGCCCGGGCTCACCGTCAGGGGACTGATGCTGCTGATCGACGGTGGTGGGGGTGGTGGCGTGGGCCCCCCGCCCCCACCGCATGCCATTCCCGCAACCACACCCGCCAGACCGAGAATCGAAACATAGTGCTGCAATCGCATAGTGGCTCCCTTTCACCGAAGTCGGGTCCCAATGACGCTACCCTATCGCGCCACAGCGCGGCAAGCACGGTTCCCCGCCCCGGGCACGCGCCTTGCACGATATTCCCCGCCGGGTACGTCGATTCCCGATGGTTCCCGGTTCGACCCCATGACCATGCGCGACGCCCATCACATTCTCGTGATCGACAGCAGCGACTGGGACGCGGAGCATGTCCGTGCCTCCCTGCGCGGCCTCTCGAAACCGGTGCAGTTTCTGCGCGACACCGACCTCGAGGCGGAGAACGTCCGCATCGACCTGATCATCATGGGCTTCTCGGACGCGGTGTCCATGGAGACGTCGCGTCCGGTACTGGAAAAGGCGCGCGCCCTCAGCCACTCGGCGCAGCTGGTCCTGTGCGTGCCGCGCGACCTCCCCGACCTCGACCGCAAGGTGCTCACGCTCAAGGCGCGCGCCCTCGTCCACAAGCCGGTCGAGGAAGAAACGCTGCGCACCCTGATCGAGGAAACGCTGGCGCAGATTCAGCTACGCCGCGAACGCCAGGAACACATCAAGGCCACGCGCCGCTCCGCGCGCCGCGACGAGATCATCGGCACCAGCGAGCCCATGCGGCACGTGCTGGAGCTGATCGACCGGGTGGCGGAGAGCGCCACCACCTCGGTACTGCTGCTGGGAGAATCGGGCGTGGGCAAAAGCCTGCTCGCGCACACCATTCACGAACGCTCGCGCGAAGCCAACGGGCCGTTCATCGAAATCGACTGCGGAACCCTGCCGGCGACACTCATCGAGAGCGAGCTCTTCGGGTACGAACCCGGTGCATTCACCGACGCGCGCTCGCAGAAAATCGGGCTCATCGAACTGGCCGACGGCGGCACGCTGTTCCTGGATGAAATCACCGAGATCTCGCTGCTCACGCAGGCCAAGCTCCTGAAGTTCCTGGACACCAAACGTTTCCGGCGCCTGGGCGGCGAGGATGAGTTTGCGGTGGAGACGCGCATCATCGCCGCCAGCAACCGTGACATCCGCTCCGAGGTGCACGAGCGGCGCTTCCGTGAAGACCTCTTCTACCGCCTCGACGTGGTGGAAATCCGCGTGCCGCCGCTGCGCGAGCGGCCGGAAGACATCGAGAACATCGCGCAGCACTACCTGCGCGCCTTCAAAACCAAGTTCGCCAAGCCGTCTCTCGACTTTTCGCCGGACGCGCGCGCCATGATCCGCGCCTACCCGTGGCCGGGAAACGTGCGCGAACTCGTCAACGTGCTGGAGCGCGCCGTGCTGCTGTGCCAGGACGAGGCCATCGAACCGCAGCATCTTCCCATCGAGATGCCGTCGGAAGACCACCGGGGCGTGACCCTGCGCCGCAACACCGGACGCATCGAGATGGAACTCCCCACCGGCACCATCACGCTGGACGAAGTCGAACTGGCGCTCATCGAAGCCACGCTGCGGCGTACGCACGGCAACGTGTCGCGCGCCGCCGAACTCATGGGCATCAGCCGCGGCGCCCTGCGCAACAAGATCGACCACCACGGCATCCACCCGCGCTCCTTCGCACGCCCCCTCGCCCTCTCCGCCAAAGACTAGCGCCCGCCGGCGGCGTTCCCGAGGCCCCGATCACGGCTGCACTCCTCCGGCCCAGCGACCGCTTCGCTCGGCTTCCCTTCCTCGACCGCGTAAATATTGAAAGCGGTCTCGTCGGGTGATCCTCGCTCGCTCCTTCGCGATGGGCCGTCAGAGCGCACCGTGATCGGGCCCGCGCATCCTCGGCGTCCGGGCACGAGCGCGAACAAACCCTGGCGGACGTTGCGCAGGAGCCCGGCGGCGGGTAGAATGCCGGGCATGGACATCAACGTGCGTGATGCAACCGTTGCGGATATAGATGCGATCGTAACCTACAACCAGCGCCTGGCGGAGGAGAGCGAAGGCAAGACCCTCGATCCCGCCGTGCTGGCCGCCGGCGTGCGCCGCGGCTTCAACAGCCCCGCCATGTGCCGCTACTTCGTCGCCGAGGCCGACGGACGCGTCGTGGGCACCACCATGCTCACCTACGAACTCACCGACTGGCGCGACGGCGTCATCTGGTGGTTGCAGAGCGTCTTCATCGAGCCGGAACACCGGCGCCACGGCGTGTTCCGAGCCATCTACCGCCACATCGAAGAGCTCGCGCGCGCCCATCCCGACGTACGTGCGCTTCGTCTCTACGTGCACCACGACAACGCGCGCGCCATGCGCACCTACGAGTCCATGGGTATGGAAAAGGCCGGCTACGAACTCTACGAGCACGACTGGTCGGGATCCGTGGGCGACGCGACAAAGAAATAGCCAAATGACCAACGAAATTTCACGTGAGTAGTCACTCAGAGTTCGGAATTCGGGCCATCTTCAGCCTGGGCCCCCACGTCTCTGCGCCCGCGGCAGGGCGCAACAGCAAGGGCATGTGTCTCTTCAGCGATGACCGTGTTCATGTAGAGGCGGAGAAACCCGACTGGTATCCCGTCAGGGTGCTGAGATACGGATCGCTGGTTATCGTTGTCGAGGGACATCTTTACGGAAGCTGGCACCGCTTCGTTGGCGACCTCGACAGGTTTTCCCTCGAACAGCTCGACGACATCGATGCGGCCCGACGCCTTCGTTCATTCTTTGGAACCGCCGACGGGGAGGCGATTGCGCTTGTGTACGACACGGTCTCTGAGCGGCTCGTTGTTGGCGCCGACCGGTTCGCCCGGATCCCGCTCTATTACCACCTTGCGGACCACCAACTGATAGTTTCACGTTCCCAGCGTTTCATTCTGGCCCATATGGGACAAGTATCGGCCAATCGTGCCGGCCTGTCCGAGATTCTTCTTTTTGGCTACCCGCTTGAAGACCGCACCGTGGTCAGCCGCGTTTCCAGGCTGCTCCCCCAGGAGTTTCTGATTGCTACACCAAATGGTTGCAAACTTGATCGGTCTCCGACATCGCCCTTTCGAGCATCCGGTGCGGCCACCATTCCATCATTCGATACATGTGTGGCCGAACTACGTGATGAATTCATTGCTACGTGCAAGGACCGTGCTCTACCAGAATTCCACCACGTCCTCTCTCTGAGCGGTGGCATGGATTCTCGAACCGCCGGCGCGGGCATGCGCAGGGCGCTAACCACGTTCTCTGCGACGACGTTCGTTGCTCCGGGCTCATTGCATGCAGATGAACAAGCACTGGCTCGCTCAGTCGCCAGCATGTTGCACGCCGACTGGCATGTCTACGAGTTCCGCCATGACCGCGCGGAGAGCACACATGAGATAATTCAGACCAAGATTGGACTTAGCCCCGTGGATGTCGCGTTTGGACTCGATTATGTGCGGCGCATCCGTGACGACTTCGGGGGTGCGGTTGCGCTGTGGACGGGTGAGGGCGCTGACAAGCTCTTTTTCGAGAACCGGGCGGTGCCTCCTACCCCGTCGATCGATCAGCTTGTCCATTTCATCGTGTCCAAGAATGCGCTCCTCTCCCCCGAGATCGTGTCAGGACTGAGTGGTATTCGGGTCGATGAATTGCTCGAAAATGTTCGCTCTGCCGTCAATCGATATCCCGACATTGAGGCCGACGACGCCTACGCCCACTTCCTCCTCTCTCAGCGATTCGTGCGGTGGCTTTCCGAAGGAGAAGACCGCCACCGTGCCGCGACGTGGCCTATCTCGCCGTTCTTTGGAAGCACGTTTGTCGAGCTGGTGCGGTCAGTTCCATCCAGGTGGAAGCGTGGACGGCGTCTGTATGGCGCTTTTTTGACGGCACTCGATCCTGAAGTTGCCGGAATTCCTCTGAGCGGCGGTCACGCCGCGCCGTCAACGCGACGGTTTGCGACGGAATACGCACTGCGGGAGTTTGCGCGTGGCAACGCGATTGCCTCCCGCGCGTATGCAGCCCTGCGCAAATGGCGCCAGGCACGCTACGCTGCCATAACCCCGTGGCATGCGCAACTGCTCGGCGGCATCCAGTCTGGAGCGGTCCGCGAGTATCTCGACACCGACTACCTTGCGTCCCTGGTCCGCAACAATCAAATGCCGGGCAGGATCGCGGCCCAGGTGCTTACCGCCGTTCTTGCCGTGAACTCACTGCATGAGCCGGCCGCTTCGTTGGATTCTGGGTCGCACGTAGGTTAATACGAAAAGGAGGGTAGCGATGGAAGCCAGGACAGCGGAAAGCGCAACTCCCCTTACTCCGAATCTCGAGATCAGGGATGCATTCGCGATTGCATAGGTAGCCAGCCAGACTACGTCCGAAAAGAAATAGAGATCCATCCTGCCGAGGCTTCGGGCCAGCAGCGTGTACGGCGCAGACACTGCCCCGATGACCGTCGCCAGCAGGAGAAGAACGAGGATCGGGTACGCACTCAGGTAATCCCGGGTACTCACAAGAGGAATCAGTCGGGGTCCAAGCCAGGCGACAACGACGCACAAGACACCTGCGAGCAACCAGTACACGCGCAGAAAGCGCCGAAACATCCCCTGGTTATGCTCGTTGTCCCGAGGCTCGGAACGAGCGCTGAATTCGGGCGCCATGGCAAATAGCGGCACCGTAAGCACCTTGTTGACGCCGTTTTCCAGCCGGCGGGACACCATATACAACCCGAGCACATCAAGCGGCAACGTCCCGGCAATGATCACCCGATCTACATACAGAATGAACGGCGAGAGAGCCGTGACCAGAACCGCGTAACGCCAGTAGCCGCGAATTTCGCCGACGATCTGCCTCACCCCGGCGAATCTCGGCCGGGCGAGCACCAGCGCAATCACGAGCGGAAGCGTGCTGGAGACAGCAAGCACATTGAACGCGTTCACAACCGAGAGGTGTTCGCGAATCAGATACAATCCCGCGACGTGGCCCGCGATGGGAATCACATTCAGGATCGCTGCCACATGCATTCTTCGCAACCCGACATAGTATGACGAAACAATCGACATCATCAAAAGTCCCATATGGGCCGCAAACGCGATCGGGAGTACACTTGTAACCGCGCCATCGGAATACCGGGATCGGATTGCAAAGAGAACTGCCAGGGTGGGAAGCGCGAACGCTACAAAGGAACTCAGGCTGAGTCCCAGCAGTCCCGGGATGCGGTCCTTCCGGTGGCTTTGCTCGTATCGTGGGATGAAACGGGCAAATACCATGGGAAAACCAAACAGGTACATGGTTCCCACGAAGAGTGAGACGCCTGAGGCGGCAAAGTAGGAACCGACGGCATCCTTCGGCAGGCACGCCGTGAGGATCTTCAGTTGCAGAAGATTCAGGAGAAAAGTCGCTCCGAGCGACACGAACATGAAGATGTTATTTCGGATAGGCCTCTGCATCGCGATTGATTCTCAGTGGCGGGTGGGGGTCTGTGGCTCGACGGAAAACCCGTGAAGTGTATTCTGGTGATAACACCCTGGAAGCGCCGCTGGGAAATGGGCAACGGCGCCGGAGTCGCGGATGACCACTATTTCATCGCTGGATTGCGGGAACGCGGTTTTGACATCCACTATCTGTGTCCCCGCGACGCCGACCCACCCCCGGGAGACAGTCGGTATACCCTCCATGTCTTTCCCAATGTTCTCGACGCGACGGAGCGATTTCCGAGCGTCATAAGACGGCCACTCTGGTTGATTCTCTTCACCGCCTGCGTAGTCCATTACGGTTTGCGCGTTTCCAAGCGCTTTCTTCCATCCGTCATCGTGGGCCAGACCCACCTCAGCTCGATTGGAGTCCGGATTCTTGCGCGGCGTCTGCATGTTCCGTCGATCATCAAACTGTTCGGCGTGGAGGAACTGGACCGGATTGACTGGTCACGCCTCCGGTACTGGCGGAAAAACGCTGAACAGATCCTTGCGTTCAAAGTGTACCACGACGCGTGGATCATACTCGATGACGGGACGGCGGGCGATGTTGCCGCACGCCGGCACGGTGTGGCGCCGGAGCGCGTGCACCTTCTGCCCAACGGCGTCAATACCGAGTGGCGGGATGTGGTTGGATCCAGTACCGATCTGCTTGACATCTCGCCGCAGACACAAGTCGTGCTGTATCTGTCCCGCCTGACATCATGGAAGCAGCCAGACCTCTTTATTCGCCTTGCGCCACTCGTCCTCGAGCTTGTGGATAAGCCGGTGTTGTTCGTGCTTGCTGGTGACGGGCCGTTTCGCAGCGCATGCCAGAGGCTGGCAGGCGAGTTGGGCGTTGCGTCCCATGTCCGTTTTCTGGGTCCGGTGCCGCACACCAGGGTTCCCGCTCTTATGAGGCGCGCCAGCGTGTTTGCAGCAACCAATCGGCGATCAAACGCCGGCATTCCAGCATGTGAGGCGATGGTGTGTGGCATCCCGGTGGTGGCCTTTGATGTAGGCGGCACAGCCGCAATCGTTCAGGACGGCAGGACCGGACGCCTCATTCCGGATGGCTCGATTGCGGCGTTTGCACGCGCCATTGCGGACCTGCTGAATGACACCACGACCAGAGAACGGATGGGAGGGCAAGCCGCCGAATTCGCTGCCGGGCACTTCATGGATTGGCAGACACGAGTTGGATTGGAAGCGGAGATCATCAACGGTGTTATCGAAAGGAGGGTAGACCGCGCTACATGATCATCTTGTCCCACGCATCCGTTCCGCTCTGGCAACAAGAAGGCCGACTACGCGCCAAACAACCGGCCTCCAGTTGACGTTGGTCCTTACGGCTCGACGACGGCTAGCTCTTCACTGAGCCTCCATGTAGATGCGCAGCTGGGCCAGTGCGTTTCCATCAAACCGTCCAGGCACGATTCGGAAGTCACCATCCCGAAGGCCCGTGACGGACCCGACTACGATTCCGCTGTTGGCGATTCGACCCGTGATCTGCGCCTCGACAATACGTGTGATATCGACAATGACGTGGCGCCCTTCTCCAACAGCAACTGGACGTCCAGCTCGAACGCTCTTTTCCAAATCCTTTGCTTCGACCGCACCCGTGCTTGGTCTCTTGAGGGGATATACTTGCAGGACTGGCGTATCATCGAAGGCACCGCCGCGATCCTTCGTTTCAACGTCAACATAGAGTTCAAGATAGGCATGCTCGAGTTCTTCCTTTGCCAGGCCTACTGGGAGGGCATATTGCACCGTATAGTAGCGCCCGTTGTTCTCATTTTCAGCATGTACAGCCACCGCTGCGGCGCGAATTGGTACAACCATACGCCCCGGAATGGGTCGCGATGACGGACTTGTTGAGAAAGCCATAACAGCCACAGCAACAAGCGTCACATTCGTCAGGAATCCCATCGCCTTCTCCTTTCACTTGAGAAGCAACAGCTTCTTTACAGTAGAGAATGTTCCCGCCTGCATACGCACAAAGTAGATTCCGCTGGCCACGGGTTGTCCGTATCTATTTCGACCATTCCACTTTGCGCTGTACGTCCCCGGCCGCTTCACCTCATCCACAAGTACCGCAACGAGTCCTCCGCTGACATTATATATATTGATCCGCACAGTAGTTGGGGTAGCAACCTCGAAGTCGATCGTTGTCGTCGGATTGAACGGATTCGGATAGTTCTGACTCAGACCAAACTCGTGCGGCAACGAGAGCTCGGGGTTCTCCCTCTGCCCCGGCCCCGGCGATGTTAGCGAGGGCTTCGAGCACAGCGCGTAGGTTGCGTCGATTGGACCGTAGAGGGTGCTGGGCTTCGGCGCACAGGTCGTCTTCTGCGGCCAGTAGTTCTGCTGCGCGCTGATCGTATATGCCGTGAGGTTGCGGAGATTGTAGGTTGTGTTCGGCTTGAGAATATTGTATCCGGAAGAAGTCCCGCCCGAGTAGGTTCCGATGTTTGGGTTGCCATCTACGACCGTAATCCCGAAGTTGTTGCTATCCACCTGGCAGGATTCAACCGCAGCATATGAAGATGCGTCGCACTTGATCCCATTTCCATTTCCCGTAATATGGTTGCTGCGAACGATCTTTGGACCACTGTGGTAGCTGAAGATACCTGTGGAGCCGTCGCTGATTGTGTTTCGCGTCAGCAGGACGTCGCCCCCATCCTCAACGTAGATTCCATTGGTAGTGTTGCCGTCGATCGTGCACAAATTGACAACAACCGTAGAATCACCTGTATCATCAATCCAAATACCGCTGTCATTATTCGTCATGGTGCACGTGCGAATCATGGCCTTCGCCCAAGCGTAGCCTTCTGCCGCGACATACACGCCGATGTCATTACCGTCATACGTTGTGTCTTTGGCCCACAGAAACGAGTTCTTATAGGCCGCGACTCCATACATTGAACAGTCTTCAATCAGTGAGTTCGAAAGGAGAATCGTCGTTCCCTGGAGTGCGTTTATTCCGTAATCGCTTCCCCGGATTGTTGTGCTGTCAACCACTACTGTATCCGCGAAAGCAGCATTGATACCACGATCAGCGCAATTCTCAATCACACAGTTGCGAACAGTGAGCGGTTCATGCGTCCAAATACCCCGCGCTGCTCCCCTCAAATCCACGTGGTCAAACAACCCACGCCCGCTCGAAGTTGTGTCCGAAATGGAGATGCCATACCAGGCGTCGTCATGGGAATCGGTTGTTACACCATCCCATCCGTCGATTACGACCCGTTCCAGTTCGGACCCGACTGCATTGAGATGGCCTTTGACAACAAGCTCGGATCGGCTAGTGTCTTCTCCCCCGGAAGTAACGTCCGAATTGGACACGCGAACGTGAGCCGCACCGTCGATATAGACACTGGAGTCTGCTTCGACATCGCCGATCACGTGAACCGTGTTGAACAGCGACATCCTGTGTGTATAATGCCCTACCAGCGGTTGGGCATAGATCGACGTGTGCATTGGGTTGTTGTCATTCATTGGCCACGGCAGCTCTCCACTCTTTGTACCCACTGTCATCACATGCAGAAAGCCGTCAGCGGTCGCGACCACCAGGTCACAGGTCCCATCTCCGTCGACATCGCCAATTGCAATGCCACCTGAAAGCGCTCCGGCAAAATAGAGTGTGTCTACCGGCGCGAAATTGGCGTCGAAGACCTCTATGCTCTTCTCTCCCGCCGCGACCACCTCCAAGTCACTATCGCCCGTTATGTCGCCGATCAAAAGGCCGTCGTTGACACCAAGGTCGGTGTGCACGCTGTCCATCAAGGCACCGCTGGCATCAAAGCGTCGAATCGCGTAGAGGCCACCAACAAGGATATCAGGCGTACCCGTGCGGTGTAGATCACCGATTGCCATACTAACAATTGGCTTAGGAATCGACGTGCCTATGCAATGCGTCCATAAGGGAGAACCCGCGTGGTCATAGAGCGATACCGCAGGTGAGAACGAGCCGGTAGATGACGTAGAGAGAATCTCCATATCACCATCGCCATCAGCGTCAAACGCTACAAGTTCATTTAGCATGAGCTTGGTCCCCAGCGGCGCCTGCCAGACGGTCGTACCCGTTTGGCCATTGCAGACCCGCAAGGTAAGGCCAGTTGAAATCATTACCTCGCTCGTTCCATCTCCGTCAATATCCCCGACGGCTATTCCTGCTTGGTCGTACGATGACGTTGGACTCACCTGCCAAAGCAATGTGCCGTCTGGCTCATGCGCTTCAAACCAGGCCCCGTAGTGGCCGATATACTCGAGATTTTCGTCTCCCTTCACAAGATCACCAACCGCATATGATTGGTAGGTCGATGACGGCGGCGTGCCAACGAAAGTTGAGTCAATGATGCCCCCTGAACCAGGATTCAGCAGGTAAGCGTAACCCGCTGTTTCCCAGAGAATCACCGGCGTGCCGTCCTTGCCAAAGTTAGCGACAAGTGGCCCCGTGCGGACCGTTGGCGTGCCCCGACAAAAGCTCCACAACAATGTTCCACTGGCGGCGTAGCAGTTCAACCGCGTCTGCGTTGCAAGTAGTACCTCCGACCCCGATGAACCGCTTACATCCACAAGCATCGCACCGTGGTGCGAGGTTCCATCAAACACAACTGGAAATGAACTTACATAGGGATAGGCCAGGCAATAACCATACGAAGTGTTGTTGTCATAAGTTGGTTCCGCAATCGTCGAGTCCGCATTGACCCTGACATAAAGGCGGACCTTACCCTCTGGCACAGCCGACACAGTTACGTTCACCATGGTAGTATCATATGCTGACACAGTATCAATTGAAACTGAGCCAAGGAGCGTTGAACTACCCAAGTCTGGCTCCCCACGCCAGACCTCAACCCCAACGTCAGTCGCAGTCTGCGGACCCTCATTGCGAACCACAAAGTGAAAGAGGCCACCCGACGTCGGCAAGTACTGCATCGGGATATCGCTGTTACGAATCGCCAGATCACTACCGTCATTCGCAATGTCCCTCCAACGAAGATTCACGGCGGGATCGCCAAACAAAGAAAGGCCACCAATCCATTGGAACGCCTCCGGCCCCGTGAAGCGTGTAGCAACCGCAAGTTTATTGAGCAGCAGTTCCTGACCACTCGTGGTAACGTTCTCGGAGTACTGAGTATCCCAAAAGTAGTTCCAACCCGCTTCGGCAATGAGAGTCGAACAGCTTCGGTTGAACGCAAGAACGCCAATCGCACCCCATCCCTGGACAACTAGCCGTTCCGCCATAACATCGCACGAGTCAATATGTGCGTCCCGCTGTTCAATTACGCAACTTCCGCTCAGAGAGGGGACGCACGGGCCTTTCTGGCCACCCCACAAAAGTGAGTCACGTTTATCAACAGTGTAGTCGCACTCACCCATATGTGAGCCAAGGTTAATAACAAATGGCGCGCGATCAGTTCCGAGCGAGTCATAGTCGACTGGCAAAGGCGCGCCTTGACCGCTCTTTCCTCTAAGATAGAAGAAGTCGCCATGATCGAATAGGCCCACTAGGCCGAAGCCTGAACGCAACGAGTCAGCAAAAGCAGCGCTGCAATCAGTATCGTACGTAAACGCTGGATCCAAGTCGTGGATCTGACTGACGGTCACATTCGAGGGAATGTACCGGCTCACGGTCGAATCGAAGAATGCCTGAAAGCCCGATAATCCCTGGCCCTCAAAACTGTAGCCCGAATCCTCTTCGCCCGAGAACATGAGCGCCTTATTAATCCAATTCGCGTTGGCTGGGACTGGTTCATAGTTCAGAATGCGATTCACGGCATTTGTGATTTCCCACTGGGCAGTATCGGCGTCGACTGGGAGGCGACCAACATACACATCGGGGAACAGGTCATCCACCGGGTCGGTCTCCGTAAGCAGGGCATAGGCACCGTCACAGGCAAACGCACGGTACTCGACTAGTGGTCCGCTTGTGATGTAGTAGAGTGGCAGAAGTACATTTCGTGCCGGATCAAACGTATCGCCAACCAAAAGGACGTACGCCAATCTGTGGTCACCCATGTGTTCGGCGGATGCGCCATCATAAACTGTTTCGATGAAGTCTCGAATTGCGGGCGGCGTACTGACTGTGTCCGGCCGGCAGGATGCAGGTGAGGAAGGCGCGCAGTAGTTGATAATGCTTCCAACTCGCACAATGGCGACATTGAAACCATTGTAGGACGCTCGCCAATTCGCCAAATCCTGCACTCGCATGCTATCAACACCGTGGCTGAGCGTATCAGCGACAATCATCATATAATCGGCACCGCATGAGCTGACTGCGGCAGCTGCACCCACGGCAGTTGAATCTGATATCCAGCATACGCTGCCACTGACGGTCGCAACACCGGCGGTTTGATATTGTGTTCGTGGCGCGCTCGATGGATTGATAAGTAGTTGGCGAAGTCCGTCTTCCATCGGGCCAGTGTCGACGTGAATCGCCGACGTGGGCGCGTCAAAGGCAAGCATCACATTGAGCTGCTCATAATCAATCGCTCTTCGACCATGCTTGTCATACTGAAATGGCGCGAGTTCGAGGATCGCAAGGCGCTGACCCCGCAGATATCCGGCATCACGAATGCGCGCCAAGTACCCTGGGTAGTAACCGGCCATTTCTCCAGCGGAACGCCAGCCGCTCGCGGTGGAGCCATTGATTCCCCCCCGGTAGTCAGGAACGTCAACCCCGGTGAGGACGTTTCGCCGACTTCCACTTACTCTTATTCCCAAAGATGCACACGTGGGAATCGCAACCAGCTTGCGAATAACTGGAACATCCGGCATGCCAGCGCTCCCCGCGGAGTGTGCACCCTGGATGAAAACGGACGTTCCCGCGAAACCTGTCGCACCGATCCGCGCTCGCGGCACAAGTATGCTGGCGTAAACCTCCTGATTCGACTCGCGCAGGTGCGAAACGTGTAGCCTCCTGACGTGCGTCCATGTCGATGGCTCAGGGTTTTCGACGGTGGGAGGGCGGGTCCGTCCAATTGTTGCGGACAGGAGTGCCAAAGAAGCGGCTGCTGTGAACCACACCAAACGCGGAATAGACTTGCGATTCATGGCTTCCTCCATGCGGGCCATCGATCCGCTCGTTAAAGGCCACGGTGTGACCTCCGAAAGCGGTCAAAGCACCCTATGTGCAACAGGCTGCAAAGGCAGTCAACGAGCGTGAAGAGCACGCCGTTGTGGTCCACCATTCATGGACACCACACCACTGCTGAAGCCTCGATCAAGCTCTGGAAGGATGAGCGATATGAAAAAGCCCGGCGATCTCCCCGTGATCGACTACCGATCTCCCCATGATCGAAGTTCTGTCTGCACTGTATTCACAAATCTCCTCATGTCAAGTGCGGTTTTCACATCTCGCGAGTTCTTGATGGTTGTGCAAGGAGTCGCTTTTCCCTGCATGCCATCCTCTCTATACTGGTCCCGTGACTTCCCCTTCCACCTTATCGCGCACCGGCATCGCGCGCACATTGCTCATCCTGTGCGGTGTGACATTCCTTCTCGGTGCCATTATCTTCAATCCAGGTTGCGTGCCCATCATGGTCCATGGCGCACGCGCGGTGCTGCATCGACCCGGCAACATCACTCCATCCGCGGAACATGTTCACGGCGCACAGTGGCGGTTTGTCGTGGTGGGCATTGCGCTGGTGGTGCTGGCGTGGGTGATCGGGCGCGTGCCGGCGCTCGACCGCTGGTTCCGGCGCGCGGCGGTCGAGAAGCTGGTGCTGGTGCTGGCGGTTGTGATCGGACCGATTGCATGGGCCGAGGTGGCGCTGCGCGCCATTGTTCCGCCGCTGGGAGGTACCACCCGCATCTTTGTGCGTGATGAGGAACTGGGCTGGCGTTTCAACCCGGGTGCCACCGACATGTGGGGCGGCGTGCAGGTGCACATCAATAAGGACGGCTACCGCGGTCCGTTGATTCCCGTCGCACGCACCCCGGGGACACATCGCGTGCTCTACCTGGGCGATTCGGTGACGTTCGGATACCGCGTGGCGCACTGGCAGGACACGTTTCCCTTTATGGCCGATTCGCTGGCGGCGGCGCTCGATGCTCATCCCATCGAAACCTTGAACCTGTCGGTCGAGGGATACTCGCAGTGGCAGGAAGCCATTGTGATGGACAAAACGGGCGCGCGCTATCGTCCTGACATGGTGGTGCTGGGATTCGTTCTCAACGACGTCACCGAGATGTTCCACCTGGTGCGCTTCGGCGGCAGCGGCGAGGGCTTTCAGATAGGGCACGCGGCGGCCAGCTGGTTCGAACGTCTCACCTCACACAGCGCCATTGTGTACGAAGTGCAGAAGGTGACGCGCGAGATCAAGGCGCGCAAACGCCTGGGCGAGGATGTGCGCCTGGGTGCCATCAAGCAGCAGGCGCTGGATGTGGAAACGCTGATGCGCCGGCCCGATCAGGACAACGTGAAGATGGCGTGGGGCATCGCGCTTGCCGACCTGCAGAAGATTGCCGACCGCTGCCACGAGCTCGACATTCCATTCCTGGTGGTGGCGTTTCCCTTCGCGGTGCAGCTCTCCGACCCCGCGGGGCTGGCCGCGCCGCAACGCGCACTATCGCAGTACGCCTCCGCGCACGGCATCCGCTGCGTCGACATGCTTCCCGTACTCGCCGAGGCGGCGAAGGACTCAACGCGCGCGCCGCTGTTCCTCGATGAGGATCACTTCTCGCCCGCGGGCCACCGCCTGGTGGCGGACCTGCTGGCGCCGCTGATCGCACAAACGTTGCAGGCGCGCTCACGCTGAGCGCACCGTCTACTCCGACTTGTGCGTCGCGCCCGACGCTCCGCCGTCGCCTTTGGCCCAGCGGTCGATCCACGCCAGCACTTCGTTGTGCCACTGAATCGAGTTGGCCGGCTTCAGGACCCAGTGACTCTCATCCGGGTAGAAGATGAACTTGCTGGGAATCCCCTGGCGCTGGAGCGCGGTGAAGGTGGCGATGCCCTCGCTGTAGGGAATGCGGAAGTCCCTTCCGCCGTGAATCACGAGCGTTGGCGTCTTCCACTTGCCCACGCTCTCGATGGGATTGGCTTTCGCATAGCCTTCCGGGTTGGCCCAGGGCGTGCCGCCATGCTCCCACTCCGGAAACCACAGTTCTTCGGTGTCGAAGTATGCGAAGCGCTCGTCCAGATTGCCGTCGTGACACACGAAGGCTTTGAAAGGATCGGACCAGTGTCCCAGCATCCAGTTGATCATCCAGCCGCCGTATGACGCGCCCAGCGCCACCATATGGTCGCGGTCCATGTAGGGATACTTCGCGAGTGCGGCGTCGAGCCCTTTCTGGAGATCCTCGAGCGGCTTTCCGCCCCAGTCATTGCTGATGGCGTCACAGAACGCCTGGCCATAACCGGTCGACCCGTGGAAATCGATCACGATGACCGCGTAGCCCGCGCCCGCGTAGAACTCGGGATTCCAGCGATAGTGGAAATGGTTGCTCATCGAGCCCTGCGGCCCGCCGTGCACCAGGAACGCCACCGGATATTTCCTGGCGGGATCGTAGTCGGCGGGTTTCACCACCCACGCATATACGTCGTCGTTGTTGGCACCCTTGAACGAGAACTGTTCGGGTTCGCCGAAGCGAATCGCCGCCAGCCGGTCGGCGTTGATTTTCGTCACCGGCTTCACGTCCTTGCCGTCGAGCGACGCCGAGTACAGTTCCACCGGCGAGCGCAGATTGTCGCTGCCGTAGATGATGCGCTTGCCCGCAAATCCCGCGATGGAGCCAACCCAGCCTTCCTTCACAATGGTCTTCGCCGTGCCTTTGGCCACGTCGATGGCGAACAGCGACTGGTTGCCCAGGTTGGTGGCGACCACGTACAGCGTCTTGCCGTCCTTCGACCACACGAACGATTCCGCCGAGCGGTCCCACGCCGGCGCCACTTCGCGCGTCGCACCGTCGGGCCACGCGCGTACCATGATGCCCAGGCGGTCGGCTTCGAAGCCGGGGCGCTTCATGGCGAGGTACGCCATCTGCTTTCCATCCGGAGAAAAGACCGGGCGCGTGTCCCAGGCTTTGTTCTCCGCGGTGATCGAACTCGGCGCGGCCGAGCCGTCGATCGGCGCCAGGAACAGATCGAAGTTTGTCGACCACGCCTCTTCGCGCCCCACGTTCTTGGACGAGAACACCATCGACTTGCCGTCAGGCGTGAACGTGAACTCCTCGTTGCCGCCAAACGGCACCGACGGACAATCCGCGTCCATGTTCTTCATGATGTCGACGGCGTCACCGCCCGCCGCGGGCATGACGAAGATGTGCGAGCGGCGGCCATCCCACCACGTGTCCCAGTGCCGGAACATGAGTTGGTCGTAGATCATGCCGGTGGCCTTTTCCGCTTTGCGCGCCTCCAGTTGCTTCGCGGTCTCATCGATGGACGTGCCCGTGAAGACCGGCACCGAGAACGCCAGGTGCGACCCGTCGTCGGAAACGATCAGGTTGGCAACGTCGAGAGGAAGATTCGTCACCTGCACCGCTTCCCCGCCCGCGACGGGAACCTTCCACACCTGCGACGAGCCGGAACGCGTCGAGGTGAAATAGATCCACTTGCCGTCGGGCGACCAGCGCGCACCCGAATCCCCCGCGGGATTGTCGGTGACCTGGCGCAGGCCGTTGCCGTCGCTGCCGATCATCCACACATCGGTGCGGCCCTTGTTGGCCTCGAAATCGGTGGTGCGCAGTGTGAACAGCACCCACTTGCCGTCGGGAGAGACCTGCGGATCGGAGATGCGTTGCATCTCCCACATGTCTTTGACATTGAACGCATGCGTGTCGGCAGCGCGAGCCAGCGACGCCAGACACAGCACGAGCGGAACCACAATGGAAAGTGTGCGCATGCAAAGGCCTCCTCCGCGGCGGATCAAACGGGCAATGGGTTGGAAGGCGAGCGTAGAGGGACGGCGGGCGCGCGTCAAGAGGATGACCTCACGGGCGGGCGGGCGCAACGATGGGGCGTGTCGTTGCCGCCCGCCCGTGCCGTCTCCTCTACCTGTGACTGGAAACCTGGGGGTGTATCTCCTTGCACGTCTGTGCGAGTTGTACGAACTCCGCGCGGTAGCCGGCGGCATCCGTACCTTTCGCAGCCCGCGCTGTGTCGATCACGTGATCGAGCGACGCATTGCCCTTGAAGGCGGAATCGCGCAGCAACAGCCCGAACTCCGCTACCGCCGCGGCGAACCGGGTCTCACCCGATGCGTCGGCAAACTCCGTTCCGCCCTCGGTCACGATACGCTCGACCTGGCGGCTGGTGCTGCCGTCCGGCTTCTTGAAGCGCAGGCGAACGGCAAACAGTTCGTCGCGGTGGGCGGCATCATGGCGCACATGCGTCTCGGTGTAACGCAACGCGTGCGTGTCCTGTTCCGAGGCCGCCGCGGGTTCGATCTCGTAGAGTGCGGTCACGGAATGGCCCGCGCCCATCTCTCCGGCGTCCTTGCGGTCGTTCTCGAAATCTTCGCGCTTGAGCATGCGGTTTTCGTATCCGATGAGACGATAGGACGCCACCCGATCGGGATTGAATTCGACCTGGATCTTCACGTCCTTGGCGATGGTCACCAGCGTGCCGCCCATCTCATGCACGAACACCTTCTGCGCCTCGAACACATCGTCGAGGTAGGAATAGTTGCCGTTGCCGTGATCGGCGAGCTTTTCCATTTTGGCATCCTGCAGATTGCCGTCACCCACGCCGAGCACGGTGAGAAACACACCGCTCTCACGCTCGTCCTCAATGAGCTTCACCAGTTCGCCGTCGCTGGTGACGCCCACGTTGAAATCGCCGTCGGTCGCCAGAATGACGCGGTTGTTGCCATGCTTCATTAAGTGCTCGCGCGCCACCTTGTAGGCGAGGACGATCCCCGCCCCGCCGGCGGTGGAGCCACCCGATTGCAGCCGTTCGATGGCATCCAGGATCTCCTTCTTGTGGTCACCGGGCGTCGAGTCGAGTGCCAGGCCGCTCGCTCCCGCGTACACGACGATGGCCACGCGGTCCTGGGCACGCAGTTGCCGGACCAGCAAGGGAAATGCGCTCCGCAGCAGCGGCAGCTTGTTGGGCGGTTGCATCGAACCCGACACGTCGATCAGAAAAACCAGGTTGCTGGGGGGCAGTTTCTCCGCATCGATGTCGCGTCCGTGCAGCGCGATGCGCACCAGACGGTGTTCCGGTGTCCACGGGCAACCGGTGATTTCCGTCGTGATCGAAAAGGGATCGTCGCCGGCCGGTTCGGGAAGGTCGTAGTCGAAGTAGTTCAGGAACTCTTCGATGCGCACCGCCGACGCCGGCGGCCACTGTCCGCCGCGGATGTACCGGCGGGCGTTGGCGTAGGAAGCGCGGTCGACGTCGATGGAAAACGTCGAGACCGGATTGTCGATGACGGGCAGGAATTCGTTTTCGGCGCCCTGCTCGTACTGTTCGCGGTCCACCGGCGGCGCGTAGCGCGCCGCACCCAGCGGATCCGGCGGCGGCGGGCTGTTCTGTATGAACGCCGCGCCGGAGCGACCACCGCGCACGTGCATGTTGTCTCCGTTGCGCACGATGCCGCCCTTGAGAGCGACCGTGCCGAGAGCATCTTCAACCGGCATGGCATGGAGCTGTTGTGGCGAAACCGCCGCGCTGGTCTTGCTGTCGGTTACCTCGACCATGGCCCGTTCGGCGGTAACCGTGATTTCCTGCGTTCTCGTCACGACCGTGGTCTGCAACTGGAACGCGAGTTCGACGGTGGCGCCGGCCGTCACCACCACGCTGTCCTTCTCGACGGCTTTGAAGCCCATCATCATGGCGCGTACACGGTACGTGCCGGGTGGAACAGAAGACATCGTGAATGATCCGTCGGCGAGTGTCATGGAACCGATGGTCGTCCCGACGAGAACTACGTTGGCGTACCCAATGGGACCGCCATCCACCTTCGTTACGGTTCCGTGAATTGTCCCGCTGCGCGGTACCTGGCCCAAAAGAGCGAACGAGAGCACGAGGATGGCATAACGCATAACCAACCTCCGGGTTCAGACTGAGATTCTTTTGTGGGGACCAGTAACGCGGCGGTGGGATGTCGGGCCGCGGGATCGTTGATCAAAATCTGGGGAGTGTACGCGCGTCTGTCAAGAGGTCATCGGCGCCGCGAAGTATTTTTCGCGGCAACTCGCACCGGCTTCTCATCGCGCACCGTAAACTTGAGGGCCGACCAGGTGTCGTCGATGGCGCACACCTTGTAGTCGACCAGTCCGTGCGCCAGCGCCACATTGCGCACCACGGTCTCCGACATGTCGCTTTCGACATTCGAGGCCTGCTTCGGCCACGCCACCCACAGCGGGGCGCCGGAGAGAGCGGCCATCACGGCGCGCATCTGCGCCCGGTAGCGCCGCGCCGACTTGCAGAACCACACCGTGAGTGTGCGCTCGCGGGTGGCGCGCACGCGCAACTGCGCGCCCTCGGGCAGTGCGCCCAGTGTGCGCGAGAAATCCCTGGGCGCGTCGATCAGTACCACCAGCGCGTGCTTGTCGATGCCCAGCTTCCGGGGCAGCGGCGTTCCCGAATAGCCGGCGCTGCGCTCCGACGGCACCAGCGGCTCGGCGGG
>OBLQ010000172.1_pt1 | contig 23229 bp, 24 predicted proteins | sample 1519881 | NCBI WGS metagenome assembly OBLQ01 (sample SAMN01911456, study PRJEB22533) | soil metagenome | biome: Soil | place: Malaysia | collected 2012-04-30 | depth DG_metagenome m | reverse complement strand
CGATGGAAACCGGTGGCGTGCCTCAGCCAGTGGCGCAGGCTGGCTGAGCGGGACCGCTATCTCGGCGCCGCTTATCATGTGCGGTTCAACGAAACCGATTGGAGCGAATTTTCGGCGGAACTGAGAGCGCGGGATTTCACCTATACCCTGGAGTCACCGGGATACGAGGAAGACGGCACGGTGAGAACGGTGGGAACACGCTACGAGGCGACCTTTGGGGCCTTCCGGGCCGGCGGGCGCGTCAACCTGGCCCGCTTCAGCACGACCGGGCTGTATCAGCGCAAGGAAGCGCTGGACACGAGGCTGCATCTGGCGCGCACCCTGGGGCCGGTTCGGGCGGATCTCAGCTGGAACCGCCTTGCGGAGCGATTCACGGAGCGCAATCCGGACTTCAACAACGTGCAGCTCATGCAGACCTTGCGCACCTGGATTCTTGACCTGACCTGGCAGATCACCACGTCGCTCTCGCTGACGTCCCAATTGCGCAACGATCACCGGTCGGCGAACGTCGTTTTCGCCGATTATCAGAACAGTGCATTGAGTCTGGCATTGGTCCATGTATACTAATCGTTCCCTCATGCTGGCGGAGGTCCCGTGAACGCGCGAATCCAGCCATTCCTGATGGTGATCCGGCAAGCGGGTTTGCTGGCGGTCGCCCTGAGCGCACTCGCCGCCGGTGCGATGGCCGCGCAGCCTGCGGGTGAACTCATCCTCAACCAGGGCGTGGTCAAGCTGCGGCACGAGCAGCAGGACCGCATCTATGGCACGCCGGGCCTGCGCCTGCCGGTGTTCGTGGGGGACCACGTGCAGACCGCCCACGGCACCCGCGCCCAGGTGGCGCTGAGGGATGGGCGGGTGATCGCGTCCATCTATCCGAACTACGGTCTTCCGCGTGCTGGACGCCACCGCGGGCCAGTCCCTGGTGGGGCTGCTGGTGGGCAAGGCCGCCTTTGAGGTGGACCCCGGTAGCCAGCCCAGCCAGTTCGGCGTGCGCACCCCGATGGCCGCAATGGATGTGCAGCAGGCGCGATTCGTCGCCGAACACAACGGAGCCCAGACCGCGCTGCTCACGGAGAACGGATCGGTCACCTTCTCCAGCCGCGCCTACCCGGACGTTCAGGTGACGGTCAGCAAGGGCGAGGTGTCCCAGGTGGTGCCCTTGCAGCCGCCTTCCGTCCCGGTGGGGACGACGGTGGATATCCAGGTGCGCATCGCCCGCGAGGACGGTCAGGATACGTTAAAGACCATCCAGTTCGGCGCGCCCGCGGACATGCCACCCTCGATTACCGGTGCGCCGCCTTCCGGATCCCCTTCGGGGATCGCTCAGCCGCCGCAGCATCCGAGCCGGCCGCCGCAGGCCGGAGGGCCGCCCGCAAACGTGCCACGCGCCAGTGGACCGCCCGAAGGCAATGGACCGGCGAATGGCAACGGGCGGGGCAATGGAACTCCCCCTGGCGGGCCGCCGGGTCAAGCACACTTCAATGTGGGCCCGCAGGGTGGCCATGGGCATGATGGCCAACCACCGGCTGGCCATGCGCCCGACATCGGACCGCGCGACGATCGGCGCCACGACGGTGGAGCACCGGACGACCGCCCGCACACGCCGGGCCCGGGCGATTCGCACGGCAGGCCGTGAGATCCTTATCCGCAACATTTTGGATAAGGCAGCGGGGACGCAGGAACGGTTCGTGATCCACGGATAGTGGACGCGGATCGCCCGCCTCCCCGCACCAATAACGAACGTGCCGGATGCGGCAGGATTTCCGCGGGGCGTGCTGCCGCAGCGGCAGACGCAGGAACGCGGCAGATTGAGTTTGACTCACCCTGCTGGCTGCGGTCATGACCGGCGGGTTGGGCGGATGGTTGCTGGCATGATTGGGCACCATCCGATGGGTCGGCGCGGCAATACCGGGGACATTGGCTGATGCCGGCATCCTCGCTACGGGGCTTTCGCTTTCAATTCGATTAGAGCACGCATCAGCGCCTATTCTTGGCGTACCAACCCTGCAAACCTGACGGGTCTTCGCCGGCCGTGCAGCGGCTGTCTGGAAGGCTCTCTGGTCCCCAAGACCGGCATGGGCAGCGCGAAATGAAGGTGATGAGCGCGCGAAACCTGTGGCGAGCATTGGCGCTGGGAATGGCCCTGTGCGCCCTCCCGGAGGCTGTGCCGGCACAGGTGCGGGTGGGAGGCTCGGGTGCGGCCATGGGGCTCACGCGGCTGTTTGCCAGGACATTTGCCGAACACAAGCTGGGCCGCCTGGAACTGATGCCGCGCAGCTTGGGCAGTTCCGGTGGAATCCAGGCGGTGTTGGCCGGGGCGCTGGACGTTTCGGTTTCCACACGACCGCTCACCGCCGCCGAGGAGCGTCAGGGGGCACAGCAGACCCTGATCGGGCGTTCTCCGATCGTGTTCGTCACCTCGCGCACGGAAGGGGCGCGCGTGGTCAGCCGGGAACAGGTCGTGAAGATGTTCGGTACGCACCAGTTGCTCTGGCCTGACGGCAAGCCTATCTACGTGGTGCTTCGCCCCCTGCATCAGCCGGTGATGGCAGCGCTTTCCGAACAGATGGCGGGCATGCGCGACGCGCTGTACCGGGGCTGGCAGGCGCCGGGGCGGCCCCATGCCTACACGGCGCAGGACAATCTGGAAATGGCCACCACCCTGCCCAATTCGCTGGCGGTGACCAGCCTCACGCAGCTGGTCACTGAGCAGTCGCGCCTGTCGCGACTGCACCTGGACGGCATCGCACCGACGGCGGAGAACCTGCGCTCCGGGGCCTACCCGCTCGCCGTCCCGTTGTACCTCGTTACGACGTCTCGTCCGACTGCAGGCGCACAAGCATTCATACGCTTTGTCCTGGGCCGTCCGGGCCGCGCGATTCTGGCCGACGCCGGGATCGTTCCTCGCACCCATTGACGACGCATGATCGGGCACCAGAACGAATCCCTGCGCATCGCGGCAGCCAGAATCCGAAGGCTGGTCACGGCCATTATGGGCGTGATCGTGGCCCTGGTGCTCATCGTCCCGCCCGCAGGGTACCTGCTCGTCAATTACGTCTACATCGCGCAGGAGGCCCGGACGCACGCATCCACGTCCGCTGAGCTGCTGTCCCGCCTCATATACGGGCACGGAGGCTCCTGGCGCTTCGAAACGGATCGGCTCGAGGAAATCCTCACCCGCACCTACACGCCGGGCAACGCCATCTACCAGCAGGTGGTTGGCCTCAATGGCCGAACCATCATCGAGACCGGCGCGCCGCCCGCCTGGCCCGCGGTGACCGGCGAGGCCGCGATCAATGAGAGTGCCTGGCGTGTCGGAACGCTGAGAGTCGCGCTGGGCCTACGGCCCACCCTGCTCCACACGGCGATTGTGGCCGCCTTGAGCCTGTTGGCGGCGCTGGCCACTCTGCTCGCCGGGCGCACGCTGCCCCTGCGCATGGTGGAGCAGGCGTTCCAGCGGCTGGAAGAGTCCCAGGCCCAGCTTAAGCTGTCACAGGACGCCCTTGAGCAATCGAACGACAGCATCATCATCGCCGATCGCTCCGGCGCGGTGCAGTACGCCAATGGTCGCACGTCCGACGCGTGGGCGACTCACGCCGGTGCGAAGGCCTTGAACCACCTGGACGACTGGCTGGAGGGCGCGGAACAGGTGCGGTTCGCGGATGTACTGGGTGTCGCGGGCGGCGGCGACATCTGGACACGCCGCTACCGACGGCGGACGGGGGATGGAGCGGTGTTCGAATCTGAGGGCACCTGCTTCCCGATCCTGAACCCCAGCGGAAATATCGCCAATTTCATATTCATCGAGAAGGACATCACTGAGCAGCTCCAGATCGAAACGCGTCTGCGCAATTCCCAGCGGTTGGAATCCCTTGGCACGCTGGCCGGTGGCATCGCTCACGACTTCAACAACATCCTGCAGCCGATTCTGGGATACATCGAGCTGCTGCAGCTAAAGACGTCCCGGGAGTCTGGCCATTGGGATTGGCTGCTTAAGATCCGGCAGGCGGCCTATCGCGCTCGCGATCTGGTAGCGCGCATCCAAATGTTCAGCCGGCGCACTCAGCCCGACCGCGTGGCCACCCACCTTGGGGAGATCGTGCAAGAGGTGGCAGGACTGTTGCGCACGACGATCCCTCTGAATGTCGAGCTGCGCACGCACATGGAGGACGGACTTCCCGCCGTCCTCGTGGATTCCGGCCAAATGCATCAGCTGGTCCTGAATCTGCTGCTCAACGCCATCCAGGCCATGCCCGATGGCGGCTACCTGGACGTGTACCTGCAGGCAGTGGATCTTCATGACAAGTCGTGCCTGCACGGAGCCAGTCTCAGCGGGCGCTACCTCAAGTTGAGGGTGGAGGATACGGGCGTGGGCATGGACGAAACCACGGTGTCCCGCATCTTCGAACCGTTCTTTTCGACCAAGCTGCATGCCACCGGCACCGGGCTTGGGCTCGCCACCGTGTACGGCATCGTATTGAATCACCACGGGGGCCTGGATGTGAACAGCGCCGTCGGAGTCGGCACCCAGTTCGAAGTCTACCTCCCCGCCCTTGCGTTGGACGCCCAGTCGGCTCGCGCCAGCACGGACGAACCGAAAGCGGCCAGTGGACGGATTCTCGTTGTTGACGACGAATCCGCCAACGCGGAACTGTTAGGAGATTACCTGGAGCAGCTAGGGTATGTGGCGGAAACCTATACGGACCCGCTCGACGCACTGCATCACTTTAGGTCCTGCCCCACATCGTACCACTTGCTTATCACCGACAAGGCCATGCAGGGGCTCTCCGGAGAGGAGCTGATCGGTGAGGTGCGGCGCATCAACCTGCATCTCCCCGTCATCCTCTGCTCGGGATATCCGGATCCCCAGACGCCGTACGCGAACGCATCCATGCTGGCGGACGAAATCCTCACGAAGCCGGTCTCGCTAAATACGCTGGCCAGCGCCGTCGCCCGCGTCATCGCCCAGCGAGCCTAGGGCGCTACGGCCGGCGATCACACCGCCGTGACCTTTTGCGGGCTAAATCAGATCGCATCGGACTGGGAATGATGGAGGCGGCGTCCATCGCATCTTGACGCAACCCTTAATCACATTAGAAGATCACCAATCGAGCATACCTCGCACACCCCCAATACCACCGCCACGAATCAGGCCATATTCCCGAATCTGATCGTTCTCTGGCCGCCCACCACCCCACGCACTGAATCAACTGCTGGACGGAGAAACAAGAGCACGGTGATAGGAGAGGCTGCAGAGGAGGCTGGGCGTGCAATTGAACTGCTCCCACCACGAGCCTGCCCAGAGCCAGCTTCTAGGACGTTGTCGCGCGCAAGGAAGGGAGCGACGCTCCGAAGTTGCGAGCCGGAGCCAATGCCGCAGATTTGTTGGTAACAGTCCCGGATTCCGCAGCGCCAAGGCTAAGAAACACGAGCCTGAATCGCCCTCGCCGAATTCGCCTGCAGGAAGGCTGTCCGGAAACGAAGCCGGCAATCCGCGAGATCGAGATTCCGCATGTAGGTCATCGGCAGACCGACGGTGACCCGCACTTGAATGAATCGGGGCCCCGGGCCTCGCGCAGGAATTGGGCGGCCTATCCCAACTCGACCTCGCGCTCCACGCGAATTGTCGATTTGAAGCCAGCACCCCTGGCCATGAGTCCGAGGTTGGTGCGGTGGACCATTTTCCGCCGGTCTCGCCGTGACATGCATTGTCGATGCAGACGATCGTAAGGTTCCTTGGCGAAATGGTGGCGACTGTGGCGAGCGATCCAACATTCATGCGGAGTTCGACATCGCCAGTGATGACAGCGACCGCGTGCTCCTGGGCCCCCAGCTCCACGCCCACCCCATTGCCATGGTGGCACCCATGCCCCCTGCCGTCGTGAACAGGTTTGCCTCGTCGTTTGTCGGCCCCAAGTCATCCCGGGCGGACCCGGCCAGTCCAGTCACGAACAGGTAGTCGTTTGGCCTGAGAAAGAGCTGAGAGAGCACGTCGCGCCGGTCCAGAATCACCGGTGTCATCGTGACCGTATCGTTACTCAAAAGGGTTTCGCACCCAGGAAACGTCGGGAGAACACGATCACGGAGGAATTACCGCTCTTGTACACCGACGACAACGCGGCGCGAGTGGCCGACCTAGATGTCTTGGCACCACAACAACAAGTACGCCACGAGCGTTCAATCCATAACCGAATTGGCTCAAACGCTCCAGGACGTGAAACTCATTCCATCAAGAAGCCCCTAGTTCATTTGGAGGAATATGAACCGCGCCACCAGATAGTTCAACGGAATCATCACAAACAGGACTAGCAGCGGGGCGATAGCTTCGTTGATGTGCCAGTGCATGACCAGAACCACCACCAACCGTAGTCCGACGAGGTAGCTCAGCACATAGAATGTCGGATAGGCAATCATGGAACGCCATCGCAGCCGAACCCGAAATACAAACCCGGACGTCGCGACTAGTGAGAACAACACGCCGCACGCGAACGAGATGGTATAAGCGATCTCGAAGCGCACGAATTGGTCGGCGATAACGTAGATCGCATAGGTGCCGCCGGTGTTTACCGCGCCAACTAGGATGAAATGCCACATCGGCCGGACACGAGACTGCAGCCAATATTGGTAGATTGCCAATACAGCGGTGCGAGTCGTTAGCATTGGTCCTACACCGGCAACTCATAGAAATCGTGCGCCACCGCTCGCGCGCCAAACCCCTCCTTGAAAGCCATGACTCCACTGTTTAGGTAGCGGCCCTCCCTCTCATTCGAATTGCCGAAATCCAAGAAAGGCTTCATAGCATAGACGTGTTCCAGCAGGTGCTCGAACAGCAAGTCCAGCGCACCGCATTCGCGCCCTGAATCACTGGCAGCAATGTACTGCACATGTGCGACTTGCGAAGATTCGAAGATGACCGTCCCCCCGAGCACATCGCCGCTTCGCTCTGCGGTATATAGAGCAATATTGTCCGGGAAAGCTGAATGCAGGCGATAAATTTCCTCCAGGGTGTGCACTGGACTCGCCTCGTATCGCTGCGCCAGGCGCCCTGCCAGCACCTCCCAGTACATGTCCCAATGGTCAGATCGCGCGACGACAACTCCTCGTTCTTGGGCCTTTTGCGCGCCCCGGCGCCGGCGGGTCTGGCGAGGTGGCCGGCCCTCGCGCCCCAGCACTGCCAGCACGTCTCGACGGTATAGCCCTGCATCAATACGAAACAGCGCGTACCGGTCCGCCTCCGCTGGCACGCGGTGGTAGATATGGGGGATGGTCTTGTAGAGTAGCCTGTGCAACCCCATCCCGCGCATATAGGCGATCAGCCCATCGAAGAGCGCCAGCATCGTCTCTACCGTCATTCGTGCGTCCACGACGAAGCCGCCATAGGATAAACCTTGGTGGCTGCAAAGTAGCTCGTCTTGCTGGTTCGCGGGCAAGAGAGCCAGCAGATCGCCATCCCGGAACGCCATCAGGGAATGATCCGTGAACCGGTCCCGATGGTAGTCCATGTAGTCTCGCTGGAACAGGAATGTCCCGTTGGCACTCGCTGCGACGAAGCGATCCCACTCTGCCTGCCTATCAGGACTATACCGAACGAAATAAAGGGCCCGGTCACTAGGTATGCTCACAAGTAGGTGCTCTCAATTACGGACTCCGGCGTTTTGCCCACCATGTCAAACAGGCGCCAAAGGTAAAGGCCAATGATGCTTAATGACGCCAGAATCATGCCGGAGAAGAAGGAGATCAACACAACTAGTGTGGGGAATCCTGGCTGCGTCGAGCCGAAGATAAGGCTATGGATGAAGATATACAGACCGTACGACATGCTCAGTACGGCGACGAGGGCCCCCGTGACCGTGAACACTTGAAGCGGCACGGCGGTAAACGCAGTAAAAGTGTCGAGCATGTAGCGAAGCTTCTTGAGGAATGTCCAGCGCGACTTGCCGTACTCGCGTTTGCGGCGTCGGTACGTCAGCACGTGCGGTGTAAATCCAAGCCAGTGGGCATAGACCGCTGGATTTGTCTGTTTGTTGCTGTTGGCCATGAAATCCAATAGGGAGCGGTCCATTAGCATTAGGTCGAACCCACCTCGCGGAAAATTCCCGCTAATCACCCGCCGTACCAGCCAATAGTAGGCACCCGCAAAGAGGCGCGTCGCCACCGGATCCTCTCTCCCTGCGCGAATAGAGATCACGAATCGATCGCCCTGCAGCCAGCAGTCGACCATTGCTAGCACCTGCTCAAGCGGATCCTGGAGATCGGCGGCGAGGACCAGGAAGCAATCTCCTGTCACGAATCGGAAGCCGGTCTTGGAGGCCGCGACTGCCCCAAAGTTCCGAGCTAACTTGATAAGCTTGGTGCCTGGGCGCTGTTGGCGGATGCGCAACAATTCGGCAAAGGATCGGTCACCAGAGCCGTCGTCGACGAAAATCAGCTCCAGGGCCATCTGACGAGCCGCTAATTCCGCCTCGAATACCGGCAGAGAATCGCGCAAAACTGGCAGCGATCCTTGGTTGAAGTAAACCGGGATCACTATTGAAATGATCTTCTGTGCAATCATTAGCCCGCGCCCTTCCGAGATCCGCACGTTTCATTCAGCAACCTGTCATTGGTTGCCCGCACTTCCAGGGCCATAACAGAAGGTCAAGGCCGGCGCCCACCGACAGAGTTCACTCCAAGATCGCCGCACCGAACCCGGTGCGGCCATAGTCGTTGCCGTTGTAGTACATAACCATCCCGCCGGGCGTCGGGACCACGCAGCAATAACAGATCATTTCCGAATCCCAGCCTGCAGGTGACACGTCAATTCCCACGCATTCATCCAGCCGCTGCCAGGTAATGCCGTCGGCCGACTCGGCATATCCGAGCCTGTAGCCTTGGGAAGCGGTGCGAACGGAGTACCACATGCGATAGTGCTGGCTGTCTTGCACGATATATGGCCTGCCCAACCCGAACTCTCCTGGCTGCAGCGGTATCACCTCGCGCCCCTGGTCGCTCCAGGCCAGACCGTCATTCGATTCCAAGTAACGAAGGGTGTACGTCGGACGCAGGCGGTCGCCCGCCAGAACGAACCGATCCCCCCCGACATACCACATGCGCCAGCGCATGCCCTCTCTAGCTACAAACGGTGCCGTTCTCACCAGAGTCTCGCTATCGCTGCGGTCCAGCACAGGCGCTCGGGAATGGCGCCTGAAGGTACGGCCTCCGTCTTCACTCAGGGCCAGACCACTGAATAAGAAATAGCGCACCTGCACGCCGAGCTGGTAACCCACGTAGTACAGCCGCACCAAGTTTCCATCGCGAACGGCGCAGATTGGGTTGACCCCATTGTCGTCAAAGCAACCCGGCTCTCCAGGACCGAGGACCGGCTCCGGCGTGTTGTAGAGCACGCGCGTCGGCTGCATCAGGTCCACTTCAAGATAGCCAATGCTACCCACAATTTGGTCAGTGACGGAGGCATAATAGATGCGCAGGCGCCCATCGCCCAGCTCCAGAGGTGTCGGGATCATCGCGTGCGATCGCGCCCACGATTGGGAGCGGTCCGGGGCATAGACCAACCCCAGTTTACGCCAGCGCTGCCTCACTGATGAACCTTGAAAAATCGATACGAGCTGACCTTGCTCGGCTCTGATTCGGGCGGACCATAGAGTGTGCCGTCCGGCACATTGCGAGAAAGCGTGACGCCGTTGCCAATCCAGCAATCCTTACCGATGGTTAGATCGTTCCCCAGGCAGCAGTTGACACCCATGAAGGTGTTGCGCCCCACCCGGCATGAGCCCGAGATGACGACATGGGAAGATATGAAACAATTGTCCTCGACCGTGGAGTGGTGCCCTATATGATTACCACTCCACAACACAACATTGTCGCCGAGCGTCACGAACGGCTGCACGGTGTTATGCTCGAAGATGAACACGTGCTCGCCCACCTTGGCATTGGCTGCCACCACGGCACGGCTGCTAATGAAGCTGGCGGGTGTGTAGCCCATGGACTTTACCTGCCGGTAGAGCCGTTCCCGCAATCGATTAAGCCTAGTATAGACGATGGCGGCATAGAAATGGTGATTAGCGGGTGCAAAGCGATTGGGAAGATCCTCCACGGCGACTACCGGCAATCCGAGCAATTCCTGTCGGCTCAAGAATTCGCGTTCCACTGCGAAGCCAACAACTCTGAAGGGGGAATCATGGGTAAAGTACTCCAGCGCAACCTCGGCGAACAGGCTATCGCCCACTATGACCATCGACTGTCGTTCAGCCACTGTGGCTCCTCACGGTTTGCGAATCAGAATATCCTCCCGGCGGTTCGCCATCGGCAGTGCCGGGTCCTGGGGAACCACATAGGCGTCTGCGCCGGCTGCTCTCACCCGAGCCAAGATACCCAACATTACCGCATCGTCGATGCTGTCCGGTTCCGGTACATTGAAATGCACTTCGGGTCGCTCATCCGTGTGCATGAATGTCTTGTGGAATGCAACGCCCGTTTCACTGGAAAAGAAGCGCTTGCGCTTGGAGATGTTGGGTATGTCGCCGATCAGCATTTCCCCTCCTGGCCGGAGGAGTTCTAATGCGGATTCGATGAACCGCCAGGGATTCATTTCAACAAATACGTAGTGCAGCACGCTGTAAATGATGATGACGTCGGCAAGCCCGACTCGCGAACGCACTTCAGCCGCGACATCTGGAAAGCGTCCGGGCACCTTGATTGCCGTCGGAACATTGTCCAGCATGCTCAGCATTTCTGGGGAATCGACGAGTCCCAGGCGGTGGCTGTTCCGCGCACACAATTCCGCCATTCGTACGGGTAGCTCGCTGCAACCCGGCCCGATGTCCAGTACCGTCATGCCGTGGCCGGAAAGTCGGGGCAGCTTACGGCAAATGTCGGCGTGGATGACTTCGCCGAATCCTTTGCGGTAGCTATCCGGGAACCCGACCTTCTCGTCCGGGCTCAGCGTAGGATCCATTGCCAGCTTTCGGAATCCCGCATAGTCCAAGTCCAAGAATCGCGGATACTGGTGTTGTTTGCTCATTGGGGCAGCAGAAGTACAAAGGATCCCACGGACACGCGTCTTGGGAAGCGGCGATTCAGTTCCTTGTAAAGCTCCGGTTGTGAAATCCGGAATGGCCACGTTGAAGAAACTGAATCAAAATTTTCGTCCGTGATGATTAGCGCTGGTGGATTACGCCAGATTTCCTCCATGTTGCGCTGTCTGTCCGGTGGGCTATCGATGAACCCCGGTGCGTAGGACAGCACATATCCACTGACTGGCCGGTTAGCAAAAAAGACGACGTGGAATGCAAGCGGCATCGCCGCCAGCACGCGCGCATTCCGGTCTATCCTGGAATCTAGTGCGCGTACGAGCTGCTGGACAGGCAGGTCACCCGAGGCATACGCGCCTTCCTCTAAGCGGCGGAAGTGGTCCACCAGGCCCTGACGAGGCATGCTAAGATCACCTCCCGCGACCGGTATCAGCATGACTGCAATAACAACGAGTGCGCCCGTTAGAACAGCCGCCGCAACACGACCGACTCGATTCCCTTTTCCCCGCCATGCACCCCCTGCCGTCCACAAGTCCACAATGAGAATGGGCGCGGCTACCAGGAATGGCGTAATGACCTGGAGCAGATGGCTTACGTCAGCTCTGTGCAGGGCCTGTGGCATAATACCCGCCCCCAAGACGCCGGCAGCGATCAGCAGCTGGCCACGGGACCGCTCTGGCCCGTCTTGCTGACGCGACCTCCAAAATCCAACAATCGTCGCCGCTCCGTAGACCAGCGGCAGAAGGATATATAAAGCGAAGACAGCGTTATTGACTCCCAGCGGTCGATGCCAACTTATCGTCGGTATCGAAGTTGAAAGGAACTCGATGGTACCTAGGGTGCCATAGAATGTCTCATGGACGTACGCCCCAATACCGCTGATTCCCGCGTTCGACACCAACATCAGCAACCAGACAGCGACAGGCATGGTAAATCCTGTCAGTAGCAACCCCGCGTTCCGCGTAAGCTGGGCCAAAGAGCGATTGTCCCAATATCGCATCGCAACGATTAGGGCGCCAAAGCAAATGCTAGCCAGTCCCAAGTCAAACCGGTAAAGCCATCCGATTCCGCCAATCAGGCCCATGCCCATGTGTCGGCGCCAACCGATCTCACCTCTGGCAGGGTGGGCACTTTGTGCGGCGTGCAATATGAGCAATGGGATTAGCCAATAGTACCACTTGTAGAACCGGCCCAGCAGCTCCAGGGCGAAAATCACTGAGAGCAGCCCTGGCAAAACGCCGGCGCTACGAGCCACAAGCGTATACACGACGAGAAGCGCCACGGCGTAACCGACCGAACAAATCACGGTCTCGGGTACAAGCCCATGGCCGAGCCAAAGGCCGGCGGCGCTTGAGTAGGCTACTAGTGGACCATAGAACAGCCAAGTGCCCAAGAAAGGCTGGCGACCAAACAGGACCTGCCGACCAAGTGCCAACTGCATCCCATGATCCGAGCTCTTCAAGTAGAATTCCAGAGGTGGCGAGCAGACCAGCAGCACCACTAGGATTACGGACCATACAGTTAGCGCTTCGATTACCCGCACTCGGCGGGGCGCCGTCATCAACTCAATCCAGTCGATATGATTAACTCGGCGGCTACGAATATCGCTGTCGGGCACGATTCGGCCTATCCGGGTGTAAGTTCTGAGAGCGCGTTTGCAACCCGGTCGATTTCGCTCTCCGTCATTTCCGGGAAGCACGGCACGGATATGACTTCATTGCAGGCCCGCTCTGTTTCCGCCAGCGGAACGACCGCATCAAGGGAAGACCGTATCGAAGGCTGGCGGTAGTCTGGAACTGGGTAGTGCACCTCTGTCGCGATCCGCGCTCGCCTCAGCTGGGCAAGGTGCTTCTCGCGGCGCCGTGATCGGATAGCGTAAAGGTGATTTACATGGCTCTCTGGCTCGCTGACCTGCGCCAGTGACATTTCCTCAGGAGTGGCTTCGAAATAGATCGCGGCGATCCGCCGGCGGCACGCATTCCACTGGTCCAAATGAGGCAATTTCACGCTGAGCACCGCCGCCTGTATTTCGTCGAGTCGGCTATTTCGGCCTCCAGGCAGATCTGCATGGTACTTTGCGCCCCAGCCATACTGGCGCAGCTTGCGGATTCGGTCGGCCAGCGCGGCGTCGCTGGTGACGACGGCTCCGCCGTCGCCCAGCGCGCCGAGATTCTTGGTGGGGTAGAAGCTGTAACACCCGACGGCCCCCCATGTGCCTGCGCCCCGTCCTGCAAGCACAGCACCGTGCGCCTGCGCGCAGTCCTCAATAAGAGGAACATTGGCGTCGGCGGCAAGCGCATTCAGCGGCTTCATGTCCGCCATGCGTCCATAGAGGTGTGTCACGATTACTGCTGCACAGCGCTTCGTCAGTTGCTCCTTCACCCGGTCTGCCGAAAGGCATAGCGTGTCAGGCGCAACATCAACGAAGCGCGGCATCGCTCCGCACGCTAAAATCGCTACCGTTGCATACATTCCGGCATTCGCGGCCGTCAACACCTCCTGGCCAGCGCCGACGCCAACCGCACGCAGCGCGATCTCCAACGCATCAGTGCCATTGGCCACTCCGACGGCGTGCGCACTCCCAACATAGCGCGCGAATGCCTGTTCAAATGCGCTCACTTCGTTTCCCAACGCATACCACCCGCTGTCTGCTACCCGCGTTAGCGCTACAGCGAGAGAGTCGCGAAGCAGACTAGCGTTTCGCCGGAGGTCGTTGAACGGCACCTCAGGGAGCGGTACTGGCCGACCACTCATGAGAGAATCAATGTCTCGAATTCAGCGCGATCGCGAATGTAGTCGGACTCGTCGTACCGCCCTGACGCCAGCACAACGTAGACCGTGGCAGTTTGGTTGATGAGGAGCCGCACCCAACACATGGGCGGAATGTATAAAGCGTGCTCCGGGCTACTCAACTTTCCACTCAGCTTGCCCTTTCGGTGCTCGACCTCGAAGCTGACCGCGCCGGCAAGACATATGAGAAATTGCTCCTGCTTGCGATGTGCGTGATCAGCGCGGCACGTGCCCTCAGGCGCTCCATACACATAAAAGGTGCGATGCACCTTGAAAGGAACATGGTCGGGCCATTGGGCAACTCCAAGGACACCGTGGCCAGCATAGGGAATGCTCTGAAGCAATACGATTCGAGGCTCGTTCACGCAGGGTTCGCGAATGCGAGATGTGGAGTTGGCCTCGTCACGCGAATATGGCGAGGGACAATCAGGGGCACAGTCTTCCATCCAAAGCTGTTGCGGTACAGCTTGCTGGCGATTTGCTCTCTGAATCCCAGTTCGCCTCAATTGTGGCAATGAACGAGTACCAAACGGCGAAGATTTGAGCCACTGCCGATTAAAACTCGTCGATGAAATCCGGTATTTGAAATTCAAACTGCCGCTACAGGTCTCTACAACCTTGCCCGTTGAATTACACTGTGATTAGAAGACTGTGATTGGAAAATACAAGACTTGACCATCACACACCATGGGGGTTGCCAATTGACGCGTGGGTCGCAAGCGTCCGAAACCACAACTCGGGGGAATCATACGACTCAACGCGCCGACCGGCAACACAAGGATTCGTGGGGCCGAGACTGTTTATGGGTGTTGGTCTTGGCATTGCTCGTCGTGCTCGCCCTGAGCCGTGTAGTCCTACGAGGGGAGGTGATCGCCCCTCATCCAAACGATATAGAGTTAGCAGTGAAGCCGGTGCAGGTCCCCGGCCATATCCTGAATCGCAAGTTTTCGGACTTCTCTTCAGGCTACATCCCCGCACTTCAGGCCCAACTCAACGGCAGGTCACCACACTGGATGCCGTTCTGGAACCCATACAATGGGTTGGGGCGACCCAGCACGACCCTGGCCAGCGCAAGCCGGGCATTTCTGGTCACCAATCTTCTTGGCTATCTGGTCCGGGACGCATATCGCCTATACACGCTGCTTGTGATCCTGACATTCCTGTTGGCCGCATGGTCGGGGTACGGATTTTTCCGGGCGCAGTCGTTAACGCCCCCCGCCGCATTCGCGGGCGCCGTCGTAATCGCGTTCAGCTTCCAGATGGTCTACTGGTCCACGTTCCTTGTTTTCCTAACTCCAACTGCATTTAGCTTGCTCATATTGTGGACTGCGGAGCGCTTCCTCGCCACGCGACGCATAGTGCCCTGGGTTGGAATGGTGCTGGGAATCCACGGACTGGGAATGAGCGGCTACCCTCAACAGGCCGTCTTCTACCTCTATTTCATCGCTACCTACTTGGCTTGGTCGGTCTTCGTTTCGGGCAGAGTGCGCGCGGGCCGGTGGGCTGGGATCGCGGGATTGGGGCTGGCGGGCGCAGCCGGCGTCGCGATCACGTTGCCGGTTCTGGCAGACGTGTACCGTGACTCCGAGAATTCAATTCGGGTCTTGCTCGGGGACCAATTCTTGATGCGGGGCATAGGTGACATCAAAACCTTGGGCGGTTATAGCCGGGCTGCGTTGGAAATCTTCGACCCATTCTGGAGTGGAAACCCAATTCGACCAGAGTCTTCATTGCTTTATGACGGTTTTTCACTGAATCCAGCAATCTTGGCACTGCTGTTGGCCTCACTGGTGCCTCCAATTCTGCGACGCAGCCTGCCATTGCACGTCGTGCTACTAATCCTCATCCTCTTTACCTTCAACAATGGGCTGCGGCTGTTCAGTATCCACCATCTGGGTTTCGGGCTGTCCCGCTATGTCATGTTGCAGGGCGCTATTATACCGGTGGGCTGGGTGGTGGCGATCACGGTGGAACATTGGCAGGATACGCCGGCCCGCGTGCGATTGATGATGCCTGTCATCGGGCTCACTGCGACCTTTCTTATCCTCGTGCGCATCGAATCAGTGGCATGGACGGGGTCGCCTCCAGATGTCCTTTGGGGGGTGGCCGGTGCAATTGTGCTTGTGATATTGGCAATATATTCTCTGAAATCACGGGCCTGGCTGCTGGGCCTGTTGGCCATTTCGATCGTGCTAATTTACGGTCGTCCATTGGTTCTGAGCCTTCCCGCAGGCGCCATCCATAGGAATTCGGAACTGACGGAGGCTCTCTCGATCGCAACCTCGCGACAAAATCGCTATGCCGTATTCTGGTCTCGCCCTACCCAAGTGCTCCCCCCCAACCAAGACAGCGCGCTGGGCCTCTTCAGTATTCATGTCTACGACTCCTTGATGCCTAAAGCCCTCGTTCAATGGTTCGAATCCCGCAATGTCGGAACTACCACGAGTTTGGGACGCGCGTTCAGATCCATCAGCAGCCCGGAGGTCCTGACCACCGATGTTGCGTCCAAACTCGCCATCAGCACATTCCTGACAGACCGGCCAGTCGCCAGCAACGGCTTTCAGCTGTTCCAACAGATCGGGGGATTTTACCTGTATTCAGTCATCCGAAAGCCGCAGTGGGCTGAATTCATTGCTACGCCGTCAGGATCGCCATCGCGGGCAGCGTCAGCCCCCGCTACCGTCAACGACGCTGTGCAATTCAATATGGATATGGATGACATCGCTCACTTGCGGCTCCGTAAGGGTCTTCCACAAGGCAGCATCCGCGTCAGCATCGGCTATCATTCAAGTTGGGTGGCAACAAGCAGTACTGGCACACGATTAAGGACCTTTCCGATTGATGGCCCGTTTCTAGGCATCGAAGTGCCCGCAGGAACAACGGCGGTGAAATTGGAATTCCAGCCTTACCTTCGTTTCGCATGGATCAGCCAAGCGCTATTGATGGCAATGCTCGTTCTTGCAGGAATAACCCAAATCAGTGTCCTACGCCGGCCTTGGATTCGAATGACGGCTCATTGGAAGCGACCCTCGCGAGATCTCCAAGTCTTTGAGACAGATCAACGGTAACGCAGCAATACGTACGCAAGTCCGCAGGAATCAAATTTGATAGGGATTGACGCAACTGAACGTCTGGCTGCTTCATTCTCTCCGGATTCACAGCCACCTATCCAAGGCCCAGCCCTCGCAATTCAAACGGTGCGCGCCCTGGCGGCACTGCTAATGGGGCGTGTGGGGACAGCGCAGGCGCCCACGGCTTCCACGCCACGCTACGCGGTACGGACGCCGTGAGGTACCTGATCGACCGCATCGCGCTCCCGCTGGCAAGGGAGGTCTCGGCCATCAAGTCGGGCTCGGGGCAGGTCGCGGTCACTGCAGCGAGTTCTGCCCGCGCAGGCGGGCAGTGAAGCTCAACGCTGACGCTCAGCGCGGGGCTTGCCATCGCCGTTGGCGATACCGTCGTGGTGAACGGAGTCGCCGCGGCCAGATTGCCGAGTCTCACAACCCCAGCCCGGCCAGCAGGGCCTCGATCTGGCGCTCCAATTTGACCCGGTTCTTGAGAACACGCGCGACCCTAAACAGGCCTTGCAGGTAAGTAATCAGGACTTCCGTTGCCACGGCCGAATCGAAGCCCGGATGAAGCTCTCCCTCCTGCTTGGCGACCTGAAAGCGAGAGACCATGGCGTCTTCCATAATTCGGATTTCGCCCGTCACGTACTCGTGGAGATCGCGCGACTCAAGGACATCAGGGGCCAGACTCCCTGCCATCAGGCACACGTTTGGAACCTTCGGGTCGTCCAGATCGTCCAGCACCACCTTGAAGTATTGACGCACCCCCGCCTTCGCCGAGCGTTCCGCCATGAATGCGTTCCACCGCTTCGCCGTTACAGTCGCGTTGTAGCGGCGCAGACATTCGAGATAGAGGTTCCTCTTGCTCTTGAGGCTATTGTAGAAGGAACTCTCCCCGATCTTCATGACGCGCAATAGCTCGCGCAGGGACGTACTGGTGTAGCCTTTCGCCCAGAACAGTCGCGTGGCCTGGTCGATCGCAAGCTCGTAGTTGAATTCACGCTTTCTGGCCATGTCCCAAGTTTAGCCGCCCTCTTCGCAATCCCGCTATGGCTGATTGACACGCTGTCGGTTCGGCAGTATCTATTTTGTATCAAACGCTACAAAATAGCCTCTACTTCGAGCTGAATTCATGCGCAAACCCAAGATTCTCGTGACCGCCGCCGCCGGCAAGACCGGATCTGCCACCGCTCTTCAACTGCTGGCGAAAGGGTACCCGGTCCGCGCGCTAACTCGGCAGGACGATCATCGCAGCGGAATCCTGAAGCGTGCAGGAGCGGAGATTATGATCGGTTCGCTCGAAGATCCGGTCGATCTCCGTATCAGCCTGAAGGGCGTGCAACGCGCCTACTTCTGCCCGCCCCTCGAGTCGGGCGCCCTGCGAAAGGCTATGCTCTTCGCGACGGCTGCCCACTCGGCTAAGCTCGAGGCCCTGGTGGTTCTGAGTCAATGGCTCGTGGATTCGACCCACCCTTCGATTCACGCTCGCGAAAAGTGGATTACGGAACAGATCTTGTCCTGGATACCGGATGTGGCAGTCGTCACGATCAATCCTGGGTGGTTCGCGGACAATTACATGGTCGCACTGGAGTCGATCGCCCAATTCGGCCTGATGGCTATGCCGCTTGGCGATGGGCTCAACGCGCCTCCTTCCAATGAGGACATCGCCAGGGTCATTGTGGGTGCACTCACCAACCCGGCGTCTCATGCGGGCAAGAGCTACCGGCCAACAGGGCCTCGCCTGCTTGCGCCTCAAGAGATCGCAGCGACGTTTGGCAAGGTACTCGGCCGGCGAGTCAGGTACCAAGACCTGCCAATGTGGCTCTTCCTCAAGGTCGCCAAGTCATTGGGCGTAACCGATTACGTCATCGCCCAACTTCAATCGTTCCTCGATGACTATCGACGCAACGCGTTCGGCATCGGAGCCCCGACCGATGCAGTCCTCAACGTGGGTGGAACTGAACCTGAGGCATTTGAGCAGGTCGCCCGTCGCTACGTGGCGCTATCATCCGTGGCCAAACAAACAGTAGGTGCAAAATTGCACGCAACCTGGAATCTGCTCAGGGGACTGCTCACCCGCACGCCCGATCTCGACGCCATCGCACGCCGCATCGAACTGCCGGTCATCGCCAGCGCGAAGCTTGCCGCGGACTCCGCTGCATGGCGTGCCTCCCATGACCCTGGCTTGAAGGAAAGCAGCTAGGGTCCATATGGGGACCAGCGTTGAGGGACCCGCGGAGTTACCGCGCATCCCTCAGACGTGCCCCCGTTGGTTCGATCCCAGGGGGCGTGTCATTGAATTGCGGCGTAAGAGAATTGAGTGGAAGGCGGCGTCCATCACATGGAGCGTATAAGCCACATCATATCAAGTATATCGCTAAATTCGGACGGCATCATACCCCCAGAAGTACCCCCAGCTGTTGGGCGCTAGACCCATGACACGTTCCTTTGACCCGCCGCTCTAGGTCGATCGGGGGCAGGTCAGTCTCAGATATTCTCCGGCAGCGTGCTTTGCCGAAACTTCCCTGTCAGCGTTCCATTGCGCAGCACCTGACCAGCCCAAGTGTATTGCTGTCGGCCCCAGGGCTGGCCTTGATCGGAAACACTGCGCGAAAACCACACCTCCAGGAGGTCTTCGGGCTCAAGCTCGATCGGCACCTCAATGGGGAGATAGGCATGTTTCCAGCTGTCTGATGTCGTGCCGCGTTCGATGTCATCTCCGGAAATATCGAGCTTTGAGTGCTCGGACAGCTGCGCCACGAAATAACCCTTGAACCCCGTCAACCTTCCGGGCCGACGAACTTTCCACCTGCGTTGCAGTTCATAGGTGGGTAGCTCGTTCCACGTCCCGGTATAGGCCCGAAGGATGCAGGGATCCGCGAGATATCCCGAACGGGGAATGATGGAGTCATAGTAGAAGTCGAACGGGTTCCCCCGCAGATCGCGTTCGCACATTGCACGGGCGATGTAGTGCTCGCTCAGGACGCGCCAATTTCGATTTGTGACGTTTGCATGTGCCACCGGTGCATCAACAGGAACCAGGTAGGACGAAACGCCTTGCGGGATTTGCTTGCCGTCCGGCTTGAGAAAGCGGTGAGTTGCATCCTGAAGGATGGGCACTAAGTTCTCGTTGTCGGCAAGATTGCCAATGATCTCTGAGAGGAGCACGTCAACTCGATCCTGGAGCACGACGTTCTGCGACTTGCCTAGGACCGGCGTGAATCGGTCTGAATGGCCTGCTGATGCGATCCGCTTGATCGCGGACTCCAAGATCGCCGCCTCCATCTCAATGCCATACACATGGGATGCCCCGGCCTCTAAGGCCCACAATGCAAGGATCCCACTGCCCGTGCCGAGATCTATGACGGTCATGCCCGGTTTCACAACTTCGCGGATCGCGGCGCGGTATGCGTCTACCCTAAGCGTGTCATTCACCAACAGCTGGTGGAAGTCGCTGTCCCACACATCCAGAGTTTCGGAGAATGGCAGCCACACCTCTTCGGATTCGTAAGTGAAGGCTGCAGGCATAGGCTGCAATCTCCTCTGGTAATGGGGTGAAGCTGTGGCAATCAATTGGGCCACGTCACGCCTCCTGCAAGGTCCTACGATTGGTTGACGTCCACCTTGATGCCAGCCTCGGCCGGCCCGCTCCTGCACTCGCCGGATGGGATGCAGAATGTAGACTTGTGCAGTGGGCACACCACGAGGCCCTTTGCACTCTCTAAGAATCCGAGGTCCAACCGGCCGCCGCGATGAGGGCACTCGCGGGGTAACAGATACGTGCGCCCGTTGTATTCGAACGGAAACCAGCGATCTTCCTGTCGGTTCATGACGCCCATGATTCGACGCCTCCCGATTTCCACACGACCGGGGCGCCGCGCTTCGCTTTGGCCACGGAAGCTTCGAAGGCCTCGGCCGTCACGGCGCTCATGAGCTGCACTCCGGCCCAGGCGCTGCGATAATCGCAGGCACCATGCTTGATCGCTTCCAGGATTGCCCGATGACCGTCACGGGCATGGAAGCGGTCAATATGCATGTGTTCGGTGTAATAGTGATGGTGCTGAATATTGAGCCGCCGGCAGCACTCCGCGTAGCACTTGAAGAACGATGGAATACTTGCCTCCAAGTACGTCAGCGCACCGAGGAAATAGCCAGGATCTGGGGCCCTCGTCGATAACCAATAAAAAACGTTTAGGAATGAGAAGCTTTCTGACCCGATGTGGCCCAGGTAGTCCTGGTAGTCTGCGGACATGTCGAGTTCATTCAGCAGCGCCCTGTACAGCGACGTATGTGCACGTTGTGGATTGCCGCACCCAAACTCGTCCAGCATGATCCGCATCACCGGCAGTTGTGCCTCGAACGGAAGCCGTGGCAGGACTGGAAAGAACGACTGGGCTTCCGTTAGGCCGTCCACCGCAAACTCTTGTACTAGCACCCGCAGCCCGTCCAGGTTGGCCTTTTCTGCCACCCAATGGGCGCTCTTGTTGGGCGTCATGCCTTCCGATTCCAGAAGCGCTCCGAGCCGCTGCTGAAACCTGGCCTGGGAGTCCACCTCATTCGGCGAGTCCACGCTTCGTTGGATCAGCCGATTGATCCACGGCCGTTCAATCTCGATCATCTTGGTGAACGTCGCTTCATCAGCACAGACACGGCGATTGAGCAGCCACAGTTGTCTTAGGTCGTGCATTTCCCCACCTCGCATGACAGGTCAAGGGGCACGTGAAGCGCAGAGCGGCGACCAAGCCCCCCGCCCCAGCGCCTCACCTCCGGAACCGATCAAAGCAGGTGTGCTGAGCACACCCTGCATGTGTAACTCTGCTTTGATCCTGGCGATCCAATTGTCGGAGAGCAGCCCATACGATTGACACAAGGCCTTAAACTTGCGGAACTGGCCCACATCTAGCGCCGAATACAGGTCGTGGCACAGCGTCGGCAGCAGATTTGCCGCTGCGACGATGAAGCCATCGAATTCTTCTGACATCTGCAGCAAAGACTCTGCGCCCTGGAACAGAGCGGGGAGTTCCGAGCGGTGTTCCGCCATCCAGCGCGTCGTGGGCGCAATGCCGGTGGATTCTTTGATCGCAACAAGCCGCGAAATGGTCGTGAGGGCTGACAGAGTGGGCTGAGACGCGACGTTTCCGGTTAGCCACGACTCGTTGTAAGCGAGCAGGTCGACATCCGCGACATCGGCCAAGAAGCGAAAATGTGCGAGGATCTCGTCTTGCGTCACGGCGGTGCCAAAGGGCTTGGCTGCAATGACGGCCGTGCATCCGAGTTCGGCCGCCTTACGGATGCGAGCCGCGGCCTGAGTCGTAGTACGTTCTTCGATGCCGGCCACCACGGGCCTGCCACCGGCATGCCGCAACGTGGATTGCACCATGTCGCACCATTGCGCGTCCGTAAGACGCCATCCTTCCCCCGTCGTCAGACAGGGCACGAATCCATCTGCACAGATGCCTACATGGTCAATTAGCCTAGCAACGCTATCGCCACAGACCAATCCATTGGCCTGAATCGGCGTGATCAGCGGGACAAGGATTCCTCGAAGCATAAGATGGAGACCTAAGTCCGGGCAGCTCCTATAGCCGCAGCGCCAGTGATATCTGGTAGGCGGCCTCGAGGTTGTTGGGGAACAGGAGTTCTTGCCCGGTTGGCACCTCACGCACCGGCAATTCGTTTCGCTGCAGGAGCTCCAACTGATTCGAATACAGAATCGCCCCCTCATTGCAGACGCGCGCAAGCATCAGGGCGTTGACCGGTTTCAACTCCCGCAGCCGAGGATCGGACTCGGCCCGCCGCATGTCATCCCAGCTATATGAAACCCGTCGCGCCGTCATGATGGTTTGCAGTGTGTCCATGAACGGGTAGTAGTAGCTCTGGACCTGCTGGGGGAAGCCCCACACCACGTCATCGCACATACCGATTTGATCCAAGGTCATTGCCACACCGTCCGAGAGCCGCCGCACGAACAGGTTTTTGCAGGCGATCCGCACGGAATCCTGAATGTTGTGCATTCCCAGGAAGACGCTCGCATCGACAAACACGATTTCTTCGTTAGCGTTCATAGCCATCCACGACTGAGCGCAACCGTTGAACGGCTTCGCGAACGACCCCCGATTCCCGAGCCAACGCGATGCGAATGAAGCGTTCACCCCGCTCCCTGTGGCGCCAATAGAAATACTTCCCCGGGAGCACATAGACTTCTTTCTTCAGCACTTGGTCTTGCAGATAAGAGCTTGTCAGTTCCGGGTTTGTGATCCGGTACCATGCGACGCTTGTGTTGACTCGCGGCTCGCAATACTCAAGGAGGGACGAGTCCAGCGCCTCTCGGACCAGCGCCC
>OBLQ010000171.1_pt1 | contig 23296 bp, 11 predicted proteins | sample 1519881 | NCBI WGS metagenome assembly OBLQ01 (sample SAMN01911456, study PRJEB22533) | soil metagenome | biome: Soil | place: Malaysia | collected 2012-04-30 | depth DG_metagenome m | reverse complement strand
CTCGCCGTGATGCTGGCCGCCGCCGGATGGCTCGTCGCCGTCGCCGCGGTCGCCTTGATCGCGCTGAAGGCCCCACGGGCGGAAGGCCCCTTCTTCGCCGCCATCGCGGGCTCGCCATCGAACCCTCCCGCCGCCTCGATGTTCGGCCCGATGGCCCTCTCGCCGGATGGGACCCGGCTCGCGACGCTGGTTCCGCGAGACGGCGAAAGAATGGTCTCCGTCTACGATTTCGGGAGCGGAAAGACGAGCGTCCTGGAGAGCACGAAGGATGCGGGGTTTCCTTTCTGGTCGCCGGACAGCCGCTGGATCGGCTTCTTCGCCGGCGGCAAGCTCCGCAAGGTGGAGGCGGCGGGCGGGCCCGCGCAGCCGCTGGCCGACGCCAACGCCGGGCGCGGCGGCACCTGGAGCCGCGCCGGGGAGATCGTCTTCGCGCCCGACATCAGGGGACCCTTGATGAAGGTCTCCGAGAACGGCGGGACGCCCACGGCCGTCACCAGGCCGGAGTCCGAGGAGGTCACGCACCGCAACCCGTACTTCCTCCCCGACGGCAAGCGATTCCTCTTCATCGAGCGCAGATCCGAATCGGAGGCTGTCGGACGCCTCATGGAAAGCTCGATCGATGGAGCGGCACCCCGCGAGGTGCTCGACCGGGCGTCGAACGTCCAGCTCTCCGACGGCTACCTCCTCTTCGTGCGCGACCAGAGCCTTCTGGCGCAACGATTCGACGAGAGCACCCTGGCGCTCGGCGGGCCGATCGTCCCCATCGCCGATCGCATCGAGTACTACAACGCCAGGGACATCGGCAACTTCTCCGCAACGCCCGCAGGAATGCTGGTCTACCGCCACCAGGCGGTCACCGAGGGCAGCCTGGCGTGGATCGGCCGGGACGGCCGCCTGATCGAGACGCTGGGTCCCAGGGAGGCGCAGAGCCGGGAGGACTCGCCCGCCCTGAGCCGCGACCTGCGACAGGTGGCGCTCGTTCGCCTGGAGTCGTCCGGGCAGACGGCCGACATCTGGTTGCTCGACCTCGCGACCAAGCAGATGCGGCGGGCGACCTTCACCAACACGACCTCGGGAATGAGCTGCGCGCTCTCGCCGGATGGTCAGCGGCTGGCGGTGTCGAGCGCCAACGCCGGCGCGGCCGCGGCGCAGGCGTCCGGATGGGCCTCCAACGCGCTCTGGATCCAGCCCGTCTCCGGGGCCCGCGCGCAGGAGATCTTGCTCGAGAAGACCGACTTCATCATTACCGACTGGTCGCCGGACGGGAAGGTTCTGCTGGGCTGGTCGCAGCGGAACGCGACGTCCTTCGACGTCACATACGTCCGTCTCGACGAGGAGGATCACCAGGTGCACGACCTCCTCAACACGCGGTTCCTCGAGTTCATGGCGCGGTTCTCGCCGGACGGCGCCTGGGTGGCCTATCAGTCCAACGAGTCGGGACAAATGGAGGTCTACGTGACCGACTTTCCGGACGCCACCCGCAAGTGGCAGGTCTCCCGGGATGGTGGTGACAGTCCCGCCTGGAGCCCCGATGGGCGCGAGATCTACTTCAAGAAATCCGGCAACTTGATGGCGGCGCCGGTCACGCGCCGGGGGGACGGGATCGAGATCGGTCCCCCCCTGGAGCTCGGCCACTCCGAGACGCCCTTCTGGGGTCCGTACGGATCGGACGGGAAACGCTTCCTGGTGATGCAGTTCGATCCTGCCGGCACCAGCGTCGAGCCGATCCAGGTCATCCGCAACTGGCCTGCTCTGCTCGCGCGGCAAGCCCGATAGCAAGGCGAGGGCTATCCCCGGAGGGATCCCTTCTCTGCAGGTCGGTCCACGCCGGCGCTTGCGCTTGCGACCTCGGGCTGCGGAATCGCTGCTCAGCGCTGCAGCCGGGCGGCGCAGGGCGCCCTGCCTGCCCGCGACGACTCCGGAACGGGCTCTTCTCTTCAGCTACCGGCGGGCTTCTTGAGCCAGCGATCGAGCCAGCCGATCACCGTGTCGTGCCACTGGATGCTGTTGGACGGCTTCAGCACCCAGTGACTCTCGTCGGGAAAGAAGAGGAACTCGCTCGGGATGCCGAGGCGCTGCAGCGCGGTGAAGACCGCGATGCCCTCGGCGTAGGGGATCCGGAAGTCCCGGCCGCCGTGAACCACGAGCGTGGGCGTCTTCCAGTTGCCGACGAAATGCTCCGGATTCTGCTTCTCGTATCCCTCGGGATTCTCCCAGGGCGTACCCTTGTGCTCCCATTCCGGGAACCAGAGCTCCTCGGTGTCGAAGTAGGCGAACCGCTCGTCCAGGTTGCCGTCGTGGGTCACGAGGCAGCGGAAGCGATCCGGCCAGTTGCCGGCGATCCAGTTGATCATGTAGGCGCCGTAGGAGGCGCCCAGCGCGCAGACGCGATCGCCGTCCATCCAGGGATTGCGCTCGAGCGCGGCGGCGAGCCCTTTCTGCAGATCCACGAGCGGCTTGCCGCCCCAGTCGTCGCGAATGGCGTCCTGGAAGGCCTGCCCGTAGCCGGTGGAGCCATGAAAGTCCACCGACACCGTCGCGTATCCCGCGCCGGCGTACGCCTGCGGGTTCCAGCGGTAATGGAAATCGTTGCCGAAGGAGCCTTGCGGTCCCCCGTGGATGAGGAAGGCGACCGGATACTTCTTCGCCGGATCGAAGTCGGCCGGCTTCACGACGTACCCGTACACCTCCTCGCCGTTCCATCCCTTGAACTTGAACTGCTCGGGCTCGCCCATCCGGGCCGCGGCCACCTTCTCGTCGTTGACGTGGGTGATCCGCTGCGGGTCGGAGCCCATCGCGTCGACCGAGTAGAGCTCCGTCGGCCCCTGGAGCGAGTCCATGGCGTAGACGATCCGCGGGCCCGCCGTCGCGACGGCCCTCACCGTGCCGTCGCGGACGACGACGGCCACCCGCCCGCGGCTCGCGTCCACGGCGAAGAGGGACCTCTGCCCCAGGTTCTCCGCGGTGGCATAGATCGTGCGGCCGTCGGCCGACCAGACCAGGCTGCTCGGGGAACGATCCCATCCCTCGGTGAGAACCCGCGTCTCCCCTTCCGGCCAGGACCTCAGAACGATCCTGAAGCGATCGGATTCGAACCCGGGCCGGGTCATGGCCAGGTAGGCCATCGTGTGCCCGTCCGGCGAGAAGACCGGGTTCGTGTCCCACGCGGCGTTCTCGGCCGTCAGGTTGCGCGGCGCCCCGTGGCCGTTCACGGGCGCGAGGTACAGATCGAAGTTCGTGGACCAGGCTTCCTCGCGGCCCGCCACGCGCGCGGTGAAGACCACGCCCTCGCCGTCCGGCGTGAACGTGAACTCCTCCGTTCCGCCGAAAGGCTTCGACGGGACGTCCGCGTCCATGCCGCTCGTGACGTCCACGGGATCCGCGCCGTCCAGCCCCGTGACGAACAGGTGGGATCGCCTGCCGTCCGACCAGGTGTCCCAATGGCGGATGAAGAGGTGGTCGTAGAGGCGGCCCGTGCTTTTCCTCGCCGCGGTCTCGTCCAGCCGCTTCTTCGTGCAGTCGAGCGTGTCGCAATCGACGAACACCTGCATCGTCACGGCCATGCGATCGGCGCCCGAGGCCAGAAGGAGATTCTCCACGTCGAGCGGATAGCTTGTCACCTGCGTGGCCTCGCCCCCGTCGCGCGCGATGCGCCAGACCTGCGAGGATCCGGAGCGCGTCGAGAGAAAGTAGACGTCGCGCCCGTCCCTGGACCACCTGGGGCTGCTGTCGGAGGCTTCGTTCGTGGTGAGGCGGCGGAGCGGACCACCGGCGGCGGGCACGAGCCAGAGGTCCGTGCGGCCCTTGTCGGCCTCGAGATCCGTCGTTCGAACGACGAACGCGATCCACTCTCCGTCGGGCGACACCTGGGGGTCGCTGATCCGGTCCATCGCGAGCATGTCGTGCACGGAGAAGAGGTGCGTCTCGGCGGCGGCGAGCGCCGGCGCCGCGGTAACGGCAAGAGCGAGCGTCGCACAGAGGAACAGGACAGTTCTTCGCATGACAGCTGTCTCCCAGTAGCGGGACGTATCCGGAGGAACCGGCGCGCCAGAATAGATCCCTGCCAGCCGGGAGATCCACAGCCCGGCGTCGCGGACTGCGCGTGCCGGTCGATTGCCGTCGTTCGGGCGCGGGCGGGTGGATTCGTGACGTCCGTGAGCTGCAGGCTGGACGTGACGCGGATGCCGGAGCCGGCGACCAATCCCAACCGTGCACGCACGGTCACCGAATCTGTGGCCTTGGCACTGGTGGAGATTGCCCGCGCTTCGGGAGTCCTCCCGTCACCGGGTACGCGGATCGAGGATTTTCGACGACAAGCCGCTTCAGCCTGCCCCGCGAATCACTGACCGTACATCTCGGCCAGCAGCCGGCTGATCTCCGGATCGGAGCGATACTCGTCCAGCGCGGGGAAGCAGGTGCAGCTCATGGAGAGCGGCGGGGTCGCCTCGGCGAGGACATTCGCGAGCGTCCGGCGTATCGCCGGGAGATCGCCCAGACCCGTGTGGATCGCCAGGGAGGCGAACGCGGGAACGTACTCGCCGCGGGAGCTGCGATCCTCCAGCTCGACGAGCAGGCGGACCGCCTCTTCACGGCGTCCGGCCCGTGCCAGGGCGGCTCCCAGAACGCCGACGAAGATCGGCGCTCGCGACAGCGCGACGGCACGCTCGAGCGACTCGAGCGCGTCGGCGTGGCGGCCGAGCCCGCTCACGGCGACGCCGCGCAGCCACAAGGCCAGGAGATAGTCGGGCTGCAGCTCCAGCGCCCGCGAGCCGGCGCGATCGGCCTCCTCGAAAGCGCCGACCATGTGGTAGCCCACCGTGGCGAGACCGTGTATGAAGGGCGACAGGGGATCCAGCTCCTGAGCGCGTCTCAGCCTCGCGATGGCCTCGTCGGCTCGCCGGGCGGTCGCGAGGAACAGGCCGTAGTAGACCTGCGCCAGCGGCGAACGCGGGCTGATATCTATCGCCTTCTGGAACTGCGGCTCAGCGTCGCGCCAGGCGCGCTCGAAGTAGAAGATGTAGAAGGCCTGCGAGAAATTCGTTTCCCACAGCTCGGGAGCCAGGCTCATGGCCCGCGACGCGGCGGCATGAGCCTGCGGCCGGCTCTCCTCGGCCGAGATCCAGCCGTAGACCCGGAGGATGCCGTAGCAGTCGGCGAGCCCGGCGTAGGCGAGCGCGTAGCCGGGATCCAGCTCGATGGTCCGCTCGAAGCACCGGATGGCGACGCGCAGCGTCGAGGGTGAACGCAGGTGCCAGTACTGACGTCCCCTGAGATACAGCTCGTAGGCCTCGACGTTGTCGGTGCCGGCCTTGACGAGGGGGGCTCTCGCGTCGCCCTTCAGGGTCACCTTCAGCCGGTCGGCGATGGTCCGCGCGATCTCGTCCTGGATCTCGAAGACGTCCTCCATCTCCCGGTCGTAGCGCTCCGACCAGAGCTGGTAACCGTCGGCGACGTTGATCAGCTGGGCGGTGATGCGGATGCGCTTGCCCGCCCTTCGGACGCTGCCTTCGAGCACAGTCTGGACGTTGAGCTCCTCCCCCACCTGCCGCAGATCGAGGTTCTTCCCCTTGAACGCGAACGAGGAGGTCCGGGCCGTGACATGCAGGTCCGGGATCTGCGCCAGCGCGCTGATGATCTCCTCGGAGATCCCGTCGCTGAAGAACTCGTTGTCCGGGTCGGCGCTCATGTTGACGAACGGCAGGACGGCGATCGTCTTGTCGGGCGAAACCGGCTCCCGGAAGGCGCTGATCGCTCCGGACTGGTGCTCGGCCTCGGCCGCGCGCAGGTCACGCAGCAGATCGCCGGACGATTGATAGCGGCGGTCCGGCTTCTTCTCGAGGCATCGCTGGATCGCGCGCGCAACCGGCGGGGGCACCTGCGGGCGAAGGTCGCTGACCAGGGGAGGAGTGTCCTTGAGGATCGCGGAGAGGAGCGACGCACCGCTGTCACCCTTGAACGGCCGCCCTCCGGTGAGCAGCTCGTACATGATGATGCCCAGGGAGAAGATGTCGGACCGTGTGTCGACTCCTCTCGCCTCGATCTGCTCGGGTGACATGTAGGGCAAGGTGCCGACAACGAGGCCCTGCTGGGTCTGGGTATCGGCATGTTCCAGATCCGATCCGGCGTCGGCCAGCTTCGCCACCCCGAAATCGAGCACCTTGACCTTGCTGTCGGCCACCATCACGTTGGCCGGCTTCAGGTCGCGGTGGGTGATACCCCGGGAATGGGCTGCCGCAACCGCATCGACCAGCGGGACGACAATCTCGAAGAAGGTGCCGAGCGTCAGCGGGCCGTCGCTGACGAACTGGTCGAGGGACCGTCCTTCGGCCAGCTCCATCACCAGGAAATGGATCCCCTCGACCTCGTCGACGGCATGGATCGTGACCACGTTCGGATGATTCAGGCTGGCCAGGGCCCGGGCCTCGCGCTGGAAGCGGGTGAGACGGCTGGGGTCCGCGACGAGCGCGTCGGGCAGGACCTTGATCGCGACCTCGCGTTTGAGTCGCGTGTCGGTGGCGCGATAGACGATCCCCATGCCGCCGGCGCCGATCACGCCACGGATTTCGAAGGTGCCCAGCCGATCCCCGGCACTCAACGACATGGCCTCGCCTCTCGTCGATGAAGACGCTTCACCGTATCTCGAGGGAAGCCGGAAGCCTACCGTAGGCGGGCAAGTGAGACAAGCGACCTTGTCCGTGCCCGATTTCACCCTGACTCCAGCACCGTCTTCGAGATATCGCCAGGACCGCGGTGTACTCCCGGGCACCGGGGAAGACTCCAGGGGACTCGACCGACGGGAGAAAACGGCGCCGGATGAAAGGCATGAGACGGCGGCCGTGCACCACCAGCCGGCCGGTCGATCGGGGTGGAGCGGAGTCGACTTCCATCACTCCCCGTCAATATACTCAGCGGTCATCGGCCATTCGCGGAGGCACCGCACCCTCTCCCGCCTCCAGCCCGCTCGATGAGAATTCACGAATCAACGTCTTTTTCAGATCCATGCCCGCCCGCGGTTCCGGACAGTCAGGTCCCGGCGGACGGGGCGTGACGAGGGCTCCGACTCATGCGCGAGCGCGCTGCAAGACGGTGGATTTGTCTTCTCGGCTGTGCGTGGCTTCTCCTCGCCTGCAGCGGGGGCGGGAACCAGTATCGCGCCACCATCCATCGCACGAGCTACGGCATCCCGCACGTGGTCGCATCGGACTGGCGGAGCCTCGGCTTCGGCGAGGGGTACGCGCAGGCGGAGGATCACCTGTGCTCCCTGGTGGATGAAGCCATCCGTGTGCGCGGCCACCGGGCCAGGACCTTCGGTCCCGGCGCGAACGGCGAGAATGTGCTGTCGGATCTCGCCATTCAGGCGCTCGAGATCCGCGAGCACGCAGCCGAGGACCTGGCCTCCTCCCCACCGGAATTGCGGGAGCAGATCGAAGGCTTCGCGGCCGGAGTCAACGCCTACCTGCGTCGGACCGGTGCCGCGAACGTCCCCGGCTGGTGCCGCGGCGCCTCCTGGGTCGGTGAGATCGAGCCGCTGGACGTCGTGTCCCGCATGCGGTCGCTGGCCCTCGTCTCGAGCCTTTTCAGCGCCCCGATCGTCGGCGCCGCTCCGCCCGGAGAGAAGACGGCCCGCCTCGAGATGAATGTTCCCGAGATTGCCGACGGGAGCAACGGATGGGCCATAGGCAGCGAGCGCTCCGCCGGCGGCGGGGGCATGCTCCTCGCAAACCCCCACTATCCCTGGGTCGGCGCGAGACGCTTCTGGGAGAAGCAGCTCACCATCCCCGGCGTGCTGGATGTCTACGGTGTGAGCCTGGTGGGTCTTCCCGGGGTCGCGATCGGCTTCAACGAGCACGTCGCGTGGACGCACACCGTCTCGTCCGGAGCGCGGTTCACGCTCTACCGGGTCCGGCTCGTGGACGGGAAGCCGACCTCCTACATGTACGACGGCCAGGAGCGGGCCATGGAGTCCCGGGAGATCTCCGCGCAGGTTCTGCAGAAGGACGGCTCCATGAAGGAAGTCAGGCGAACCGTCTACCGGACTCTTCAGGGCCGGGTGCTGTCCATGCCTCCTTTCGAGTGGACCAAGGAGTACGCCTACGCCATCCGGGACGCCAACGAGGACAACGGGCAGGTGCTGTCCCAGTGGCTCGACATGGCACGGGCCAAGGACATGGACGACTTCCAGAAGGCCCACGAGCGCCACGCGGCGATGCCCTGGGTGAACACTGTCGCCGTGAGCTCGGACGGGAGGGCCTGGTACGCGGACACTTCGTCGACTCCCGATCTGAGCCCCGAGGCGTTCGCGGCCTGGAAGCAGCTTCGGCACGACGACAAGACGTTCGAGGAGGCGTACGCCAACGGCGTCATCCTCCTCGACGGGAGCAATTCACTCTTCGAGTGGGCCGATGAGCCGGGAGCGCGAGCTCCGGGGCTGGTCCCCTACCAGCGTCTGCCGAAGCAGGAACGGCGCGACTACCTCTTCAACGCCAATCAGAGCTTCTGGATCGCCAACTCCTCAGCGCCCAACGACGGCTACACAGGGCTTCACGGCCTGATCGAGAAGGAGCCCCTGAGCCCGCGGGCGCGCATGAACGATCTCGTCCTGAGCGACCGGACCCCGGCGGGACCGGCCGGAGCGGACGGCCGCTTCACTCTCGAAGAGCTGACCCGGGCGGCGTTTCTCGACCGTGAGCTGACGGCGGAGCTGCTGGCGCCGCAGCTCGCGGAGCGCTGCCGCAAGCATCCCGCCGCGGAGGTGAAGGGCCGGAAGGTGGATCTGGAGCCGGCCTGCGAAGCGCTGGCGGCCTACAACGGCCGGCTCGACCTCGATAGCCCGGGGGCGGTCCTGTGGCGCGAGTTCATCACCCGGTTCGAGGAGAGCGACCTGCTCGACGCGGGACCGCTCTTTGCCGAGCCCTTCGACCCCGCCGATCCCGTCCATACGCCCCGGGGGCTGGCCGAAGGGGAAGGGGTCCTCCGGAAGCTGGCGGAAGCGGTCCTGGTGCTCGAACGCGCCGGCCTGAAGCCGGATGCGACACTCGCCGGGCTGCAGTACACCGATCGGAACGGCAAGCGGATCCCCATTCACGGAGGGGAGGGAGAGTGGGAAGGGGTCACGAATGTCGTGAGCTATGTCCCGAACGACACCACGATGGAGCCCGATCCCGAAGTGAAGCCGCTCGTGGAGGGGAGCCGGCTGCTGCGTGAAGACGGCTACCCGGTGAACAGGGGCACGAGCTTCATCATGGCGCTGGAGTTCACCGGCAGCGGGCCTCGGGCCATGGCGCTCCTCACGTACGGCGAGTCGGGGGATCCGGCCTCGCCCCACTTCACCGACCAGACCGAGCTGTTCTCCCGCAAGGAATGGCGTCCGGTCCTGTTCGAGCAGAAGGCGATCCTCGGCGATCCGGAGCTCCGGAGCTACGATGTCTCCCAGGCGGTGACCGGCCCCTGAGCGGGGCGGAGGAGATCATCTGTTGACCACCGCTGAATAACAGGCGGTCTGCCGCGCTGGGCCGGGAGCGGAATCGCGTCCCGATGGATCTTGGAGACGGGAGTGGACCTGGCCACTCCCCCGGCCGGAAAGCTGTGACGCCAGGCTCCGGCCGGGGAACCTCCGCCGGGCGGAAGCCCTCTCAGTGGTGAATCCCGAAGAAGACCCGGTAGTTCAGGAAGGCCTGCGTGGATTGCGTGATCTGGTTGAAGAAGAGCTGGATCTCATCGATCGAGATGCTGATGCTCTCGATCTGCAGGCCGGTCAGGTCGTTGATCCCCGGGGCCGACGAGACCTGCGGGTAGGCGTTGAACCAGTAGCTGTCCGGTCCCTGACTCGAGCCACCCCCGAAGAAATCGCCATTCGAGTCGTAGTAGTCCGTATCGATCCTGACGATGTCGTCCGCACCGTTCGTCAGGAGGCTCGAGATGAGGACAAAGTCGGGCGTGTTGGTGACGTCGAAGGTGATGATGGCGCCCTTGTCCGACTCGGTCAGGGAGTCCGCCTCCAGGACGATGCCGACGGTCGCATCGCAGGTGTTTTGCACGACGTTGTTGATGTCGCAGAACGTCAGCCGGATGAGGAAATGCCCCGGCGCTCCGCTGGCGGTGGTCGTCACGCCATGGGATATCACGGCCCCTGTGTACCCGTGGAGGCGCTTCGTCAACCCCTCCAGGGAGGTGAGCTCGGCCTCCAGGTTCGCGTTCGTGCCCTGAATCGCGGCCAGCGCCGCTTCGGTCACCAGGGAGACCGGGGTCTCTCCGGTCTTGCAGTCGGCGGCGGACGACACGATCTGGATGCTGCCGTTCTTGACGCATGCGTGAATGATGTTCGGGTCGTGATCGGCCATGACCTGACCGGCCCCGGCGCCGAGCAGGATCAGGGCCAGGGGTGACGCCACCAGCACCCGGGCGAGCTTGCCTCCGAGATATCCGTACCGCTTCATAGCTCCCTCCCTCGAGCCCTCGCCCCGGCCCGGAGACTCATGACTCCGGCCAGTGCGGGATTCCATCCGGTTCCGTGGTTCAACCTCAATAGCTCCTGCGTCGTCGATGCCTCGGAGGGGCAAGGCGGAATCGGCTCTCCGGGAGACCGGTTTCCCTTGTGAACCGCGGCTCAGGGGGGTCCGGCCGATCCGGGGGGTCGTTCCTGCCCGCCCGGGCCGCCAGGCGCAACAATCGCAATCCCCGGGGGAAGGAAAATCCCGATACCCCTCGCCAGACGGTCCTTTTCCGCATATATTGCCGCGGGTCGGGAAGGAGATCGCGCCGGAGCCGTTTCCGGGTCACCTCGAGGACGGAAGCGGGTCCCCGTGCCGCCGCGCGCGAGCCGATTCCACCGCCACTGGCCAAGTGAGGACAAGAATGATGGGGGGTCGATCCGCGCACGCGCCCGCCGCCCCGCGCGTGCGAATCGGGAACGCTTTCCTCGCGGCGATCTCTATAGCCGTTCTTGCGCTCATTTGCGCCGCCCCCGCGCTCGCGGGCGACCCCGTCCTGACCGACGACGGCACCTTCCACGATCACTCGGGCCGCAAGCAGGCACCCGGGCGTGCTCCCTCCCTTCTCGTGCGCGGCACGGAGACCTCGGCGGCGGTGCGCTTCGATCTCTCGATGCTGCCGGGATCCCCCACGGGCTCCCAGGTCGCGAAGGCGACGCTCAAGATGTGGATCAACCGCGTGGAGTCCCCGGGCACCCTGTCTGTCCTGAGAGTCGGGAACGACTGGAACGAGAAGGATCTGGGCGTCGACTCCGGCCTCACGCCGGCGGGCATCGTCGCCCAGGGGATCGAGATCGGGGATGACAGCGAACGGAACTTCCTCCTCGTGGACGTCACGCAGGCCGTGCGCGACTGGCTCGACGGCACCGCGGCGAACTTCGGCCTGGCCCTCACGGGCACCTCTCCGAAGCTCCGGATCGCCTTCGACAGCAAGGAGAACGTCGCGGGAGGCCACGAGCCCGAGCTGATCGTCGACCTCTCGTGGGGCGAGAGCTACGGCTCGAACGGCACCCAGTTCCTGCTCGGGCCGCAGGGGCCGCAGGGTCCCCAGGGGCCGCCGGGCGCCGACGGCCCCGCAGGGCCTTCCGGCACATCGATCAACCCGCTGCGGATCGCGCGGCTGCGCACCTACACCTCCCTGGGCACCGGATACACGACCCCCGCGGGACCGGGCCCGGCCGGCATCGCCTTCGACGGCGGCAACATCTGGGTCGCCAACCGTAACACCAACACGATCTCGCGCCACCGCATGGTCGACGGCGTCAAGAACGCCGACGCCACCGTCGGCACCGCGCCGGCGGCCCTGGCATACGACGGCGCGAACGTCTGGGCCGCCAACTCCGGGAGCAACACGGTCACCCGCGTGCGGATCTACGACTGGTGGCCCATCGGCACGGCGAACGTCGGCTCGAACCCCACCGCGATCACCTTCGACGGAACGAACATGTGGGTGGTCAACACGGGCTCGGACAACGTCACGAGGCTCAAGGGATCCGACATGTCCCTTCTGGGGACCATCCCTGTCGGGACGGAACCTGCCGGCGCCTGCAGCGACGCAACGAGCGTGTGGATAACGAACTCGGGAGACGGCACGGTCACGCGATTGAGCATCGCCGACGGCAGCCTCATCGGCACGTACCCGGCGGGCACCGCCCCGCACGGGATCGCATTCGACGGAACCGACATGTGGATCACGGACACCGCCTCCGGCAACGTGCTCAAGCTCAGCGGCGCCGACGGCTCGCTCCTGGGAACCTACCCGGTGGGGGCCTCCCCGCTCGGCATCGTCTTCGACGGAGAGATGATCTGGGTGGTCAACTCGGGCGACGGCACCGTCTCCATCCTGAATGTCTCGGACGGCTCCCTGATCCAGACCCGGAACGTCGGATCCGGGCCCGAGGGGATCGCCTTCGACGGCGTGCACCTGTGGGTCACCAACTACCTCTCCGGCACGCTCTCCAAGCTATGAGCCGGCGCGTCCTGGCAGCCCTCACGACGGCCCTCCTGCTCTCGTCCGCTTCCGCCCTGGAGGCCTCGATCGACGCGCCGATCGCCGCCGATACGCACGCGATGGGCCCCTCCGACGCCGCCGTGAGGGGGCGCGAGAGCGGGCTCCAGGTCGTCCCGGGAGGCGGCGCCTGGCTGCGATTCGACCTCCGGACCCTCCCCGACGGCATCTCCTCCGTCGACGTGGCGGACGCGACCCTCTCGCTCTGGGTGCGCACGGTGGAGCGTCCGGGCAAGCTGGGAGTGCGCGCCGTCCTGGATCCGTGGTCGGAGTCAACGCTCGTGGGCGCGTCGGCCCCCGGCGTCATCGAGGACGTCCTCGCCTCGGCCCCCGTAGGCAAGCAGAGCGAGAACGGGCTCGTCTCGATCGACGTGACCGAGATCGTGCGCGCCTGGGTGGATGGATCTCTGCCGAATCACGGAATCGAGCTGATCTCCGCTGGACAAGGAGGCGCCTTCCGCTTCGACAGCAAGGAGAGCACCGGCGGCGGCCACGAGCCGCGCCTGCGGGTCCAGCTCGGGACACCGGGAGCCCCGACCGGCAACGAGGTCCCCATCGCCTTCCACGGCCCCGAAGGCGACCCGGGGCCGCAGGGAGATCCCGGCCTGCCGGGGCCGCAGGGAGCGTCGCTGAACCCGCTGAAGGTTTCCCACCTGGCGTGGGTTCCAGCAGAGACGATGAACTACCAGATCTCGACGGGCGCCCACCCGATCCGGGGCCTCGTGGCGGGGGCGTACATGTGGTTCGTGGACTGGGACGCCGGTCAGGTCCGGAGACTGGATCTCGTCACCGGCCTCGGCAACTCGTTCTGGGTCGGCAGCGGTCCCGTGGGGATGTCCTCCGACACGATCACGTTGTGGGTTCTCAACTACGCGGCGGACACGATCACGCGCCTCTCGCTCATCGACGGGAGCAATCTCGGGACCTTCGCCGTCGGGGACGGGCCCACGGGGATCGCCTTCGACGGAACCGACATGTGGCTCGCGAACAACCTCGAGGACACCATCTGGAGGATCCGGGCGAGCGATCGCGCCGTGATCGGGAACTACCCGCTCGCAGACGGACCGAGAGAGATCATCGTCGACGGCCCGGACCTCTGGATCACCTGCACCAACAGCGGCACGCTCGTCCGGATGCGGCGCAGCGACGGGGCCGTCCAGGCGACATACGGGGGATTCGCGCAGCCGATCGGCCTTGCCAACGACGGCGAGCGGATCTGGGTGGCCAACTTCGGCGATCACGTCGCCACGGCCGTCTCCCGGACGGACGGGACCGTCGTCCACACCGTCGACGTCGGGGCGGGAGTCTTCGACGTCCTCTTCGACGGGACGTCGATCTGGGCCACCAGCGCCACCAACGACGTCGTCAAGAAGATCCGCCCGTCGGACGGCGCCGTCCTCGGCACCTTCGCGGCGGGCGACACCCCCGAGGGGCTCCTCTTCGACGGGACGCACGTCTGGGCCGCGAACTCCCGAAGCAACACCGCGACCCGCTACTGACCAACCGCTCCGTTCGGGAGCCCACGGCGAGCCCTCCAAATGAAATACCCCGGCCGGGGCCGGGGTATGTCCATCCAGGTGCCGAAACGGGTGCTGGAGTGCAGGCGCCGGACTACTTCAGGACGACCGGCTGGAACGAGAATACGTTCTCGCTCTGGGGATCGACCGTCATTTCCACCCAGCTGTTGTCCGCACTGCCGAACACCTCGATGCGGGTGAAGTTGGGGGTGATGCGGCCGCTCGCGTCCACCATGGCCTTGTCCATCTTGAAGTAGTGCGAGTCGCCATGAACCAGCAGGACCTGGCCGTTGAAATTGTGGGTCTCTTCGATCAGGGCGTTGACGAAATCCGTGTAGCCGTTGTCGGCAGTCAGCGTGGGCAGGAAGTTATCCGTGAAGCCGCCATCGCTCAGCTCGACCGGGAAGTACATGTCGGCCTGGATGTCGATGAGGATGCCCGCGAGATCCTTCGCGCGCGCCTTGTCGAAAGAGTCGTGAAGCCACGCGACGTTCCGCACGTTGCGGGCCATGTACTCGGCCGTCGCGGCGTCGCAGTCCGCCTGGGTGCGGTCGGAGCTCTTGTGGCACTGCTTGTCCGTCACGACGAGGTTGTTGTTGCTGCCCACCACGTTCACGGCGACGAACTCGACGTCGTTGCGCACGAAGCGGCTGTTCTCGCTGTAGGCCTCGCCCAGCGCGCCCTGGCGCTCCACGCGGATCGGGTGCGGGCCCTGGGTGGTGTCCTTGTCGAAGAAGAACGAGCGCAGGAAGGTCAGGCGCTCGATCGGGTCGTAGGGGCCATTGTCACTGCGGTGGCAATCGGTCCACTCGTTGTCGCCGAGCGTGTAAAGCGTCGGCGCCTTGAGGCGGTTGAAGATGTCCTCGACGTCCTGGCCGATGGCCTGGTCGGTACAGAAGCTATGGCCGTTCTTCGTGTCCCCGGCGAAGATCGTGAAGTCCACGTGGTGCGAGTTCATCGAGGCGATGGTCTGGTCGACCATCGACGCCTTGACGTTCGGATCGGCGTTGTAGAACTCGTCACCCCACAGGGCGACCTTCATGACGTGGTCGCCGCCGTTGGCCTCATCCGCCTGTACCGCTAACGGCATCATCAGGGACGCCAGGGTGGTCAGAACCATGAACCGCGCGAGCTTGTGCATCGGCTGACTCCTTCTCAAGTTGGGTGGAAGCGGTGCCCGACGACGGCTGCTGGCTGTCCGGGTCCGCGCGAGTTAGGAGGTTATTCAGGGCTCATGACACTGCAGTGGCACTACCGTTACGTCTCTGCAAGCGGATCGACCTCGCCGTCAACGGTGAACGGATCCAGGTGGCCGGCTCGACGACCGGCGTCCGTCAGCGGACGCTGGGTGCCCTCCCGTCGCGGTCCGTGACGGGCATCACACAGGAGCGTCCCCGGGCGCCTTCCGGATGCGGGAAGGATGTTCCGAAAGTTCCCGAAGGGCGCGCGGCGGCTCGAATTCCAAGAATCTTCTTGTTCGACGGTCGTTCGGATCGTATTAGCATATGAGCCGACCGGCTGACTGCCGCGGCCCGCGTTGGCCGGAGAAGGAGAGGTCCCAATGCGCGATCAGCGGCAATCTCAGGACGGGCGCGACTCTCGTCCGAAGCGACAGCTCGTGAGGAGCGCGGTGGCCATCGCGATCTTCCTCCTCTCCTCGCTGGGCGCCTCGTGGTCCCTCATGCCGCGCGCATCGGCGCGGCCCGCCGTCGTGCCCGCGACCGATATCTACCAGTACGCCGGCAAGTGCGTGGTCCTGCGCGACGGCCGCTCGGGCACATTCCTCGTGCAGAGCCGCTCCGGGTACTCGATGAGCCCCCAGCGTGACCTGGCGACTCCCTTCCACATGCAGGCCACCGCTCTCGGCCGTTACCTGCTCTACGGTCCCGGCGGCAGGATGCCTGCCGCGGGTCGCCGCCATGGTGTCGCCCCCGCTGTCCGGCCCGGGCCGAAGGCCGACTGGGCTCTTACGGATGGCGGAATCGGGCTCCGCCTGACCAACGTGGCCACGGGACAGGATCTCTCCGTCAACCGGCGCGGCCGGCTCACGCAGAGCCGTCGCTGGGATGCGCGCTGGAGCTTCGAGCCGGCTGCAGGCTGCGCCACGTTTCCCGAGATAGAGGTCAACGTCGAAGGTGACCCGGTCATGGGCGCCGGCGGTGAACCCGGCTCCCCGGTTCGGGGAATCATCGACGCCCACGTCCATCTCACCGCCTTCGAGTTCCTCGGCGGGCGGTTCCACTGCGGACGACCGTGGAGCCCCTACGGCGTCACGGAGGCCCTGAGGGACTGCCCCGACCACGGCGTCAAGGGCCGGTTCGCCATCGCGGAGAACCTCCTCTCGACCGGAAGCCTGACCGGAATGCACTCCAACAAGGGATGGCCGGACTTCGGGTCGCCGACCCTCCCCGGCTGGCCCCGGTACGACTCGCTGACCCACGAAGGCACCTACTGGAAAGGCATCGAGCGCGCCTGGCGCGCCGGTCTGCGCATCATGGTCTCCCACCTGGTCGAGAACCGGGCCCTCTGCGAGCTCTACTATCTGAAGAAGAACCCCTGCACCGACATGGAGAGCGTGAGGCTGCAGGCGCGGGACCTCTACGGGCTTCAGGACTACATCGACGCACAGTACGGGGGCCCCGGCAGGGGGTTCTTCAGGATCGTGAAGAGCCCCGCCGAGGCAAGGGCGGTCATCAACGACGGCAAGCTGGCCGTGATCATGGGGGTCGAGACCTCCCAGCCCTTCGACTGCCTCTATCAGGACGGCGCCGAGATCTGCACTCGCGAGCAGATCGATCGCGGCCTCCAGGAGTGGTGGGATCTCGGCGTGCGGACCATGTTCCCCGTCCACAAGTTCGACAACGCCTTCGGCGGGACGACGATGGACAGCGGGAGCACCGGAATCCTCGTGAATCTCGGCAACAAGTACATGACCGGGCGCTGGTGGGAGGTCGAGCCGTGCCCCGTGGGCGAGCACGACCACGCCCCGCCCAGCCTGGCTCCAACCGCTCCCGCCGTCTACATGGAGCTGGCGGGAACCGATCCCGCTCAGAGCGTCTTCGATCCGAAGCTGACCGAGCCTCTGCTGGCCGGAGGGCTCCCCTCCTATCCCCCGGGCCCGGTCTGCAACGTCCGGGGCCTGACGGAGCTCGGGGAGTACCTCGTCAACCGCATGGTCGACATGGGGATGATCGTCGAGACGGACCACCTCAGCGTGAGGGCGAGGGCGAGGGTGATGGACATCCTGGAGGCGCGAGGCTACTCCGGCGTGATCACGAGCCACAGCTGGGGTGACGCAACGAGCCGGGTGCGCATCCAGGCCCTCGGCGGCTTCGTGGCCCCGTACGCCAACACCTCGCGTCAGTACGCCGCCGAGTGGCAGGAGGCGCGCTCGACGCAGCCCGCCGCCTACATGTGGGGCATCGGATACGGCGCGGACACCAACGGGCTCGGCGTGCAGGCCGAGCCGAGACCCGGCGCCCTGGACGACGACCCCGTGACCTATCCGTTTCAGGGCGTCCTCGACGGCGCGTGGATCAACCAGAGCCGGTGGGGAACCAGGCTCTGGGACTTCAATGTCGACGGTGCATCACACTACGGGCTCTTCGCCGACTGGATCGAGGATCTTCGCCACGTGGCGGGTCAGGAGATCGTCGACGACATGCTCAACGGGGCCGAGGCCTATCTGCAGATGTGGGAGCGAGCCTCCGCGAGATAGAGCATCATCCGGGGCGCTGCTCGGGGTCCGGCCGGAGCCGTGGGCGAATGGTCGAAGCGGGAACGGCTCAGAGCGCCCGGATCATCTCGAACTGATCCAGGCAGTGGGCGAAGCCTGCGCTCCCGGCGAAGGCCTCGTGGAACGTCGCGTGGAGCCGGGCTCGATCGACGGCACGCAGCTCCACGGATCCTCCATGGCGGGCCGAGTCAGTCATGCTCTCTTCGTTCAATTTTCCTCTTCATCCGTTGGGCTTCCGGCGTCCAGCCGCGCACCGTGTCGAGAACCGATCGTCCTTTGAAGCGGCGTCCGCAGGAGGGACATCGCCGCTCGAGCGGGAGGATCGGCCCCCGGTCGTCGCCGGCCAGGCCACCGAGCAGATAGAGGGCGAGAAGCGGAAAGCTGGCGAGGATACGCATCGCGTTCGCCTTGCTGCGGACGATCCGGGCTCCTTCGGCGCGGCAGTGGGGGCAGGTCGCCATGGCTCTTCACCCATGAGCGCGGGCTGGACGGATACAAGTCTAGGCCACCGATGACTTCCGTCCGCAAGACTCTTCAACGATGACGTAGCTCGCCGGGGCCGGGCTCGTGGACCCTGCGAAGAGCTTCGCCGGAGGCTGCCCGCCCACCGTCTCCTATCTCACGCGTCGTGGGGACCATCTACGCCGGAGCTTCCGGCACCCCGCGGATCAGGGACCGGGCCAGGAGGATGAACAGGCCCGTCAGCGTCAGGTTGAGCGCCAGGGAGAGCATGGCGACGGTGACGATGGGCCCGCCCAGGCCGTAGCTCAGGCTCAGAACCAGGACGCCCGCTCCGACCTCGCCCCTCGGCCACATCCCCACCGCCAGGGCCAGGCGGTGCCGCCAGTGCGCCTCGCGGCGGTAGCAGAGCGCCGGGAACATCTTCCCGAGGTTGCTGACGAGCGTCACGAGCACCACGTGCAGGCCGATCGCTCCCCAGCCCAGGCCGGGCTGGCTGGCCGTGATCGTGCCGCCTGACCCGAGGGTCTCCTCTTCTCCGAGAGCGGCCTCGCTCTCGACGGCGTGCGCGGGCGCGGCGGCGTGGAGCGAGGCAGGTTCCGGAGCCGGGTGCTGGACGTCGGAGCCCTCGAAGAGGCTCGGCATGCTCAGCCCCACCAGAACCATGAAGGCGGCCGACACCCACGACGACGCGCGCTTCTCGCCCGGCCGCTCCAGCACCTCGTGCAGCGCGTGCTCGACCTGCGCCGCTCCGGCCTCTCGCCCCGCGCCGGGCGGGCGCGCCATGCAGCCGATCACGAAGGCGGGCAGCAGCACCTCGATGTGGATGGGCACGGACGGATCGACCACCTTGCTCCAGGCGTAGAGGAGCTCGCTGACCGCGACGATGATCCCCGAGTAGAGGATCACCCATCGCCAGGTGACGGGCAGGCTCACGCGGTGGAGCCAGACGTAGGCCATCGCCAGAAGCGCCGCCATCACGACGACGATGAGGCCGAGCTGCCAGGCCAGGCCGACCATCAGCATCTTCAACGGGATCATCAGAAGCACGGTGTCCAGGTCGTCGAAGATCGCGAGAACGCGCGCCTTGCGGAAGAGCCAGGTGGCGCCGAGGCCCGCGGCCGCCAGCATGCCGAACAGCACCCCCGCCGAGGTGGGCGCCGCGAAGCGGCCCGCCAGCAGCGTCTCCTTCCACGCGTCGAAGTTCCCCCATACCTCCCGTGGCAGCAGGACGAAGACGAAGTAGCCGGTGACCAGGATCCACGGGAACGATGCGGCCGTGAAGGCGACGACGTAGTCCCAGCCGTAGCTTCCGAGCCGCGACTTGTCGATGTGAAACTCGAACCCGACGTGGATCATGATGAAGGCGAGGCCGGTCATCGTGAGGACGCGCACGGCCGTGGCGAGGCCCTCGTGCGCACCGCCCTGCAGCAGCGCCGGAAGCGCCTGGGACATCGCCAGTCCGAGGACCAGCAGCACCGAGTAAAGGAGAACCTTGCGCATCAGGACGGCTCCGAAGTTTGCGTCGCCTCAGCGGCTCGAACCCATTGGGGGGCCAGGCCGGCTTTCTTGTCTGCCATCGGAAAACGTTTCCTGGAATCGTGCAGGAATAGACGATGATCGACACTCACCGTCCCGCTCCGGGGAGACATTCAGAGCGGCGGCGCCTCAGGCCGGATCGCGCGGCCGGAGAGGCAGGGAAAGTGCCCGGCTAGTGGACGTAGCCCAGGCTCCGGAGCTTTTCGACTTCCTCATTGGTCAGCTCCATCTCGTCGACATCGGCGCTCCGGCCTCGCGCCAGAGCGATCGCGCTGTCGAGATCGCCTCGCAGCGCCTTGAGCAGTCTCGGGCGGCTCGCCGCGAGATCCCTCTGCTCCGCTGGGTCCGCGGCCAGGTTGTAGAGCTCCTCCTTACCGGTGATCTGATCCCGGACGAGCTGGAACTCCTTCGTCGTGATGGCCTTCTTGTGCGTCAGCTTCTCCTCGTAGACGCCTACAAGAGGGATGAAGTCGACCTCGGAGAAGACGATGCTATGTCCGTTCTCCGCACCGCCGGCAATCAGCGGGGCCAGGGAGTCACCCTGGAAGCTCAGCCCCTCGGTGTCGACGCCCGTGATGTCCAGGATGGTGGGCGTCAGCGATACCAGGGACACCGGCTCCTTCACCACGCGTCCGCCGCCCCGGTACCTGGGCGGGTGGACGATCAGCGGCACCTTCACCAGCTCGTCGTAGAGGGTCCGGGTATGGCCGATCCATCCGTGCGCCATGAACTCCTCGCCGTGGTCCGCGACGAACACGATCAGCGTGTCGTCGTAGACCCCCTCTCTCTTCAGTGTGGCGAGCAGACGTCCGATACCCGCATCGGTGAACCGGATTTCCTCGTCGTAGAGGTCCTGGATGAACTGGATTTCCTCCTGCGACAGATCCGCCCGCATTTCGCGCAGCTTCGCGATCGATTCGTTGCCCCTCAATCGTCCGGCCGAAGGGGGCGCGAAGCCGTACTCCGGGTGCCGCTTGTACTCGTAGTGCGGATCGAAGTAGTGCACGAAGAGGAAGAACGGGCGCTTGCGATGGGCAAGCTGCTTGACGAGGGACTGCGCCTCCGTGGTCACTCCAGGGGTGGAGACATAGTCATGCCCCCGCGCCTCGGTGTCCAGGTAGGTATCGTATCCCTGATGGAAGCCCCAGCGTGCCGTCAGGATGCTGTGGCTGACCACGCCGGCGGTGGCGTACCCCCTGGCCCGGAGGATCTCGGCCAGGGTGAGGGCCGTACTGGGCAGCGCCGTTCGGAGCTGCACGGCTCCGTGACTGCTCGGGTAGAGCCCGGTGAGCACCGAGGCGACGGATGGCAGCGTCCAGGGAGCGGTGGAATAGGCGCGGTCGAACCGGATCGACTTGGCGGCCAGGGCGTCGATCTTGGGCGACGTATTACGCCACCATCCGTAGCAGCCCAGGTGATCCTGACGCAGGGTGTCGACGAGGATGAGCAGCACGTTCGGAGGTCGCGAGGGCCGGGCCGAGCACGCGGCCAGAGTGCAAAGCATGGCGAGCAGGAGCGCGCCCGCGCAAGCGAGCGGGCGGCGATCCGGCAAGCTCCCGGGCGCCGCGAGCTGGCAGGTGCGGATACTCAGCGTAGTGTGCGGTGACATCGCTCTTCGATGCAGATTGCCACGCCGGGGCTGGGGTGTCCAGGCGGATACGTGGCCTCCCGAGCCCGGACGAAGCCACCGTCACGGAGGGCCGGCAAGCTCCGACGTCAGCCGCTGCGGAGGTCCGATGTGCATCGCCACCTGGATCCTCACCGGGCTGATTGCCCGGCCGGAACTCCTGCCTGGCCTTCACTGGAGACGGCGAGCCCGCCTACCCAATCCACGACGCCCTGGACATAATGGCGCCTTCGCCGCGACAATCGCGACCTCGAGTCCTCAGGAGAACCATGAAGCCGGCATCTGCTCTCGTCCTTCTGCTGCTCCTTCCGGGAGCGGCGCTTCCGGCGGCCGCCGATCCGGTCCGCTACGCACTCACGCTGCCAGAGCCGGGCGGAACGCGCGTCGTCATCTCCATCGAGCCGGGCGACCTGAAAGCCCCGCGCAGCCTCGTCATGCCCCGCGCGATCCCCATGGGCTACGCCGAGCAGCCCTACGATCGCTTCGTGAGCAACGTCAGGGCCGCATCGGGAACCGGAGCGGCGCTCCAGGTATCTCGCGAAGACGGCCCGCGCTGGCGCATCTCCGGCGACGGAACACTTCGAAGAATCGAGTACGAGGTGGATCTCGGCGACCAGGAGAGGGAGATCACCTCGGGCTCGGACGCTTCCAAGGCCCGGTCCCGCTACGCCGGCATCCTCGGCTACTCCGTCTTCGCCTACGTGGAGGGAGAGGAGGATAGGCCGGTCGAGCTCGCGGTTCGGGCCCCCGAGGGCTGGCCCGCCTTCTCCACGCTGGCTCCGTCCGCTCCACCCGCCACCGGCTCGCTGGCGGCGAAAGCGGACGACTTCTACGCCCTGGCCGACTCGCAGGTCGCCTTGGGGCCGGACCTTCACGTGCTTCGAGTCGAAGGCTCCCCTCCCCTCTTCGTGACGACCTACGCGGAGGGCGACCTGGATCCGGCGACCTTGGGACGCCTGGGGCGCGAAGCCCTCGACGCCCTGATCGCCTATTTCGGAGACGCCCCCTTCCCGCACTACACGATCTACTTCGAGGTCCTGAAGCCGTTCGACGCCGATCACAGCTACGGATTCAGCATGGAGCACCTGGAGAGCGCCACCATCTTCTTCGGGGCCGGTCAAGGGGTCACGTCCGCCTCGGACGAGAAGACGCTCGACCGCCACCTCTACAACCTGGCGCACCACATCGGGCACGCATGGATCCCGAAACGATGCTACGGGGAGGGGTACTTCCCCTTCTCCTGGGAGCTGGCGCCGGTGCTGGACACGATCTGGCTGAGCGAAGGGGTCGGGCAGTACGCGGCGGCGGCCGCGCTCGCGGCCACGCGGCCGGACGGCGCCGCCTGGCTGGACGGGCTCCTCGAAGCCCGTTTCCGCTCCAGGCTGCGCGAGGCCCCGGAGTCGATCCGCCGCCTCGGCACGATCCAGCTCTCCCGCATCGCCTCGACCCGGTACAGCGAGGATTTCCGGACCGGCAGCAACTCCTTCGCCCGGGGAGGCATGATGGCCGCCGAGATGGACGAGGCGATCCGGAAGCACACGGCGGGCGCCAAGAGCCTGCGCGACGGGCTGCGGGCCGTCTGCGCGTGGAGCCACGACCATGGCCGCGGGTTCACGATCGACGAGTTCCGCGACATCCTGCAGGAGAGCACCGGAACGGATCTGGCCGCGATCATGACGAAGTGGCTGGCGCCTCAGCCTGCCCCGGAAGAGCGGCGTTGAGCCTGCAGGAGCGGGCCCGACCAGGTCCCCGCAGGATCGTCGCGCCGCCCGGCGCCGGCGGAATCGGCGGGATCGACACGGCGCGCAATCACCGGCTCGGCGAGCTCTCCCTACCGGCCGGGGCCGGATCGGCGAGTGCCGCCACGCTCTCGAGCCACGGCTCGTGCCGGGTGCCGAAGGCCAGGGTGCCCAGCACCTG
>OBLQ010000170.1_pt1 | contig 23317 bp, 16 predicted proteins | sample 1519881 | NCBI WGS metagenome assembly OBLQ01 (sample SAMN01911456, study PRJEB22533) | soil metagenome | biome: Soil | place: Malaysia | collected 2012-04-30 | depth DG_metagenome m | reverse complement strand
TGCCGATCTCGCACCCGTCGGTTTTCTCGATCTATCTCTCCAAGCTGATGGGACCGTTCGGCACGCTGGGGCTGGCCGAGGACACCACCGCGCTCAACGACGGCGCCATCGATGAACAGGGATTCCTCGACCAGGCCTACGGGTTGCATGAGGAGCGTTGCAGGATGTGGCGGCACACGCTCGCACAGCTGCGCGCAGGACTGGCGGTGTGTGTCTTCGACATCAGCGACCGTCTGCAGCACATGTTTTATCGCTACCTCGACGCGACCCATCCCGCCAATGACGGGCGCGACACCACGCAGCATGCGGACGCCGTCAACGAAATGTACCGCCGCATGGACGAGCTGGTGGGAGAAACGAAGAAGAGCGTCGACAGGCACACCGCTCTGTTCGTGCTGTCGGACCACGGGTTCAAGAACTTCCGGCGCGGCGTGAACCTGAACGGGTGGCTGCTGCGCGAGGGGCTGCTGGTGCTCAAAGACGGGGCGGGACCCGGCGAATATCTCGATTCCATCGACTGGTCGCGCACGCAGGCGTACGCACTGGGGTTGAGCGGGATCTACGTGAATCTCGCCGGCCGCGAACGCCACGGCATCGTGACGGCGGAAGATGCGCCGGCGCTCAAACGGCGCATCATTGACGGGCTGGTCGCGCTGCGCGACGGCGACGCGCAACCCATCCGCCGCGTCGTCGACGTGGCCGCCGACTGGAGCGGACCCTATCGCCACGGCGGTCCCGATCTGCTCCCCGGGTACGCCAACGGCTTCCGCGTTTCCTGGGAATGCGCCAAGGGCTCGGTCCCCGCGGAGATATTCCAGGACAATCACAAGTGCTGGAGCGGCGACCACTGCGTGGATTCGGAGATCGTGCCCGGCGTGCTCTTCAGCAATGTGCCCCTGCGCGACGACGCCGGCCTCATCGACATGGGACCCACCGTCCTCGAACTCTTCGGCGTCGACGTCCCCGCGTACATGACGGGCCGGAGCCTGCTGGTGTCATGAGGAAGACACTCGCCTTGCTCGTGGCAGTGCTGCTGTTTTCGGTGATAACCGCGGCCGCCGACAACGTACCGAGAGTTGTGGTGCTCGGCATCGACGGCATGGACCCCGATCTGCTGCAGAAGTTCGTGGCCGAGGGGCGAATGCCCAACTTCGAGCGGATGATGAAGGAAGGCGCCTTCTCCCGTCTGGGAACGTCAATTCCACCCCAGAGCCCGGTGGCCTGGTCCAACTTCTCCACGGGTATGGACCCCGGTGGTCACGGCATTTTCGACTTCATCCACCGCGACCCGGAAACCTACGAACCGGTCTTTTCTGCGGCGGATGTCATCGAGCCGGGACGCACGCTCGACATCGGCGACTGGGAATTCCCGCTCTCGGGCGGCGGCGCGCGCCAGCTTCGCACCGGCGAAACCTTCTGGCAGATTCTTCAGAAGCGGGGCGTGCCCTGCACCGTCATCCGCGTGCCCGCCAACTATCCGCCGGTTCCCACGCACGCCCACACGCTGGCCGGCATGGGAACGCCCGACATGCTGGGGTCGTATGGAACCTTCACACTGTTCACCAATGATGAGAAGTGGCGCGGCGCGCGCGCCGGCGGTGGGCACATCGTGTCCGTGCAGATCGACAACCACCGCGTGTGCCCCACGCTGACCGGACCGCCCAACTCGATGCGCAAGAGCCGTCCCGATCTCACCGCGTCATTCTGCGTGGATATTGACGAAGACCACCAGGCCGCGCGCATCCAACTCGGAAAGCGAGCCTGCCTGCTGCATCCCGGTGAGTGGTCCAGCTGGGTGCCGTTCGAGTTCGATGTCATGCCCCCGTTCAAGAAGCTGCCGGCCATGTGCCGGTTCTATCTCCACAGTGTCACGCCCACGTTGCAGCTGTATGTGACCCCGCTCAACATCGACCCGGAACGTCCGGCGATGCAGATATCCACGCCGGCGAACTACGCGCGCGATCTCGCGCGACGAGTCGGCCGCTACTACACGCTGGGTATCGCGGAGGACACCAAGGCGCTCGAGGCGGGCGTCTTCTCCGACCGCGAGTTCGTCACCCAGACCGACACGCTGCTGGCCGAGCGCGACCGCATGCTGGACGCCGTGCTCGACGATTATCACGGGGGAATGCTCTTCTTCTACGTGTCCACCATCGACCAGTCGTGCCACGCGCTTTGGCGCAACACCGATCCCGCGCACCCCGCCCACGCCCAGGCCGACACGTCGTTCGCGGACCGCTTTCGCGTCCTCTACCAGCACATGGACCGCATGCTCGGTCAGGTGCGTGAGCGCGTGGGCGACGACGCTACCATTATTGTGCTCTCCGACCACGGATTCGCGCCCTACTACAAGAAGGTTCACCTCAACAGCTGGTTGTACCGCAACGGGTACCTGGCGTTGATTCGTCCCGATGAGATCGGCCAGCACCCGCTGTTCGGAAACGTCTTCTGGCGCCGCACGCGTGCCTATGCCGTGGGTCTGAACGGGCTGTACGTGAATCTGGTGGGACGCGAGGGCAAGGGCATCGTGAGCCGGGGGGCGGAATACGACGCCCTGCTGGAGGAGCTGTGCCAGAAGTTGCTCGCATTCCGCGATCCCGAAAACGGCAAGCAGGTGATCACCGAGGTCGTGAAGACGCGCGACGCCTACCACGGGCCGCAGACGGAACATGCGCCCGATCTCATCGTGGGCTACAATCGAGGGTATCGATCCAGCGATGACTCCGCGCTCGGCACCGTGACGTCGGACCTCATCACTCCCAACCTCGGCAAGTGGACCGGCGATCATTGCATGGATCACAGGCTCGTGCCCGGCATTCTGGTGACGACGCACGCGATCAATGTGACGGATCCGACGCTGATCGACCTGCCGGTGACGATTCTTTCCCTGTTCGGTGTCGCCGCGCCCCCGCAGATGACGGGACGGGCGCTGTGGGCGGCACCCACGCACTGAGGAGGTACGCCATGTTCGGTAAGAAAGGAATTCAACTCGATCCCGCCCTGATGGAGCGGGTGCGCGCCGCGGCCGAGAAGGCCGGCTACGCGAGCGCCGACGAATTCGTCGCGCATGTGCTCGAGCGGGAACTCTCGCGCACCGACGACGCCTCGCATGACGAAGACGTAAAGAAGAAGCTCGAGGGGCTCGGATACATCTCGTGACCGACGTTGTCTCGTTTCTGGCTGCCGCCGTCACGCGTCTGTTCGACGTGCTGGTGATGCCGTTCGGTGCCCATCGAACCGCGGGGCTGCTGGTGCTCTCGATGCTTACCGGCGCCGCGCTCACGCTTCTCTACCGCGCCACCGCCAACGAAGCCCGCATCCGGCGGACCCGGGATGTCTTCAAGGCGCGCATCCTCGAAATGCGCCTGTATCCGGACGACCTGGTGCTCATCACACGCGCGCTCCTGGGCGCACTGGCGGCGCAGGGCCAGTACCTGCGCGTGGCCGCGCGTCCCATCGTGATCGTCGCGCTGATCGCCGTTCCCGTCTTTCTTCAGATCGAAAAACGCTACGCACATGCGCCGCTCGCGCCCGGTGAGAACACCCTCGTCACCGCGCGGCTCAAGCCGGGTCTCGATGTGCTCTCCGTTCCCACCACCCTGGACGCATCCACCGGCGTGGAAGTCGATGCACGTTCCGCGCGCGCGCCGGTTTCGAGTGACGTGACCTGGCGCGTGGGTGTTCTCGAGCCCGGACGGCATGACCTGACACTGCATGTGTACGACCAGGCCTATCGGTTCCCCGTTACCGCCGAACGGGATGGACGGTCGATTGGGACCCATCGTACGGCCCGCTCCATGACGAGCGCCGTCACGGGTGCGGGGCTTCCCGAAATCCGTTCCGATTCTCCCCTGGCCGCGGTCAGTGTGGAGTATCCACCCGCGCACTACGACCTGGCGGGCAGGCGTTTTTCCTGGCTGGCGCTGTTCGTGCTGGGGTCGTTTGTCGGGGCGTCGGTTCCCGCGCTGTGGTTGCGCGTGGCATTGTAAACAAGGAGCGCGGTCCCGCCGCGCGCAGGGCGGAAACAAAAAAGGGGGAAGCCCGGCGGCTTCCCCCTCTTTCAACCAGATTGCGTTGCCTCTCTAGAACACCAGCTGAAGGCTTGCCTGAAACTGCTGGTCGCTGGCGTAGCCGTCGGTGCTGTGGTCGTCGTTTTCGTAGTCCAGCAACACCAGGTTGTTGCCCACGAATGCGTAGGCCAGTCCCACGATGCTGCGCTTGACAACATCGTTGGTGTCGCTGTCGGTGTTGCTGTCGAAACGGTCGTAACGGCCGATGACGCTCAGACGATGTTCCTTCGCGACGTGTACCGCTCCGAAGACGGAATACCCATCCTGCTTGCGTGCATCACCCGACGAAGTGACCGCGGATCCGCCCGAGTTTCCCTTGCCGTTGTAGTACTGCGCGGTGCCCGTCACCCACACGGACTGGTACGAGACCATGCCGTCGAACACCTGAAAGTCCGGAGCCGCCACGGTGTTGCCCTTCCCGGTCATGCCCAGCGCACTCACCTGCAGGCCCGGTGCCACATCCGGGAGCGGACGAATCGTGAGTCGTCCCTCCATCACCTTGTTGAGGTTGTTCTCGGGCGCGTGGTAGCCGCCACCGTTGTACACGCCGAACTGCCAGGTACCCCAACGACCGGCGTAGTGACTGCTGACATCCTTGCGGTAGGCGTCGTCCGCCTGACCGCCCAGGTCCGAGCCGGCGACGATGCCGACGTCCGCGCTGTTGAAGATCCCGTTCCGCTCGAGGAACATCGTTCCCTGCACGCGGAAGCCGTTGATGCTCTCCTCGAAGTCCAACCAGGGGTTGTGCACCTGTCCGAACTCAACGCCGATGCCGCTGATTGCATTGTTCCCCTTGAAGCTGAACTTGCCGTACAGGTACTTGATGCGCGTCTTCCAGTCGCCGGTTCCGTCACGGGTGATGTCGGTCGTATACCGCCCCATGAACATCGGGCTGATGGTTTTCTGAACGTCCAGGTAGCCGCGGTTCAGAACGAACTGGTTGAACGGGGTGGTGGCGTCATCGGTGCCGCCGCCCTGTCCAACCTTGCCGTTCTGGTACGCCAGGTAGAAGACACCGCCGACTTTCAATCCCTGCAGGGCCTTCGGGAGCTCAAAGGACTGAGAACCCGATGCCCCGGCCTGGTCGGATGATTGATAGGCGAGCTGCGTCGCGGCCGGACTGGCGTCCTGGCCGGCTACACCTGAAGTCTCTGCGAGTGACTGCTGCGGAGCCAGGCCCGCCAGCAGCAATACGGAGGCAACCATGAGCGAAATGGTTTTCATTTGGCGTTATTCCTCGTTTCTTTTACGTCCTGTGACTTCCAACCTGTGTACAATTTCCGGTTCGAAGGATCCGGTTACTTCCAGACCGTATCGCTGCCGGCCTTGATGCTCGTGCTCCACGTGTTTTCAACCAAAGCCACCACGTTGTCGGGCATGGGAACGTAGTCCAGCTTCTTGGCCATCTCCTGGCCGTTGTGGTAGGACCAGTCGAAAAACTTGAGGACGGCCTGCGCGGTTTCGGCGTTGGCCTGGTCCCGGTAGAAGAGAATGAAAGACGCGCCCGTGATGGGCCAGCTGGTGTCCCCGGGCTGGTCGGTCAGAACCAGGTAGAAGCCGGGCGCATTCTTCCAGTCCGCGTTGGAAGCGGCGGCCATGAAGCTCTCACTCGTGGGCGAGACAAACTTTCCGGCCTTGTTCTGGAGCTGGCAGTACGCCATCTTGTTTTGCAGCGCATACGCATACTCCACATATCCGATGGCGCCGTCGATGCGCTGCACGTAAGCGGCCACACCCTCGTTGCCCTTGCCACCGACGCCTGTCGGCCACGCCACCGACTTGTCGGTGCCCACCTTCGCGTGCCAGTCGGGTGACACCTTGTCGAGGTAGTTCGTGAAAATCCACGTGGTGCCCGAGCCGTCGGAACGGTGAACGACCGTGATGGCCTTGTCCGGAAGTTTCGCGCCCGGATTCGCCTTGGCGATCGCGGGATCGTTCCACTTCGCAATCTTTCCCAGGAAGATGTCAGCGAGCACGTCGGGCGTCAGATTGATCTGGCCGGCGGCCACACCCTTGATGTTCACCACGGGAACGACGCCACCCATGATCATGGGCCACTGGATGAGACCCGCCTGGTCCAGTTCCTCCTTCTTGAGCGGCGCATCGGACGCGCCAAAGTCAACCGTCTTGGCCTTGATCTGCGCGATGCCACCACCGGACCCGATGGACTGGTAATTCAGTTTGACCCCGGTCGTCTTGTAGTAGGCGTCGGCCCACTGTGCGTAGATCGGATATGGGAAGGTGGCTCCCGCGCCGGAGATCACCTTGTCGCCGGCGCGCGCCGGTCCGTTGAGAACCGGAAGAAAGAAGGCCACGATGGCCAACGTTAAGAACGTGCGAATCGCTTTCTGAACCATGACAACTCCTTGTTGGGATGAGGTCCAATCACCGAACGCAGCAAACCGTAGCGCCGGACTGTGAAGACCAAATGAATGAATTGTTAGGCTTGAGTTAATCGCCGGTGACAGCGACGGCGGGCGGGGATACCCGATGGGAACGCAAAAAGGGTGAGCCGGGTTCTTTATATTATCTTTACTCGTTCTTTCAAGCTGTGGACGTGTATGCCGCGCCCGTCGGATCGCCGGTGCCGGTCAACTGAACCGTCCCGTAATGTAGTCTTCCGTCTGCTTCATGGCCGGGTTGGTGAACATGCGATCCGTCTTCCCGAACTCCACGATCCTGCCCTGGTAGAAGAACGCCGTGTGGTCCGAGATGCGGGCGGCCTGCTGCATGTTGTGCGTGACGATCACAATCGTGTAGGTCTCCTTCAGCGTCTGTATCAGATCTTCGATCTTGGACGTGGCCACAGGGTCGACCGCGGATGTGGGCTCATCCATCAGCAGAACCTCCGGTTCGACGGCGATCGCCCTGGCCAGACACAGGCGTTGCTGCTGCCCGCCCGAGAGCGCGGTTCCCGGCTTGCGCAGGAAGTCCTTCACTTCGGCCCACAGGGCCGCTGCGTCGAGCGCTTTCTCGACGCGCTCGTCGAGCTCGGACTTGGAGAGCCGGTAGTGGAAGCGCAGGCCGTAGGCAACGTTGTCATAGACGCTCATGGGAAACGGCGTCGGCTTCTGGAAAATCATCCCGATGCGACGCCGCAGGTCGATCAGGTCGGTGGACGGCGAAAGAACATTCACTCCGTCGAAGATGATCTCCCCCGTGGCCGTCTGTTCCCGGTAGAGCTGGAAGACGCGGTTGTACGCACGGATATGCGTCGACTTGCCGCATCCCGACGGACCGATGATGGCGGTCACCTGTCTCGGCGCAATCTCGAGATTATTGTCGAAGAGCGCCTGATGGGCTCCGTAGAAAAAATTCAGGTTGCGTACGGAGATTTTCGGTTCGACCGTCGCCACTGGGCTCGTCTCCATTGTGTTGTCGGGTTCCGGCATCTCGCCTTCCCCGTTATGCCAGATTCTCGCCAAGGATGGTCTCAAATTCATCGTCGTTCTCCCAGAAAGAATCTCGCGCACACCGTCGTCAGAAGCACGGCCGCGGTGATCAGCAGCGAGGCGCCCCACGCCGCGTTCTGCCAGTTCGAATAGGGTGACATGGCGTAGTTGAAGATCGTGACCGTCAGGTTCGCCGTGGGCTGCCCCAGGCTGGTCGGCCAGTAGGGACTGTTCAGCGCCGTGAACAGCAGCGGTGCCGTCTCGCCGCTCACGCGCGCCACCGCAAGCAGCACTCCGGTGATCATGCCGGTCTTCGCGGCCCGGAAGACGATTCCGAGCGTCACGCGCCACCGCGGGACTCCCAGCGCCAGTGCCGACTCGCGCAGCGAATTGGGGACAAGCGACAGCATGTCCTCGGAGGTGCGCGCCACGATCGGGAGGATCAGCAGCGCCAGTGAGAACGCGCCGGCATAGCCGGAGAAATGCCCCGTCGTCACGACAACCAGTGTGTAGATGAAGAGCCCGGTGATGATGGATGGAATGCCCATCATGACGTTGGTGGTAAAGCGCACCAGCGCGCCAAACTGCGTCTCCCGCCCGTATTCGCTGAGGTACACGCCCGCAAATACCCCGAGCGGCACGCCGATCACCACGGATAGCGTGGTCATGTAGAGCGTTCCCAGCATCGCGTTGCCCAGGCCGCCCCCTTCTCCACCGGGCGGCGGAGGAAGTTGCGAGAAGAAACTCCAGTTGATGGCCGAGATTCCCCTGTGCGCCACGACGATGAGGATCCAGGCCAGAAAGAACAGTCCGACGAAGGCGGAAAACGTGGACACCGCCTTGAGCAGGAAATCGGCAGCGCGCCGGCGTGTGCGCGAACGGAGCTTCATCGGGTTGCTCCACCCTCCTTCTTCAGCCGCTGCAGCCAGAAATGCGCGAGCACCTGGATGAAGAACGTGATCACGAACAACACCAGTCCCAGTTCGACCAGCGAACTCCGGTAGAGCGGTTCCGCGGCTTCCGTGAACTCGTTCGCCAGCGTGGAGGCAATGCTGTTGCCGGCGGCGAACAGGGATGCGGAGACATTGTGGTTGTTGCCGATCACGAACGTGACCGCCATGGTCTCACCGATCGCCCGCCCCAACCCCAGGAATACGGCGCCGATGAGGCCCATGCGGCCGTACGGGACCGTCACCTTGTGCGTGACTTCCAGCGTCGTCGTCCCCATTCCGTACGCGGCTTCCTTGACGATCGGGGGCACCATGCGCAGCACGTCGCGCATCATGGCCGTCGTGAACGGCAGGATCATGAGCGCCAGAATGATGCCGGCGGTCAGCATGCCGATACCCATCGGCGGTCCCTGGAAGAACGGCAGGAAGCCAAACGCTTTCTGGAGCCCGGGCTGGACATGGTCCGCCATGAACGGCGCAAACACGAACAGTCCCCACATGCCGTAGATGATGCTCGGGATGGCGGCCAGGAGTTCGATGCCGTAGCCCACGTAGCGACTGACCACGGGATGCGCCAGATCCACCAGGAAGATCGCGATCACCAGGCTGAGCGGAATGCCGATGATCAGCGCAATCAGCGTGGAAACCAGCGTTCCGAACATGCTGCTGACAGCACCGAATTGTTGCGTGACGGGATTCCATGACAGCGACGTCAGGAAGTGGAAACCGAATTCCCCGAGGGACAGATACGAGCTGCGGATCAACTCGATGAAAATGCCGACCATGAGCAGCACGATCACGGACGCGGAAATCACCGCGCCGCTCTTGAACACAGTGTCGCCCACGCCTTGCGTGCTCGCCTTCTCCACCCGGAAATTCACCGTCTTCACGTTTTCCACGCCGATTGGTTCCTCCGTAATCACATGGCCGCAGGACGCACTGCGCCATGGTTCGCGCGCTAACATGATAGCGATCGAATGTTAAGGTAGTATCAAGATGGTTATATGCCGTGGTTACAGCCAGTTACGGGGCCGTACAGAGGTTGCAACGGGATGGGATATGCGTCACCCGTGGGTATACAGTGACTTACGACCGCATGCATGCATGTGTGTCGCGCGAGGTTGACACTCTTCACACGATGACACGCCGAACAGGCGACCGGAAAACCTGGGGAGTGGAATGGTGCCGGAGGCCGGAGTCGAACCGGCACGGGGAGTTAAGGCCCCAGCGGATTTTAAGTCCGCTGCGTCTACCAGTTACGCCACTCCGGCACCGAGCAGGATAGTAGCCCGATAATCAGCAAGATACCCAGGGCATTTCGTACGTCGCGTGAGCAGCCCCGCGGGTCCGTGTGTGACCAAAACGTGACCGTCGCCGGGCGCTTGGTTCACGCTTCGCCAATTTCGACCACCGTGGTTGGGATTCTCCTGCCGTCTGCGGATTTCGATGGACATGACACCGCAGGAGCACCCGCCAGTTCAACGAACATCACGTCGGGGAACGCGTTGCCCGGTCGCGGGAGAATGAGTTACAATTTCGGACGCGGTGATTGGCGCCGTGGCCGCGTCGGGCGGTGCTTCTAGAGGTGGCCCCGCGAACCGCATTCTCGATCCTGGTCGTCCTCGCTCTGGCGGCCGCGGTGACCGTGATGGTCTCCACGTCGCTCTACGGCCCCGGGATGACCACTGTCGCCGGCGACTACCTGTTTGCCGCGCGCTCCCTGACACAGGGCAACGGCTTCGTCCAGCAGGACGGCAGCCTTTACCTCGACTACCCTCCGCTCTTTCCGATAGTTCTTGCGCCGGCCGTCGCGCTCGGCGTCGATCCAGCGGTGGCCGCGCGCTGGTTCAACGCCGTCTGCCTCGCGCTCATTGTGTTCCTGCCGTCGCTGTGGCTGCTGCGACACCTGCGCTGGAGGGCGCTCGCCATCTTCGGGGGCTGCATCTTTCTGGTCTCGCTTCCGCTCCTGGACGTCGCGGTCATGGCCTTCCCCGAGCCGCTGCTTGTGCTCCTGGTGCTGCTCACGCTGTGGGCGCTGTGGCGCTACGCCGAATGCGGGCGCCGCGGGTGGTACCTGACCGCGGCGATGCTCGCTGCGTTGTGTTGTCTGACCCGCTACCTCGGCGCCGGTGTGATCCTGGCGGGCGCCGTGGTCGTCCTTGTGTCCGGCGGGCAGCGCGCCGGCCGCCGACTGATTAACGCGATCGGTTTCGGCTTCCTTGCCCTCCTGCCCACCGCCCTCTGGTTCTTCCGAAACGCGATAGTCAGCAGCTCGGCCTGGGGTGATCGCGCGGCCGCCTCGGTCACGCTTGCCCATAACATATTTCTCGCATTCAACATGATGACCTCGTGGTTCATGCCCGAACGCGTGCCGACCCCTTTACGAATCGGCGTGCTCGCCCTCGCGTGCGGGTTGCTCGGCGTGTGGGTGGTGAGGCGAGGTCTCCGACACGCCTGGGGAAACCAGGTGCTGGTGCTCTCGACCTATGTTGTTGCCTACCTCGGGGTGCTGCTCGCGGTAACCTCCCTTGTGGCCCTGGATAGAATGGGCAGCCGGTTCCTGGCGCCCCTCTACGTGCCCAGCATTGTTCTCCTGCTCATCGCCATGGATGACACGTTGTACGCTCGCCGAACGACGAACACCGCCGTTGTCGTCGTTGTCCTGATCTGGTGCTTTGTCTTCGGGCGCTACGCCGTTCGCAACGTGTTGGCGATGCACGTCGACGGCGCGGGCGGCTATTCGAGTCAGAGCTGGGAGACCTCCGAGACGATCGCCCATCTGCGCGTCGCTCCGCTCTCTCCGCCGGTCTACAGTAACGATGCCTACGCGGTGAACATCCTGACCGGGATGTCTACACGGCCGAGTCCGCGGAGGTACATGTTCAACTCGCGTCAGACGCCGACCGACGACCTCGGGCGATTCACCACCGCGATGGATACGACAGCCTCCGCGCACCTCGTCTGGTTCGACGGAGTCAAGAGGGACTACCTCTATCCGATCGGCGACCTGCAGAAACACGTTCTGCTGGTCGTAGAGAGTCGCTTTGCCGACGGAACGATCTATGAAGTGAAACCGTGCTCGCAGCCCGCTCTCCATGGGCAGGTTACGGGGGAACGCCAGTAGTTCGCCTACGCCAATTTCTACCGGCACGTCGGTCCGTCCCCGGGAACGCCCCCCTTCGGGATCGAGCGCTCGGGCCCGCAACCACATCGACGATGAAGGCCGGAAGAGTGCTTGGATCAAATCACAGAGTTCGGACCGTTGCACAGTCCGCCCTCGTGACGAAGGCGCAGAACACCGCCTCGCGTTTCCGCGAAAATCGAAGAAAAACAAACCGCGCGTACGCCCGGTCAGTTCTTCGGCACACGCTTGCCGCCGGGACGGTCCGTCGGCGAATCCGTCGTCAGCTGGTCCGGCAACTCCGGGACCGTCCGATACGCCAGTCCTCCATTTCGGATGGGACGCCGGGTCCACGAATCGAGCACGCCGCGTCTGAACATCAGGTCGTACTCCATCACGTCGCCCGAATCGATATCAGCGTCGAAATACGTCCACTGCTCATCGCCGGACCCATCGCTGAGGCGGCGCACCGGGTGGCCCCAGGACGCCAGCACATCGTAGCGACCCATGCCCGCTACCACGGTGCTACGGGTCACATTGTCGCGATACGGACTTTCCGGATTGGCGGTGAAATACTCCGAGCGGACGTCACCCAGGTACGGCGGTGGAGCCTGTAGCAACTGAAGCGACGAGGAAGCGCATCCCGTTGACAGCAAAAGCACCAAAGGAACCGACCATCGCCCTGGTAGGGTGTGGCACATGACCGTCTCCTTTCTACTATGCGAGCAAGCCGGCAAGCCCTCCCTCACCGGCGAACCCACACTTACTCTACTGTCAAGTGTGCTCCACTTCCGCCAAGTGTCAACCGGTCATTTTCGCCTCCGCGCCCGGAATTTATGCAATTGAAGCCTTCCCAACAGGTTCCTATAATGGCTACCCATGAACCCTACCTGGTTCCGGCGGGCCGCAAGCCCCGGGGTGCTGGCCGCGATCTTCCTTCTGCTCCCCGTGGTGTCCCCTGCCGGCGGACGCCCGGATCTGGTGACGGAATTTGAACGCTCCGGAGGCAAGCGCAGCCCCTCCTACGCAGAGACCGTCGACTACGTCAACCGTCTCGATCGCGCCTCCCCGTGGGTACGCGTCACCACCTTCGGCACGAGCCCGGAGGGGCGCGCCCTGCAGCTCGTCGTCGTAGACAGGCACGGCCGCTTCACGCCCGAACGCGCGCACGTCCCCGGCAATGCGGTCGTTCTCGTTCAAGCGGGAATTCATTCCGGCGAGATTGACGGCAAGGACGCCGGGTTCCTGCTCATTCGCGCCATGGCCGCGGAGAAGTCGCTGGCCTCGCTGCTCGACCACGTCACCCTGCTCTTCATTCCCATTTTCAACGTCGACGGGCACGAAAACAGCAGCCGGTACAACCGGCCCAACCAGAACGGTCCCGAGGTGCAGGGTTTTCGCGTCAACGCCGCCAATCTCAATTTGAACCGCGACTATCTGAAAGCCGACACGCCTGAGATGTGTGCGTGGCTGAAGATGTTCAATACATGGAATCCCGATTTCTTCATCGACTGTCACGTCACTGACGGCGCCGATTATCAGTACGTGGTGACGTACAGCGCCGAGGTGTGGCAGAGCGAAGACGATGCCGTCGCGCAATGGACGGCCGACAATTTCGTGGCGCCGCTGGGAGAGCGCATGCGTGCCGACGGACTCCCGCTCGCTCCATACTGTAATTTCCGGCGCGATAACGATCCGCGCAGTGGTCTGGTGGGCGGGCCGGCGACGCCCCGCTTCTCCACCGGCCTGGCCGCCACACACAACCGCCCCGCGCTGCTCATCGAAACCCACATGCTCAAGGATTACGCGACGCGTGTGCACGGCACGTACGCCATGCTGCAGCACTCGCTGGAGCTGATCGGCGGCGACTGCGATCATCTGCGCTCCGTCCTCGCCGGCGCCGACCAGCGGGCCGCCACCCTGGCCGGGCAGACGATTCCCGTGAGTTTTGGCACCGACTACAGCGATAGCGTGATGTTTGACTTTCTGGGCGTTGATTACCACGCCACGAAGAGCGACATCAGCGGTGGCATGTACATGCACTTTGGAAGTCAGCCGGTCACGCTGCACATCCCGTATTTTTCTCGCATGCGTGTCACTGCATCCGCCGCCGTCCCCGCGGCCTACATCATTCCCGCGCCCTGGACCACCGCCATCGAACGCGTCAAGGTGCAGGGCCTGCGCTATTCAGAACTCGCGCAACCCGTGAGCATGGATATCGCCACCTTCCGCTTCTCGAATGCATCCTGGAAGGAAAAGCCGTTCGAGGGACACCACATGGCCACGTTTACGGCCACGCCCGTTACCGCCCACGTGACGTATCCCGCCGGTTCCATCGTGGTGGATACGGCGCAGCCTCTCGCGAAGGTCGCGGTCAATCTCTTCGACCCCAACGCGCCCGACGCGCTGGTTCGCTGGGGTTACTTCGACGCCGCGTTCGAGCAGAAGGAATACATCGAGGGCTATGTGATGGAGGGGTTGATGCCGAAGATGCTGGCCGCCGATCCCAAACTGGCCGCGGATTTCGAGGCGGCCCGGGCTGACACGGCATTTGCGCACAGCCCGGAACGGATTCGCCGCTGGTTCTACGAGCGCTCACCGTATCTCGAGAAAACCGCCGGGCTTTATCCCATCGGTCACATCGACGACCGCCGTGTTCTCGAAACACTGCCCCTGCGACACAGCCACTCCTGACCGTCTCACCGGGGCGTCCCGCGGCTACATGGCCTGCTTCATCGCGTGCACGCGCGCTTCTGCGTCGATGCGGAACGGCAGATCGGCGTCACCGTTCTTCCACATGCGCAACAGCGTTTCATAGGCGTCGAGCGCTTTCTTCCGCTCCCCGCTGGCCTCATACGCGCGCCCGAGCTCGTAATAGGCGGCGGGGTAGCACGGGCCCGCGTCGGGATTCAACAACGGCGCGTTCACGATAGCGAGCAGTTCGGGAACCGCGAGATCGCCGCGCCCGCTTTCCAGGTTGCAGCGCGCGGACTGATACCGCAGTACCTCGCGCGCCGCCCGGTTGCTGCCGAACCCGGCCTCCCGGGCCGCGAGGTGCGCACCCGCGTCGCACTGCCCTGCCAGCATGGCCCGCATGGCGCCGATGATGGCACGCCCATCGGGGCTGAGCTCGTCGCGATGAGCCGCGAGCAACGCGACCGCGCGCGCCGAGTCCCCCGCCACGAGATTGAAGACGATGCGCGCCTGCACGAGATCGATGCCTCCCTGCTTTTCCCAGTGCGTGGCCAGCGTATCCAGCCCGTCACGCGCGCGCCGCGCATCCTGGTGTCCCCAGTACGCAAGCATGGTGCGGGCCATCTCGATTCCCGCCAGCGCGGTCGAGTCGGCCGGCGCCTGCTCGAACACGGTTTCGCCCGCCTCCATGACGCGCTGGATGTCGTGATAGCGGCCGGTGTACGGATACAATGTCACCGTGCGCAGCCTCCACAATTCAGCGCTCGCATAGAAATCCCGGGTACCCGCCAGCAGCTTCTCGGCCTTCGCCGCCTCGCGTTGCGCGTCGTCGATGCGTCGCTGCATGAAGTAGATGTTGGCCATGCGAATCGGGATGATGGGACTGCCCGGCTCGCGCGCGCGCGCCTGGTCGAGCGCCGCGACCGCCGCGTCCGGTTTGCCGGCGCGCGTGTACACCATCGCGAGGAACTCGTAGGCCTCCCCGGAATGCGTTGCGTTGACCCAGCGCTGCGCGGCGGCGGTGGTCTCGGCGTCCATGCCTTTGCGCTGGTACGCCCATGCGAGATGCTGCAGCGCGCGCGCCATGACCGGATCAATGGCCAGCGCCGCGTTGAAGTGCACGATGGACGAGTCCACGCTGCCGGAATGGAACTCCGCGTCACCCAGTCCGAAGAGCATCTCCTTGTCGTCCGGATAGAGACGGCGCATATCGCGCAGAATCGACAGCTGTGCCTCGAAGCCCGATTCCAACCCCGCGCTCAGCGCCCGCACCAGGAAGCGTTCCTTCACCGGGATGCGTTGCAGGTTGCGCATGGCGTAGGCCACGTGTTTGCGCGCCGCCGCCTGCTGCCCGCGCGACCACCATTCCGTGTACGCGAGGCGGTAGTAGGCCAGCGCGAAGGTGGAGTCCATGCGGATGGCCGCCTGGAACTTTCGCCCCGCGGCGTCGAAGTCGAGGCGGTTGAGCAGAGCCTCTCCGTCGAAGTACGCCTGGTACGCATCCAGATCCACGGTCGTCAGCTCGCCCACGGGCTCCGTGCTGGCCACCGCGTCGCGCGAATCCCGCAGATCGATGCGGATTCCGCGCGCCACCGTGTCGACCATGTGGGGAATGCTTTCCAGCCCCCGCCCTTCCTCCCTGGCGGTGTACACGTAGCGATGATTGCGCGTATCCAGCACCTTGAGATCGATGCTGTACAGATCGCCGAAGCGCCGCACCGTGGGGATCACCAGCACGCGCACGTCGGCGGCGTCGCAGATGCGCTGCCCCAGCGACTCGTCGATTCGCGATACGTCGGGTTCGCCCATGGTCTTGAGAATGTCGAACATGCGCGAGCGCGTCATCACCTGCAGGTGCCGCGACTGCTCCAGCGCGGTAATCAACATTCCCGACAGTCCTTCCAGGGCCGGCTCGTGGGTCTCGTTGTCGAAATCGATGACCGCGATGGGCACGCGTTCCTCGCCCCCGGCCTCGCGACCGCCCAGGAAATCGTGGACGAAGAGCGCCGCCACGATGGTCACCACCACCGCCGCCGCCACGCCGGCAATCCCCAGTCGGCTGACACGCCGCCGGGGCGCCGAGACCTGGTCCAGCGCCGCGCGCGCGGCCGCGATCAATTCACCCAGGCTCTGGTAACGCTCGGCCGGGTTCTTCTCCAGACAGCGCTGCACGATGCGCGCCACCTCCACGGGGATCCCTTCGCGCAGCGCGTCTATGGGGCGCGGTGAATCATTCAGAATCGAATGCACGATGGCCTGTTCGTAATCGCCCTGGAACGGCAACTGACCGGAGAGCATCTCGTAGAGCACCACGCCCAGCGACCAGATGTCGGCGCGCTGATCGGTGGCATCACCGCGCGACTGTTCGGGCGAGAGGTACGCCGACGTTCCCCGCGACGAGAAGCGGTCATCGGGACGCGTCTGACCGGCGCGCCACGCGAGTCCGAAGTCCATGATTACCGCGCGTCCCGCCGGGGTGATCATGATGTTGGAACTCTTCATGTCGCGGTGCACGATTCCCCGCCGGTGCGCCTCGTCGAGACCTTCCGCGATCTGGAGAAGAAAACGCAGCGCGTCCGGGAGCTCGACACGCCCCGACAGAACCCGGTCGCGCAGCGTGGTGCCCTCGACGAGCTGCATGGCGATATAGGTCTGTCCGTCGGCGCGACCGATTTCGTAGACCGTGCAAATGTTGGGATGGTTGAGCCCGGCGGCCGCCCGGGCCTCTGCGACCAGGCGCTGGGACTCCTCGCGCGTGGCGAACAGGGACGGGTGAAGAAACTTCAGCGCGACCAGGCGCCCCAGACGGGTGTCCAGGGCCTTGTACACGACGCCCATTCCGCCCTCGCCGAGCTTCTCCGTGATCTGATACTGATGAATTCGACGACCGATCATGCGTGGGAGTCCCGTGCCAATGCCTTGACTGTAACTACGCGTTCCCGGCAGCCCGGTTGCATGCCCCTCCCCGGGCGGGCCACGCCACCCCGGTGAAAAAGCACATGTTCCGGTATACCGCGCGTCTGCTAAGGTAATGCCTACTCTTCACCGTCCGTGACCGGTAGCAGGCGTGGCGCGAGTATCCGATGCCGTCCGGTCCGGCGCAACCGGGTTTCCACGTGACCCATCCGACCCATGCGAATCGAAACCACGCGGCTTGAGATCGCGACCGACGAGGGTGTGACCATCACCGACCTCACCGGGGATGTGTATGCATTCGTTCGCGCCACGGGCATCCTCGACGGCCTGTGCGTCATGCTGGTCGGCCGCCAGGAGTGCTTTCTCTCGCTGGCTCCCGACCTGGACGAGGCCTTCGACGATCTGATGCGGCTCATTCGCCAGTCGGGACCGGCCGGGGCGGCGTCGCTGCGCGGCGAACCGACGGCCCCATCCGACCGCGCGGATACTGATCTCAGCGGTCTCGCTCCGCCGGGCGTGCTGGCAGAGTCGCTTTCCTTCGCCGTCCGTGACGGCGCCCCCGACCTCGGGAGCTGGGAAGCCATTGTGCTCGTCGACGCCGGCGGACCCGCCCGGCGCGCCGTGGAACTGACCGCCGTGGGATCGATCGGGGCTTCATCACAAACTTGAAGTACAGCGTCCATATGGCTTAAAATAATTACCCCTACGCAATGCGCCCGGACGTTCGGATGGGTGTGCATTGCTTCCCGGGAAAGAGCTTTTTGAAGTTGCCGACACCGCTTCCACCGTCTCGCGAGTCCTCCCGCTCGCTTTTCTCATTGTGGCTGCCCGTATTGGGCCTGGCCGGCCTGGCCCTGGCCTCCGGTGGGTCGCTGGGATCCTATCCGGGCGCCGCCCTGCGCTGGCTGGGGATGATGATCGCGCCGGGCGCGGCGATCTATCTCCTCTCCGCACGCTCGGCACCCCGGGTTTCGGGGCTGGTCCTGTCGGCCCTGGTGGTGTCGCCGGTGGTCACGACGGTGCTGGGCATTGCCGGGCTCGGCCTGCACGTACCCGTCGTCACGATTGCAGGAGCCATCTCGGCGCTGTCGCTGGTGGCCACCGCCCTGGCGCTGATGCGCGTGCGCGTGCGCCTGGCGACTCCCGACCGGCGCTCGGTAGTGTGGCTGGCGGCCCTGCTTACCGCGCTGGTGGTCCTCACCGCCTACCTTCCCATGACCCGCGCGTGGTGGCGCATCCGTTCCGACGCCTGGTTTCATGCCGGCGTGGTGGCGCAGATCAGCGACTTCGGGATTCCGCCGCAGGATCCTTACTTCGCCGGCCTGGCCCTGCAGTACATGTGGTTCTACCACGTGCTGGTTCTGGTGCTGGCGCGCGGCATGGATGTGGACCCGCTTCGTGTGATGGCGTTCATCAACATCCAGGCGCTGCTCGGGCTGGGCGTGGCGGCGTGGCAGTTGACGGGCGTGTTCCGCGCCTCCCGCGTGCACCGGCTGGGTGGCACCGCCATGATGCTGCTCGGATTCAACGGCGCCTTCTGGGTCTTCCTGCCCGTCAAGCTCATCCGGGTGGTGACGGGTGAGGTACGCGGGCTCGCGGAGCTCAAGCGCACGTATTCCATCGTTCCGTTCGACTACACGAACGCCTGCAAGTTCATGAACATCTATTACAACCAGGAGTTCTTTCTCGACAAATACATGGTTGCCACCGCTTTCGGCATCGCGCTGGCCTTCATGGTCGCGTGCTGGTACGGCGCGGCGGACTACCTGCGAACGCGCCGTCCGGCTCCACTCGTGCTGATGGCGATCATGCTGATCGGCCTGCTCGGATTTCACAGCCTGGTCGGTTTCGTGATGCTGGTGGGAATCTTCGGCGGTGCCATCCTCGCGCTACTCTCGCGCCGGAACATGGATCCGATTCCGATACGCACCATCGTGTGGCTGCTGGGCGTCTCGCTGGCGTGCTTCCTGGCGTCGGGACCCTATCTGTATGACGTGATGCACCTCAAAGAGAAAACCCAGGTGTTTCCGCTGAGCGTGTCGCTGCAGAAGACCATCGGCATCTTTGTCTCGTGCGCGTTCGCACTCGCCCTGGTGGTGTGGCGGCGGCCGATGTTTCGCGACCGCACGCCCCAGTCGCGTTTCTTCCTGCTGGGCGCGCTCTCGGTCACGGTCTTCTGCCTGCTCATCCGGTTGCCGGGTCCCAATACCTACGACAAGCTGGGGTACCTCGTCTTCCTGCCGCTGGCGATCATGGGCGGGATCGCACTCGGCGATGTGTGGCTGGACCGCGCCGGCCGGTCGCGCCGCTGGATTATCGCCGGGATCGCCGCCTTCATGCTCCCTGTCAACGCCCTGGCGTTTGCGAGTTGTTTTGCCACACCCGACGAAGTCATGGTGACTCCCGCCGAGGCGGCACTGTCGATCTGGCTTCGCGACCACACCGCCCGCGACGCGGTGCTGGTCGATGACGCCGACCGTGTGGTGTTTCTGGTCACGGTGCCCCGCCGCTATCTGTGGGGGTGCCGGGGCTACGCCCAGCAGTGGGGATACCCCAGACTGGAAATGTCTCGACGTTTCCACATGCGGCGTGCACTCTATTCACCGGGCGAACTCGATGCGACCACGCTCGGCGTGCTGGGTTCCGTCACTGCGCCGTTGTACGTGATCGTCCGCCCCGAGCATCACGCCGCGCACGCCGCGGTGCTCGAACACCCCGACCTGTTCACGCCGGTCTACAGCCAGGGCGGCTACGGCGTGATGCGGGTCGACACCCAGGCGTGCCGCGCGCTGGCCAGCCAACGTACCGACCAGGTTTCCAACCAGGAGTTGCTGCGTGAGTCCGGATTCTGACGCCCGCTCCGTCGACGTTTCCATCGTCATTCCTGCGTTCAACGAGGAGAAAGCCATCGGCACCACTCTGGACGCGGTGCTCTCGGCGGTGGCGGCGTCCCCACGCCGTTACGAGATCATCGTCGTCGACGATGGATCGCGGGATGCCACCGGCGAGGTGGCCGCCGCGCGGGGCGTCCGGGTGGTGACCCACCGGCGCAACCGCGGCTACGGCGCGTCCCTGAAATCGGGAACGCTGGCCGCGCGCGCTGACGTCGTACTTTTCTACGACGCCGACAACCAGTTTGAACCCGCCGATATCGATCGCATGGTCACCGAACTCGGGGACCGCGACGCCGCGCTGGGCGCACGCACGGCGGGGTCGCACGCGCCGGTCTCGCGCCGTGGCGGCAAGAAGCTCCTCGGATGGCTGGCCAACTATCTCGCACGGACGCGTATCCCCGACCTCAACTGCGGACTGCGCGCCATCCGGCGCGACGTGCTGCTCGATTACCTGCATCTGCTGCCCAATGGATTTTCCGCGTCCACGACCACGACCCTGGTGTTGCTCAAGGAAGGTCACGACGTGGTGTTCGTGCCCATCACGGTGAAGAAACGTATCGGCAAGAGCACGGTGCGACCGCTCAAGGACGGCATGGACACCGTTCTGTTGATCGTACGTCTGACCACGTTGCTCGATCCTTTCCGCGTCTTCGGTCCGGTGAGTGTCGTCTTCTTTCTCTTCGGTGTGGTGTGGGGCATGTACTACATCCGGCTGGGTCGCGGCCTTTCGGTGGCGTCACTGTTCATGCTGGTGTCATCGGTGATCTTCTTCTTCTTCGGCCTGCTGGCCGACCAGGTCGCGTCGTTGCGTCGCGAGCGGCGTTACTCGGAGCGACGTTGAGCCGTGTGCGGTATCTGCGGAATCTTCCACTACCGTGGGAATACGACCGCGGATGGGGCGGTGCTGCGGCGCATGACGGATGTCATCACGCATCGCGGTCCCGACGACACGGGCATGCACGTCGACGGCCCGGTCGGCATCGGCATGCGCCGCCTGAGTGTGATTGACCTCAGCACCGGCCACCAGCCCATCTACAGCGAAGACCGCTCCCTCGTCATCGTCTGCAACGGCGAGATCTACAACTACCGCAACCTGCGCGCCGCGCTGAAGGGCCGCCGCTTCACCACCAGCGGCGATATCGAGCCCCTGCTGCATCTCTACCACGACCACGGCGACGCCATGCCCGAGAAACTGCGCGGGATGTTCGCCATCGCGCTGTGGGACGCGTCGCGCCGGCGCCTGCTTCTGGCCCGCGACCGTCTGGGCCAAAAACCGCTCTACTACGCCGACACCGGCGACACCATCGTCTTCGGAAGCGAGATCAAGGCCATCCTGCAGCACCCGCTCATCCGGCGCGAAGTGGATCCCGACACGCTGCATCACTACCTCTCACTCAATTACGTGCCCGCGCCGCTGACCATGCTGCGCGGCATCCGGCAACTGGGCCCGGGTGAGATGCTGACGTGCGATGCCGGCGGTGCGCGCGTGCGCGCCTACTGGGACCTGCATTTCCAGGCGGAGAACGGCGTCAGCGAGGACGAATGGGCCCGCCGCGTGCGCGACAAACTGGATGAAGCCACGCGCGTCCGCCTGGTGAGCGACGTCCCCTTCGGCGCGTTTCTGAGCGGCGGGGTCGATTCCAGCGCGGTGGTGGCCTGTATGGCGGGAGCGATGAACGAGCCCGTCAAGACTTTCGCCATCGACTTTGAGGAGAAGTCATTCAGCGAGGCCGCCCATGCGGCCCGGGTGGCCGCCCTCTACCACACCGACCACCGCGTCAACACCGCGACCATCGACGTCGTCGATATGCTGGATGCCCTGGTCTGGTACGCCGACGACCCGCTCGCCGACTCCTCCATGATTCCCGTCTACCTGGTGTCGCGTTTTGCGCGCGAACACGTGACCATGGTGCTGACCGGCGACGGGGGCGACGAAGCCTTTGCGGGTTATCCGACCTACAATGCGTGGTTCGTGCGCGAGATGTACCGGCGTGTGCCGGCGTGGGTGCGGCACGGGATCGTGCGCCGCGTGGTCAACGCGCTGCCCGTCTCCACCGACAAGGTGAGTTTCGACTTCAAGGCGCGCCGCTTCGTCAGCGGTGCCGAACTCGACGGCGAAGACGCCCACTTCTGGTGGCGGGCCATCCTCTCCGAGGCCGCCAAACGGGATCTGTACACGAGCGCGTTTCGCGAGCGCGTGTCCTCCACGCCCACCAGCGAGCTGTACCGCGAACACTTCCGCCGCTCCGGCAGCGACGATCCCCTGAGCCGCATGCTCTACGCCGATACGCGCTTCTATCTTCCCGCCGACATGCTCACCAAGGTCGATCGCATGTCGATGGCGAACGCGCTCGAGGCACGCAGCCCGTTTCTCGACCACGAATTGATGGAACTGGCCGCACGTATTCCCTCAGCGGTGAAGTTCCGTGATCGCCGCAAGAAATACATCCTCAAGAAGGCCCTGGAACCGCTGCTGCCGCGCGACATCCTCGAACGGCGCAAGGCGGGGTTCAATGTGCCGGTGGGCGCATGGCTGCACGGCGCGCTGGGCCAGCGGGCGCGCGCGGTGCTGGCTCCGGACCGTCTGTCGGCGTCGGGATTCTTCCGGCCCGAAGCCGTGCGAACGCTGCTCGACGAACACCACGAGCGCCGCGTCGACCACAGCTTTGCCATCTGGGGACTGCTCTGCTTCCAGCTGTGGTACGAACGCTTCGTGGCGGCTGACACGGTGACGCCGCCGCGCGAGGTTGCGGAGCGCTGGAACCTGCATTACCCCGCGGCGGGCACGGCATGAAGAAGAAGCTGCTTATCGGCGTGTTCTCCAGCGCGCTGTTCCTGTGGCTGGCCGCGCGTGGCATCGACTGGTCACAGTTCGGACACGCGCTGAGCCAGACGCGCTGGGTCTATCTGATCCCCGCCATCGTCTTCACCATGCTCGGCCATTTCAGCCGCTCCATTCGCTGGAAGTTCATGATGGCACCGGTCAAGAACTGCTCCATCGGGCCACTGTGGTCGGCCACCGCCATCGCCTTCATGGTGAACAATCTCCTGCCGGCTCGCCTGGGTGAGCTGGTGCGCGCGTTCGTCATCGGGCGCTCGCAGAACGTCAGCCGTTCGGCCTCGTTTGCAACCATCGTGTACGAGCGCGTGGTTGACGTCTTCGTGCTGATCCTGTTGCTGTGGTTCTGCATGGTGCGCATTTCCGGACCGGAATGGCTCGCGCGCAGCGCCGAGGCGCTGGTCGCATTCAACGTGGGACTGTTTCTTTTGCTGTTTGCCA
>OBLQ010000169.1_pt1 | contig 23345 bp, 24 predicted proteins | sample 1519881 | NCBI WGS metagenome assembly OBLQ01 (sample SAMN01911456, study PRJEB22533) | soil metagenome | biome: Soil | place: Malaysia | collected 2012-04-30 | depth DG_metagenome m | reverse complement strand
GCGTACTGCGTCGCAAAGAAGATCCCGTCGGCGCCGCGCTCCAGACACGCCTTCGTGAACCGCGCCATCGTCTCCGCGACCGTCTCGAGCCCCTCTTTCAGTTCGTCGCCGTGGTCATTCATGCTCCGTGCCAGCATCTCCTCGCCCGCTAGTTGCTTTCCGATCGTCAGCGGCGAAAAGATCGTCTGCAGCACGTGGACGTCGTCGCCGACGCCTTCTCGCACCATCGTCAGCGCATCGAGTTCGCGCGCCAGCACTGCGTTGTCGAGTCCCTGCGGCCCCAACCCCGTCCAGTCGCTCGCCATCTTCACGACTCGCTCAATGTGCCCTCGCGTGCCCTCTTCGTTGTTGAGGTGCTCCAACTTGCCGCCCCACGCCTCCGCCGGATAACTCGAAGCGGGAGTGACCTTGACAATGTCGAAATCGAACTTTTTCTGGAACGCGATGACGGCTCGCGCGAGCCCATCCGCCGTCAGGTCGTCGTGAGGAAAGTGCCTCCACAGAGCCACCGGAATCCTATCCGCCTTCTCCCCTCTGATCACCGCCTCGATCCGTTGTCTGTGAGTCATGGTCCGATTCTGATTCTACCGGGCCATTTGGGAGTGCGCGGGCTTGACCGCGCTTTCAATGGCGCAGGCTTGACTGCGCCCGATTGTGCAAGAATCACTCTTCAGGAGGAAGAAGAGGATTGCGAACCTGGCCCCACGCACCGCCGAGGTGCGTCACAGCACCCCGCACTTACTGCATCACTGCTGGAACCTACCAGAAGTTCCCATTCTTTCGCGGCAATGAGCGAATTGAGATCCTTCACGACACTCTGCTCGAAACGGCTGAAGACTTTGGGTGGGAACTCTTGGCATGGGCGGTCTTTGCAAATCACTACCACCTCGTCGGCATATCACCAAACGTGGAGTCCCCGGCAAGGACGCTTTGCGCCAAGGTACATACCCTCTCGGCGAAGGCTTTGAACAGGCTTGACGGTACGCCCGGGCGCAAAGTCTGGTACCGCTACTGGGACACGCGCATTACATATGAGAAGTCGTTCGTCGCACGAATGGCGTATGTACACAACAATGCGGTCAAGCACGGCTTGGTCGAGCGGCCCGACCAGTATCCATGGTGCTCTGCTGCTTGGTTTCTCCGCGAAGGGCACGGGCCGTTTGTAGAGTCTGTGCTCTCCTTCAAGACGGACGCGGTGAACGTCATCGATGACTTCTAGGACGACGCGCGTCGAGACGCGCGGGATAAAGCGCGGTCAAGCCCGCGCCCTCCAAAAATCCCCCGCCGTACTCGAACAACTTCTCGTTCTTGTCGAAGCACGCCACCACGCGTACAGTCGCGTTCGGATCGTCGATCGTCAGCGGCGAAGACGCCACATAGTTCCGCATGCGGCACCCGACAAGGCTCACGGTGCATTTCGCGTTCCCGCGTACCAGCAGATAGTCCTGCGACCTCCCGAGCGTCGTCAGCGCGCCGTTCGGACCGGAAAATGATTCGACGTTCGAGACCGCGAGGTGTCCCATGCCGTCCACCACGATTGGATGCACCTCCGACACCGACGCGCCCGTGTTCGCGATGATAGAGCCCTGCGCGATCTGCCAGTTACGATTGAACGAGTTGTCGCCGCGCTTCATTACCCCGACCGTCACGCAGTCGAAATTGAAACTGGTCAACTGCCCATAAGTCGCCGGACCAAGATAGATCCCGCCGTACACGCCGAACGTGAACACCCCAGTCAGTTGCGCGTTGTCGGTCTTGTCGATCCAATACGTGTACGTCTTGCGCTTCACCACCGAGTCGATAACCGCCTTCGAAAACGAGCCCTTGAACAGCCGCATGTTCGAAGGGTTGACGTGCGTGTTCAAGATCCTTGGCACGTCGTAGCAGCGCGAGATCGCGATGAACTGTCCGCTCAGAGGATAGCCGTAGCAGTCCTCGATCAGGATCTGCTCGCACGGCACCCCCTGCGCGCGAAAGTCCATCGCAAAGTACTCGCCGTAGAAAGTAAGGTCGCGCAGCGTCACGCCCTGCGCGATCTTGTCCGAGACTTTGATCGTCGGCGGATACTCGATCACCTTGCTCGCGTCAGTCAGTGTCTGGTCCGGGTACCAGAACTGGATCCCCTGGATGCGCGTTGCGCTCTCGACCGTGATGAACGGCTTTGCGGCGTCGTGGATCTCAAACACCGAGCCGATCGGCTGCGGCTTTGTCGGGCTCTTGGTTCCTCGACCGGTCGGCCCCTGCGCGCCCACCAGCGAGACGTTCGGAAGCAGTTCGATGCCGCCGTCCACCTTGTACGGCTCCGGCCCAGGTTCGACCCACAGCGCGGCTCCGTTTGTGCTCGCCCAGTTGATCGCGCGCTGAAGGTTCACAGCGTTGACGGCCGCACTGTTCGACGGTAGAACCCCGAACTCCTGGATGCTCCGCATCGGCGAAGCAAGAACTGCGACGGCAATGAGAGAAGCGACCATCTTTCGCCGCCTACAAGCCCGATCCCACGACGCGCCCCGGAGGGCGCACCTCGTCGCCCTTGGTCTTGGTGCCCGTGTCGCCCAACTTCTTCCGCTCCTCCTCGATCAGTTTGAGCAGTCGCACGACGATGTCCGGGTGCTCCGCCGCCACGTTGTCCGTCTCGTCTGGATCGGTTATGAGGTCGAACAGCGAAAGCCCGATCTCGGCGGTCACCTCCCCCGCGCGCTTGCCGTCCTTGCCCGGCAGACCCTCCTGGTGGCGGTGCTTGTGCGGCACGTGCAGTTTCCATCTCCCGGCGCGCACGGCCTGTAACTCGCCCGGCCAATAGTAGAAGAACGCGTCCGTCGGCGACTTGGCGCCGGGCGTCCCCTTAAGCAAATCGGTGATGTCGTGCCCATCGATCTCCTTCGACGGCAAGGCTGCGCCCGTGTAGGCTGCGATCGTCGGCAGAAGGTCCATCGTCGTTGCGACCTCGTGGCACACGCGACCCGCCGGAATGTGCCCCGGCCACCAAAAGATCCCCGGCTCCCGCATCCCGCCCTCGAACGTCGTGCCCTTGCCCTCGCGCAAACCCCCGCTCGATCCTGCCCAGTCGCCGTACGGCAGCCACGGCCCGTTGTCCGACGTGAAGACGATAAGGGTGTCCTTGTCCAGTCCCAGCCGGGTCACCTCCTCCATAATCCGGCCCACCGACCAGTCGAGTTCAACCGTCGTATCGCCATAGAGCCCCGCGCCGCTCTTGCCGAGGAACGAGGGCGAAGCGTTGATCGGCACGTGCGTCATCGAGTGCGCGAAGTAAAGGAAGAACGGCTTTTCCCTGTGGCGACGGATGAAGTCGAGCGCGCGCTCCGTGTACTTGCGCGTCAGCAGGCCCTGCGTCGCCATGTCCTTCACCGGCTCGACCGGCGTGTTCCCCTCATAAAGGAAGAGCGGCGGCCACTGTTTGCCGTTCATCGGCCACATGTCGTTCGAGTACGGCAGCCCGTAGTATTCGTCGAACCCCTGTGCAAGCGGCATGAGCGGCGGCGTCACCCCGAGGTGCCACTTGCCGACCATCGCAGTCGCGTAGCCTCGGGCCCTCAACATCTCGGCGATCGTCGTCTCGTCCGGGTTGAGCCCGGTCTTCGAGTCCGGGTTCAGCACCTGCGGCACCGAGACGCGCTGCGGATAGCAACCGGTCAGCAGCGCGGCGCGCGAAGGAGAACAACCCGGCGACGCGACATAGAAGTCAGTGAACCTCATCCCCTGCTCTGCCATCTTGTCCAGGAACGGCGTCTTGTAGTGCGTTTGGCCATAGCAAGACAGGTCGCCCCAACCGAGGTCGTCGGCGAAGATCACGATGACGTTCGGTGGGCGCTGCGCGAGCGCGCCGGCGGCGAGCCCGACGAGACACAGCCCGAGCAGGGCGCGTTTCATAAAAGGATTATGCCAGAGCCGTCAGCGCGGAAGGCCGGGGTACATCTTGCGGCTCATGGCGAAGACGTTGACTTTCCAGCCGTCCTTGGTCTTGTGGAGTTCCAGTTCGTAGTTCTCGGGGTAAGAGCCGTTCGTGCCCGCGTTGCGCGTGACCTCCATCCAGACGATGGTCATCTGGTCGGTCGACTTTCGTACGCCTTTGATCTGGTAACTGAACCGGTAATAGGGCGCGGCGACCTGCGTCGCGTACTTCCACTCGTCGAGCAGTTCGTCGTGAGGCACGCCCTCTGCAAGGCTCATGTCGGTCAGAGACTTGTAGTCGCCCGCCGCGAGGTACGACATAAACCGGCTCGCCGCCGAGGAAGGAGACTCTCCCGAGGAGAGCGCCATCACGGCCAGACCAACGACAAAGGCCACAATGATAATCGCCGTGACGCTGACTTTGCCCGACCTACGCATCAAATCCATTAAACCTTAGCCTCCGCCGATTGGTGCCCGCGCAACCATGCCCCAGGTCCTTTCGACGTCGATCAGCCACCTGCCGCGAGGCTTTTGAAGGAAGTACTCGATAATCACCGTCCCGGCGAGCGGGCTCTCGTAGAGCACCGCAACAGCAGACTCCGTGCCTCTACGCTTGACCTGGATGATCCGGAAGTCGGTGCTGTGCTTCAAGAGCCAGTCCAACTGTACGATCAAGTTCTGTGCCGGTGGAGACTGGACGCTCTGCAAACAGACCTGGCGCAACGTGTCCGCGTTGCCGGTCGCGACCCCATAATGGAACCGGCTGACCGCGCTCTCGGGGCCGCTGTACTGGGCGCCCGCAAAGACGGAGACCGTCAGGATCGCGAGGATCCCCGCCGCCACGATGCCCTGCGTCTGGCGGGAGACTGCCTTCATCCAACACGATCTTACCTGCCGCCTGAACTCGCTCCCACTTCCGTCGTCTGACCTTTCATAGCCATAATAGATGGTGCAGGTGACACATGAGCGAGTTTTCGAGGCGTGAGCTCTTTCGTCGTGGGGGCATGATTGCAGTCGGCATGATGGCGCCACCCTGGCTTGCCACCATCGCCAAAGCGGACATGCTCCGCCTGGCCAAGGGCCAAAAACCGACCTCGGACACAGTCCTCGTCGTCTGCCAGTTCTCGGGCGGCAACGACGGGCTCAACACCGTCATCCCTTACGCCGCAAGTGAGTACTACAAACTCCGCCCGACCATCGGCATCCCCGAGACCGACGTCCTCAAACTCAACGAGTCGATGGGCCTGCACCCCGGCATGACGGGGATCCAGGAACTCTACAAGGAGGGCAAGGTCGCCATCGTCCAGAACGTCGGCTACCCCAGCCCCAACAGATCGCACTTCAAGTCGATGGACATTTGGCACTCCGCCAGCCCCGACGGCAAACTGCCCTACGGATGGATCGGCCGCTACTTCGACCTCGAAGCGACTCAAGGTCCGCTCAACGCGGTCGCCGGGCTCGGCCTCTCCGTCGAAAAGCCGCGCGCACTCAACGCCAAGACCAGTTCGATCCCCTGCTTCGCCAGCCTCGCAGACATCCAGGCGATGGTCGGCAACCAAGACGCCGAGCGGCTCCTGCGCGAGATCCAAGGCCCCGAAGCCAGTTCCGGCGCGGTTCGCACCATCCAGATGGCCAACGACGCCGCACTGGACGCCATGACCGAACTGCAGGGCAAACTTGCCACCTTCACGCCCAAACAGACCTACAACAACGACAAGTTCGGCAGCGGCTTCAAGCAGATCGCCCAGATCGTCGTGGCTTCGCCGCAGACTCGCGTGATCTACTTCAGCGCGGGCGGGTTCGACACCCACTCCAAGCAGGCGGACACCCAGGCCAACCTGCTCAAGCAGTTTGGAGACGCCGTGCTCGCCTTCCAGCGCGAAATCGAGGCGGCCGGTCGCGCCGACAAGGTTATCGTCGTCACCTTCAGCGAGTTCGGCAGGCGTTCCTACGAGAACGGAAGCCTTGGAACCGACCACGGTGCCGCGGCACCCATGTTGCTCATCGGAAAGAACGTCAAAGGCGGCTTCCATGGCGCCAACCCCGACCTGGTCAACCTCGACCATGGCGACCTCCAGTGGAAGATCGACTTCCGACAGGTCTACGCGACCTCGCTCGACAAGTGGATGGGGAGCGACTCCTCAGTCGTGCTGGGCCAGGACTTCGGCTCGATCGACGTCCTGTAGTTCAAGCCCGAACACGCTCTCGAAGGCGCGCTTTACGATCAGAAGCGCGTCTTCGTTCGTCACGACCTTCCCCGCAGCACGGCTCAGGCTCGTCACCCCGTGCGTCTTGACTCCACACGGCACGATCAGCCCGAAGGGCGAGAGGTCGTTGTCGCAGTTGATCGCGATGCCGTGGATGCTCACCCACTTGCGGATCTTCACACCGATCGCCGCCACTTTCAGCCCGTCGATCCAAACGCCGGTGTTGACCTCGGGCTCACGGCCGGCCCTCAGACCAAGTTCTGCACACGCGACGATCACGCACTCCTCTAGGTCGCGCATCCACTTGTGCAGGTCTTTGCCGTGCCTCCGAAGGTCGAAAACGGGATAGACAACCAACTGGTCAGGGCCGTGAAACGTCACATCGCCGCCGCGGTCCGTCCTGACGACCTCGATCCCGTGCCTCGCATATTCGGAGACCGGGAGCAGCAGGTTGTCCTCGTGGAAGCTCGCGCCAAGCGTCATCACCGCGTCGTGCTCGACGAACAGGAGCGTGTCGGGCGCACCGCCGACGACCTCCTCCGCGACGCGCTTCTGAACGTCCCAGGCATCGTTGTAGCCCATCCGGCCAAGATCGATGCTGCGCCCCGTCATGACGTCAGTTTGGGGTCGAGGACGAGGAACACATTGAGACCGTCCACCTGCTCGCGCAGCCCGGTGACGCGCTCGTCGGCCAACGACGTCGCAACAGGCTCAGAGAGCGCGATGCCACCGACCGGAGCCGAGCGCTCCAAGTGCGCCGCGATGTCGATCAGTTCGTTGAACGGCACGTCTGTGAGTTGCGCCGAGGTGCGCCCCGTGTGCACGCCGATCCGAACGCGGAACGGCGAGCCAAGACGGTTGACCCTCTGGTTGAACTTTTCGAGTTCGGTGTGGACCTCTTTGGCGAAGTAGAGCGCTTCGGCGCAACTCTCGAACGAGAAGATCGCACCGTCGCCGGCAGTGGAGAGCCGCGTACCACTCCGGCGAGAACTCAGGCTCGAGAGCAGTTCCTGGTAGGCGCGAAAACTATATTCGATCGACAGCGGATCCGAGGCCGCCTTCATGCGCGTGCTTGCCGCGACGTCGACCGCAACGACGCAGGTCGCGCCCTCCGTCGGGTTGAGCCTCCACTGGATCTCGACCACCTCGGCGAGCATCACTGCCGGGTCGCTGTCCATCAGTTTTCTACGGACGCGCGCGCGGGTGTCGATGTGCGCACCCACACCCCCCACCAAGGCACAAAGTGCGACGACGCCGAGCCCCGCAAGTAGGGAGCCGTTTTCAGCAAGCGAGGCGATGTACGAGGGGCCAAAGAAACTCACAGGCAGGAGTTCGATCGCCAACGAACCGCCAAAAACGAGAACCAGTAGAAAGAGCGCCTTCCGCACCCCGCCTGCAACGTATCCGATGCTCACGTATGCGATGACCTTGAAGAACGCGAGCGCAACCATGATGAAATCGGGGACCTCGCCCGGCACCATGAAAGATGCGCGCGCAATGATTCCGAGCCCGCCGACGATACCGCCCGCACAGATCGCCATCGCCGGCAACCACAGCGACTTGCGCACGGTCTCCAAGGCTCCGAGGTGCCGGGTCCCCTGGACGCCTTCACCGAACGCACGCAGTTTCGACTGCAGTTCGAACAGGCGGTCGAGGAGTTCCTGCCTGGTCAGGCGCTTCTCCTTGCGGTCGGCGCGCGCAGTCCGTAGAAAGCCCCCTATGAGGGAAAGCATTGCGGCAGGCATGAAGTACACCGCCGCCAGGAACGCTGCCACAAAGAACACCGTCACCGGGCTGAACGACCGGACGGTCACAGCCGTGCTGTTCATATAGAGGGCCGTCGGGGCAAGCGCGACGAACATGACACCCGTACCGAAGAACGCGTACCGGAGCATGCCGTTGGCCAGGTAGGCGATCCAGTGGATGACGATCAACGCAGCCACGGAACTTCCCATCACCCAATTCATGACGTCCATAAGTTCCTGTCCGCGGATGGGCAGGGCTCCTGCTCCCGCCAATGCCCGCATGCCGAGCACGATGGCCAGGACGAGCACGGTGGTCACCGGGATCGAGGTCGTAGGCTTCGCACCGAGTTCCACAAAGATGTTCTTGGCGACCGAAGCGACTCCCCCGAACGTGCTCTTCAGTGCGACCAGGAACGACTCCGACGTTGTGAGTTTGTTCGGCGAGCCTCTCAGCGTGTCGAGGACGTCGCGCACGAAGCTTTCGTCAAGCGAAAACCGCTTGGCAAGCTCCGAAACAGAGTGGTTGACCTGGTAGGGCTTGGTACGGAGGTAGTCGGCCAGGAGTTCAATCTGCGACTCCTCGCCCGCTGCCTGCGCGTTCTGTAACAAGACTTCCGCCATCCCATGCTCCTACCGAGGAGTACAGTCGCCGGGCCGCGAAAGTTCACAGGGCCTAGCCCTTGTCGGCTTCGGCCTTCTTGGTCGTCTTCTTGGCTGCGGGCTTCTTCGTTGCCGTTTTCTTTGCAGGAGCCGTCTTCTCGGTCGTCGCCTTCTTGGTCGCAGGCTTCTTCGGGGCCGCCGTCTTCTTCGGGGCCGCCGCCTTCTTCTTGGCAGGCGCCCTCTTCTCGGCCGCCTTTTCAGCGACCTTGGAGGCTGCCTTCGCGGCGACTTTGCCCTTGCCGGCCTTCAGTTCCTTGACCTTCGCCTTCACCGCTTTCTCCTTGCGGCGACGGCGCGTGCGCAACTCTTTGTTTCGGACTCTCATGCTTTCGGTTTCCTCGGGTTCAGGGAGGCTAAGGATACCCCCGGCTAGAGCGCGCGGATGGACTCGAGGTCGGCTTCGTCCGGTACGGCGACGCCGACGTGGCGCACCACCCTGGCGCTCGCTTCGACCGCCAACCGGAGTAAGGCCTCGCTGAGATCGCCCCCTGCGAGCCCCAGAGCGAGCGCCGCGATCACCGTATCGCCGGCCCCGGCCGTGTCGTAGACCTCCACCTTTGGCGGTATTGCGGACATCGTCCCAACGGGCGTCGCGGCGACGATCCCCTCGGCACCGAGCGTCACAGTCGCGCTCTCAGCCCCCAGCCGCTCGCGTATCTGCCCGGCCGACCTCTCCGCGTCCTCCCTGCTCCCGATCTCAGAGCCCGAGAGTTCAGCCGCCTCGGCCCGGTTCAGGCTCAAGAGTTTGCAGCCGTGGTACAGCGCGGCGCTGCGCGGCTTGGGGTTCACCGCCACGGGAACCCCGCGCTCACGCGCGGCCTGGAGGACCTCTTTGGCCACAGCGTCGGGCAAAGCGCCCTTCAGGTAGTCGCTCATGACCACCACGCCACAGCCCTCGATCGCTCCCTTCACCGCGTCGACGACCTGCGCAGCGACCCCGCCCTCTACGCTCCGCGTGCTCTCGCTGTCGATCCTCAGAACCTGGTGGGAATGGTCGGCGACGACCCGCGTCTTCCTTGTCGTTGCGCGGCCAGGGTCGGTCACCAGGCGGGACTCCAGTCCCCGCATCTCGCCGATAGCGGAGCCGAGCGTTCGGCCCGCATCGTCCTCGCCGACGACCCCGACGAGCCTCGCCGTCCCGCCGAGCGCAACAATGTTCTTGGCGACGTTGGCCGCGCCACCGGGCACCGAGTTGGTGCGCTCCTGGCTGATCACCATAACCGGCGCCTCGGGACTGATCCGGTTCGCGCGCCCGAACACGTACTCGTCGAGCATCACGTCGCCGACGACGAGCGCCCGCACGCCCCGGAACGAGTCGAGCAGGGCGCCGAGGCTCATTCCGGAGTCTCCTCGGGCGCATCTTCGGGCAACGAAGCCCTGGACCGCCTCCCTAACACCCAGAGCCAGAGCCCACCCAAGACGACCAGAACAAGCGCAGCAACCTGGGCCTGCGTCACCGGCAGCGTCCCCCAGTACGTCGAAGTCGCTTGGCCGGAAGCGACCTGCAGGTCGCTTCCGGCTCGTGCAAATTCATAGATGAACCGGGCGGCGCCCCAAAGCAGGACGGCGAGCGCGAACGACTGCCCTGCAGGACGCGGCTTGTGCTCGAACCACCAAAGCACGCACAGTCCAGCGAGAACATAAAAGGAGTCATAGAGTTGCGCTGGAGCATAGAGGCCCTCCACACCCTCCACATGGACTCCGAACCACGCGGTCGTTGCATGCCCGTAGCAACACCCGTTCAGCAGACACCCGACGCGACCGATCGCGTGCGCGACCAACAGCGGCGCAGAGAGTACGTCGAAGAACGCCCCAGTCGAGATCTTTGCCCGCTTGGTGTAGAGCCACAGCCCCACGACGGCCATCAGGATTCCGCCGAAACTCGTCAATCCGTCAAATCGCAGCGACCACAGTTCGTTCGTGTGCTTCGAGTAGTAACCCCACTCTTGAATGATGAATCCGAGCCGCGCTCCGATGATGCCCGGCACGATTCCCCAGAACGCGGCGTCCATCACCCGTTCCGGATGGATTCCCCAACGCCTGGCCCGCCTTGCGCTCCACCACATGGCGAATAGGATGCCGATCATCAGCATGACGCCGTACGATCGGACCTCGAACTCACCAAAGTGGATCCCGAACAGACTGAACCGTGGGATGGTGAACAGGACGGGATGCATTCAGACAAAAGGATAGCAGACCCATCCCGCGCCTTCGAGTCACAAGGTACAACCGATGGATGGCCGAGGCCCACGACGCGGCGGAGATCCTCAACCAGGCCCTGCCCTACATCCAGCGGTTTCAGGGCCAGACCTTCGTCGTCAAGTACGGGGGCAACGCAATGTCCAGCCCTGAGGCCGTGCGCGGCGTCATCCGCAACGTGCTCCTGCTCCAACTCGTGGGAATCAGGCCGGTGCTCGTCCACGGCGGTGGCCCGGAGATCGAGTCGCTCCTTGCACGCCTGGGGATCGAGACGCGCACGGTCGAAGGGCTGCGCGTTACAGACGATGCGACCATGGAGGCCGTTGAGATGGCCCTGGCCGGAAAGGCGAACAAGGCGGTCGTCGCCGAGGTCCAAGCCTGCGGCGGAAAGGCCGTCGGAATCTCAGGGCGCGACGGCGGCACCATCATCGCTGAGCCCGTGTCTAAAGAACTCGGGCGCGTGGGCAGGATCGTCAAGGTCGACCCGACCCTCATCAACATCGCTTGCGAGAACGGCTACGTGCCGGTCGTGTGCTCAGTGGCCTCGGCCGGCGACCACACCGCGCTCAACGTCAACGCGGACTCCGCAGCCGCAGCCGTAGCAGTTGCCGTGCGCGCGCAGAAACTGCTCGTGCTCTCAGACACCGACGGCGTGCTTTCGGACAAGGAAGACCCGGCCTCGCTGATCAGCCGCCTTTCGGTCAGCCAAGCGAACCAGATGGTCGAATCGGGCAAGGCGGACAAAGGCATGGTGCCAAAGCTGCGCTCGGCGATCGACGCGCTCAAGGGAGGCGTCCCCAGCGTCCACCTGATAAACGGAAGGCTGCCGAACTCCATCCTGCTCGAGATCTTCACCGACAGCGGCATCGGCACAATGATCGTCGACGGCTAGACCGAAACGAACTTCCTGAGCATCTCGTCGGACTGCTCGATCGCAGACCTCAGTTGCTCGTCCGTTCCCTGCATGCGATAGATACGGATCACCGCCTCCCACGCGCGCCTGACGTGATAGTGTCGCGCGCGCATGAAGTCTTTTCCCGCCTCCGTCTCAGGGTCGACGATAGTGTGCATGTGCTGGTCGATCGCGTCCTCAAGGAGCCGGGCGATATCGAGGTCGCGTCCCTGCCCCAAAGCGGCGGGCGCAAACTCATAGAGCGTCGCCATCAGGATCGGTGCCTTCCCAGTAGGTGCGGCGTCGAAGGTCGACCTGACCTCTTTGATCCCGCCCTCGACGTCCCCCAGGTGCGCCATCGACTCGGCCAGCCTCAGCGAGTCGTTCACCCGCCTGTCCTCGTCCTTGTTCTCCGTAGCGACCTTCACCGCCTCCATGTAGAGTTCGTTGGTCGACCTCCAGTCGTCGAGTTGACGGTACACGTCGCCGAACCGCCACGCCTGGTCTGCGGGAATCTTCGACTTGTCGACGCCCTGCAACTGCTCGCGGATGTACCTGTGGAGGATCTGCCTCTTCGCGACGCCGTCGATCTCTCCGCGCACCTGGCGGTCGGTGAGCATCTTGTTCACCTGCAGCACGTTGGCCTGGAGCGCCTTGCCGTCGTACTTGGAGGTCTTCGCCGCCTTGGCGTTAGGGTCTGGCAACTGCCCAAAGTGACAGCCGGCGAGCGCGATGAGCGCTAGGATCGCGACAGCGGATTTGATCGGCATCTATATTAGATAACGCTCTGAGCCGAAGGAACCGTCCCGATAAATCTCCCCGCCGCAGAAAGTGAGCACGACTTTGCCCTGCATCTGCATCCCATCGAACGGCGAGTTCTTGCCCTTGCTGAAGGTGTGCGTCGCGTCGAACGTCCACTCCATGTTCGGGTCGATCACGGTCACCTGCGCCACGGGCGTCGCTCCGGGCTTGAGCGTCCCGGCTTCCAGTCGAAGGATCTGCGCGGGGGTCGTGCTGAGTTGGCGGATCGTCTCGAGCGGTGAAAGCACGCCCCTCTGTGTCAAGTTGGTCAGAGTAGCCGCAACGGCGCTCTCCAGCCCGGCCATGCCGAAGGGCGCCTCATCGAACGGCGTATGGACCTCGTACGGCGCGTAAGGCGAGTGGTCGCTCGCGATGCAGTCGATGGTTCCGTCCTGGAGAGCCTGCTGCACAAGTTCCACATCGATCTCCGTCCGTAGCGGCGGCGTGGTCTTGAAGTTGACGTCGAACTCGCCAACCGAGTCCTCGGTCAGGCTGAAGTGGTGGGGGCTGACGTCACAGGTCACCGGAGCACCGAGGTACTTCGCCTGCCGCACCATCTCGACCGCGCCCCACGTGCTCACGCGCAGGATGTGGACTGGGCACCCCGTGTTGAGCGACAGAAGGCAGTTGCGCATGATGGCGACCTCCTCCGCGCTCCTCGGCATCCCCTTCATGCCCAGCATCGCGCTCATCGCGCCCTCGTTCATGCAGCCGTCGCCCGTCAGCGCGACGTCCTCGCAGTGCGCCATGATCGGCAGGTCGAGTTGCAGACAGAACTCCATGGCCCGCCGCATCACGTTAGCGTTCTGGATCGGGGCGCCCTCGTCGCTCGCCGCGACGATCCCGGCGCGTTTGAGCGCAGACAGGTCACTGATCTGCCTGCCCTCGTTTCCCGTCGTCAGCGCTCCCACCGGTGCGACGAACACACCGCCCGCCTCCGGCGAGGCGGCGCGGTCAAAGATGAAGTCGACGAGCGCCGGGTTGTCCAGCGCAGGCGTCGTATTCGGCATCATGCAGACTGTGGTGTATCCGCCTGCGGCTGCAGCCTGGGTCCCGGTCTTGATCGTCTCGCGGTGAGACTCGCCCGGCTCGCGCAGGTGCGCGTGCATATCCACCAGCCCCGGAGAGATCCACAGCCCCGTGCAGTCATAGACTTCGTCGCCATCCGCTTCCCTGACGTCGTCACCGACGTCCACCACCTGCGCCGCCTCGATCGCGACGCTGCCGACGATGTCCATCTCGGACGAAGGGTCGAGGATGCGGCCGTTCTTCAGGATCGTCCTCACAGCGTGACCTCCGCCATCTCTTCTCGGAAAACCCACTCCAGGGCAGCGGTCTTTGCAAAGACGCCGTTGGTCAGTTGGTCCGTGACGCAACTCATCTCGCCGTCCGCGACCGCATCGTCCAGTTCGATGCCGCGGTTCAGCGGGCCCGGGTGCATGACGATCGCTTCCGGATCCGCGTACCGGAGGGTCGAGCGGTTGATCTGGTACATGCGCGCATACTCTGCGACCGAACTCAAAAGCCCGTCGCTCATCCTTTCCTTCTGCAGTCGCAGGCACATCACCACGTCGGAGTCCGCGATCCCCGTCGCCAGGTCGTAGTACACCGTCCCAGGCAGTTTGCCAGTGTGGCTCGGCATCAGCGTGCGCGGGCCGACGAACCTGACCTCTGCGCCCAGTTTGTGCAACAGCCACGCGTTGCTGCGAGCCACGCGCGAGTGCTCCACGTCGCCGACGATCGCGACCCGCAGGCCCTGGATGTCGCCCTTGCGCTCCAAGATCGTCAGGGCGTCTCCGATCGCCTGCGTTGGGTGCTCGTGCTGCCCGTCCCCGGCGTTGCCCACCGGGCCGTCGAAGTACTGAGCCGCCAGCACCGGCGCTCCGGACGACTTGTGGCGCATCACCAGCCCGTCGATCCTCTCGTGCCGAAGCGTCAGGATCGTGTCCTTCAGCGTCTCGCCCTTGCTCATCGAACTCCCCGTACCGCTGAAGTTCACAATGTTGAAGTTGAGATAGTGCGTCGCCTGCTCGAACGCCACGCGCGTGCGCGTGGAGTTCTCAAAGAACAACAGCCCGACGGTGCGGCTCCGTCCGTGCGCGATCGACCCCCCGCCAGTCACCGTCTCCTTGAACTCGGCGGCAATATTGAGGATCTCGGCGATCTGCTTCTCCTCCAGGTGCCGGATCGCCAGCAGGTTCTTGCTCAACGCACAGCCTCCCGCTCAGGGGCCTTCTGCAGCACGACCTCGTCCTCGCCGTCGATCTCGTGCAGCCTCACGTCGATGTAGTCGTCGCGCGCCGTCTCGACCACGCAACCGCTGTAGTCCGGCCGGATCGGCAGTTCCCTGTGCCCGCGGTCGACCAGCACAGCCAGTTGCACGCACTGGGGCCGGCCAAAGTCCACGAGCGCGTCCAGCGCCGCGCGCACGGTCCTGCCCGTATAGATAACCTCGTCCACCAGGATCACGCGCTTGTCCTCCACGCTGAACGGGATCTCGCTCTCGTCCCCGCTCTCGACCTTCTCGTCGTCGTCGCGGTTGCCGCGCACGTCGATCTTTCCGCAGGGTACGGTCGTCCCCTCGACCTGCGTCATCATGAAGGCCAGCCGCTTCGCCACCGGGTACCCCCGCCTCAGAATCCCCACCACGACGAGGTCCTGCGCGCCCCTGTTCGCCTCCAGCACCTCGTGGGCCATGCGCCCGAGGGTGCGGCGCATTGCGGCGGCGTCGAGGACGACAGTGGCCATCTATGCGATTATGGCGGACGTTCCCGGCCGGTTCAATGCCCTTTGGCCAGCGCGCGCGCCTTCTCCACAGTCTTGAAGTGGAGTTTCGCCAATCCTGCAAGCGCCTCTTCGCCCTTTTCTCGGATGATCCGCGCCGCGGTCTGGTCCACGGCCGGGCCCGCTCCCTTCGGCAGGTCGATCCCGATCTCGCTCCCCAACCGCTTTAGGCGCGAGAGGAACTCGGCCCTGGCCAGCACGCTCGCCGCCGCTACCGCGAGATCGGACTCGGCGCGCACCATCGAGACCAACTGCACCTGCCGTCCCTTCCGCAGGGTCGGCAAACTGGTCGCTGATCACGAGGTCGCACGGCTGCTTGGACAGAACGTCCTCGATCGCGCGCGCGTGCCCCCAGGCCAAGAGCCGGTTCAGGTTGCCGATCTTCGCATAGAGTTCGTTGTACTTGGCCGGGCCGATCGCCACCACCTCGTGCGGACAGGTTCGCTTGATCGTCTTGGCAAGTTCCGCCGCCTTTTTGTCTGTCAACTTCTTGCTGTCCTGCACCCCCTCGAGTTCGGCGCAGTGCCACGGCCCCACGAAGCATGCGGCGATCACGAGCGGGCCGAAAAAGTCGCCCTTCCCGCTCTCGTCCACGCCGATCCGTTCGTCCGCCACCGGGGCGATTATGCGCGATAGGGGAACCAGCGCCCAGAGCAAACGGGTTCTGAACACCAAGGAGCGCCATGATAGCCCTGCTCTTCGTCCTGACGGCCTGCTGCACGCAGACTGTGGCCGTGTGCCCCGTGCCCCAGGAGGCCGACGGACATACTGTCGTCGTGAGCCACTCGCTGGACATCGACGACAGCATCAACACCAAGTGCCCGTTCTCCGGCCAGCCAATCGTCGAGTCTTCGCTCGGCCTGTACCGCGGCCGCGTGGTCGGGTTCTGCAACACGGGCTGCCGCGACAAGTTCGTGGCCGATCCCGACGCGTGGCCCAAGGCAAAGGCGTACTTCGACACGCTCATCACCGAGATGGACCAGTGGCACAAGCCGTGGGGAGACACGATCAGACCGCTCAACCAAGGAGCGATCTCGAACGTCTGGCAACAGCCTGACGCGTCGATCCTCGTTTACGCCCCGAAGGGCAAGGACGACCAGACCCCTCACGAGCGCGACGAGGTGTATATGGTGATCTCCGGCTCAGGCAAGTTCCAGCGCGGTGACGAGACGGTCAGTTTCAAGCCAGGTGACCTCCTCTTCGTGCCCAAGGGCATGGAGCACAGGTTCGTCGAATTCACTGACGACTTCAAGACCTGGGTCGTGTTCTACGGCCCTCGGGACTAGCCCGTCACTTGACTTCCTTGAAGCAGAAGTACGTCGCGTCGTCTCCGTCCGCCTTCGCGCCAGCGAACCCCATCGCCTCGTAGACCTCTCGCGCGTGACGGTTGCGGCCATAGACCTCCAACGTGATCCCCGCGCAGCCCTGCGCCCTGGCGTGCTCCTCCAAAGCAAGCAGCATCGCCCTGCTCACACCCTTGCCTCGCATCTGCGGAACCACACAGAAGTCGTGCAGGTTCACCAGCCGCTGCGCGCGAAAGGTCGAAAAACTATACAGGCACGTCGCGATGCCGACCGGCTCGTCGCCCTGCCACGCCAGGAGCACGAACATAGCAGGGTGCGCGCGCATTTCCTCGACCAAACGGTCGAGAACCTCCGCAGGAAGGTCGTCGCCGCGCGCCATCGGGTCGCGCGCGTACGTGTTCGTCATCGTGCGCACTGCCTCGGCGTCGCGGGAGTCGCCAAGGTCGGCCAGGCGGACTGTGAGGGTCTCCACCATAGCGCGCTCAGGTCGTCAGACGCTCCGGGTTCAGGCCCTGCAGTTCGGGCAGAACAAAGACTCCGTCCTTGCGCACCAACTTGCCGTCAAAGTAGATCTCCCCGCCGCCGTACTCAGGACGTTGGATGCACACGATGTCCCAGTGCACCGCCGAACGGTTGCCGTTGTCCGCGTCGTCGTACGCGTTGCCCGGCGTCATGTGGAAGGACCCGCCGATCTTCTCGTCGAACAGCGTGTCCTTCATCGGGTGCAGGATGTACGGGTTGTAGCCGAGAGCCCATTCGCCGAAGTAACGCGCCCCCTCGTCGGTGTCAAGGATCTCGTTCATCTTGTCGGTCCGGTCGCCCGCATGCGCCTCGACGACCTTGCCGTCCTTGCAGACGATCCGCACGTCCTTGAACTCCGTGCCCTGATAGAGCGAGACCGTGTTGTACTGCAGCACGCCGTTGACGCTGTCCCTGACCGGCGCGGTGAAGCACTCGCCGTCGGGGATGTTGCGCAGCCCGTACGACTGCCGTACGCCGACGTCCTTGATGCTGAACGAGATGTCCGTCCCCGGCCCTTTGATCTCGACCCTGTCGGTCGCCAACATCAGTTCCCGCAGCGGCTCGGCCGCCTTCTGCATCTTCGGGTAGTCCATCGTGCAGACGTCGAAGTAGAAGTCCTCAAAGGCGTCGGTCGACATCCCCGCCTGTTGGGCCATGCCTGGGCTCGGCCATCGAAGAGCGACCCACTTCGTGCGCGGAACGCGCTCTCCCAGCACGACGGGCTGCGTGTAGCCCCTGCTCCACGCCGTCATCGCACTGTCAGGCACGTCGCCCAGTTCGCCGGCGTTGAGGCCGCCGCGCAGAGCGATGTACGCAGTCATCTTCTTCATCTCGTACAGTTCGATGTCCGCGATCGTCGCGACGTTCTCCTCCGTCATCCCCATAAGAAGTTGTCGCCGCACGCGGTTGCTCTCGAGCCTGACCACGACCTGTGCGCCCTTGCTCCTGGCGATCCTCACCACCTCCGCCACCACCTCGTCGGGGATATCGAAGGCGTGAACCAGCACGCAGTCGTTTGAAGTCAGCGTGGTCGAGTGCGAGCACAGCAGTTCGGCGAGGCGCGTCACGCGGGGATCGATCATGCGCGCGAGGTTACCGCCCAAATGAAAACGGCCCCGTCGCCACTGTGGCGAAGGGGCCGCTGATCGCGTCTACGTGAGAAAGCCGTTAGGCCGCCTTCCTGCGCCTGCGCCGCGAAGCGACGAAGGCTAGTCCAGCGCCGAGGACGACCATCGATGCAGGTTCAGGGACCGGGGCCTGGGCGTCAAAGCGCCACACGAGGTCCGCCTTCGGAACTCCGCCAAAGTCGCCGATGAGCCCCGATGGGTTCGCGACGTTGAAGAGGTCTGACGCAGGGGTGTCACTTGCAAAGATCTCGTCAGCGCTGGATCCGACCGTCGGGCTGTTGATGACCACCCCGAGGTTGTTGAGATTGGCGGCTGTCGCTCCCGTCGTGCCGTTGTTGTTGTCGAACTGGATGCCCACCCAGATCGTTCCGCTCGGGATAGTCATAAGCCCGGCCGGTATGGAGGCCCCAAGGACGTTGATGAACCCCGCTGCTACAGTGATCGGCGAGAACGTGTAGTCGACCGCCGTAGGGTTGTTGTAGTAGGTGCCAGGGGCCCCTAGGGCACCGTCGTTCAACCACATCCGCACTTTCGGCCTGAAGGTCACGTCGACCGAGTCGAAGTTCGCGACGGCAAACTGCATCGCTACGATGTCCATGCCGCTTCCCAAATTCGTCATCGTGACGTCGTCAGCCGCCAAAGAAGTGATCGTGTTGCTTCCAACGACGGTCGCGCCACCGATGGCGAAGGCCACTCCCGTGATCCCGACGGTCGAGTCGTAAACGGTGGTCTGAGCAAAGGCAGACGCGACAGCAAGCAGGCCCAACGCGCACAGCAAAGTCTTTTTCATTACGTCCTCTCCAAAGACAAGAGTCTCTGAGGCGCTCGCCCGCAACTCCGGGCAAACCGCACCGTGTAGAGGTTATCACATATGTTCAGACAACTGGGAGAGCCCGCGCCGAACCTGGCAAAAATACGTAGAGCGGGCCCTCACTCCTGCCTGAGTGAGGGCCCGCGTCTTTCGATTGGAGTGGTGCTGTTTACGCGGTCTTGCGGCGGCGGCGCGCCAGAAGCGCGACCGCACCGAGACCGAGAGCCAGCATCGAAGCCGGCTCAGGAACCGGGGCCGATCCAGAGACCCGGTAGGCAATGTCGTTAAAGGTAAGACCATCATCGGCGCTAAGCTTTTGGTGATTTCCTGGGAAGCCCCAGCCGCCCGCCGGGTTGATCCCCTCAGCGTTCTTGCCGCCGCTCGTCGTATTGTTGTTGAGAACACCCATCTCAACGCTTGTCGATCCCTGCTCGTTGAGAACGCCGATAACGCCGATCCAGTAGGTGCCTGCGCTAGGAACGGTCAAGTTCACAGGGATGGAGATCAGCGACTCAGTTCCATTTTGAATGCCGTTGTTCGTGTAACCGAGGTTTGTTCGCGTAACGGAGCCGGGCGCGACTGTTTGTGAAGCGACGTCGCCGGTCAGGCTGCTGGCGCCCGCGAGAACGCTTGAGTAGATCTCGACGCGGTATGCCGTGACACCAGACCACTGTGCGTCACTTGTGAAGCCGCCAAATCCACCCATATCGGCCTCGACCAGGTCGATGTTGAACTGGCTACCCACCGTGAAGTCTTCAATAGAGGCTATGTTGAAAGCCGTGTTCGATCCCAAGGGATCGAAAGTCTGCGAGACGAAATTTTGGCTAGTGTCTGCTTGGTTGGCAATAAGTTGATCCAGGACGACAGACGCGTTGGCGACGCTCCCGATAGCAAGCAAGGCAGCGAGCCCAAACAGTTTGGTGCGCATATTTTGTTTTCCTACTCCAATGAAAGAATCAGCCGACACAGGAGCCAAACGCTCCGAATGTCAACCCGACGGCGGCACGATCTCCGCCGTATACAGTTGTACAGTGCTAAGAATATCTGATGTCCCAGACTAAAAACACGGCCTGGCACACTTCTAAGCACACATCCAGCAATCTTACCAGGGGCCTCAATAGTGCCAGTCGACGTTGGTGACCTCTTTGGCGTGCTTCTCGATGAATATCCGCCGAGGTTCGACCTTGTCGCCCATCAGCCTGCTGAACGCCAGTTCGACGTCGGTCTCCATCTGAGGGTCGTAGGTCACCTGCACAAGCCTCCGTCCTCCGGGATCCATGGTGGTCTCCTCGAGTTGGTCGGCCATCATCTCGCCGAGTCCTTTGAACCGCGTGACGCTGTACTTCTTGCGCTTCAGACCCCTGATGATCTCGTCGCGCTCCTCCTCGGTCGCCGCGTAGTACCGCTCGTTGTTGCCCGCCTTGATGACGAAGAGCGGTGGCTGGGCCAGGTACACGTGGCCGTTCACGATCAGCGGCTTCATGTACCGGTAGAAGAAGGTCAAGAGCAACGTTCTGATGTGCTCTCCGTCCACGTCGGCGTCGGTCATGATGATCACCTTGTGGTAGCGCAGTTTGTTCATGTCGAAGTGCGACTGACCGTTCTGGCCGTTCTTGCCGTTCTTGTGCTCGTCCTCTTCTTCCAGACCCCCACGGCCCGTCTGCACGTCGATCCCGACCCCCAGTGCAGCGATGAGCGCCTTGATCTCCTCGTTGTCGAGCGCCTTCTCCAGCCTGGCGCGCTCGACGTTCAGAATCTTGCCACGAAGCGGCAGCACCGCCTGCGTCATGCGGTCGCGCGCCTGCTTCGCCGAGCCGCCCGCCGAGTCGCCTTCGACTAAGAACAACTCACAGTCAACGGCGTTCTTGCTCACGCAGTCTGAGAGTTTGCCCGGCAGCCCGAACGAGTCCATCGCCGAACTGCGCTTGACCGCCTCGGCGGCCTTCCTCGCGGCCTCCCGGGCGCTCTGTGCGATCGAGGCCTTGTCGACGATCCCCTTGGCGATGCCGGGGTTCTCCTCCAAGAACTCCTGCAGGCCGTCGCCGACCAGCGAGTTCGTCGCACCCTGCACCTCGGGCGTCACCAATTTGACCTTGTCCTGCGAGTTGTAACTCGGGTTCTCCAACTTCAGCGCGATGACCGCCGTGAGCCCCTCAGCGACGTCGTCCGAAGTGAAGTTCTTCTCCTTCTCCTTCAGCAGGTTCATCTTGCGCGCGTACGAGTTGATCACCCGAGTCAAAGCCTGGCCGAAGCCCGAAACGTGCGTTCCACCGTCTGGTTGATGGATGTTGTTCGAGTACGCCAGGACGTTCGTGTGGTACCCCTTGTGGTACTGCATCGCAATCTCGATCTCCATGTCCTCGCGAACGCGGTGGAAGTAGATCGGCTTGTGCAAAGGGTCGTTCGAGTCGTTGATGTCCTCCACGAGTTGCACGATGCCCTGCTTGAACAGGAACGACTCGTTCTCGTCCGGCTGGTTCTCGTCTTCGAAGTTGATCTTGAGCCCCGCGTTCAGGTACGCGATCTCCCGAAGGCGGTGCTTGATCATGTGGCTGTCGTACTCGATCGTCGTCAGAACCTGGGAGTCGGGCTTCCAATGGATCAGAGTGCCGGTCTTGTCCGACTTACCCGTCTGCTTGACCGGGCCGGCAGGGATGCCGCGCTTATAGGTCTGCTCGTGAGTCCCGCCGTCCCGCTGAACGGTGGCGACGAGCCATTCGGAGAGCGCGTTGGTGCACGAGACGCCGACGCCGTGCAGCCCGCCGGAGACCTTGTAGCCACCGCCGCCGAACTTTCCTCCGGCGTGGAGTTTCGTCATGATGACCTCCAGCGCGGAGACCTTCTCCTTCGACATCACGCCGACGGGGATCCCGCGGCCGTTGTCCTCCACGCTCATCGACCCGTCCTTGTAGATCTTCACGTCGATGCGGTCGCAATAGCCAGCCAGTGCCTCGTCGACGGAGTTGTCCAGCACCTCCCTGAACATTTGGTGGAGGCCCTTCTTGCCGTTGTCGCCGACGTACATCCCGGGGCGGCGGCGCACCGCTTCCAGCCCCTCTAAGACCTGGATGTCCTCGGCCGTGTAGCGCTTTTCTACCTTCTTGGAGATCGTCTCGACGTCGTTCTTGTCGACCTTCTTGCCCCCCTCGTTCGGGCCTTCTTTCTGCTTTTTCTGACCTGCCATTGCTTGCCACTTGAAAAAGCGCCCTCAAGAGCGCGCTTTTCAGTTCAAATTGTACCTTGGGGGAGGGGCCAAAATCGGTGTTTCTGGGGCCGTATTTCAACCGATTTTCCAGCCCTTTAACGACTGCCTGCGGCCCCAACGCCCCGACGGCATGGTCCATGATGCAGGACTGATGCCGCTCTACGAGAGCCTGTTGCGACCGTTGCTCTTTGGTCTACCTCCGGAGACAGCACACAATCTGGCTCTCAGGGCGGTGTCAATGGGCCTCGCAAGGGCCCCTAAGTCGCCCGATCGAGACCTCTCGCGCACCCTCTTCGGCGTCAAGTTTCCCAACCCGATCGGCCTCGCGGCGGGCTTTGACAAGGACGCGGTGGCAGTCGAAAAGTGGAAGGACCTCGGGTTCGGCTTCGTCGAGGTCGGCACGGTCACGCGGCACGCACAGCCAGGAAACCCGAAGCCGCGCCTGTTTCGCCTGAAGGATCAGCGCGCCCTCGTCAACCGCATGGGCTTCAACAACCACGGGGCAGACGCGATGGCGCGCCGCCTCGATGGCAAGAACGCCGGCATCCCGGTCGGCGTCAACATCGGCAAGTCCAAGGTGACACCTCTCGATCAGGCCCACGAGGACTACGCCTACTCCTTTCGCATCCTCAAAGACTTCGCGGACTACGTCGTCGTCAACGTCTCCTCGCCCAACACCCCCGGCCTGCGCGAACTGCAGGACAAGGACTCGCTGCGCAAAATCCTGGAGTCGCTCAAAGAGGTCGACCAGTCCAAGCCGCTCTTCGTCAAGGTCGCGCCCGACCTCACCCTCGGCGCAATCGAGGACATCGTCGCCGTCGCCAAAGAGATGTACCTCACCGGCATCGTCGCAACTAACACGACGGTCTCCCGCGACTCGCTCAAAGCCGACCCAGGAATCGAAGGCGGGCTTTCCGGCGCACCGCTCACGGACATTGCCGACGAGGCACTGCGCTTCGCAAAGGAGTGCGCCGGAGACGACCTCCGTTTCATCGGCGTCGGCGGAGTCATGTCGCCCGAAGACGCAAAGCGCAAGTTCACACTCGGCGCCGACCTCGTGCAAATCTACACAGGCTGGGTCTACGCCGGCCCATCGTTTGTGCCACGGATTCTCGGAGCCTTGTAGGCGAAGACTAGCGCTCGCCGGGGATCACGATGCCGCGCATGATCACCCTCTGC
>OBLQ010000168.1_pt1 | contig 23364 bp, 25 predicted proteins | sample 1519881 | NCBI WGS metagenome assembly OBLQ01 (sample SAMN01911456, study PRJEB22533) | soil metagenome | biome: Soil | place: Malaysia | collected 2012-04-30 | depth DG_metagenome m | reverse complement strand
GATTCGGTTTAAGATGTCCGGCGCTGTATCGGGGACCTCGTCGCGTTCAAGCGGATTGACATGGACGATGACGATGTCGGGCGACTCTGTCTCATAGAAAAATGGAAATAGGACGGGGTTTCCCATATAGCCGCCGTCCCAATAATATTCGCCATCGACTTCGACTGCCTGATAGAGAAAAGGCAGGCAGGACGAGGCGCATACGGCGTCGACGGACGCATCGGCGGCGCGAAAGATGTGAACCTTGCCGGTCTTCACATTGGTCGCCGACAAAAAGAGCTTTATTTTCGTGCAACTTCTAAGGTCCGCGAAATCGATGCAGCGCTTGAGGATGTCCTTCAGCGGATTGAAGTTGAACGGATTGAATTGATAGGGGGAGAATATCCGCGTGAAGAAGTCGAACGCCTGATAGCTCAGTGAGTTGTCGAGGCCGTAATGGTCGAATGCGACATCAAAAGGCGTTCGTTTCATTGGCGAGTAGAACGCGCCGATTTCGCTGACCGCCTGCCAGAGCTCGTCGAGCTTAGCGCGCGCGCCAACGCGTCCGCCGAGATGAACGCCGTAGGCCAGCGCAACGGCGTTTACGGCGCCAGCACTGGCGCCGGAAATCGCGTCGATTTCAATCCGATCATCTTCGAGCAGGCGATCAAGCACGCCCCAGGTGATTGCGCCATGAGCGCCGCCGCCCTGCAAGGCGATGTTGATGCGCTTTGGTTCCTTCACTCGGCGGTCTTCAGTGCGCGACCCAGCCGCCGTCAATCGAAAGCGCCGCGCCAGTAATCTGCGCGGCGGCGTCGGTCGTCAGATAGCAGGCGAGGGACGCGACTTGTTCGACGGTTACAAACTGTTTCGTGGGTTGGCCGGCGAGCATGACTTTCTGGACGACTTCGTCTTCACTCATGTGGTTCGCTTTCGCTTGGTCGGGAATTTGCGCTTCGACAAGCGGGGTTTTCACATAGCCGGGGCAAATCGCGTTGCAGGTCACGCCATGCTCTGCGCCTTCAAGCGCGACGACTTTTGTAAGGCCGACAATCCCATGTTTCGCGGCCACATAGGCGGACTTGAAAGGCGAGGCGACGAGGCCGTGAGCGGACGCAATATTGATGATGCGGCCGAAGTTTCGCGCTTTCATTCCGGCAAAGACGGCTTTCGTCGTGTGAAAGGCGGACGAGAGATTGATCGCGATAATCGCGTCCCATTTGTTGTCCGGAAAATCTTCGATTGGCGAGACGTGCTGGATTCCGGCATTGTTGACGAGGACGTCGACCGCTCCGAACGCCTTTGTCGCGGTCTCGGCGAGGGCGGCGATCTCCGACGGTTTCGTCATGTCTGCAGCGTTGTAGAGAACCTTGACGCCGTATTTGTCCTCGAGCTTGGCGCGCAGCGCTTCGATCGCATCCTTGTCGCCGAAGCCATTCAGCATGACATTCATGCCGCTCGCGGCAAAAGCGGTCGCGATCGCGTCGCCGATGCCGCTGGTTGAGCCGGTAACGATGGCGCTGGGGGTCTTGGGCATGGGGAAAATCTCCCGTATGGCTGCTGGTTTTGGCGCCGCAGCATAGGCAGGGGCCAGGCGCGCCGCAATTCGTGATGCGCGGCGCAATGGCGCAGGCGAAGCGCCCGGCGTTAGACTCCGGCGCGTTTTGGGGAGAAACCCGCGATGACCGCCAAAACGATGATCGCGATTGGCCTCGCTGCAATATTGGGGGCGCTGCCGGCTGCCGCCCAGATGTCGATCACGACATTGGGGCAAACCGACGCCGTCGCCTGTTATCACGCGGCGAATGACAATCTCGTGCGCGACACCGCCGACTGCGATAGAGCGCTCGCGAACGCTATGTCGCGGTCAGACCGCAAAAAGACGCTCGTCAATCGCGGCATCATCCTCAATCGCAAGGGTGATCTTCAAGCGGCGATCGACGACTTCAATGCGGCGCTGGCGATCGATCCGGCGCTCGGCGAAGCGCTCGTCAATCGCGGCAATAGCTATTTTCTCGGCAGCCGTTTGGACGACGCGCTTGCCGACTACCAAAAGTCCCTTGAATTCGGCGTCTCGAAGCCATGGGCCGCCTGGTACAATATCGGGCTTGTTCATGAGGCGAAGAAGGACAAGGCGAAGGCCCGCGACGCTTATGAAAAGGCGCTTGAGCTCAATCCGAATTTCGACCTCGCGAAGGCAAAGCTCGCAAAGCTCGACGGATAGGCCGTCGACATCGCCCGGACCAGCGGCGCGACCCTTTGCAGCCGGCGCGTAAAGTGTCATGACCACCGGCGACTGTTGCCGACCCCGAACGCTGGAGCGCGCCATGAAGGATTTCGTCGCCCATCTCGAATGCTCGCAAACCGGTGAACGCTACGAAAAGGGCGACGTTCACGGGCTTTCGAAAGCGGGCAAGCCTCTCCTTGTGCGCTATGACCTCGAGGCGGTCGCAAAGGAGATAAGCAAAGAGGAGCTCGCGGCGCGAACCGAAGGCTTCTGGCGCTATCGTGAATTCTTGCCAGTTCAGCAGGAAGAAAACAGGATTTCGCTGGGCGAGGTCGTGACGCCCCTGATCCGCACGCCGCGCATCGAAAGGCGCCTCGGCGGCGGCGAAATCCTCGTCAAGGACGAAGGCCGCCTGCCGACGGGTTCTTTCAAAGCGCGCGGCCTCGCGCTCGCGGTGTCGATGGCGAAGGAATTGGGGCTTCATCGTCTTGCAATGCCGACCAATGGCAATGCGGGCGCCGCGCTCGCCGCCTACGCCTCGCGCGCGGGGCTGAAGACTACGGTCTTCTGCCCTGACGACACGCCGCTCGTGAATGTCGAAGAAATCGCGCTGCAGGGCGGCGACGTCTTTCTCGTCAACGGCCTCATCAATGACTGCGGCAAGATCGTCGGCGAGGGCAAAGAGAAGGTCGGCTGGTTCGACGTGTCAACCTTGAAGGAGCCCTATCGAATTGAAGGCAAAAAGACGATGGGGCTCGAACTCGCGGAACAACTTGGCTGGGATCTGCCGGACGTCATCTTTTATCCGACCGGGGGCGGCACCGGCCTTATCGGCATGTGGAAGGCGTTCGAGGAACTCGAGGCGATCGGTTGGATCGGCGCGAAACGGCCGCGCATGATCGCGGTGCAAGCCTCGGGCTGCGCGCCCATCGTCAAGGCGTTCGAAGACGGCGTCGAACACGCCGAATTATGGAAGAACGCGCACACCGTCGCATCCGGCATTCGCGTGCCGGCGGCGATCGGCGACTTTCTGATCCTGCGCGCCGTGCGCCAATCGGAGGGATTTGCGATCGCCGTCGACGATGATGACATTCTCGATGCGCAAGCGGAAATGGCGCGAGAGGAGGGCCTGCTCCTTTGCCCAGAGGGGGCTGCGACTTATGCGGCCTATAGGCGATCTTTGAAAAGCGGCCTTGTTGGGCGGAGCGAGCGGGTCGTCCTCTTCAATTGTGCAAGCGGCCTTAAATATCCGATGCCGAAGGTCGACAAGAAGATCGATCGCACGAAACCGGTCGACTTCTTGCAATTCGCATAGAGCTGAGGCTCGTTCTTCGTCATCCTCACGAAAGTCAGGATCCAGAGACGAAAATGCGAGGCGTCGTCCCATCACTCATGGGTGCTGAATGATTTGCCGCGCAAATCTTCAGGATGACGGGGAGGGCGGGGCAGGGCTCACTTGCAGCGTTCTCGCCATCAACTTCCTTGTCCGATCAGCCTAAAGAAGCGCGCCTCAAGAGTGGGATCGTCCCGAAAAGCGCCGGTCAAAGTCTGCGTGACGCACGAGACCTCTGATTTGTGAGCGCCGCGCGTCGAGATGCACTGATGCTCGGCGTCGATCAGAACTGCGACGCCGCGCGGGCGAAGGGCGTCCTCGATCGCGTGCGCGATCTGGTTCGTCAAAGTCTCCTGGCTTTGCAGGCGATGAGCATAGGCGTCAACGAGACGGGCGATCTTCGACAGGCCGACGACGCGCTCTCCTGGCAGATAGGCAACGTGCGCCATGCCGATCAGCGGCTGGATATGGTGCTCGCAATGCGATTCGACGCGGATATTCTTTAAGAGGACTATATCGTTATAGCCGTCGACTTCTTCGAACGTTCGCGACAGGATCTCGACCGGATCCTCTGCGTAGCCTGACAGAAATTCTTCATAGGCGTCGACGAAGCGACGCGGCGTATCGACAAGCCCTTCGCGCGCGGGGTTCTCTCCGAAATAGGCGAGAAGCGTGCGGACCGCTTCTTCGGCTTCCTCGCGATCCGGCCGCGCGCGCGCCAAAGTCTTGAGGGTAATGGTTTCGGCCGACATTTACGCCTCCTCGATGGAGCGACAGAGATTGACCATTTCGATGGCGGCGAGGGCGGCTTCGGCGCCCTTGTTGCCGGCCTTTGTTCCGGCGCGCTCGATCGCCTGTTCGATCGTATCGACGGTCAAAACGCCAAAGGCGACCGGCACGCCTGTATCGTGCGCGACGGATGCGACGCCGCGCGCCGCTTCGCCCGCAACATAATCGAAATGCGGCGTCGCGCCGCGAATGACGCAGCCGAGCGCGACGATCGCATCATAACGGCCGCTTGCCGCAAGCTTTCGCGCCGTAAACGGAACTTCGTAAGCGCCCGGCGCGATGGCGACATCAATCCTGTTCTCGTCGACGCCGTGGCGCGCAAGGGCGTCCTTCGCGCCGGCGAGAAGCCGGTCGACGATGAAATCATTCCAGCGCGTCGTGACAATGGCGATCTTGAGCCCCGCGCCCGATAAGCTTCCTTCGAAGGTTTTGGCCATGATTAATCCTCAGCCCGTTGCGCGCAGCGATTTTTGGGGTCGCTCGACGGCGCGGCGATAGTCGGCGAGCGCTTTCACGGAAATAATCTTGAGACGATGGCGCGCGGCGAAGTCCTCAAGGTCGGGCAGACGCGACATCGAGCCGTCGTCATTCATCACCTCGCAGATCATCGCCGCCGGCGTCAGCCCCGACATTGAAGCAAGATCGACGCTCGCCTCGGTCTGCCCGTCGCGCTCAAGAACGCCGCCGTCGCGTGCGCGCAAGGGAAAGACGTGGCCGGGGGTTACGATATCGGCGCGCGCCGCGTTCGGGTCGATCAGCGTCCGGATCGTATGCGCTCGGTCGAAAGCGGAAATTCCGGTCGTGACGCCTTCAGCCGCCTCAACGGAAATGGTGAAGGCGGTGCCGAAGCCCGAACGGTTGTCCGCTTCCGGCACCATCAGCGTCAGGCCGAAGCGGTCGATCAGGCGGCCGGCCATGGCGCAGCAAATGAGGCCGCGTCCTTCTTTCGCGCAGAAATTGACCGCGGCAGGCGTCACAAAATCGGCGGCGATCGCAAGGTCGCCCTCATTTTCGCGATCCTCATCATCGACGATGATCACGAATTCGCCGGTCTTGAAGGCGGCGATCGCTTCGGGAACGGATGCAAGCGGCATCAGCGCGCTCCTTCCTTCATGAATCCGTGTTCGGCGAGAAGCGCGCGCGTTACGCGCTCAGGTTTAGGCGACGCCGTCAGCCGCTCGACATATTTTGCAAGAATGTCGACCTCGAGATTGACCCGGTCGCCCGGCTTCTTTCGCGGCAGAACCAGTTTTTGCTGCGAATACGCGATGAGCGTCACGTCAAACCAGGTCGGTCCGGTATGGACGACCGTGAGCGAAGCGCCGTCGATCGCGATATAGCCCTTGGCGACGATATAGCGCATCAGCATGGGCGGCGCGTCGACGGTCATCCAAAGCGCGTCCTTATCGGGACGAAAGGAGCGAATGACGCCGGTCGCATCGACATGGCCCTGAACATAATGGCCGCCGAGCCGCGTCGACGGAAGGAGCGCGCGCTCGAGCGCGACTTCATCGCCGGCGCGAAGATCTCCTAGATTAGTCTTCGCGAGCGTTTCCGGCGCGAGCCCAACGGTGAAGCTTCCATCGTCGAAATGAGAAACGGTAAGGCAAACACCGTTCACCGCTATCGAGTCACCGCAATTGATGTCGCTCAGGACGTCGCGAGCCGCGATCGTCATTTGATAGCCGCCGTCGTCGCGGGCCACGGCGGCAATCATTCCAGTTTCCTCGACGAGCCCGGTGAACATCACGCGCTCCTATCAACGCGGCCGCGGATCAGCAAGTCCGGTCCGATCGATTCCGTTTCAACATTGGCGAGCCGCCAGGCGTCGGCGATGTACGCGACGCCGTCCGCCGCGACAGCAGATTTGCCGCCGCCAATGACGATCGGTGCGATGAACGCCCAGACCTCGTCCACGAGTCGCGCATCAAAAAACGAGCCGAGAACTTCCGCGCCGCCTTCGACCATGACGCCGCAGCAGTTCCGTTTCTTCAGTTCCGACAAGAGTTCGTTGAGATGCGGGCGGCCTTTCGCGTCGGCGCTCAGTATGACCGCGTCGACGCCATGCTGGCGATAATCGTCGAGGCGCGCATGGCGCGCCGCGCTCGTTGCGGCGAGCAGGGCGCCGCGGCCCACGCGATCGAAAATAGCGGCGCCCGGCGAGGTCCGGCCCGTTGAATCAAGAACGACGCGAAGCGGATAAGCCATTTCGCCGCTTTCAGGGCGCGCCGTCAACGACGGGTCGTCCGCTATCACCGTTCCGGCGCCGACAATGATAGCGTCGACCGCGCGCCGCAATTGATGCGCGCGTGTGCGCGCTTCAGCGCCGGTGATCCATTTGCTGTCGCCGGTTCGCGTCGCAATGCGTCCGTCAAGGCTCATCGCGAATTTCGCGACGACATAGGGACGCCCCACGCGAACCGAATGCAGCCAGAAGCGGTTCAGATGCGCCGCTTCGTCAGCACAAACGCCGCTACGGACCGCAACGCCGTCGTCGCACAGTTTTCGAGCGCCGCCCGCAGCGATGGGATTGGGATCGGCAAGGGCGTAGACGACTTCGGCGACGCCGGCCTCGACGAGCGCATGCGTGCAGGGCGGCGTTCGCCCGTGATGGGAGCACGGCTCGAGCGACACGTAGGCGGTCGCGCCGCGCGCTTTCTTGCCGGCTGCAGCGATCGCTTCGATCTCGGCGTGGGGCCCGCCCGCGCGGGCATGCCAGCCTTCGCCGACGACCGCGCCGTCCTTGACGAGAACGCAGCCCACCATCGGATTGGGCGAGGTCGCGCCTTGCCCGCGTTCGGCGAGCTCCAGCGCACGCAACATGTAACGGCGGTCGGCGTCGACCATAAAAAAACCCCGAACCAATGCGGATTCGGGGCGCATCTGGCCTGCATATAAGCTGCGCCGGCGCACGCGCAGGCGTGTTCCGGACGCAGGCTATCACGCCTGCCGGACCTTCTCTCATCCGGACTGTAACCGTCGGCTCTGGAGTCTCACCAGATCCTGCTCTGCATCGCCTGTCGGCTTTGCTCGGCTCGCGGGCTCGTCGGCTTGTCGCCGCATCACCGCCGGTGGGGACTTTCACCCCGCCCCGAAGATCCTATATCGCGGATCGCTCCGCGCCCCGTTATATAGCGCCCGCCTGATGCCGGTTCAATGCGCTTTGGCGCCTGTTCCGATGGGAGAAAGTTGATGCGCCGACAGCCCGCCGAATGGGCGCTTCACGAGGCCGTGTGGATCGGCTGGCCGAGCGCCGCCGACCTTTGGGAAGGCGATCTCGAGCCTGCGCGTGGAGAGGTTGAATCCTTCATCCGGGCTGTTCTTTTCCCGGGCGGATTGACGCGCGGCGAGCCGGTGAACCTGCTCGCCCGTGGCGCCGAATCGATAAGAGCCGCCGAAGATATGCGCCGCCGATTGCCGGACCCTGCACACCTCACCATTCACGAGGCGCCGATCGGCGACGTTTGGCTGCGCGATACCGGCCCGATATTTGTCGATGACGGAGGCCAACTCGGCGCGAGTGTTTTTCGCTTCAATGGTTGGGGCGGGAAATACGAGCTGCCTGAAGATGACCGCATCGCCAGCATCGTGGCGGGCATAGCCAAAACGCCGCTCGCGCGCTTCGGCGATCTAATCGCCGAAGGCGGCGCCCTGGAGACTGACGGGGACGGAACTTTCATCACGACGCGGCAATGCCTGCTCAACCCGAACCGGAACCCTGGCCTGACCGAAAGCGACATCGAAGCCGTGCTGCAAGAAGCGCTCGGCGCGGAAAAAGTGATCTGGCTCGATGACGGCCTTCTCGGCGATCACACCGACGGCCATGTCGACAATCTCGCCCGGTTTGCAGCGCCGGGGACGATCATCTGCATGCATCCGACCGGCGCTGACGATCCGAATAAAGAAGTTCTCGCCGAAATCCAAAGGGCGCTCGCAGGCGCGACAGACGCGGGCGGACGGAGGCTTGACGTCGTTGAGATTCCCTCGCCCGGGCGCGCGCTCCTCGATGGCGCGCCGGCGGCCGCAAGCCACATGAATTTCTACATAGCTAATAATTCAGTCGTGATGCCGAGCTATGTCGAACTGACAGGAAACGCCGGCGCGGTCGATGAGGCGCTGGACATTCTCGGAAAAGCCATCAATCGGCCATTTGCGCACGCTATCGGCTCTGCGCATCTTCTGACGGGCGGCGGATCCTTCCATTGCATTTCCCAACAGCAGCCATCGTTGTAAAGTTGAGGCGCGCCGGAGGATTTCGAGGGGTTCAAGAGATGCGAATGCTCGGTCTGTCGGTCCTGGCTTGCGCCGCTCTCCTTCCGACGACCGCCGGCGCCCAAAGCGCCAGCAAATTTCCCGGCGTCAGCGCCGATCCGTTGAGCACCTGGTCCTTCGTCGTCGAAAATGACTATTTCGCGAACACCGACGAAAATTACACGAACGGTTTGCGCCTTTCCTATGTCTCCGGCGAAAAAGAGCCGCGGGGCGTTTTGAAATTCATCGCGTCGACTTTGCTCGGCGCCGACGAAGACGCCCGCGTCAGACAGGGGTTCGCCCTTGGTCAATCGATCTTCACGCCGCAGGATTTGGCGACGGCGACGCCCCTGCCGACGCAGCATCCTTACGCCGGCTGGCTCTATGGCGAATACATGGCCGTTGTGCAGCAAGACGATACGATCGACCAGTTCACGATTCAGGCCGGAATTATCGGGCCGAGCGCCGGCGGCGAATTCGTTCAAAATCACTGGCACACATTGATCGGCGGCGAGACAGCCAAGGGCTGGGCGAACCAGATCGGCGATGAACCGGGGCTTATCCTGTCGTACGATCATCAGCACCGGGCGCTCGTCGAATTCGGCGATACGCGCTTTGGCGCCGATGTGACGCCGACCGTCGGGTTCTCTGTCGGAAATATCCAGACGAATGCTCGCATCGGGATGACGATCCGCATCGGCCGCGACCTCACCAATGATTACGGTCCGCCGCGCGTGCGCCCGTCGCTCGCCGGCGCCGGTTATTTTTCGCCCGCGCATCACTTCAGCTGGTACTTGTTCGCCGGCGCAGAGGCGCGGGCCATCGCCTATGACGCTTTTCTTGACGGTCGGCTTTTTCATAAAGGCGACCCGCACGTGTCGAGCAAGGTCTTCGTCGGAGACTTTCAGGCGGGGCTTGTCACGCAAATCCGCCGCGTGCAGATCGCCTATACTTATGTCGTGAGGACGGATGAATTTACAGGTCAGGGCAGCCCCGAGCAATTCGCCGCGATCAGCTTGTCTTCCAAGTTCTAACGACCGCCCCAGATCTCTTTGACACGGGCGTCGCGGCCGCAGCCTTGCCGGTAATATTCATAGTGCAGCGGATTCTTCTTGTAATAGTCCTGGTGATAATCTTCAGCCGGCCAAAATTTCGGTCGATCGCGAACGGGCGTCACAACTTTCTTTCCGAGGATTTTTTCCGCGTCGGCAATCGCAGCCTCCGCATCTGAGCGCTCTCCCGGCGACGCGACAAAGATCGCTGTCGTATAGGAATGGCCGCGATCGCAGAATTGCCCGCCGTCGTCGAGTGGATCGATGTGGCGGAGAAAATAGTCGACGAGCTGACGATAAGATACGACCGATGGATCGTAGAAGACCTCGACGGATTCGAGATGGCCGTCGTGATCCTGATAAGTCGGATTCTGCTGTTCGCCGCCGGCATATCCCGACATGACCTTATCAACGCCCTTCAAGTGCTCGAAGTCCGATTCGACGCACCAGAAACAGCCGCCCGCGAAGACCGCTGTCGCTTCGTCTGCGCTTGCACGGGCCGGAATGGCGGATGGCGCCAGGAAGAGCAGCCCGGCAATAGCTGCGACGAGTCCCGATCGCCATGATGTCGATTTCCGTTCCATCGCGGTCCTCCGAATTATCAAGCTCTTATAGGGGATCAGCGAAGAATTGAGGCTCACAAGCGCGTCAGTTCCCGTCGGCGGCAGAACCGGCTGGAGCGCGTTCCCGAAAAGTGGCTACCGGTTTTCGGAGAGAACGTGCGACAAAACAAGAATCTAGACCACATTTCCCGACTCGCATTTTTGAAATCGTGGTCTAGGATCGCTCGCCCGCCGGGGATGCGGGGAGCCTCTAAGGATTTCGGGATGTTTCGACGGGACCCGTTCGCCGCCGCCAGAAAAATCACGCCGCCAAGGATCGAATCGCGGCGGCATCGAATCCGCCAGCATGGAAAGGCGCGCATCGACAGCTATGCCTGGCTCAAATCCGAGAATTGGCGCGACGTCCTTGCCGACCCGGAGAAATTGCCGACCGATATTCGCGGCGCGCTCGAGGCCGAAAACGCCTATTACGAGAAGGTGACAGCCGACCTCGCGGAATTGCGCGAGGCGCTCTATGCGGAAATGCGCGGGCGGATAAAGGAAGACGATTCGAGCGTGCCGCTCCCCGACGGGCCGTGGCGGTATTGGGCGGAGTACCGAAAGGACGGCGAGTATCCGCAGTACCGACGCGCGCCGCGTGACGGCGGCGAGCCCGTAACGCTGTTCGATGGCGATGCGGAAAAACACGGCAGCGCCTTTTTCAGCATTGGCGGCGTTCATCACAGTCCCGATCACCGGCTGCTCGCCTATGCCGTCGATCGCGTCGGCTCCGAGAATTACGAAATCCGCATTCGCGAAGTCGCCACCGGTGTCGAGTATGAGGAAGTCATTGGGACGACAACCGGGGAAGTCGTCTGGACTGCGAACAGCGCCGCCTTTTTCTATGTCGAGCGCGATGACCAGCAACGACCGCGGCGGGTCAAGCTGCACCGGCTCGGCGAACCTCCGGACACGGACGCGCTTGTTTATGAGGAGGAGGACCACTCTTTTTTTGTAGGCGTGTCCGAAACGCAAAGTCGCGCTTTCATCCTGATCGAATCGCATACGCATGAGACGACGGAGACGCGCGTCGTGCCGGCCGATGCGCCGGATAAGCCGCCAATGCTGATCGCCCCGCGAGACGAAGGCGTCGAATATTCGTTGGAGCATCGCGGCGACAAATTTTACATACTCACGAATGCGGACGGCGCCGTTGATTTCAAGATCGTAAGCGCGCCGGTTTCTGCTCCCGGCCGCGAGAATTGGAAGGATCACATCCCGCATCGCGCCGGAACGTTCATAAAGGCGTTCACCGTCTATGAGCGGTTTCTCGTCCACCTCGAACTTAAGGACGCTCTGCCGAGGCTCGTCATAGAAACGCCGGGAGGCGCGTCGCACGAAATCGCCTTCGATGAATCGGCCTTCGCGCTCAGCTTTTCGGGCGGCTATGAATTCGACCCGCAAATGCTGCGCTTCACCTATACCTCGCCGTCGACGCCGGCCGAGACATATGACTACGACATGGAGAAGCGCGCCCGGTTTCTTTTGAAGACCCAGGAAATTCCGAGCGGGCACGACAAGTCGCGCTACAAGGTGGAGCGCATTGAGGCGAGGGCGCCGGACGGCGCCATGGTTCCAGTGACGATCCTGCGTCTTGCCGGCTCAAAGCTCAATGGCCAGGCGCCGCTCATTCTTTATGGCTATGGCGCCTATGGGTTGACGGTGCCCGCCGATTTCTCGGCGACATCGCTCTCGCTCGTCGATCGCGGCGCAATCTACGCGATCGCCCATGTGCGCGGCGGCGCCGAGCGCGGGCGGCAATGGTATCTCGACGGCAAGATGAAGCAAAAGCCGAATAGCTTTACCGACTTCATCGCTGCAGCAGAAGGGCTCATCGCGAAGCGTTATACGTCCGCGGGCAAGATCGTCGCATTCGGCGGCAGCGCCGGCGGACTTCTTGTCGGCGCGGCGGTGAACCAGCGACCGGGTCTGTTCGGCGCGGTGCTCGCCGCCGTCCCCTTTGTCGACGTGCTCAATACGATCTCGGACGAAACACTGCCGCTGACGCAGCTTGAATGGCCTGAATGGGGCAATCCTGTCGCGAGCGTCGACGCTTATCGGTGGATCGCCGGCTATTCCCCCTACGAAAACGTCCGCAACAAAACCTATCCGCCGGTGATGGCGACTGGCGGCATCGCCGATGCGCGCGTCACCTATTGGGAGCCGGCGAAGTGGATCGCTGAATTGCAGCGCGTGGCGAAAGGCGGGCCGTTCGTCTTGCGCATGAACATGGAAGCGGGCCACGCCGGCGCGGCGGCGCGATTCAAGCGCCTCGATGAACAGGCCCATCTTTACGCCTTTGCGTTGAAAGCGATGGGATTGAAGGACGCGAGGCCGGCGGAGCGAAAATAGATCGACCTCAGGCGGCGCCGAACACGCGTTTAAATATTGTGTCGACGTGCTTTGTGTGGACGCCGAGATCGAACAGAAGTTCAAGTTCGCCGGCGGGAATATATTTCGTCACGTCCTTGTCAAGCTGGAGGTTGTCGAGAAACGCGCCTTCGCCGCGCCAGGCCGGCATCGCATTGCGTTGGACGAGGCGATAGGCCTCTTCGCGCGATACGCCGGCCTGCGTTAGCGCCAGCATGACGCGCTGCGAGTGCACAAGGCCCGCGAGCTTGTCGAGATTTTCCTTCATGCGATCGGGATAGACGACCAAATTCTCGACGATGCCCGCAAGGCGATGCAGCGCGAAGTCGAGATGGACGGTCGCGTCAGGTCCTATGCCGCGCTCGACCGATGAGTGCGAAATGTCGCGCTCATGCCAGAGAGCGACGTCTTCAAGCGCGGGGATGACGCACATCCTGACGAGGCGGGCAAGGCCGGTGATATTCTCCGACAGCACCGGGTTGCGCTTGTGCGGCATCGCCGATGAGCCCTTCTGGCCTTCCGAAAAATGCTCCTCGGCTTCCAGTACTTCCGTGCGCTGAAGGTGGCGAATCTCGGTCGCGATCCGTTCGATCGAAGAGGCGATGACGGCGAGCGCCGCGAAATAGGCGGCGTGGCGGTCGCGCGGGATTACTTGCGTCGAGACGGGCTCGACTTCGAGGCCCATCTTTTCCGCGACATAGGCTTCAACCGACGGGTCGATATTGGCGAAGGTGCCGACCGCGCCCGATATCGCGCAGACCGCGATCTCTCGCCGCGCCTGTTCAAGGCGCGCTTTGCCGCGCGCGAATTCAGCGTAGAAACTCGCAAGCTTCAAACCAAAAGTTGTCGGTTCGGCGTGAACGCCATGGCTGCGCCCGACGCACAAGGCCGTCTTGAATTCAAAGGCGCGGCTTTTGAGCGCGGCGAGGACGCGGTCCGTTGCGGCAAGAAGCAGGTCCGCTGCGCGCGCAAGCTGCACCGAAAGACAGGTGTCGAGAACGTCGGAGGACGTCATGCCCTGATGCACAAAGCGCGCTTCGGGGCCAACGATTTCGGAAAGGTGGGTGAGGAAGGCGATGACGTCGTGTTTGACTTCGCGTTCGATGGCGTCGATCCGCGTAACGTCGAACTCGGCGCTCCTCCCGCGCTCCCAGACCATCCGGGCTGCTTCCTTCGGGATAACGCCAAGCTCGGCCATCTTGTCGGCCGCGTGCGCTTCGATCTCGAACCAGATCCGGTATCTTGTCTGAGGCGACCAGATCGCAGCCATATCCGGCCGCGTATAACGCGGAATCATCAAAGGCTCCCAAGGCTCGGCCGGGGCGTACGCCGCCGACCGAGCCTTGTCAAAGAGGGCCTATTGCCGGCGGCCGCCAAACGGCAGAATCGACGGCGTCTTGCGCATATAATCAGCATATTTTTCGCCGAAGAGTCCGATGAGGTCGCGCTCTTCATAGCCGATGGCGATGAAGATGTAGAACGTCCAGATCGCCGAAAAGAGCAGATGGCCGACCGTCATCGTCGGCGTCGCCCAAAAGGCGATGAGAAAGCCGAGATAGAGCGGGTGACGAACGAACCGGTAGAGCAGCGGCGTGCGAAATTCGGGTTTCGGTATCGGTTCTTTCTTCAGTCGCTTCCACGCCTGATAAAGGCCGAACAGTTCGAAGTGATTGATCAGGAAGGTCGACAAAAGCACCATGCCGAAACCGATATAGAACGCGGCGATCAACACGCCGCTCCAAATCGGGCTCGTCACCGACCACACGACAGCCGGCATCGGCGCCCAATAGGCGTAGATGACGACGAGCACGACGACCGTGGCGAGCACATAAGCGCTGCGCTCGAGCGGCGGCGGCACGATCTTTATCCAGCCGCGTTTAAATCCGCCGCGCGCCATGATCGAGTGCTGCAAGGCGAACAAGAGCAAAACGCCGATATTGATTAGCGCCGCCGGGGCGCCGGGAGCGAGCGAAGCGCCCCAGTCCAGCGTTTTCGGGACATGGACGAGCGGGATCATGTCGCCGCCCACAAAGGCTACGAGGTAAAGAAACGCCGCGAAAAAGATCGCGTAGACGATGACGCTGATAACAAGAATGATCGGCCCCATCGGATGCTCCTCTTGTTAGGGGATGCAGTCGGGACGCAACACGTCATGCTAACACAAAGCGCTCCTCCTCCGAACCCGCCAATCCGAAAAAAGCGCGGTATAGCGCATGATTTTGCGCCTTCGACGCGGGTGGGATTCGGCGCGAGCGCAAACCCGGGGGCGCGGATTGGAGGCGGATCGTGTGATTCGGCGGCCAGCCTCGCGCTCCAAAACGTCGTCGGCCGCTGGAGCCTCCAGCGGAATTGTGGGAGGGTCTCGGTCATGACTTGGAACCGTAGCTCTCTGAGGCGGGCCTTTCTTGCAACCATTGCCGCGGCGCCGGCGGCCGCTGCTAGCGCGGTGGCGCCCAACAACGATGTCCGCAACTACGATGCAGCGGTCTCCTGCAAAGCACTGTCTGAAGTCGCGTCCAATGCGCATGACCGAGCAAGTAGGATTGCCATCGCCCATATTAACAAGGCGATAAAGAAGGAAATCGCCGCGGGCGCGACGAAGGATCAAACCATCAGCGATATTGAGTATGCGCGCATCAATTGGCGCGCGTTGCACGATATTGCGACACTGCAGTCGGAATGGCGCAAATGCGTTAATCAGTGGAAGGATTGAGGCGGCGGCGATCTACCAATCGAGAATGACCTTGCCCGATCGCCCCGATCGCATCACGTCAAAGCCTTTTTGGTAGTCGGCGATCGGAAAACGGTGCGTTAAGATCGGCTTGAGGTCGAGGCCCGCCTGGAGAAGCGCTCCCATCTTGTACCAGGTCTCGAACATGCGCCTTCCGTAAATGCCTTTGATCTCGAGGCCCTTGAAAATCACCTTGTCCCAATCGATCCCGGCGCCGTTCGGCATGATGCCAAGCATCGCGATGCGCCCGCCGTGATTCATGGTCTCCAGCATGGACGAGAAAGCGGCGGGAACGCCTGACATTTCAAGACCGACATCGAAGCCTTCCGTCATGCCGAGGTCGGCCATCACATCGCGCAATTTCGTTTTCTCGACATTGACGGCGCGCGAGGCGCCCATCTTTTTGGCGAGGCCTAGCCGGTAATCATTGACATCGGTGATGACGACATGGCGCGCGCCGACGAAACGGGCGACGGCGGCGGCCATGATGCCGATGGGTCCCGCGCCGGTGATCAAGACGTCCTCTCCAACCAAATCAAAGGCGAGCGCGGTATGCACGGCGTTGCCGAAAGGATCGAAGATCGCGCCGAGCTCGTCCGGCACCGAGTCCGGAAGCTTGTAGACATTAAAAGCAGGCACGGAGACATATTCGGCAAAGGCGCCCGGGCGATTGACGCCGATGCCGACGGTGTTGCGACAGAGATGACGCTGGCCGGCGCGGCAATTGCGACAATAACCGCAGGTGACGTGGCCTTCTGCGGAGACGCGATCCCCGATTTTCAATTTCGAATGTTCGGGGTGAACCTCCGCGCCGATGTCGACGATCTCGCCCACGAATTCATGGCCGACCGCCATCGGCACCGGGACTGTTTTTTGCGCCCACTGGTCCCAGTTGTAGATATGGACGTCAGTGCCGCAGATCGCCGACTTTCGGACTTTAATGAGAACGTCGTTCGGCCCAATCTCGGGCCGTGCAATGTCGGCGATCCAGATGCCTTCTTCGGGCTTTGCTTTGACAAGCGCTTTCATAAGATGATCCGTTGCGGCGCGATTTCGAGCTTTAGATAAGACTGCGGCGCGGCGAACATATAGAGCGTCGGCAGGAATGGAATCCACACGTCTCCCGGCACGCTGTTTTTGATGGCGATTGTTGCGTCAGAAGAAAGCTTCGTGAGATCGATCGCATTACCGGTCGCCCAGTCGAGATGCGCCGTCAGGCGGCGCGCGCCGGGGGGCGCCTCGATCTCCTTCGATTCCTCAGGCCGCAGATAAGTGGTGTTCCGGCCGTCGATCGCGATGAGATAGGAGCGGCCTCGGTCGGCGAACTGTTTCGGTCTTTTGAGCGTGATCTTCATGACTTCGCGTCCGAGAGTTGAGGCTTCGTCCGCGCACCGCAATTCCATCTCAATGGATGCGGACGACTTTGGCGCGGCCGTTCACTCCCTCGATTGTCAGATTATACGATCCCATGAATCCGCGAGAGATCAAAGCGTAATACGCGCCGTTCTTGCGCAGGAAAAAAGTCGTCCGACCGCCGTCGGTTTGCCGCCAAACTTGGCCGTTATCAAGATGGAAGACGAGAGTCTTATATCCGACAGTTTCCACTCTGACGATTTGCGACCGGATTTGGCGCAGTTCTTCCTTTTGCTCCTTCGCTTTCGAAGCAAACCGCTCGCCGCCGAACTCATCGATCGCGTTCGTCGCCGGATCGCCGGCTGGCGTCGCCGCAATTTCGGCTTGCGGCTCTCGGGCGTCCGCCGCTTCTGCGACCGGCTCCGATGACTTATCTCGAGGGAGGGCCGCCGAAGGCGACGCGGTCAGCGTCGTCCCGAATTGCCGGGCGGCGGCGCTGTCGAAACAGGCGAGCCGCTGCTTGTCGTTCTTGATCGGCGGGCAGTCCGCAAAAGACTGCGCCTGCGCATGGGCGCCAAGCGTCAGAATAAGAATCGCGACCGCGCCGCACAACCTGGCGTGCATAAATACTCTCCCCGAAACCGGATTGATCATAGGACAAGCTCAGTTTGGCCGACAGTTGAAAGGCGATCGACGGGCCATCGGACCGTCAAGCGCCTAAAAGGCGCGCCGCCTTCGGCGCGAAGTAGGAGATGATCCCGTCGGCGCCGGCGCGCTTGATCGACAAAAGCGCCTCCATCATTACGCGGTCGCCGTCGAGCCAGCCATTCCCGGCCGCCGCCATGATCATCGCGTACTCGCCGGAAACCTGGAAGGCGAAAGTCGGCATCTGGAAGGTCTCTTTGACGCGCCGGACAATGTCGAGATAGGGAAGGGCGGGCTTGACCATCACGCTATCCGCGCCCTCGGCGATGTCGAGGGCGACCTCGCGCAAGGCTTCGTCGGAATTGGCGGGATCCATCTGATAGGTCCGCTTGTCGCCCTTAAGGACCCCCGAGGAGCCGATCGCGTCGCGATAGGGCCCGTAAAACCCGGAAGCGTATTTCGCGGCATAGGCCATGATCTGCGTGTTCTTCAGGCCCTCCTCATCAAGCGCCGCGCGGATCGCCCCGACGCGCCCGTCCATCATGTCGGAAGGAGCGATGATGTCGAAACCGGCTTGCGCTTCTACGAGCGCCTGCTTGATCAGCATGTCGACGGTTTCGTCATTGATGATTTCGCCGTCTCTCATCAGGCCGTCATGACCATGATCCGTATAGGGATCGAGCGCGACATCAGCCATTAGGCCGATCTCGGGGACGGCGTCCTTGATCGCCCGCGCAGCACGGCACATCAGATTTTCCGGATCGACGGCGAGGGCGGCGTCGGCGCTGCGCTCGGCGCGACTCGTAAAAGGGAACAGGGCGAGCGCCGGGAGCCCCATGGCGCGCGCTTCCCTCGCCGTATTGACGGCTTCGTCGATTGACAACCGGCTTATCCCAGGCATCGACGCGATCGGCTCGCGCACGCCCTCGCCTTCGCGAAGGACGATCGCCCAAATGAAGTCAGCCGGGGATAAACGGTTTTCGGCGACAAGGCGGCGCGACCAGTCGGCCATTCTTGGCCGTCTGAGGCGCGTCGTCGGAAAGCGCTGATTGAATGTGTGGGGCATCGACTGTTCTCTATTGGGACAAATTCCGCCGCGGGTGTTTGATTGCTGCACCCTCTACAATTCGATTTCAAATTGAACGGGCAGTCTTAACGGCGCTTAAGAGGTTCATCGATAGGAATAGAAGTTGAGGAAGTTGGCGTGAGGCCTAGCGATGGCGGCGTATCAGGGGGCGAGAAAAAGCGAAGAGATCGGCTTCCGGCCGAACGGCGTTCAGAGCGCAAGCCCAGAAACGCTGCGTTCGTCATATCTTCAACTTCTGCATCTCGTCGAGCGGCTTCATCGCCAGCTCCTCGACGTCATCAAGGACGAACTCGAGCGGCTCGGCCAGACGGACATAAACTCGGTTCAGGCCCTCCTCCTTTATAACATCGGCGACGCGGAGCTGACGCCGGGCGAACTGCGCTCGCGCGGCCATTATCTCGGCTCCAATGTCTCCTACAATCTCAAGCAGCTCATCGACAAAGGCTATATCCGCGATCAGCGTTCGAATGTCGACCGCCGCTCAAAGCGCGTTTCGCTAACGCCCTCGGGTGTTGAAATCCGCGATCGGCTCGCGGCGCTCTACGACCGTCAGCTCGGCTCCGTTGAGCAGGTTGGGGGCGTTGATCTGTCTCTCGTCGAGACGACCAATAAGACCCTCCAGAGGCTCGAGCGCTTCTGGGCGGACCAGGTCAGGTTCCGCCTCTAACAAAAGCCTGGGAACTTGCGAATCGTTCGCATTTATCGCCCCGCGATTATTGCGGGTCCCTGAAATAATGGCGAAGTATTCGCACATGCCCTCGGCGCCGTCGAATATCGGCGCCCGCGGCGGCTCTGGAGGAGCACCGCCAAAGGCGGCGCGCGGCTCTCGTTTGACCAACGTAGCCCTACTCGCGCGAAGAGAGAAAATTAATCGCGTGGGTAAAATTTGCCGGAAGGGCGCTGCTCCGAACACAGAGCTTTCACCCTTGCGGTCAGAACGCCGCCGGCAAGGGCGTTGTTAAATTCCTGTCATGCGAAAGCGCGCAGACCGCCGTTGACGCGCGAGGTCCGACCCAAAACGGATCCCAGCAGCGTGATCAATGTCATCCGCCCGCCATCGCGGCGGCAATGATCGCCGCGCTGCTCGCCGCTCTCCGTTCACGCGAATTTCCATCGCGTAGAGAAAATTCGCTGTGACAATACCCGCCTGCGCGCGCGACTATTCGCAACGCGCCTGCGACGAACGATTAGACCTAGGCCGCCTTCTTGGCGCGGCCACGCTTCTTGACGGTCTTCTTCGCGCCGGACGCCCGGCGCCCGCTCCCTGCGCGGGCCGTTCCAAGCCCGATTTGCTTGGCGAATTCCGATCGCCGCTTGGCGTAATTGGGGGCGACCATCGGGTAGTCGGCCGGCAAGCCCCATTTGCGACGATAGTCTTCGGGAGACAGCCCGTATTGGGTCCTGAGATAGCGCTTCAGCATCTTGAGCTTCTTGCCGTCCTCAAGACAGATGATGTAATCGGCGGTGACTGACTTCTTCACCGGAACAGCCGGCTCTTGACTGCCGGCGCTTGCCGTCCCGCCTTTCGCCAGGGCGCGAACCGCGTCGTGCACCTCTTGCAAGAGGCCCGGCAGCTTGTCCGCCGTAACGGAATTATTGCTGACAAAGGCTGCAACAATATCCGTCGCGAGGTGCAAGGTCTCGCTTGCCTCCATGCCATTCTGTTCATCAACCATCAGTATTCTCTCCTGTCGGAAAAGTCCGCCTTTAGCGGCGCTCTCCATTGTTGTTGTCAGCTTAAATCGAGTCACGAACTTCGTCGTCAACCCGTTTTGACATCTGTCCGCAATTTTCCACGTTCACGGACTTTCTACAAGCCGCTTAGGCTGTCAGGGATGCGATAGCAAGTGATAAAGGAAGGACAGATTGGTCGAAGATGTCATGAATACATATGGCGATTGTAGGCGAGACATATCGCGAGACGACTGAACGCGAAAAAGCGGAACGGACTATTCGTGCGTTACATGCGCGCACCCGCCGGGGCTTCGGGCGCGCGGTCAGCCCCGGAGCGCATTGCGAGCGGTGAGGACGCCGCGTATAGGGGAACAGCCCTCCCGGTTTCGCCCGTTATTGGCGTAGGACGGGGGCCGCCGCCGATCTTGGAGCGAGCTTAAATGAGCGCGACCGCCCCTGAGGCCAGCCTTTTTCAAGCCGAACGGCCCCTCGAAGAAGCCGATCCCGACGTCTTCGCCGCGATCGGACGCGAGCAGAGGCGCCAGCAGGAGCAGATCGAGCTCATCGCCTCGGAGAATATTGTATCGCGCGCCGTCCTTGAGGCGCAGGGCTCCGTCCTGACGAACAAATACGCGGAAGGGTATCCGGGGCGGCGCTATTACGGCGGTTGCGAGTTCGTGGACGAAGTCGAAGAACTCGCAATCGCTCGCGCGAAGGCGCTTTTTCATTGCAGCGAAGCGATCGTTCAGCCGCATTCAGGCAGTCAGGCGAACCAGGCCGTGTTCATGGCGTTGATGCAGCCAGGCGATACATTTCTCGGCATGGATCTGACGGCCGGCGGACATCTCACGCATGGCGGGAAGGCCAATCAGTCCGGCAAATGGTTCAACGCGGTCCATTACGGCGTGAGGCGCGACGACGGGCGGATTGATTTCGACGACGTCGCGCGACAGGCCGACCGCCATCGCCCCAAGGTCATCATCGCCGGTGGCAGCGCCTATTCGCGCATTATCGATTTCAAGGCCTTCCGCGAGATCGCCGACAGCGTCGGCGCGGCGCTGATGGTCGACATGGCGCACTTCGCCGGCCTCATCGCCGGGGGCGCTTATCCAAACCCCCTTGATCACGCCCATGTCGTTTCAAGCACGACACATAAGACATTGCGCGGACCGCGGGGCGGGCTCGTTTTGGCTAACGATCCGGAGATCGCCAAGAAGGTGCGGTCGGCGCTTTTCCCGGGGATCCAGGGCGGGCCGCTTATGCATGTCGTTGCGGCCAAGGCGGTCGCCTTCGGCGAGGCGCTTCAACCTTCATTCAAGGACTATGCGCGCAATGTCATTGCGAATGCGCAGTCGCTTGCAAGCGCGCTACAGGGCGCCGGCTACGCCGTCGCTTCGGGAGGCACCGACACCCATCTCGCCTTGATCGATCTTCGTCCGAAGGGCGTAAAAGGCAATGCGGCTGAAAAGAGTCTCGAGCGCGCCGGGATTACCTGTAATAAGAATGGCGTGCCGTTCGACGAAGAAAAACCGACCATCACGTCGGGAATCAGAGTCGGTTCGCCGGCCGGCACGACGCGCGGCTTTGGGGTCCGCGAATTCCGCGAGATCGGCTCGATGATGGCCGAAGTTCTCGACGGGCTGGCGGCGGGCGGGGACAATGGCGGGCGCGAGCAACGCGTGCTCGAGCGCGTCAAGGCATTAACGGCGCGCTTTCCCATCTATTCGTGACCGCTGCGCGCAAATTATCGGAACGGCACGGCGATGCGCTGCCCCTTCTGCGGATGTGAAGACACTCAGGTCAAGGACTCACGGTCCGCCGAGGATGGCTCGTCCATCCGCCGTCGCCGGCAGTGCGCCGCTTGCGGCGGACGCTTCACGACTTTTGAACGCGTGCAGCTCCGCGAACTTGTCGTCGTAAAGAGCTCTGGGCGCAAGGTCGCCTTCGATCGCGATAAACTGGCGCGGTCGGTTTTCATTGCGACGCGGAAGCGGAATGTCGACCCCGAGCGCATCGATCAGATGGTGTCGGGCGTCATCCGCCGCCTTGAGGCGACGGGCGACTCCGAAATCCCCTCCAAGCTGATCGGCGAAATGGTGATGGAGGGGCTCGCTAATCTCGACGATGTCGCCTATGTCCGCTACGCGTCGGTCTACAAAGATTTCCGCGAGGCGCGCGATTTCGAGCAGTTTCTCGGCGAGCTGGAAGGCGACGAACGCGACAATCAGTGAGTTCGCCGGCGCCGGGGTTTTGGACATGCAGGAGGCGGATAACATCAGGCGCGCTGCGGCGAGGCTCGCCGCCGTGCAGGCGCTCTATCAAATGGAGACCGCCGGCGCTGGCGTCGACAGCGTCATCCAGGAATTCAATCAGCATCGTATTGGCGGCGATATTGAGGCCGGCGCGCTCCACGAGGCGGATCGGGCGTTTTTCGCCGACATCGTTCGCGGCGTGATTGAACGGCAACGCCGCATCGACGCGATCATCGAAGGTCGTCTCGCCGAGAAATGGCGGCTCGCGCGCCTTGATGCGACGGCGCGCGCCATCCTTCGCGCCGGCGTCTATGAACTGATCGGGCGCGCCGACGTGCCCTATCGCGTTGTCATCGATGAATATGTCGAAGTGGCGAAGGCGTTCTTTTTCGACGGCGACGAGCCGGGATTCGTCAACGCTGTTCTCAACGACGCGGCGCGCGAAGCGCGCCCCGGCGAGGCGGGCTCGTTGTGAGCAGCGAATTCGAAATCATCGACGAGATCTTTGCGCCGCTCTGCGAGGGCGCCGCCGGCGCCTTCCGCCTCAAAGACGACGCCGCCGTCATTGGCGACAACGAGTTCGTCGTCACCAAGGATTTGATGGTCGAGGGCGTTCATTTTCTCGCTGCCGATCCGCTTGATCTCGTCGCGAGGAAACTGGCGCGCGTCAATCTTTCCGATCTCGCCGCGAAGGGCGCCCAGCCCGTCGGCTATTTCCTCGGCTGCGTTTGGCCGAAAAAGACCAAGCGGCGCGACATCGAATTGTTCGCGAAGGGACTCACTGTCGATCAGGAAATATTCCGTATACGCCTTTATGGCGGCGACACGACGCGCCATGTCGACGGCGCGGCGCCGCTCGTTCTGTCGGCGACTTTTTTCGGCAAGCCGGCGCGCCAGGGCGTCGTTCATCGCAGCGGCGCCGGCGCCGGCGACGATCTTTGGGCGACGGGCTCGATCGGCGACGCCGGGCTTGGTCTCGCCGCGCTCGTCAAGACGGAGAAATTTTCGCGCGACGACGC
>OBLQ010000167.1_pt1 | contig 23375 bp, 24 predicted proteins | sample 1519881 | NCBI WGS metagenome assembly OBLQ01 (sample SAMN01911456, study PRJEB22533) | soil metagenome | biome: Soil | place: Malaysia | collected 2012-04-30 | depth DG_metagenome m | reverse complement strand
GTTCACGTGCGGCTTCGTGCGATTGAACTTCTCCCTGGCCATCGATCTTCCTCCTGAAATTTACCTGTCGTTATCTATGTTCCTGATTGCTGTGTACTGGAGCCCTCGACCGGATTTGAACCGGTGACCTTTTGCTTACCATGCAAATGCTCTACCGCCTGAGCTACGAGGGCTGACTTTCAACGTTCGTGAGCGCCTCGCTCGAATTCTGGAGCGGGAAACGGGATTCGAACCCGCGACCCTCAGCTTGGAAGGCTGATGCTCTAGCCAACTGAGCTATTCCCGCCCGACTCGACCATCACCTACAAAGACGTGGTGGGGAGGGGAGGATTCGAACCTCCGAAGGCATACGCCGACAGATTTACAGTCTGTTCCCTTTGGCCACTCGGGAACCTCCCCGAACAGCAAGCGATTCTTCTGCAGTGGGGACTGTGCCCCGCGAAGATGTTCAACACCCAGCCGGCGCGAGAGGTCCTCGTGATAATCACGACGAAGCGTCTCGCCGCTCCTCGTCGCTGGTGTCGTTCATGTACTAGTTTGTGTGGAGACTCGCCCGATCTCGCGCGGTTGCGACGCGCACGCACACCTGGAGCTGGCGAAGGGACTTGAACCCCCAACCGCCTCATTACAAATGAGGTGCTCTACCATTGAGCTACGCCAGCACGAACACAACTACCCGCAAAAATTCGCGGGCAGAGAAAAGTCACGGTACGAAAAAGCTGCCGGGAGTGTCAAGGGCCAAAATACCACAGCAGGCCAACTTGTCAATCCGTCCAGAAAAATTTCCGGGGATAGGAAGGGGTGCTTCGCGGGCCCGACACCGTCCCTCGCCAGGGGCCCCGGACCGGTGCCACCCGCTCCGCTATTTTCGCCGAAGTGTGGAGCCCGATTGGGTGTCCAGGATCACCCACCCGTCCGCCTGGATTTCATCGCGAAGCCGGTCGGCGAGCTGGAAGTCCTTTTCTTTCTTGGCTTTATTCCTCTGATCCAGCTTGGCCTGGACCTCGGCCGGCACCGCCTCCACCGCCCGGGGCAGCCCCTCCCGGAACAGGCCGAGAATCTGGTCGAACAGATCCAGGGTGTACCAGACGGCGTCCAGGGCCTCGCGCGACATCGCGACCGCGGACCCGTTTTCATCCATAGAAATGTTGTAAGTCTTTATCAATTCAAATAGATACCCGATTGCCCCGGCGCTGTTGAAGTCGTCGTCCATGGCCGCCAGAAAGTTCTCGCGGGCCTCCTCCGCCGCGGCCACCAGCTCCCGGCTGGCCGAGGTGCTGAGCGGAACCGCGTCTCCCAGCCGGCTTCGCAGCTCGTCCAGCGAGCGGCAGGCGTTGACCAGCCGCTCGAAGGTGCGGGCGGAGGCCTCCAGGCGCTCCCGCGAGTACTCCATCTGCGAGCGGAAATGGGTCGAGAGCAGATAGAAGCGAACCACCTGGCCGTCGAATTCCCGGAGCACGTCTTCCATCGCAAAGAAATGCCCCGTCGACTTGGACATCTTCTGGCCGCGCAGGTTGAGCAGCCCGTTGTGCATCCAGTGGCGCACGAATTCCCGGCCCGTGGCGCACTCGCTCTGGGCCAGCTCGTTCTCGTGGTGCGGGAAAATGAGGTCCTCGCCGCCGCCGTGCAGATCCAGCGTCGCCCCCAGGTACTTGGTCGCCATTGCCGAACACTCGATGTGCCAGCCCGGGCGCCCCTTCCCCCACGGGCTGTCCCACGCGGGCTCACCCGGTTTGGACGCTTTCCAGAGCGCGAAATCCAGCGGATCCTGCTTGTTCTCACCGACTTCGACTCGGGCACCGGAAATGAGATCGTCGATATCGCGTTTGGAAAGCTTGCCGTAGTCCTGCTTGGTTCGGACGCGGAAATAGACGTCGCCGCCGGCCTCGTAGGCATGGCCCCCCTCGACGAGTTTGGCGACCATGGCGATGATCTCGTCCATGTGCCGGGTGGCGTAGGGGTAGAGGGTGGCGGGCTTGATGTTCACGGCCTTCGCGATGCGGTGGTACGCCTCGATGTTGCGGTCCACCACCACGCGGTAGTCGACGCCTTCCTGATTGGCGCGGTCGATGATCTTGTCGTCGATGTCCGTGAAATTCTGGATGTAGGTGACCTCGTAACCCAGGTACTCGAGGTAGCGCCGGATCATGTCACCCGAGACGAAGGCGAGCATGTGCCCCATGTGGGGCTTGTCCTGCACGGTCATGCCGCACACATACATCCCCACCTTGCCGGGATGCACCGGTTGGAAATCGGTTTTCTTCTGCCGGAGTGTGTCGTAAACGCGCAGAGCCATAGGACAAAGGACTATAGCAGCGTGCACGCAGTGTGGTAAGAGGTAATCCAATGGCCGTTCCCACCGCACCCTCGCCGCGCCAGATCGGATTGGTGGCGGCCACCTCGCTGGTCGTCGGCAACATCATCGGATCCGGAATCTTTCTTCTGCCGTCTTCACTCGCGCCCTACGGAAAATTCGCGCTCGTCGCGTGGGTGCTGACATTGTGCGGCGCAGTGATGCTCGCGCTGGTGTTTGCGCGGCTCGCGCGCATGCTCCCGAAGGAAGGCGGTCCGTACGCATACACACGCGCCGCCTACGGCGACTTTCCCGGTTTCTGGATCGCATGGGGTTACTGGATCTCGCTGTGGACCGGTGTCGCGGCCATTGCGGTGGCCTTCGGCGGGTATCTGAAGGTTCTGGTCCCCGCGCTCGAAGGCAACACCGTGGGGTGCGGCATCGCATCCATCGCCGCCGTGTGGGTGCTGGGACTGGTGAACTCGCGCGGGATTCGTGCGGCGAGTCGCATGCAGATTGCCACCACCATCATCAAGCTGCTGCCGTTGGTCGCAATTGCAACCGTTGGCCTCGCCTGGATGAAACCCGCCAACATCGACAGCGCGCGCGCTCCCGAGATGAGCGGCTTTGGCGCCATTTCGGCCGCCGCGGCACTCACACTCTGGGCCATGCTTGGACTCGAATCCGCCACCATCCCCGCCGGTTCCGTGCGCGACCCCGATCGCACCATTCCGCGCGCCACGGTGGCCGGCACCCTGATATGCGCGCTGGTGTACATCGCCAGCACCGCCGCCGTCATGGGAGCCGTTCCGGGGGATGTGCTGGCAAATTCGCAGGCGCCCTTCGCGGATGCCGCCCGGCGCATGTGGGGCACCTGGGCCTACTATCTCGTGGGTGTGGGCGCGCTGGTGTCGTGCTTCGGTGCACTGAACGGCTGGATTCTGCTGGCGGCGGAATTCCCGCGCGCGGTCGCGCGCGACGGATTGCTTCCCGCACCGTTTGCGCGCAGCGATGTGCGCGGTGTTCCGGTGTTCGGATTATGGGCCGCCATCGGTCTGGTGACCGTCATGCTCGCGCTCAATTCCTCGGGAACGCACGGGCTGGTCTCCATTTTTAATTTCTCGATTCTGCTCTCCACCCTCGCCTGCCTGATTCCGTACGTCTTCTGTTCCCTCGCGGCAATCTTGATACGGCGGCGCATGCCCGACGCGGCACCGGCATCCCGGCGGGATACCGTGGTCGCCATGCTGGCGTTCATCTACGCCGGCTGGATGATCTACGGCGCGGGCGCACAGGTGGCGCTGCTGGGACTGATCCTGATGGTGGTGGGAATTCCCGTGTACGTGTGGCTGCGTCGCAACTCTCCGGTTCCGTGACGGCAGCTGTTCGCGGGTCCGCCCATGTCGTGCGCGTGACGTTGCTAGCGAAAACGAGCGAGGGACTTGCGCACGATCCAGTCGCACAGCTCCGTGTACGACATGCCCACCGCGGCGCATGCCTTGGGAACCAGCGACATGGCGGTCATGCCGGGGAGGGGATTGGCTTCCAGCATGTAATGGCGTCCCGCGGAGTCGAGACGAAAGTCGATGCGCGCATACACGGACAGCCCCAGCGCGGCGAAGGTGAGCTTCGATGCCTCGGTGACGGCGCGCGCCACCGGCACGTCGATGGGTGCGGGCACGATGTACTCGGTGTTGCCCGACTGATACTTGTGGAAGTAGTCGTAGAGGCCGCCCCTGGGACGAATTTCCAGGACCGGTGTCTCGGGTCCATCTTCGAGAACCGATTGCGTCAGCTCACGCCCTTCGATGTAGCGTTCGACGAGTATCGACGTGTCGGTGGTGAACGCGAGGCGGGCGGCGGCATCCAGATCCGAAAACGTGTCGATGATGGTGAGGCCCACGCTCGAGCCCTGCGAGTTGGGTTTTACCACCGCGGGCAATCCCACGGTCTCGCGCACCTGTTGCTCCAACGTGCCCGCCGCCAACGCGGACGCTTCGAAGTGCAACCCGGGCGGAACGGACACGCCGGCGGCTTCGGCCAGAATCTTGGCGCGGTGTTTGTCCATGGCGTGAGCGCACGCGGTGGAGCTGCTGCCCGTGAAAGGCACGCCGAGGTACTCGAGCACCGCCTGCATGATTCCATTTTCGCCCGCGCCGCCGTGCAGACCCATGAACACCACGTCGATCTTGAAGGCGTCGAGCCCCAGCAGCAGCTTCACGAATCCCGCGTGCGCGGTGGCGATATCGACATCAATCACGGGCGGTTCGGCGCCGATCTTTGCGTCGCCGAAAACCGCGTCGTCGTATTCGGTGGGCGTGATGTGGGGGCGCGCAGGATCGCACACCAGCACGCGATGTCCGGCTTCCCGCAGGGCTTTTGCAATGCCGCGCGAACTGGAAAGCGACACATCGCGCTCGGCCGAGTCACCGCCCGCGAGCAGCATTACGGTGTAGGCGGGTTTCTTCATGGTTGTGTTGGCGTCACCGCACGAAGTGCATGGTGCCGCCGTCGGCAAAGAGATCCATCATCAGCGTATCGCCCTGCATAAACCAGGCCCGCGCCGCATCCAGCTGTTTTCCGAACTCGGCGTCGAGAGAACCCGGCGGGCACATCATGCGCGTGGCCGCAATCGGCCCGATACGAATGCGCTTGCCGCTGACATGGTAGTTGCCACTCCCGCGATTGCAATCGAGAAGCGCGCGCAGAGTGCTGTCGGGAAGGAACTCCAGGGTGTAGGTATCGGGACTGGGTGGAACGATGCGCTCCACCGGCGTGACGGTGCCCAGCCAGTACCAGGGGCCACGCGCCAGCGAATCCCCCGGAACCGCCAGCATGCCCGGGCGCGCGGACACCTCCTGTTGCGTGGAGTCCTCCGTCGCGCCGCTGTTCGCAGCCTGTTCGGATTTCTTCTGACAACCCGGTGCCAGCACCATCAGGACCACGGCGACCCAGGCGTGTGTACGTTTCATTGTGCTTCCCCCACCAAAGAACGCGGGCCCGCCGTACCGAATTGCTCCGTGACGGCGGGCCCGAATGGTTTCATCGTCCGTAGACGAACTACTGCTGCTTCATCAGTTTGAGACCGGACATGCCGACCATGTCGCCGTTGGTCAGCGCGAGCGTGTCTCCGCTCGCCATGAAGTTCAGCGTCATCGACATAGTCGTGTCGGCCATCGCCTTGGACAGCGTGACATCGACGGTATTCGGCATCGAACCCGCCGCCCACGAGCCGTTCTCGACCTGGGCCGGCTGGTCTTCCGCGGCCTGCATGCTGAACGACGCGCTCATGTCGTCATTGAGCATCAGCGACGTGGTTCCGCCGGCCATCGCCGCCGAGTACGTGCCGGCCATCGCCGGAGACGACGTCTCGGTCGAGCTGGTCTCTGTGCTCTGGGTGTTCTCGGTGGCCGCCTTCTCCTTCTTGGCGCATCCGCCGAGCAGCGCGAGCATCGCTACAACGGTGAGGGTGCACAGGCCCCACCGCATCCAGGTGGATTTCGTCATCTTGAATCTCCTCTAGTCGCCATCTTGTTCGACGGCGAAGGTCGCCCCGTTGCCGTAGCGCGCACCACCACGAGCCCTCTCCGCGCTACCTCAATCGAGCATGCAGGCACCCGCGTCGACACCGATCTGGCCACTCTACCTGAGTGAAAGACCAAGGGCTCCGGCGCACGGGATGCCGATTTCGGCGCACATATTGGCCGTTGCCCCCCCGTGCGTCTACAACTTTGTTGGATGAACCACTAACGCCAATATTGACAATGCAATATACGTGGTTCCGGCAATCGCGCGGCGAATCTGCGGAAAGCGCCGGCTGCTACGCAGGCGGCTGGCAACCGAGCCCGCCGCAACGGCATAAACGCTGTCGGTGGCAACGCCCAGCAGTGTGAACGTCAGCCCGAGTCCGACAATCTGCAGCCGCACGTTGCCCGCGGGGTTCACAAACTGGGGCAGGAACGCGAAGAAGAACAGCGCTGTCTTCGGGTTGAGGATATTGACAACCATGCCCTCCACGAAGATGCGCAGCAGCGGCCGCGGCACCGCGTGCATTTCGAGGACGGGGATCGGTTTGTGGACAAACGTTCGTATTCCCAGGGACCCCAGGTAGGCAGCCCCCAGATAACGCACGACGTTGAAGGCGCCGGTGGAGGTGGCAAGCAGCGCGGACACACCGAAGGCCGCGGCAAGAATGAGGACCACACTCCCCACCGCCAGTCCCATCGCGGAGACAATGCCGGAACCGCGTCCCTGGTCGATGCTGCGCGCCACGATGTACATCACGGCGGGACCGGGGACCACAAGAAGCGCGAGCGATGCCGCGACGAAAACCAGATATGCGGCGGCGGAGGGCAGACTCACTCCTCGGGTGGACGGTTGGCCTTGAATCCGCGATACACGAGAAGATCGTAGATGATCTTCAGCCCCCCCGCGACGTAGAACGGCGCTGCGAGCAGTGCCGCGTTGGCCATGAGCGCGCCACTCAATGCGGGCGAGATGGCCGCCCCGACGGAGCGCGCGATACCCGTGATGCCCGCGGCGGCGGAGCGTTCATCCGGGTCCACAATGGCCATGGTGTAGGACTGGCGCGTGGGGACGTCCATCTGCGAGATGGAGAAACGCACGAGCAACAGCGCCACCGCCGTTCCCGCCGTGGGCATGAGAGGCACCAGCATCAGCATCACGTTGGACGGCAGGTGCGTAAACACCATGGTGTTGATTAGACCGATGCGGGCGGCGATGCGCGCGGCCAGCAGCGCGGACAGTCCGGCCAGCAGGTTGGCCACAAAGAACAGCGTCCCCAGCGCAGTCACGTCAAACCCGAAGCGCAGATGAAACCACAGCGCCAGCAGACTCTGGATGATGAATCCCCCCGCGAATGAATCCATTGCGAACAGTGCGGAGAGCCGCAGCACGGGTCCCCGGGAGCGGTGCAGACCCAGACGGTTGCGCGCGGGGGCGGACGGCGCTTCAATGCCGTGCGAGAGCCGGAGAAAAAGAACCGCCACCAGCACGCCGAAGCCCGCGTATGCCCACAGCAGTACGCGGTACGACTGCGCCGGCGCCATTCCTCCCTTTTGCAGCACCCCGGTGATGGCGCCTGCCGCCAGCGCTCCGAGCGCGCTCGCGAACGACCCCGTCAGGGCGTAACGCGCAATGATGTGCGTGCGGCGCGTCGCGCTCACCAGTTGCGTGAGCGACGCCTGTTCGATGGACAGAAACGGCCCCACCTCTTTGCCGCTCGCGCTGAACACACCGATGGTGGCGATGATCATGAGCAACGCAGCGTCGGTGGTGGACGCGAAGGCGGCGCCTCCGACTGCCATCAGCAGCGCGCCCGCCACCAGCATGCGCCGGCGTCCGATACGATCGGCCGACGTCGAAATCCAGAAGGAAACCACGACGTCGCCGATCAACGTCAGTGTGAGCAACAGGCCGATCTGGCTCCCGGAGAAACCGATGGCATCGAGATGCAGCGCCAGAATGACGGAGAGGAATCCGTAGGCGAACAGGCGCGCGCCGCGCGTGACGAACAGAATCGCAATGTCGCGGTTCATGGCGCGCTCCGCACCCGGTCAATCGCCCTGGACAAAGAACCTCGGTGAGATGGAATCGCCCGTCCGGATGCGATCCCGGTTCACGACACCGCTCCCTGCAGCAGTCGCATCACGGTGTCGCGCCCCTTGACGGCGGCCACGCGGGTGAGATCGGGGCCGTGCACGGAACCGGTCATGGCTCCGCGGATCGGAAAATACAGATCCTTGCCCTTGAGTGACACTTCCTGCCCGGTGCTGAGAATCATTTCCTTGAAGTTCTCGGGCGTGAGGGCGCCGGTATGGGCCCCCAGTTTTGCCACCATGCTGTTCAGCACCCGCTTCGCCGAGTCGGTTTCCAGCAGCGCGCGCGTTTCCGGTTCGTACTCCACATCCGGTTCGAAGATGGCGGCGCGCGCCGGGAAGTCGCCCAGCACGTCGAGACTGTCCTGCAGAATGGCGACGATCTCGCGCTGGTGGGCGCCGTCGTACCCGTCGCGGATCCAGGCCGGCATGTACGGTTCCACCAGGCGGCACAGCGTGTCGAGATCCAGCTTGCGGATGTACTGGCCGTTCATCCACAGCAGCTTCTGTTTGTCGAAGACGGCGGCGGCCTTCCCAATGCGTTCGATGCTGAACGCCTTGATCATCTCGTCGCGCGGCATGATCTCCCGGCTCTGCGGGTGCGACCAGCCCAGCAGCAGCAGATAGTTGAAGGCGGCGTCGGGCAGATACCCGGTGGCGCGCAGGTCACCCACCGAACTGGCGCCGTGCCGTTTGGAGAGTTTGGAACGGTCTTCCGCCAGAATCAGCGGCACGTGCGCAAACATGGGGTGCCGCTTGCCCAGCGCGTCGTAGATCATGATCTGGCGCAGCGTGTTGGGCAGGTGCTCCTCGCCGCGGATTACGTGCGTGATCTGCATGAGTCCGTCGTCGACCGCGGCCGCGAAGTTGTAGGTGGGAAGTCCGTTGGACCGGAGGATCACCCAGTCGCCCACCATATCGTGGCCGAGTTCCATCGCGCCGCGCACGGCGTCTTCGAAGCGCGCGGCGCCTTCACCCACGCGGAAACGAATCGCCTCGGGAATCTTTGCGGCGCGCTTCGCGGCCACGTCGGCGGCCGACAGGTTTCGGCACGTGCCGTCGTAGTGCGGCGCCTCGCTGCGCGCCACCATCTCGGCGCGCTTGCGCTCCAGTTCCTCGTCGGTGCAGAAACACGGATACGCGTGTCCCGACGCGATCAGCTGATCGGTGATGTCACGGTAGATGCCCATGCGCTCCGACTGCCGGTACGGCCCGTGAGGACCGCCCACGTCGGGACCTTCGTCCCAGTCGATGCCCAGCCAGCGCAGGTCTTCGAGCAGTGACAATTCGCTCTCGCGCGTGCTGCGCTCCGCGTCGGTATCCTCGATGCGCAGGACGAACGTGCCTCCGTTGTGGCGCGCAAACAGGTAGTTGAAAATTGCCGTGCGCGCGCCGCCCACGTGCAGATAGCCGGTGGGACTGGGTGCAAAGCGCACACGCACGTTCTTGAGTTTTGCCATCTACAACACACTCTCCCGCCATTCACCCATGCGATTGCCCGCGGTCTCGACGGTGGCGATCGCCTCGCAGGCAATGGCCTCGCCGCGTCCGATGGCCCCTTTGCCCTCGAAGGTGGTGGCCTTCACACTCACCACTCCCGGCTCGACGCCCAGATGTGACGCGATCGCCGCCACCATCTCCTTCTTGCGCGCGCCCAGGCGAACCACGTCGCACAGCACGGTGCAGTCGACATTGACGATGTCATAGCCGGCGCCCCGTATCAGCGCCGCCACCCGCGTCAGAAAATCTTTTCCCGGCGCATCCTTCCAGCGCGCGTCGGTGTCGGGAAAATGTTCCCCGATGTCACCCAGCGCCACCGCGCCCAGCAGCGCGTCGCAGATCGCGTGGCTTACCACATCGGCGTCCGAATGCCCCTCGAGCGCAACCGCCGCATCGGCAAGATGCACGCACCCCAGCATCAGCGGGCGCCCTGCTCCCACGGCGTGCACGTCGTATCCAATTCCCGTTCGAATCATGCTACCCCCCGTTCTTCAAAACCGCCTCCGCGATGGCCAGATCGTCGCGGAATGTAACCTTGAGGTTGGTGCGTTCGCCAGCCACCGTGGCCACCCTCTCACCCAGTGCGAGCACCAGCGAGCCGTCGTCGCTGGAGGTGAAGCCGCGATCGCGCGCCACCCCGTGCGCCCGGCGAATGAGGTCCAACCGGAACGCCTGCGGTGTCTGCACGCCGGCGATGTGTACGCGGTCGAGAATGGCATCCACGCCGCCTTCGACATCGCGAATCAGCGTATCCGTCACCGCCACCGCCGGCACCACCGCATCGTGTTCGGCCAGCGCATCGATCACGCGGTCGCGCAGCGCCGCCGAGAGGCAGGGACGCGCCGCGTCGTGAATCAGCACGTGCGTCGCGTCGGCCGGCGTCTGTTCGAGGCCAAGATACACGGAGTCCTGGCGTGTGGCGCCGCCGGTAACCACCGCGCGCAGTTTGCCCGCCGCGTCCGCGGACAGAGCGCCGCGCAGTGTGTCTTCGGCGCCCGGCGCCGTCACCAGCACCAGCCCCGCGACGCGGGGCGAGCGCGCCAGCGCATCCGCCGACCATGCCACCATCGCCCGGCCGTTGAGCAACGCGGTCTGCTTGAGCGTCCCGGCATCGAAACGACTGCCGGAGCCCGCGGCCATGATCAGTGCAACCAGATTCACGGATCAGATGAATTTGAGGGCCATCTTCGCGCGTTTCAAATACAGTTCGATCTCGTCGATACGTTCGCGCAGCGTGGCCGCCTCTTCGACGCCACGCACACCCTTGATGAGATACTCAAGGGTCTCCTGCGCGCCGCGCAACGCTTTCAGTGCATCGTCCCGCTGATCGTCGGTGAGACCCATGGTCGAACCTCTTTCTAGAACAGACTGAATTTCACGTAGCGATTGGGATGCTCGCGCATGTCCTTGAGCAGCGAGTCGAGACTCGCCGTCGCCGACTCCATGCGCAGGATCAGGGTATCGTCGGTGACCAGGCGCCCGGCCGTGCCCTTGCCGGCGCGCAGATTACCGGAGATTTCCTTCAGGTTGTCCGAAATCTCGTTGAGGTGGTCCACGGTTGTCTGCATCTGCCGGCCGGCCTCGCCCACCGCGGTGAGTGCCGTATCCAGATCGGCGTAGTGCTTGTTCAGCAACTGCGTGAGCTGTGTCGTCGACTGATCGAGATTTTCCAGGCTGCGGTTGAAGCGTGTGCGGTTTTCCTCGGTCATGCCGCGGATGTCCTTGCCGGTGGCGGCAAAGTCGGCGATGCCTTCGCGCAGCTTACCGTCTTTGTTGATCGCGTCGGTCAACTCGCGCAGATTCCTGACGGTGGCCTTGACGTCATCCATGAGATCGCCGGTTTGCCCCATGACCTCGCCCAGGCCCATCAGCAATTCGCCGCTCACGGTGTCACCCGGAGCAATCGTGTTCGTTGCGGAGCCGCGGATGATCGTCACCTGGCGCTCACCCATGAAGCCGACTGCTTGCAGTGAGATGCGCGAATCGCGGGGGATGGATACGCCCTGGCGTACGCCCATTTCGACCACAACCTTGCGGTCGAGCAGAGCGATATCGTTGACGCGGCCGCCCTCGACGCCGTTCACGAAGATGGGATCGCCCGCCAGCAGGCCGCCCACATCGGTGAACGTCACGAAGAAGCGATACCGCTTCTCGGCGAGCTGAAACTTCTGGAACCACATGGTGCCGATGACCGCCGCCAGCACCGCCAGCACCACGACCAGGCCCACTCGCGTCTCGAGACCCTTGCCCGTCATTCGCCGCTCCCCACCACGATCGGCCCCTGTGCGCGACCCTCGATGAACTGACGGACAATGGCATTGTCCGTCTGACGAACGTCACTGGGAGTGCCCTCGAAGATCACCACGCCGTCGTGCAGCATGGCGATGTGGTCGCCCACCTTGTAGGCGCTGGCCAGGTCGTGCGTGACGACCACGCTGGTGATCTGGAGCTCATCGGCCAGCTTGATGATCAGGTTGTTGATGACGTCCGCCATGATGGGGTCGAGGCCCGTGGTTGGTTCATCGTAAAGAACGCACTGCGGATTCATGGCGATGGCGCGCGCGAAGCCAACCCGCTTCTTCATGCCGCCCGAGAGTTCGGCCGGATACTTGTCGCCGACGCCGTCGAGTCCCACCATGCGCAGCTTCTCCGTGCACACGCGCGATATCTCCTCGTCCGACATGGTGGTGTGCTCGCGAAATCCGAACCCCACATTTTCTTCCACCGTCAGCGAGTCGAACAGCGCCGCGCTCTGGAAAACCATACCAAAGCGCATGCGCAGCTCGAACAGCTTTTTGTGGGAGAGCTTGCCCACGTCCACGCCGTCCACGAGCACGCTTCCGCGGTCGGGCGACAGCAGGCCGACGATGTGTTTGAGGAGGACGCTCTTGCCGGAGCCGCTCTGCCCGATGATGACCAGTGTCTCACCCGGGCGAATGACAAGATTCACGCCGCGCAGAACGCTCTTGCCGTAGAAGGCCTTCCACACATCACGGCACTCGACGGTGATCATCTACGTGGTGCCTCTGTAGAAGATCACCCGGAAGAGCACCGACGCCAGGAAGTAGTCCGCAATCAGGATGCAGATGCAGCTCGTGACCACCGCGTGCATCGTCGACCGGCCCACACCCCGCGCCCCACCGAAGGTGCGGAACCCGTTGTAGCACCCCATGAGGCCGATGATGCCGCCGAAGGTCGCGGCCTTCAGGATGCCGCTGATGACATCGTCGACGTAGAAGAACATACGCAGCCCTTCGACGAAGGTGGGTGTGTTGACACCGATGGCGACGTTGGCCACGAACATGCCGCCAAAGATGGCGAGCACATCGGCGAAAATGGTGAGCACGGGCAGCATGACGACGCAGGCCACGATGCGCGGCATGACCAGATACCGTTGCGGATCGATGGCCAGAATTTCCATGGCGTCGATCTGCTCGGTGACCTTCATGGTGCCGAGTTCGGCGGCGATCGACGCGCTCACGCGCCCGCCCACCACCAGTGCCGTCAACACCGGGCCGAGTTCCAGAATCACGGACTTTCCCACCACGGTTCCCAGAAACACCATGGGCACGTAATCCTGGAACTGATACGCCGCCTGCACCGCCGCCACCGCACCCACGAACAGCGCGGTGACGAACACCAGCGGCATCGAGCCGATGCCGATGGCTTCCATCTGCAACAGCGTCTGGCGGTGCGTGCGCGGGAGTTCCTTCAGACGCCTGAACACGCCCAGCAGCATGATCGTCGATCCCCCGACGTCACGGAGGAAGTTGAGGAAGGATCGTCCAATGGGGCGAAACGTGTTCTGTGCGGTAATCATGCCGGCGGGGTGCGCGTCGCTAATCCCCGAATGCCGCCGGCTCGAAGCGCGTGCACGAATCGATGAAGGTGAGATTCACCGTGCCGGTGGGACCGTTACGCTGTTTGCCGATGATGAGCTCGGCCTTGCCGCGATTTTCGTCCGAGGAGTCGTAAACTTCGGGCCGGTACAGGAAGAGAACCACGTCGGCGTCCTGTTCGATGGAGTTGTGCGCCACGATGTCGTTCGCCACAAAGTTGTGCGGTCCAGGCACGGTAAGGTCGAACACTTCTTCCTCACCGGCGGGTGTCACAGCTGCAACACGATCCCAGTACACATCGCTCCCCGCCAGACGTTGCAATGGCTTGCTGGAAACAACCTGTGCCACCGCGGAAGCACGTGCCCTGCCGAGATTTTGTCTGAAAATCGTCATGCCTCCATACGCCATACCAAGTTCCACATGAAGCGCACGGCGTGTCATTCCTGCGACACGCATGGCAGGAACAACGATTTGTTGCCAGACATCCATGGGAATCACGTCGCGGTTCGTATTGGCATCACGGGCGCAGATGTAAGAAGAAATGGCCCGAAGCGATTCGGCCTTGTACGCTCCTACCGCACCCACGCAACCGGCAAAGACGCGCAGATCATCGATGCCCGAGACAATGATGTGGTACTGCGAGCGCCCCTTGTTCCCCTGACTGACCGGCCGAACTCTCGCGTTGATCCCGAGCCGCAGAAGCAACGACTGCACGTCCATGGCCAGGCCCCGGCTACTCGTGGCATAGTAGACAGCCGGATACGGCCTTGGCTTCTGTCGCATCCGAACACAGCCGTCGGTTGACCAAAGGTGCTTTAGAAAGGTCGCGACCTGTTCGGCGGGCTGTTTGAATACCTGAGGTGGAACCCTCTTTTCATGCGCGCGCAAGCCCCACACACCCATACCGTCCAGCCACTCTGAAACCGCACTACGAACGCCGTGAGTATGGTGCCTTGTCGAGGACAAATACACCTGGAACCACTTCCGCTCCGGCTGAATCCGGGGCTCAACACGCGCACCGAAAACTTCCCTGGTGAGGCGTGATACTTCTACGGCGAGATCGTACTCGCGCGTGGTGTACTGAATGGCGTGGCGCGGCAGCGTGCAGCCATCGCCGATCAAGTGACCGAGCAGTGCTAGCTCCGCGTTTGTCATGGTGGCACCCGACGCCGTGGGCAACGCGCGCGGAAGTGCTATGTGCTCTCCCACACGCAGCTCATCGAGACGTTTCCAGCCATTGATCGTAAGGAACTTGTGATTGGCCGTGGCACGAATACTTCTACCCAGCTGGGATTCGAGATGGAACACGGGTTTTACGCCGGTTGAAAACGCGCGTGACACGCGGGCTTTTTCCAGCTTCCAGGTATTTGTGTTCACCGCCCACACGTTGAAGCCGGAGTGTCCCGCCAGGTTTGCAATGGGCACCCGGTCTCCGGTATCAGCCATTGTCACCAGCGAATCGCCGGCCAGGCACCCCGACTCCCTGAGATCTGACAACATCGGGCGCTTGTCACCGCCGCGCGATTCCACCGCGCGCGAGAGCTGCGAGAGCGCCAGCACCGGCACCTCGAGTTCCTTGGCCAGCGCCTTGAGGCCGCGCGAGATGAGCGAGATCTGCTGCTGGCGGTTCTCGACGCGCTCCTTGACGTTCACCAGCTGCAGGTAATCGACAATGATCATGCCGATGTTGGCCTCGGCCTTGAGCCGGCGCGCCTTGGCGCGCAGCTCCAGCGTCGTGAGCCCGGCCGAATCGTCGATATAGATGGGAGCTTCGGCCAGATATCCCGCCACGATGGCGAGCTCGGCGTACTCGTTGGACTTGAGATAGCCGCGGCGCAGCTTGTTGGAATCGATGCGCGCCTCGCTGCACAGCAGACGCGTGACCAGTTGTTCGGACGACATCTCCAGACTGAACACGCCGACCGGAGTCTTTTCCTTGAGCGCCAGGTACTGTCCCAGGTTGAGCGCGAAGGACGTCTTTCCCATCCCGGGCCGTCCCGCGATGATGATGAGATCGGATTTCTGGAAGCCCGAGGTGAGCGAGTCCAGATCCTCGAACGGCGAAGGCATACCCGAGATGTGGCTGCCGCTCTGGTACAGCGCCTCGATGTTCTTGAAGTGGCTGCGAATGATCTTTCCGATCGATTCGAAGCCCTTGAACATTCCCTGCTGCGAGATCTCGAAGATGTGCCGCTCGGCCTCGTCGAGCACCTCGGCGGCCTCGCGTTCGCCGGCGAAACACTGCGTGGTGACGTCGTTGCAGATGGTGATCAGACGCCGCATCACGAACTTTTCCAGCACGATGTTGGCGTAGTATTCCACGTTCGCCGCCGTGTGGATCTGATCCATGATGTGCGTGAGATACGGCGCGCCCCCGATCGACTGATAGGTGCCGCGCGACTTCAGCTCTTCGGAGAGCGTCACCACGTCGATGGCTTCGCCGCGTCCCGAAAGCGCTTCCATGGCCGCAAAGATATCGCTGTGCGCCTTCTTGTAGAACGCGGTGGACGTAATGCTCTCCGTCGCGATGGAGAAGGCGTTGTTGTCCAGCAGTACCGCGCCCAGCACCGCCATCTCGGCTTCGAGTGACTGGGGCGGAACGCGTCCGGGAACGGCGGGTGTGGGATTGGCGCGAATGGTGTCTGCCATGGGTGACCTCGGGCGGAGTGTAGCGCAGGACAATACTGGGATGAAAGAGTGCCTTCCAGAATCCCGTGGGCAGCATGTTGATAGTTTGTGGACAACACTCGTAGTGGCCAGCAGGCATTGGTGCTACAATCTATGGACAGTTACGCCCCAGGGAGGTTCGACCCATGGTCACGCGCCACCTGCTGCTGTTTGCGTGTCTCCTTTCCCTGCCCTTCAGTACCGCCCGGGCATCTACCTACCTGGTTACCAATACCAACGCGTCGGGCGCAAACTCTCTCCAGGCAGCCATCGACAGCGTCAACACACACGCGGGGCCGGATTCCATTCACTTCAACATTCCTGGTCCGGCTCCCCACACAATCGTCGTGAGTTGCGCTGATCCGTGCGTGCTCAACGACGACGACATCGTCCTCGACGGCTACACCCAACCCGGCTCGGCGCCCAATACCGCCCACGTCGGCGACCCGTTCAACGGGACCATTGCAGTCGAGATCGCCAGCAGCAGCTACTGCACCCAGTACCCCGCGCTCACCATCAACGGAGCACGGAACATCGTGCGGGGCATCCTGATCCACAACTATCACTTTGCGTACAACATCGTGGTGAACGGTGACGACGCTGTCATCGACGGCTGCGACATCGAGGCGGCAGGTGTTGTCGGAATCGATGTCAGGCCCTCGAGCGGGGTCCAGATTGGAGGAACGACGCCTGCGTCCCGCAATCTCATTTTCGACGACTATTACGGCATCCTCGTCGAGGGGGAGAACGGAAACCCCGTGTTGAACCTGTCAATCCAGGGAAATTACATCGGCCCGCGCTACACCCAGGGGCCCGCCACGATTGGTGTGCTCGTGTTCGGCTATACAACCGGAGTCATGATCGGGGGCCACCTCACCGCTCCGTGCACAATGAACGGCGCCATGAACATGATTCACGATCAACAGGGGGCCGGAATCGCCCTGACGGGAGACGAAGTGACTGGCGTCTCCATCCTGTCGAACATCATTTATTCCAATGGCGGGCTGGGGATCGACCTCGGCGGTGACGGCGTGACTCCCAATGATCCCGGTGATGGCGATACCGGGCCCAACCAGCTTCAGAATTTTCCGCGCATCATGTCATCGCAGGAAAACAGCATCTCCGGTGTGCTCCAGTCGACGCCCAATCGCACCTTCACGATTCAGGTTTTCGACAACCACTCCTCCGCGTGCGATCCCAGCGGATATGGCGAGGGCAAGCTGATCTACGGCGAAACCCAGGCCGTGACCGATCAGCTGGGATACGCCAACTTCACAGTTTCCTGCGACTCGGTGGTGGCGGGCCACTATTACACGGCCACCGCAACCGATGATGAAGGGAACACCTCGGAGTTCTCCGAGTGCTTCGAATCGACGGTGACCGCCGCATCCGACCACCCCGCCGTCTTTGCTCTGCACGCCAACGTGCCCAACCCGTTCAACCCGGCGACGATCATTCCCTTCGAAATGGGCGCCGCGGGTCGCGTCGACATCGTGATTTTCGATATCGCGGGACGGCGCGTGCGCACACTGGTTTCGGAATACCATGAAGCGGGACCCGGGACGGCGCGGTGGGATGGACGCGATGACCACGGCAAGCCCGTGGCTTCGGGTGTGTACTTCTGTCGCATGAACGCGGGAACGTTCAGTGCGTCACGCAAGATCGTGCTGCTGAAGTAACCGGATCCGGACCTTCACCCGACCAGTTCCTGCATCGACAGCGGGCTGCTGCTCACGTTCTCTCCGGTCAACACGCGCCGGAGATATCCGGCCTGTCCGAGATGAAACGCGAGATGTGTGGCCATATGGACGAGCACCCGGTGCGTCGTGAACTCGAACCCGCGAATCGCCTCCGGGTACTGCGCATTGAAGGTGGCGTCGTCCAGCTTCGACAGGGTGGCGTCCACCACCTGCGCGGTCTTCTGCAGCTCGCGCACCAGTTCGGCGCGTGTGCCCGAGCGACGGCTGAACTCCAGGTCGCGATTGCGCACGTAGCCGGTCCCGCCCAGCACGGCACCCACGAAGTGCTGCATGCTCCCGCACGCGTGCAGCGCCAGGTTCGCCGCCGAGTTGGTGACGCCCGGGGGCGTGGTCCACATCAACTCATCGTCGGGAAAACACTCGATCTCACGCTGGAACGCGCCCAGTTCGCGAACCATCACCATCTTCAGATCCGTGATGACGTCCCGCATCTATTTCTTCCTGTAGATTCCGTCGAAGAAGACGTTCCAGTGGGTGCCATCGGGCGACATTTCCATCTTCGACTTCATGGTGTCGCCGTGTGAAAGATCATAAGTGAGACGCGCGTGCATCTTGCCGCCGTGCGACACCGTGAGCACGTTATTCTCAAAGGTGCCCTTGAACACTTCCGCGGGCGATCCCATCGAATCGAACCAGTGCAGCACGTAGCAGGCTTCCTTCGCGTCGTAGGTCCACACCGCGTGTCCCTGGTAGGTCACGCGGCCATCGCGCTCCTGGTGGTAGTCGGAAAGCACCGCAAATCCATCCAGTGACACGCGCGCACTGGTATGACCCATGGCGGTCCCGCCCTTCGGGTCCCAGTCGGAGGGATACATCTTCTCTTCTCCCTGCCACTGTCCCGCGAGCTTCTTCAACTTTTCGTGGTGTTCGCCGGGTTTCGGCATTTCAAACGGCATGGCGGCCTCCTGACGGTTGATTGCAACGCGGCGAAGTATAGCAGAAGTCAGGAGGACCAGCTTTGCAGCTCGATGGGATTGCCTTCGGGATCGGTGAGATACGTCCAGGTGACGCGCGCGCCGTTGGGGGCGGTCAACGTGACCACGTCGCCGATGGCGCGTCCGCCCGCGGCCAGCACGTCCTCGCGGGCCGCGTGCACGTCGTCGACCACGAATGCAATGTGTCCGAAGCCGGGGCGGTTCACCGCCGTGGGCGGCCGTTCGGCCATACGCGTGTAGCTGTAGATCTCCAGCGTGGGACCGGTGTCACCGTGTCCGGGAAGGCGCAGATGCGCACCGTGTACCTCCGCGCCCGCGACACCCGTGCCCCGCTCGAGATCATGGCCGCGATAGTGGCGTTCGGGGGGAACCACCACGCAACCGAAGACATCGCAGTAGAACGCCACCAGCGCCTGCCAGTCGTGTGCAATCAGATTGGTGTGGCCGAAGCGCGCGCCCTTGATCATGTCTGCTCCAGCAGGGGGAGGTGCGAGGAGCTGCTAGGCGTCCTTGAGCAACGCCATCAGCTTCTTCATGTCTTCCCAGCACGGCGCTTTGAACCCGGGATTACGCAGCAGCGCGGCGGGGTGATACGTGACGATGACGGGAATGCCCTCGTAGGTGTGCGTGCCCGCGCGCAGCGCGCCCAGCGGCGCTTCGGTCTTGAGCAGCCAGTGCGCCGCAATGCGTCCCAGCGCGCAGATGTACTTCGGCTGGATGAGTGCGATCTGCGCGCGCAGGTATTCCTCGCAGCACTGCACCTCCGCCGGTTGCGGGTCGCGGTTCTGCGGCGGACGGCACTTGAGGATGTTGCCGATGTACACGTCTTCGCGCTTCATGCCCATGGCGGCGATGATCTTGTTGAGCAACTGTCCCGCGCGTCCCACAAACGGCTCGCCCTTCGCGTCTTCATCCGCGCCGGGCGCCTCGCCGATGAACATGAGTTTTGCGTGCGGATTGCCCACGCCGAATACGGTCTGCTTGCGGCTCTGGTGCAGAGCACAGCGCGTGCACACCGACACGGTCTTCGCCAGGTCGGCCAGGCCGGCATCGGTGTCGGAAGAGGGTGGGGTGGATGCGGGCTCGGGAGCCACTCGGGCAGCGCCACGCCGGGCCGGTGTGGCGGGCTCGGTGCGCGGATTCGGCGGCGTCGCGGTCTCTGCCGGCACCTCGACACCGTCCAGATAGACCGAGCGAACACCCTTCTGCTCGAGGCGTTTGAGAAGCGCGATGGTGGCTTCCACCGTGTCGATGCGATTGCTCATGCGGGGAGACTACGCGTTCGACGCCGGACGGGCAAGCACGGACACCCTCAGCGCGATGACTTCCCCACGCGCGCTCCGACCAGCTCCATCAACCGGCGCGCCACTTCGCGTTTGCTTTCCGGCTTCGGGCTGCGGTAGACCTCGCCCTTCGCGTCGAAGATGACCACCACGTTGGTGTCGAGACCGAACGCGGCTTCGGGGCGGTTGAGCACCATCAGGTCGCACTGTTTCTTCGCCAGCTTGGCGCGCGCGTTGGCCTCTTCGTCCTCGGTTTCGAGCGCGAATCCCACCACGAAACGCCTGCCCCTGGCGGCACCCAGCGATGCCAGCACGTCGTCGGTCTTCACGAGCTCGAGCGACCACGCGCCTCCGGCCTTCTTTTTTTCCTTCAAGGGAACGGCCGGTTTGAAGTCGGACACCGCCGCCGTCATGACCAGCACGTCGGCGTCCTGGAACGCGGCATCAAGAGCGCGCGCCATCTCCTCCGATGTGCGCACACGCGTGATGCGCACGCCGTGCGGTGCCGCCACCGATGTGCGCGCGGCCACCACCGTCACATCGGCTCCCAGGTCGCGCGCGGCTTCCGCCACCGCGAACCCCATCTTGCCGCTGGAGCGGTTGGAGATCACGCGCACCGGGTCGATGTCTTCTTCGGTGCCACCCACGCTCACCACCACACGCCGTCCCTTCCACGACGAGTCGAACAGCGTTTCCACGGCGGCCAGGATGGTCTCGGGTTCGGCCATGCGTCCGGTGGCTTCGTATCCGCACGCGAGATCGCCCTTCTCGGGCGGCGCCACGCGGTAGCCGCGCTCCGAGAGGATGCGCATGTTCTCCTGCGTGGCCGGGTTTTCCCACATGACGTCGTTCATGGCGGGCGCCAGCATGACGGGACCGCGATACGCGCTCACCACTGTGGACAGCAGGTCGTCGGCGCGGCCGTGCGCCAGTCCCGCCAGCGTATTCTGTGTGGCCGGGGCCACGACGATTACATCCGGCCACCTGGCGAGATCAATGTGTTCGATGGGAGAAACCGTTCCCGACGACTTGTCTTCACCCTCGAACATGCGCACGTGCACGGGATGTTCGGAGAGCGACTCGAACGTGAGCGGTGTGACGAACTCGGCGGCCGCGTCGGTCATGACAACCTTCACGTCGGCGCCGGCTTTCTTGAAGAGGCGCAGGAGAAAGACCGATTTGTAGGCGGCGATTCCGCCGGTGACCCCGAGGAGAATTTTCTTGCCGCGAAGGCTCATGGGGCTGGCGCGGGCGCGCGCTGTTCACGCGCGCCACGCCGGGGGATCAGGACTCCTGAAAGAAATCGCCGCTGCCGGTGGTTTCTTCCACGAACTGATACGTGATCTTGCCGTTGACGAGGCGCTTGACCGCGGTCGACGTGGGCTTGAAGTCCGGCTCCGGCTCGGCGCCGCGGATGACCAGCGAATTGAGACGACGGGCCTCGCGCGCCATCACGCGCACCGCTTCGTAGCGGTTGGGGATCTTCTCGGTGATCTTTTCGATGATGACGAGCTTCTCAATATTGATCGACATGTGTACTCCTGTGTTCACCCAAGCCGCCGGACAACGTCCGGACTGGTTCGTTCCCGGCGGCAGCGTTCCGCCACCATGATGGCGCGCAGCTCTTCGGCGGCGCGCTCCAGGTCGTCATTGACGACCAGGTAGTCGTAGCGGGCGCTGGCGCTGATCTCGGTGCGGGCATTGGCCAGCCGGACCGCGAGGTCCGTCGCCGGCACATCCCCCCGGCCGCGGAGCCTCTGCTCCAGCCGGGCCAGCGATGGCGGCAAGATAAACACCATGACGGCACCGGGAAACTCTCTTTTTACCCTATCTCCCCCCTGGATGTCAATGTTGAGGAGAACGTCAAGTCCTGCTGCGAGTTGCGCTTCCACGTAATCGCGGCGGCTTCCGTACAGGTAGCCGTGGACTTCGGCCCACTCGATCAGTTGCTCGGTCTTGAGGCGCTCGAAACGGGCCGGGTCGACGAAGAAGTAGTCGCGCCCTTCGGCTTCGCCCGGGCGCGGGGTGCGGGTGGTGGTGGAGATAGAGCGGCGGATGAGCGGGTCGACGGCCAGCAGGCGTTCCACCAGTGTGGTCTTGCCCGCTCCCGAGGGGCCCGAGACCACGATCGGAAAAGCGATCGAGTTTCGCGGCACGCGGTCTACTCCAGATTCTGAACCTGTTCGCGCAGTTTCTCGGTTTCTTCCTTCAACACCACGACGTGCTGGATGACCTCCGACCCCGACGCCTTGGCGCCGATGGTGGAGGCTTCCCGGTGCATTTCCTGCAGGATGTAAGTGAGCCGCTTCGAGACCTCGCCGCCGTCCTTGAGCGCACGATTGAACTGCGCCTCGTGACTGCGCAGGCGCGTGATCTCCTCGGTGAAGTCGGTCTTGTCGGAGAGCATCACGATCTCCGCCGCCAGGCGGTCTTCGCTCACCGGAACGTCGCCGGCCAGCTGGGCCACGCGCTTGCGCAGCGCCTCCACCTGCTTCTTCGCCACTTCGGGCGAGAGCTTTTCGATGGCGGTGACGGTGCGGTCGATGAGCTGCATGCGCTGCACCAGATCCTTCTCCAGCGCCTTGCCCTCTTCGATGCGCATCCGGGAGCACGCGTCGAGCGCCGCGTTGAGGCTCTTCTCCACCAGCGGCCACACCTCGTCCTCGCCGGGTTCCATCTCCCGGGCGGTCACGACCTCGGGCAACTGCATCAACGTGTCCAGGCTGAGCCGTTCGTCGAGTCCGTGTTTCTTGGCGAACGCGCGCAGCTGGGTGAGATAGGTCTCGAGCACGTGCTCGTTGATGGTGATCGCGCGCCCCGTCACCGGGGATTCAATATTGATGGTGATGCTGACGCGGCCGCGCGCCAGTTTGGCGCGCACCAGATCCTTGATGTCCGACTCCCGGTTCTGGATGGCGCGCGGCAGCTTGAAGGCCAGGTCCAGGAAGCGGTGATTGACGGAGCGGACCTCCACGGTGACCGTCGAGGTGGCGCTTGTCGCCTCGCCCGTTCCGAATCCCGTCATACTGATCAGCATCGCAATCCTCGCTTCCGTTGCTCGGTGACGGCCTATACTATAGGCCGCGCACACGGTCTGTCACCAGCGAATCCAAACCCCGATGAATGCTGCCCTGCTTGCACGTTTTGCCGAAGTGCTTCGCGCCTCGCTGCGCCACCACTTCTTCGATGAACCGCGCTGGTTCACGCCGGTGCTGTCCCTTCCCTTCGACCGGGGCCGCAGTCACCTCGTCATCGTCCTGGAGAACCCGGGGCCGTTTGCCTTTCTGCGTTCCCAGTCTCCCTTTGCGGGCGCCGACGCGCCGGCGCGATTCACCGTGCTCAACGGCGCGCAGGTGGAGGACATCTCCGTGGACGGCCGGACCCTGCACCTCGATGTGGTGACGCGTCGCGACCGGGAAGCGCTCCGCCTGCGCGTTGCGCTGTACGGCGCCAACGGCCATGCCGTGCTCGTGCGCGGCA
>OBLQ010000166.1_pt1 | contig 23420 bp, 20 predicted proteins | sample 1519881 | NCBI WGS metagenome assembly OBLQ01 (sample SAMN01911456, study PRJEB22533) | soil metagenome | biome: Soil | place: Malaysia | collected 2012-04-30 | depth DG_metagenome m | reverse complement strand
CCCATTCATGTTCACTTTGAAGAAGGCCAGATTCTCGCGCGCAACGGGCAGACCAGCCAGGTGCCGGCCTGGGAGAAAGGCCGCAAGGACGTATATCGCCTGCGTCCGAGCGGAAGCGTGACCGTCTCCCTGCAGTTCCGAGACTGGGGCGGCATGTTCATGGAGCACTGCCACAATACCATGCATGAAGACAACGCCATGCTGTTGCGTTGGGACGTCAGCAATGCCGGAGGCGTGTTCCTCGACCCGCTGCCGACGCCGATTCCCAGACCGACGGGCGTGACCTTCCAGGCGCCGGATGACATTCTGCCGAACGCCTTTTGACCCAACCCGGCGTTCTCCCGTCAGGGCGAACGCCGGCCAGCGATTCATCCGGGAAGGCGGTTTCCGCCGGCCTCCCGGAAGCGCAAATAATCGGGAGTACATCATGCTGCGTAAAAATCTGGTAAGTGTTTCATCATTTGTGTTGCTGGTCGCGGCGCTCACGGCGGTGTTCCTGCGTCCTGCGGCGGCAGGCCGCCTGCCGGCGGGCCGTTTCCCCAACATTGAACTGACAACTCAGGATGGTAAGAAAGTCCACTTCTATGACGACCTGATCAAAGGCAAAATCGTGGCCATTGACCTGATCTATACCACCTGCCACTATTCGTGTCCGCTGGAGACGGCCCGGCTGGTCCAGGTGCAGAAGATGCTCGGCGACCGCATGGGCAAAGATATCTTTTTCTATTCCATCACCATTGACCCTGAGCACGACACGCCGGAGGTCCTGAAAGCCTATGCGGAAAAATACCACGTCGGGCCCGGCTGGCTCTTTTTGACGGGCAAGAAAGAAGAAATTGACTTTCTCAGCAAGAAGCTGGGGTTGTATTCTTCCCCGGCGGAGAGCCTCGACGGGCACACGGCGCATCTCCTGATTGGAAATGAGCTGACCGGCCAGTGGAGCCGCACTGCGGCGCTTGACAACCCGCGCTTCACCGCCCAGATGATCGGCGAGGTTGTCGATGACTACAGGCACATTGCAGCGGCGCAACCGAACCCCGGCGCCGACGCCACCCGGCTCAAATTTGACAAGGGCAAGTACCTTTTCGCGAAGCAGTGCGCAGCCTGTCATACCATAGGCCATGGCGACAAGATTGGCCCTGATCTTCTGGGAGTGACCAATGTCCGGGACCGACAATGGCTTGTCGATATCCTCCAAAGACCGGAAAAGCTGCTGGAGGAAAAAGATCCGCTGGCCATTGCGCTCTTCAAAAAATACAAGGAGGTGAAGATGCCGAATCTGCGCCTGGATGACGCGCAGACCAACGTGCTGATTGATTTTCTGGTGCAGCAGTCCGCCGTCAACGACAAAGAAATGTCTAAAGAAATGTCCATGGGGACCGGGGAGGCAAAAGCGCCGGACATGGCTGCCGGACATGCGCACCACCACCAGTAACCGGAAACTCCATGTACTGGCCGGCGTTTGAGTTCCGATACTCGCTCGATCTTCAACGGCTATTGCCGCACATCATGGCCGTCGAAGCACACCAGCGGGCGGCAACAACCCTGATATTGCCGCCCCAATGGCGAGAGGTGTCGCAAGAAAGCGGCTTGCCGGAAGAAAATACGCAGGAAAGCCCGCTTTCCGCATTACAGTTGAAAAGCCGAAATATCGCCGGAATCCAGGGTTGGGTGCGCGAGCGGTTTGCGCCGGGAAGCTCTCCATTGTCGCTGGACGATATCCTGACGGTCCATCGCATGGTGGCCCGGGAATCCAACGCGGCCGGGCAGACTCCGGGGGCCTTGCGCACCGACCCGGTCCAGGTCGGGAGGCCGGAAGTCGGCGGGCTTCATACGGGGGCGCCGGCGGAAAGACTTCCGTCTTACATGCGGGGCTACATCGATCTGATCAACAGCCGCGAGTCGTTCGGGCTGCCTCCGATTGTCCACGCCCTGCTTGCCCATTACTTCTTCACCACCCTGCATCCGTTCATCGACGGCAATGGAAGGACCTCGCGCCTGGTGGCCACCGCGATTCTCTGCCAGCGCGGCTACAACGTGCATGGCGGCTTCTATGCCCTTTCGGATTATTTCTACCAGAACGGCGGCATCTACTATCACACGCTGCTGCATCGTTCCTGGCAGCAGGGGGTCCCCTTCGATGTAACGCCTTTTGTCGCGTTTGGCATTGAGGGACTGGTGATGGAACTGAAAAGCATCAGCAGCTTCCTTCGCCTGAAGCTGAGCCGGGCGGACATGATTGACGCTATCTCTGCAGATAGAACAGCCCGCGATCCGTCTGCAGTTCGCAGTCGCGAAAGGCGTCTGTGAGCGTCCTGAGCAGGTCGGTGGCGATTACAGTATTTTCGTGCAGCATGTCGCGCGCCAGGTCTCCGGCCAGCCCATGTAGATAGACGGCTGCGGCCACTTTCAAATCGTTTCGAAACGCGGAAATCAGGTCGGCCGTGAATTCCACGGGCAACGAGCCGCCGGCCTCTGTTCGCCTGGCCAGCGCCGCGCCAATCATTCCGCAGAGGACCTCTCCCGACCCGCCCCTGGCCAGCGCCGGGTTCCCGGTCAGGTTGACCCAGGTCTCCCCTGAGACTCCAGCGACCACCGTCCGATGTCCTTTGAGGGCCACGCAGGCGCCGGTTTCCCGGGCAATGCGGCGCGCCATCGCCGGCCTGCTCTCGGCGGGCTGCTCCACTCCCAGCAGGCGGACCGCCTCTCCGGAATTCAGGGCCAGCACCCGTAACGCTCTTGCGCCGCTGCGGGACTTCAATTCGTTACACCGGCCTGCAAACGCGCTCAGGACATTTCCATTGAGCAGCAGGGGCAGTGGACACAGGGCCGCCAGCCTGCGAACAAATTGCGCTGCGGCTTCATTCGCCGGGAAGCCGGGTCCCGCTACCACTACGTCTTTGCCGGCGAGCATTTTCTCCAGTTTGTCCCCGGCTTCGATGGAGATGGCGCCATCCGGTGTCTCCGAAAGTCCTTCCGTCATCAATTCCGGTGAAAATCCTGCGACGGTCGCCTCAATCGATTCCGGGCAGGCCACCGTAACCAGACCCGCTCCTGTGTGCAGGGCCGAGAGGCCCGTCAGGCACGCGGCCCCGGCTTTGCCGCGCGACCCGGCGATCACCAGCACATGGCCAAAATCGCTTTTGTGAGAGTCCCGCGAGCGAGGTGGAAATGCGACGCCCGGCTCCTGCCCGGTGATTGCCGACAATTCAACTTTGTTGCTCGTCAATGCCGGATGCACGCCTAACTCGCTTACCGCGACGGGACCCGGAGTGAGATCGCCGAAAACATGGGCAGGCCGGGGCGCGATGAAGGCAATGATCCCCTGTGCGAAGACGATGTCCTGCCCTCGTTCGTGCAGCGGGGCAGAACTGTCTCCGTCTACGCCTGAGGGCAGATCCAGCGAGACAACCGTTCCGGACGCATCATTGATGGCCGCAACAGCTTTTTTTTCCAGCCCCGAAATGGGCAGCGGCGCTCCTGGGTCCATAATGGCGTCAAGGATAAGGTCAGCTTCCATCGCTTCTCTGATGTCATCGCTTTCAAGATCGGCTTCGTTGGCGGCCCATAGGGGCCCGAGTCCGGCCTGGACGCTGATGGCTGCGGGTTCCGGGCTGAGATCCTCCGCGCTGCCGGCCAGCATGATCACGGCAACATCTTCGGCGATGCGCCGCAAAGCCGCAGCCGCAGCCAGACCATAGCCGCCTTTCTTTCCCCGGCCGCAAACGATGCAAACCCGCGTGAATTTGAAATGTGCGATGCAGAACTGGGCCGCCGCGTAGCCGGCCCGTTGTATCAGCGTCAACGGGGACATCTCGGCCCGGGCCAGCGCCTGTTCCTCGGCGTGGCGCACCTCTTCATTGGTAAGGATCCTCATGAATCGCCCTCGCTTCCGGAATTCGACGCCTGCATCAGAAATTGCGCCGCAATGGCCAGCGACTCGCGTCCCTCCGGGACAAACTGATAAAACAAGTGCCAGTCATGCGACACCACCGGCCATATTTTCAGGTCCACCGGGACGCCGGCGGCGCGGGCGCGCTCCGCGAGACGCGTGGAGTCGTCGAGCAAAGTTTCGTCCGCTCCCACGTGAATCAACAGCGGCGGCAGCCCCTTCAGATTGCCGTACAAGGGCGAAGCCAGAGGATCGCGCGGGTCGCCCTGCGGCACATAGAACTCGCGGGCCCGTTTCAGCGAGTCGCAGTAGAACATGGCGCAGCGTTCGCTGTTCTTCTCGCAGGATGCGCCCGTGCCCATCAGGTCAGTCAATGGTGAGAAGAGCGCCGCTGCGGACGGCAGGATGTCTCCGTCATCCCTCAGCTTCAATAAAGCGGCGAGCGCCAGCCCGCCGCCGGCCGAGTCGCCTGCGATTGCAATAGGGGCCTTCGGACCGGCCTGCGCCCGCAGAGCTCGATATGCTTCCACAGCATCCTGCACCGGAGCCGGGAAGGGATGTTCAGGAGCCAGGCGGTATCGGGGGGCGAACACCCGAAAACCATGCTGGGCAAAAAATGAAGTATATGGACGATGGGTGCGCGGCGAGCAGGCAAAGTATCCGCCGCCGTGGAGGTAGAAAAGGGTCCCGGCGGCTTTGCGGGCGCCGCTCTCTACCGATTCGCATGGCACCGTTCCAAGGGCCATCTGCGTATAACGGACGTTGCGGGGCCCGATAAAAATGTTGCCCCTCATGACGCGCCGCGCCTGCTCCACAGTGCGCGACTTCGCCAGCCTCTTCTTAAAGGTGTGGCGCAGAACAAAACTGATGAAATGGGCCTGCCAGGATGCCATGAGGGAGCAGTATATACAAAAAGAATCTCCCGGGAATAAATGAATGCCTGGACGCGATTTGAAATTTTAAATTTCAAATTTGAAATTTAAAATCTCGCCGCCGTCATCGTCATCTTTTATTCATACCTCAGCGCCTCGATCGGGTCGAGCCTTGACGCCTTCATCGCCGGAAGCATTCCGCTGACGATGCCCACCAGCGTGAGAATTCCGGTGGAAATCGCAAGGTTCACGGGTGAGATGATGAGCTGGATGTCGCCGGCCTCGGCGTTTTTCGCGATGGCGCTGTATAAGGTCAACGACCCGGCAGCAAACGAGATGCCGTAAGCCAGAATGATGCCCAGCACGCCGCCGGCGAAAGTAATGGTGAGGGCCTCCCCCAGGAATTGCAGCAGGATATCGCGCCGGCGCGCGCCCAGCGCTTTCTCGACGCCGATCTCGCGGGTGCGCTGCGTCACCGATACCAGCATGATGTTCATCAGCCCGATGCCGCCGATGCCCAGGGTCAGCGTCCCGATGATCGTGAGCAGCACCTGCAGGCCAAGGGTGATGATCTCAAACGTATTGACCTGCTTCATGGCGTTGAAGACGAAGACCGCGCGGCGGTCAGCCGGCATGAAACCATGGGTGGCGGCCAGGGTCGCGCGCATCTGGCTTTCGATCTTTTCGTACTCCATGCCTTCGTAGTCCACCCAGATTCCGTCGAGATAGCGCGTGTCGCGCAGGTCGCTCATGGCAGCGAACGGAATGTAGATGACGTTGTTGATGTTATTGTCGCCTTCCTGCATTTTGGGCTCGATCAGGCCGATGACTTCGAAGCTGATGCCATTGATGCGGATGCTTTCGCCGATTGGGTATTGCCCGGAGAAGAGTCTTTCGCGCGCCTCCGAGCCGATGACGGCCACGCGGGTGCGCTGCATCTCGTCCTGCAGGTTGTAGAAGCGGCCGGCTTCCATCTTGAGCGCCCGGATGGAGGGCGCCTGCGAGTTAAATCCATCGACCGGCAGCAGCACGGAGCGGTTCTCATGCTGCACGGTCGCCTGCAGATTGGATTCGGGGCTGATATGCCGGACCAGCGGGACCTGATTGGCGATATGCTCCACGTCTTCCAGCGTGAACCGGATTTCAGTGCCCGCCTTCGACCCGCCGGCCTGCATGGAGGTACGGCCGGGGAAGACGCCGATCACGTTCATGCCGTAGTTGGAAAAAATATTTTTGATGGCGCGCCCGAAGCCCGCGCCGTAGGCCAGCAGCAGCACCACGGTGGCGATGCCCCAGGCCATGCCCAGCATGGTCAGCGCAGTGCGCCGGCGGTTATGCCGCATCGCCTGAACGGCCTGTCCCATCAGATCGTGGACCATAATCGCTACTCTTTCCTCAGGGCTTCCACGGGTTGCAGGAGCGCCGCCTTGCGCGCCGGATAAAGTCCGGCGGCGATTCCAGCGACCGCCAGCGAGCCCACCGCCAGGGCCGCCGAGGCCGGCACCACACGCGGAGGATCAAAGCCCGGCGGCGCGGGCAGAGAACTCAGCGCCGCTGAAATCGCGCAGGCAATCGCCAGCCCTATGCCGCCGCTGAACAGCGTCAGAAACGCGCCTTCCAGGAAGAACTGCGACATGATTCGCCGATTGGTCGCGCCCAGCGCCTTCATCAGTCCGATCTCTTTGGTGCGCTCGCTCACCGAAACCAGCATGATGTTGATGATGCCGATGGCCCCCAGCGACAGCGTGACCATGCCTACGCCGCCCAGAAAGGCGTCCATGGCGTCAAAGATCTTGCCGATCGTCTCCTGGCTCTTGACCGTGTCCCAGTCCTCGAATGCTTCTTCGTTGTGATAATCGAAGTTGTGGTTGCGCGCGATGATGCGATGCACCTGGTCGATAGCGGCGGCATGCTGGTCGCGGCTCACCGGCTGGCAGTTGATGAAGGAAATGTCATCCGGCGTCAGGGCGTTCTTCAGCGGGAAAAACTGCTGCATGGTCCCGAACGGGACATAGACGCGGAAGTTGGTGGAGTTGTTTTCGTCACGCCCGATGCTGTCGAGCACGCCGATGACTTCGAAGCGCACCCCATTGAGCAGGATCGTGCTGCCCACCGACGGACGGCCCGGAAACAGGTTGCGCTGCATCTGGTAGCCAAGCACCGCCACCAGCCGCCGCTCATCGTCATCGCCATCGTTCAGCCAGCGGCCCTGTCCCATCGGCAGGAACCTTATCTGGTTGAAAATCGGCTTGATGCCGATCACCTGCCCGTTGCTTGTGGCGAACTCGCTGACCGCCCGGATGTCGCCCCGCTGCAGAACCGGCGAAGTATTGCGCATCAGCGTCGCTTCCCGCTGGATGTCCTCGTAATCCTTATAAGTAAGGAAGTAGGGCCGCATCCCCATATGCTGCGACTCCACGGCGGGAACGCGTCCGGGGAAGATAAACATGATGTCTTTGCCCAGGGTCTCAAGCTGCCGCCGGTTTCCCGAACGGAAGCCTTCTCCGAGCCCGATCAGCATAAGCAGAGAAATCACGCCGTAGGCGATCCCGAACATGGTCAGGAAAGACCGCAGCTTGTGCGCCCAGAGGGTGCGCAGCACCTGGCCGAAGATGTCAAAAGCGGTCCTCATATCGCTATCTGGTAATACGCTGGCGAAAGGGCGGCGGTTCCGTCAATTTAGACGGCCAGTTTGCGATATGGGCACAACCATAAGCACAACACGGAGGAACGGGGGAAGCGGAGGATTTTGGATGATCGATCTCCGAGCTTCAGGCCTTTGTCTGCGTCGCGTTTTGGCATCCTGGAGCGAAGAGTCGTCTTCCAAACAAGAGGCAGGCAGTCCCGACAATTGCCGCGAAAGAATGGCTGCCTGCAGGAAAGGAAGAACACCATGTCAAACCAACCCAAAAGCGCAAGAGTGCTCTGCCGTTCCGGGGCCCGCACCCTGACACGCGAAGAAGCCGAGAAGGTCACCGGTGGCCAAAGTCAGACCTTTGCGTTCACCCACGTCATTACACCGGACACAACCCACGATTAAAATTTTCTACGGCCGGGGCAATGCCGCTCCGGCCGTATTGGCCCCCGGGCGGTCAAAGCAATTCGTATGACCGCAAAGGACGCTGAAGAAAAACCCGCTAACCAGTGATCACCACGACGTCCTTTCCCATTCGCCTTCCCACTTCCGAACACAGCCTGACCGTCTCTTCATCGGTTGCCGGGCCGCCTACGATTTCCAGCCGCTGCATTTCATCGACCGGGTCAGTGAACCGCATGGCCAGGCATTTGCCTGGACGGTAGGTTACGGCAGCGATTTCGGCGATGTTCAGCGACACGGTATTCGACACCAGCATGGTCTGCGGGCGGCAGACTTTGTCGAGCAGGGTAAAAATCTCTGTTTTGGATTCAAATTCGTCGGGCACGGCCTCGATGACGAGGTCGGCCTGGCGGGCGGCGTCTTCGATGCTGGAGGCGTATTCGATGCGCGCCAGGGCCGCCTCTGCATCTTCTTTTCTTACATGGCCTGATGCGATGGCCTGCTCCAGGCTGCTTTTGATCTGGGTTTCAGCGCGGCGCAGGCTGGCCGGCAGAATGTCTTCAAGAATGGTGCGGTAGCCGCCGAGAGCGGCGGCGTGGGCAATGCCACGTCCGAGATTGCCCGCGCCGATGACGGCGATGGCACGGACTTCCGCCACTTACCGGCTGACCTCGAGGTCAGCCAGCATGGTAATGAAATTCGGATTGGAGCTGCGCATGTAATCGGCCAGGCGCTTCTTCTCTTCAGGGGTCATCGTCTGGATTCCAACCTGGACCCGCCGCAGGGTCGCAGCGATGTCGTCAACATAATTCATCATGCGAATCAGTTCGCCGGAGACTACCATGGGTTTTGTCTGTACTCCTGCCACGAAGTTCACCTCCCTTTCATTCTACCTTTGAACGCTGAAAAGCACATCATTCCCGGGAACGACCCAAAAGCACGACACGGAGGAAACGAAGGGAGCGGAGGGATCTGGGCTTGCTGTCAAGACGGATAATGAGATGCGGACTTCAAATATTTAACAGAGGACCGCGATCCTGTGGTCCCGACACGAATTCTAAAAACCCCGCTTCCTTCGTTTCCTCCGTGTCGTGCTTTTGGGCAGCGCCGATGCGGTGTAATTGTGTTACGCCGCCGGCGCCCCGGCCTCTTCGGTCTGGGCGGCAGCTTTGGGCGGCAGACGGTCGCTGACTTCCGCGAGGGCGGCCAGCTTTTCGGCGATGGCCGGGGTGAGGGCGCCTGCCGGCATCCGCCAGCTCCAGTTGCCGTCTTTCATTGAAGGGACATTCATGCGCGAGTCACTGCCGAGGCCGAGCACGTCCTGCGCGGGCGCCATGCTCAGGCGCGCCACGGACTGGCTGGCCATCCGGATCAGCGCCCAGTGGATTCCGTCGCAGGCCTCGCCCGCGTAGGCGAACACGTGGCGCCGTTCTTCCGCGCCCAGCGTATTCCACCAGCCGACCGTAGTGTCGTTATCATGCGTGCCGGTATAAACCACGCAGTTCGGCACGAAACTGTGAGGAAGATAGACGCGCGAGCCGGCATCGCCGAACCCGAATTGCAGAACCTTCATGCCGGGCACCCCGATGCGTTCGCGCAGGGCATGGACTTCGGCGGTGATCATGCCCAGGTCTTCGGCGATGATGGGCAGCCCGCCGAGTGCGGAGTTCAGTGCGCGGAACAGATCGTCGGCGGGGCCTTTCCGCCAACAGCCGTGTACGGCGATTGGTTCCGACGCCGGAATTTCCCAGTAGCTCTCGAAGCCCCGGAAATGGTCGATGCGCATCAGATCAAAGTTCTTTCGCGCCCAGGCCATGCGCCGGGTCCACCAGGGATAACCGCGCGCCTTGCACACGTCCCAGCGGTAAAGCGGATTGCCCCAGCGCTGCCCGGTATCGCTGAACGCATCAGGCGGAACGCCGGAGACCACGGTGGGCCGCAGGTCATCGTCGAGATAAAAGAGATCGGGATGCCGCCAGACATCGGCGCTGTCATAGTTAATGAAAATGGCGACGTCGCCGATGAAACGGATTCCGCGCGCCCCGCAGTACTGCCGCAACGCCCGCCACTGTTCGAAGAAGGCGAACTGGATGGCCCGCTCGACTTCCAGTTCGCGCCCGTACTTCAGGCCAAAATGATGCAGCCCCTCGGGCTCCCTCCGGGCCAGTTCGCGCGGCCATTCCGTCCAGGTGGCGCCGCTGTAGATGTTGCGCATCGTCTGGAAAAGCACATAGTCTTCCAGCCAGTCGACGTTATCGCGCTTGAACCGGATGAAGCCGGAATGGTCAAAGCTGCCGCCTTCCACAAAATTGCGCGCCGCCTGCCGCAGCAGAGGCAGCTTGGCGGCAATTACCTGGCCGAAATCGACCTTTTCCGGGAACGCCGGAAGCTGGCGCAACCTGGCGGCGGGCAGCCAGCCCCGTTCCACAAGCCGCTCAAGGCTGATGAGCAAAGGATTGCCTGCGAATGCAGAGATCGCCGAATATGGCGAATCGCCGAGGCCGGGCGGCGAAAGCGGGAGAATCTGCCAGAAGCTCTGACGGGCCTGGAAGAGAAAATCGGCGAAGGCGTAGGCGGCCGGGCCGAAGTCACCAATGCCCGCATGGGAAGGCAGTGATGTCGGGTGAAGCAGGATGCCGGAGGACCGCTCAGATAGCATAGACACCAGAGTGAATCATTACCGTCATGCCGGGCCTGAGAGGCGCCGCGCTGCGGCGCCTCTCAAGCGATACTTACGTTCTCGCCTTGGTCAGGCTTTCCATTTCCTTTTTGTTCTGCTTGATCTTGCCTTCTTTTTCCAGGCGGGCTTCCAGACCGCTCATGAAAAGCTCCATGGCCTGCTGGCGTTTCGTCGCAAGCAACTGCTCACGGATGCCGTCTTTGGCCTTGGCGAACTCCTCGCCCATCGACGGGTCCTGCAGTTCGGTGACTTCGAGCACCACGCCCTTGCGCCCCAGGTTCAGCGGGCCGCTGGTGTCGCCAGCCTTCAAGGTGAATGCCACGCTCGCCGGGCCGCCCATCGAACCGATGTCCGGCACCTGGCCGCTGCGGCCCACCAGGTCGCTGGTTTTCACCGTCAATCCCAGGTCCCTGGCGGCCTTGCGCAGGTCTTTGGCGGCGCGTGCGCGATCGGCCAGTTCCTGCGTCTTCGAAGTCAACATGGTGTTTGACCGCTCGGTCTTGAAGTCGGTCGTGACCTTGTTTTTGACCTCCTCAAACGTCGGAGCGCGGGCCGGCACGATTTTTTCCATCTCAAAAATGACTGCTTCCTGCGCCCCCCGCACCGCCTGGAACCCGGCTTTTTCCGGGACTTCGAAGATCGCCTTCATCACGTCCGGCGCGGGCCCCACGCCCGGCAGCGAATCGGATTGCGCCACAGGGTTGCTGCGCACCGGCTGCACGCCATATTTGGCGGCCGCCTGATCGAGGCCCGATTTCTGCGCGTCCGCCAGCGCCGATTTGCTTAGCTGGTCAAGCACCCCGGAAACCTTCTGGGCCTTAATATCGCTTTCGATCTGGGCGCGCACCTCGCTGAGCGGAATCACGTGGGCGTCTTCTTTATCCAGGACCTGTATGATATGGAACCCGAACTGGCTCTGCACCAGGTCGCTGATCTGCCCTTTGGCCATCGAAAAGGCGGCTTTGTCGTATTCGGGAACGAACTGTCCATGGGTCACCCACGGCAGGTCGCCGCCGACTTTTGCGCTTTCCGTATCGTCAGAATTCTTTTTGGCCAGTTCAGCGAAATCCGCGCCGGCCTTGATCTGTTTCAACAGATCGGCGGCCTTGGCGCGCGCGGCAGCCAGGGCCTTCGGGTCCACCTTGCCGTCAGGGCCGGGTGGCGGCAGCTTGACCAGGATGTGGCGGGTCTTCACGCGCTCTGCCGTGCGGTATTTTTCCGCATTGTCGTTGTAGTATTTCGCGATCTCTCCGGGAGTCACCTCGGTCTTGCTTTCCGCCAGTTGCTTGTTGAGGACAAAGTAGTTGACCGCCCGCTTTTCCGGAATGGCGCTCGCGTAGTTGTTCTTGTTTTTCTCGAAAAAGGCCTTCAGCTCGGTCTCGGTGGGCGTGATCTTCTTCTGCAGTTCGTCGCCGTCAATGACAACGTAGTCGAATTTCACTTTGATGTTCTGGTCTTTGTACTGGCGCTCAACCTCCGCGGGCGACACGCTTACGCCGGCGGTCACGGCAGTCACAAACTTGTTGCGCACGATCTCGAAGCGCATGTCGTCTTCGAACTGGGTGGTGCTCAGATTGTTGCTGCTGAGAAGGTCTTCATACTGCTTCTGGCCGATCCAGGTTCCGTTGGGGAAAAAAACCGTGCGATAGGGGCCGTTGCGCAACTCGTCCATGATCTCCTGGTCGCTGGCCGTCAGGCCCATCCGATTCGCTTCATAACGGATTTCAGCCTGCTGCAGCAGTTGCCGGGCGGCCTGCTGCGCCAGATAGGGGCGCAAAAAGTCCGGATAGCGCTGGCCGCTCTGCCGCTGGATCTGATCGATCCTGCGAACGACCTGCTCAACCTGGATTTTCTGGTCGCCCACGGTGGCGAGAACTCCTGCGTCCCGGATATCGAGACCAATGGTCAAGCCGGGAATCAGATACACCACCATCGAAAAACACATTAACGTGAGCAGCGCACCGAGCAGAATTTTTACGCCCTTGTTGCCGCTTTGCAGAAACCTGATCATGTTATGGAAAGCTCCGAAGAATACTTTATGGGGACATAATCATTATATATCGGAGAAAGGGCTGCCGGCTGCCGGCTGCCAAACACCACAAAGACACGGAGACACGGAAAAAAACAAGGGCGCTTTCCACCTCCGGGCGAGCCTCTTCCCTGCAGATTAAGAACGCAACCCCGGGTTTGTATATAATCTCGGCCTGAGTCCCTGCTTCGAGGTCACCGACATGTTCCGGAAAAGCCTTCTGCCTCTGTTTGTAATTATCATCTTCTGCACCTTCTGTCCCGGGCAGAACACACCGTGCACGACGGGCGATCATGCCGAATACACCAGGAAGATCAGGGAATTCACCACCGAGCCGTTTTTCAGCACCGAACTGGTGGACCATCTTCCGTTCAACTCCTGCGTGCCCGCGCCGGACGTCTTTCTTCACCACATCGTCGGCGCGCCCGATGTGCTCGACTACACGAAAGACATCAACGCCTACATGCGACTGCTGGCAAGCAAGAGCCCGCGCGTGAAGGTGATCAGCATCGGCAAATCGGAAGAGGGACGCGAGATGCTGGTGGTATTCGTCACCGACGAGGCGAACATGGCACGGCTCGACCGCTACCGCGAGATCACTGCGCGGCTGGCCGACCCTCGCGGACTCAGCGAGGCCGAGGCGCAGAAACTGATCGCCGAAGGCAAGCCCATCTATTGGGCCGATGGCAGCGTTCATTCGCCCGAAACCGGAGCGCCGGAGATGCTCATGGAGCTGGCCTACCGGCTGGCTGTGGAAGAGACGCCGTTCATCCGGAAGATCCGCAGGGATTCCATTGTGATGATCACGCCCATAGTGGAAGTCGATGGGCATGATCGCATGGTCGATATCTACCTGCATCACAAGAAGCATCCGGATGCCGCGCCTTATCCGCTGATCTGGTGGGGGCACTATGTGGCCCACGACAACAATCGCGACAACCTGGGTGTGACGCTCGCGCTCTCGCGCAACATGCTGAAGACCTTTCTTGAATGGCATCCAACGGTCATGCACGACCTGCACGAATCCGCCCCTTATCTCTACATCATGACCGGCACCGGCCCCTATAACGCATGGATCGACCCGATCGTGATCAGCGAGTGGCAGGAGATGGCCTACCACGAGATCGAAGAGATGACCAAGCGCGGCGTGGTGGGTGTGTGGACCCACGGCTTTTACGACGGATGGGCGCCGAACTACATGGTCTCCATCGCCAACATGCACAACTCGATCGGGCGGTTCTATGAGACGTTCGGCAACGGCGGCGCCGATACGCGCGTGCGCACGCTCGCTCCCTCGGCCACAAGCCGGGAATGGTACCGGCCCAACCCGCCGCTGCCCAAAGTGAAATGGTCGGCCCGCAACAACATCAACATGCAGGAAAGCGCGATCCTTTTCGGCATGAACAACGTGGCCACCAACGGCGAAAAGTTCCTGAACAACTTTTACCTCAAGAGCCGCCGGTCGGTTGAGAAAGCCCGCAAGGAAGGCCCGGCAGCCTGGGTGCTGCCCGCCGATGAAACACGCACCGCCGAGCAGGCCAGCTTTCTGAACCTGCTGGAACTGCAGGGCATTGAGGTGCACAAACTCGAGGAGGAAGTCCGCCTGCCTGCCGGGGGCGGCGCTCAATCGCCCGAGCATAAAGATGCGAAAGCGGAAGGCGGCAAGGCGGAGGCCGCCAAAGGCAGAAGACCGGAAGCTGCGAAAGACAACAAAGACGATAAGAAGGACGAGGCCAGGCCGCACGAGACCGTCATTCCCGCCGGCAGTTACGTCATTCGCATGGACCAGCCTTACAGCCGCCTGGCCGACACCATGCTCGACACGCAGTACTACAGCCCGCGCGATCCACGCTCGTATGACGATTCCGGCTGGACCCTGGGCGCGCTGAGAAACATCAAGACCCTCCGCGTGACCGACGCCGCGCTGCTCGATGCGCCCATGAGGAAAACAGGCCGGATCGAGCCCGCGGGCGGCATCGAAGGCCAGGGCAAGACGTTCCTGATCAACCACAACACCGATAACACGCTGGCCACGCTGCGCTTCCGTCTTTCCGACGTCGCCATGGAAGCCGCGGAAGGACCGTTCGAGGCCGATGGCGTAAAGTTCCACGCAGGGACCTTCATCCTGCGCAATGCCGACCGTGCAAAGCTCGAAAAAGCCGCGAAAGACCTTGGCGTGCGCGTACACGCCACGAATGCCGACCTGAAAGTGGCCACGCATCCTCTGGCCGTTCCCAGGGTGGCGATCGTTCACAACTGGATCAACACACAGAACGATGGCTGGTACCGCATCGCCTTCGAAGAACTGAAGATTCCCTACACCTATGTGGCTGACACCTGGCTGCGCGATGCCCGGAACCTGCGTGAAAAGTTCGATGTGATCATTCTTCCTCCCGCGGGTGGATTCGGCGGAACGGGTTTGAACGCCGTTCTGCGCGGATTGCCGACGCGTGGCGGCCCCATGCCCTGGAAGAACACAGAGGAAACACCCAATCTGACCGCGCCCGGACTTGATTCATCGGACGACATCCGCGGAGGCCTGGACTACAGCGGACTGGCGAACCTCGATCAGTTTGTCCGCGAGGGCGGCCTGCTCATGGCGGTGCAATCAAGCGCAAGCCTGCCGGTAGCGGCCGGTATGACCGAGATGGTCAACGTGGCGGGACCGCGCGCGATGCAGGCGCCGGGCAGCGTCTTGCTTTCCACCATCGACGACAAGACAAGCCCCATCACCTACGGCTATGACGACAAGCTCTACATCTACTTCCGCCAGGGGCCGGTCATCACAGTCGGCGCCGGTTTCGGACAGCAGGCGCCCGGCGGTCCCGGCGCTCGCTCCAGCGGGCGCGGCTCGGCCACCGATCCCGATGTGATCCAGGCGCGCCCTTATATTCCGCCCGAAAAGCCGGTCAAGCGCACGCCGCACGAGCGGGAACTTTACGTCCCTGAAGACACCAGCGACCTGGCCCGCTGGCTGATACCACCCAAAGACGAGCAGCCGCGCGTCGTGTTGCGCTTCGCGCCGGAAAAGGAACTGCTGCTCAGCGGCATGATCACCGGCGGCAACGAAATCGCCGAGAAACCGGCGGTTGTCGATGTGCCGCACGGGAAGGGACATATCGTTCTCTTCGCGAACAATCCCATGTGGCGGCACGAGACCATGGGCAGCTTCTTTCTGGTGTTCAATGCGATGATGAATTTTGATCACCTGAATGCGGGAAGCGCGCCGAAACAGTGAATATCGCCGCTGATTTGCGCTGATGGGCGCTGATCAAAAATCGGCCGCGAATACACGCGAATGATTGCGATCGATTTCGTACTTGAACGCCGCAAGCGCGGGCGAATCGTAACGGTGTTTGCTTTATTTTGTTGAATGTCACACTGTCCATGTGACCATTAGAAATATGCATTCCGGCGTGTAACGCTTTTCTTCATTTCCTCACTACCCCATAGAGCAAGATAGTCTCCCGGATTGCACGGGTCCAGACAGGGGGAAATACCAATGAAACGGCTTTCCGTCTGCGTCCTTTGGGTGGCCTTTCTCACATCAGCCGTCTTCGGACAAACTGTCAAGGTGAAGGTCCGCGCCGCGCTGTACGACCGCGACCTCAACATCAAACCGGTGCCGAGGCTGGTCATCAAACTTGCGCCTGCCGCGCCGGGGACGCAGCCAGTCAGCTTGCAGACCAACCTCGATGGTATCGCCGAAGCGGAGGTCCCCGCCGGAAAGTACAAAGTCATCACCGATAAACCGGTGGAGCTGTTTGACAAATCGTATCGCTGGGAATTCGAAGCTGAACTGAAACTCCCCGAAAACACCATCGAGCTGAGTAATGACAACGCGGTGATCGCCCCGCTGGCGGGCGGACGCGATGCCCGCGTCGACGAGCTGGCGTATCAATATAAACGCGTGAAAGATACGGTCGTCACCGTCTGGACCGAGCGAGGCGCCTACGATGGGATTGCCATCGATCCCGCGGGCCTGGTGCTGACAGCACAGTCACCGCTTGAGGGCGTGACCTGGATGGCGGTACAACTCGACGACCGGCGCCGCCTGCCGGCCGTCATCATCAGCAGCGACAAACAGCATGACATGGCGGTCGTTCGCATCAATCCCTCTGCTGCCGGGCCGGTCGCTTCGGGACAGACTTCCGCCGATCCCGGCGCGCTGATTGAAGGTGAACGCATCTTCGTCATCGAAAATCCCGACATAGAAAAAAGCAAAAAGCTAGTGACCGGAGTCGTCAGCAAGGTGGATTCCGACGAGATTGTCTCAGACGTAAAGACGAGCTTTGTCGGCGGCCCGGTGTTTAATTCCAGTGGTAATGTGGTGGGCATCGTCCTGCGCGGAGACAGGGGCCTTCGCATCAGGCCCATTGGAACCGCCGCCGCTGTCCTGGCTGAAGCCCGGCAAAAGCTGACGCAAGAGGCGGCCCCCGCGTCGCAATTGCTGCCGACGCCGCCGGTTGACAAGTATCCCGGCGATAATCTGCGCGCACCCGGACGCGACCACTGGGAAAAGGACTTCTATAGCTTCGAAGCCGGCGATTTTTATATAGAATTGATTACGCCTGTTGCTATGTTCGAAGCCGACACCGAGCGGTACGAACGGGTCCTCAAGAACTACAAAAAGCATCCCCAGGGTCCGCCGCCGGCCGAACCTGAGCGCAAATACGACCCTGTAATCGTCATCGTGGTCGTGCCGAAAACAAAGGCGCCATTCTGGGAGAACATGGCCAACAATAATGGAGGCCGGGGACCGGTCATCCGGCGGTTCAAGACAGCGTTGGACAAAATGCGCCTGCTGTGTGGCGACCGGGAAATTACGCCCATCTGGCCCGGCCGAGTCGTTGCCGGTGGCGGGTTCTCCCGCAATGTAGTGGTTCCTGAGGAAGCTTTTGCCGGGCGCTATGTGTATCCCCACGACTCTATTTCACCGCAATGCGGCAAAGTGACGCTCCAGATTGTCTCCACGAAGCAGGGTAGTCAGCCGCTCGAAAAAGTGGTGGATGAAAACATCGTCAACCGCGTGTGGGACGATTTTGAACCGTATCGCAAGATTCACGCGCAACCAGGTCAGACAGAGGCCCAGAAATGAGTGTCCAGACGTTCCTGGTCGCCGGCTGTGTCGATTTCGATCATCTGAACGCAGGCAGCGGGCCGCTGATTTAGGCTGATAAAAATCAGCCGCAAATGCACGCGAATTATTGATGACTGCAGAAGGACAACCACACCCCTCCCAAAAAAATTCGTGTTCATTCGTGTTAATTCGCGGCTAATTGGTTTTTTGGTTGTGGCTCTGCCAAGCCGTGTCTTTGTGCCGGAGTTTACCCTGAGCGCAGCGAATGGGTGGTAACGTCTTCGATCTCGCCTGACCCATCCTGTGATGCGCATCACGTCATCAGGGCCGCCTCGATGCAATGATTGAAATGGCGGTATGTCTTCATTTCGTGCCGATAGGCGTCTGTTCCATGCCCGCCCTCGCGCCCAACACGGGAACGGTCGAAGCCGTTCGCGGCTCGGTGGTGGATGCCCGTTTTGCCGGCCGCATTCCTGCGATCTTTCATGTCCTGAAGGCCGGTGAGCGGGGCCGGGTTGTCATCGAAGTCGTCTCGCATCTTGACGCTCATACCGTCCGTGGCATTGCGCTGACTCCCACTCGCGGCTTGTCGCGCGGGACGCCCGTCGAAGACACAAGGGAAACACTGAAAGTCCCGGTGGGAGAGCGGGTGCTGGGCCGGATGTTTGATGTCTTTGGCAACACGATCGACCAGCACGGGAAGGTGGAAGGCGGCGAGTGGCGGTCGATTCATGCGCCGGCTGTTCCACTGACGCGGCGGTTGAAGACCGCCGAGATTTTCCCCACGGGAATCAAGGCCATCGACCTGCTCGCCCCTCTTGAACGAGGAGGCAAGAGCGGGCTGTTCGGTGGTGCCGGAGTGGGCAAGACCGTTCTGATCATGGAGTTGATCCATAACGTGATTGGCCGGCAGCGGGGCGTGAGCGTTTTCTGCGGCATCGGGGAGCGCTGCCGCGAAGGCGAGGAGCTTTACCGTCAGATCCAGACCGCCGGTGTGCTCGATAAAACCGTACTTGTCTTTGGGCAGATGAACGAGCCTCCAGGGTCGCGATTTCGCGTGGGGCACTCGGCCCTGACGATGGCCGAATACTTCCGCGATGACGCGCGCCAGGACGTGCTGCTGCTTATCGACAACATCTTCCGGTTTATCCAGGCCGGGTCCGAGGTTTCGGGGCTGATGGGGCAGTTCCCTTCCCGGCTTGGCTACCAGCCGACGCTGGCCACCGACCTGGCGAATCTCGAAGAGCGCATCTGCAACACGCCGGCCGGCGCCATCACCTCCGTCCAGGCGGTGTATGTGCCGGCGGACGACTTCAGCGACCCCTCGGCGGTACACACGTTCAGCCATCTTTCGGCATCGATTGTTCTCTCGCGCAAGCGGGCCAGCGAGGGGCTGTATCCGGCGATGGACCCGCTGCGCTCGGGGTCGAAGATGGTGACGCCGCCGGTGGTGGGTCAGCGGCACTACCGGGTGGCGCAGGAAGTGCGCAAGACGCTCGAGGGCTACGAAGAACTCAAGGACATCGTCGCCATGCTGGGCCTGGAAGAACTTTCGCAGGATGACCGGCGGACCGTCCATCGGGCGCGGCGTCTGGAACGGTTTCTTACGCAGCCGTTTTTCGTCACCGGGCAGTTTTCAGGAAAGGCGGGCCGGCTGGTGCGTCTGGAAGACACGCTCGATGGTTGCGAGCGGATTCTCAACGACGAGTTCGCAAACTATCCCGAGCAGGCGCTGTACATGGTGGGAACGATCGACGAGGCGCGCCTGAAATTCGCGGCGCAACGGGCATGAACGGGAAACGCACAATGCGGCTCACCGTGTGGCTGCCGTCACAGGTGCTGATGCGGAAAGAAGTCACCCGCATCCGGGCAGAAGCGGAAAACGGATGGTTCGGGCTGCTGCCAAAACACGTTGATTTTGTCGCCGCGCTGGTGCCGGGAATCCTGCGATTCAGGATCCGGGGCAACGAAGAAGCGCGCCACGGAGAGGATCGCGCCAGAGACCCGGGAATCGAGACGGAAGAGTATCTGGCAATCGACTATGGAATCCTCGTTAAGCACGGCGCGGAGGTTTCGATTTCGACACGGGCGGCCGTCCACAGCCACAATCTGGAACAATTGAAGAAAACTCTGAAGGCCCAGTATTCGACGCAGGAAGAGCGGGAGAAAGTGGCCCGCACCTATGAGGTAAGGCTCGAAACCGACCTGGTCAGGAGCCTGCTGGAACTGGAGAAGCGTAGCTGAACATGAAAAGTTGGGCGCGAATGAGCGCGTGACGCTGCTCATCACCGCCAATTTGAGAGGTCGTAGTGAAGCGTAGGGAATCGGCCAGGGACCGGCTGCTGCGCGAGGTGGAGGCCAAGCAGGAGCGCATGGAGCACGCCCGGGAAAAAAAGAATGCCGTGTGGGATGCGATCGCCATTCTTGGGATCGGCTGGTCGGTCGTGGCGCCTACGCTGGTGGGCATCGCAGCCGGGATATGGATCGATCATCGCTGGCCGAGCCGGTACTCCTGGACGCTGATCCTGATGGTAGGCGGGCTGATCATCGGCGCGGTCAATGCATGGCTGCGCATTGAGGAGGAAGAGCCATGAATGCCGCCTCTATCACGTTGCGGCTGGCCGCCGGGGTGGCCATGGGCGCCTTCTTTTACGGGACGCTGTGGCTGATTGTGCGCCGCCTTCCGACGGCGCGGCATCCGGTGCTGCTGACCCTGGGCGGTTTCTGGGTCCGCCTGATCACGGTGCTCGCCGGTTTCTTCCTGCTGATGCAGGGCCGCTGGGAATACGCGGCGATGTGCCTGGCGGGGTTCATGGCGGGGAGATTTGCAGTGTCTCGACTTTTAAGAGCGAAACCCTTCACCGCAGGAAGCGCGGAGAGCGCAGGGGACGCAGGAAAGGCAAATAACGCGAGAATCGAAACCGGGAATTCCTCGCAGACCTGGGAGATTATCAGGGACAGCAGCGCAGGAAGCGCGGATGACACGGGAAAGACGAAGAAATCCGCGCTCATCCGCGCAAATCCGCGGTAAGCGCTTTTGCATGGCTTGAAACAAACAGAGGGGAGCCAGGAATGCCGATCACGCCCGATCAAACGATCTACTGGCAGTGGGGCTTTGTGCAACTCAACGCCACGATTGTCTATACCTGGGCGGTGATGTTTCTGCTGACTCTGATTTCATGGCTGGTGACCGGGAGGCTTGACCGGTCTGACGTGCGCCGGTCGCGCTGGCAGAACGCTCTGGAGGCGATTGTCGAGGGGATCCGGGGCCAGATCCGGCAGATCGTTCCGGAACGCGGCGATACATACCTGCCGTTTGTGGGCACGCTGTTTCTGTTCATCGCCCTTTCGAACCTGCTGGAAATCGTGCCTGGCTGGCGCGCGCCGACCGGGTCGCTTTCGACCACCTCGGCGCTGGCCATCTGCGTGGGCGTGTCGGTGCCGATGTTCGGGATCATGCGGCAGGGTTTTGCCGGATATTTACGCCACTATGTGCATCCCACGTTCATCATGCTGCCCTTCCACGTGCTGAGCGAGACCTCGCGCAACCTGGCGCTGGCCGTACGGTTGTTCGGCAACATCATGAGCGGCTCCATCATGGTGGGCATTCTGCTGGCGATCGCGCCGCTGTTTTTTCCGGTGCTGATGCACGTGCTGGGGCTGCTGATCGGCCTGATTCAGGCTTACATCTTTGCCGTACTGGCGATGATTTACATCGCCGCCGCGGTGCAGTCGCATCGCGAGCAGGAAAGAGAAGGAGTTATTCATGGATAGCATGACCGTCATTGGCGTTACGTCGATTGCCGGGGCCGCCCTGAGCATGGCCATCGGCTCAATCGGGCCTGCGCTCGGCGAGGCGCGGGCGCTCCAGCAGGCGCTGAGTTCGATCGCGCAACAGCCGGACGAAGCCGGGACCATCAGCCGGACGCTGTTCATCGGGCTGGCCATGATCGAATCGATCGCCATTTACTGCTTTGTGATTTCACTCGTCCTGGTGTACGCAAACCCGTTCTGGAACCGTGTGATCGCCCCCTGAGACAGGCCATGCTGATCAACTGGTTTACCGTCGTCGCCCAGATCGTCAACTTCCTGCTGCTGGTGTTTCTGCTGCGCCATTTTCTATGGAAGCGGCTGGTGCGCATCATCGATGAGCGCGAAGCGCGGGTGGCGGGCAGGCTGGCGCAGGCGGAAGAAAAAAACGCCGAAGCCGCGCGCCAGTCGGAAGAGGTCCACCGGCGGACCCTGGAGATGGAGCACCGGAAAGACGAGATGATCGCGGAGGCGCGGAAGGAGGCCGACAAGGAGCACACGCGGATGGTGGAGCTGGCGCGCGAAGAGGTCCGCGAACTTGAGACCCGATGGCGGGAAGACCTGGAGCGCGAGCAGGAGGCGTTTTTCCGCGAACTGCGGCTGCGGGCCGCCGGCGAAGTGCTGACAGTCATACGGCGGGCGCTGCACGACCTGGCCGGACGCGACCTGCAGCAGGCCGCGCTGGCCGTCTTCATAGAAAAACTGCATACGCTTGACCTGGTCACGTTGACGGCCATGGCCGCCGGGGAACTGGTGGTGCGCAGCGCCTCGGAACTTTCCGCCGAAGCGCGACAGAACATCGCCGCCGAGCTTGAGGGACGCCTGCACACCGCTCCCCGGCTGCGCTTCGAAAGCGATGCGGCCATGGCATGGGGGCTCGAACTGCGCGGCAACGGTCTCAAAGTCGGCTGGAACCCGGAAAGCTATCTCGACGCAATGGAAGAGAACCTGAACCAGGCGCTGGAACGCCGGCGCGAAAAGGCCGAACAGGCGGCCGTGGAAGACAGCCATGGAAAAACGCAGCCCGCTGCATGAAGTCGTTGACGATGCGCTCGCCGTGGTCGACGAGGCGCTGGGCGCGTCTCCGGCGGAGCTTGCGCCCCGGGAATACGGCACGGTGGACTCTATCAGCCAGGGCATCGCGCGGGTGCGAGGGTTGCCGGGCGTGGAACTGGACGAACTGATCAGCTTTGAAGGCGGCCTGATGGGCATGGCCTTCAATCTTGACCGCGACGAGGTCGGCGTGGTGCTGCTTGATGACTGCACCCGGATCGAATCGGGCTCGGAAGTGCGGCGGACCCATCGCGTTCTCGACGTGCCCGTGGGCGAAGCGCTGATCGGGCGCATCGTCGATCCGCTGGGCAGGCCCCTCGATAATGCGGGCCCTCTCATGGCCCATCAGCGCGCTCCAATCGAATCCGATGCTCCGCGCATTATCGACCGGGCCCCGGTATCAGTGCCGCTGGCCACAGGCACGAAGGTCGTGGACGCGCTGGTGCCCGTGGGACGCGGTCAGCGCGAACTGATCGTGGGCGACCGCCAGACTGGAAAGACGGCGATAGCGGTCGATTGCATCATCAACCAGAAAGGCAAAGGCGTCACCTGCATTTACTGCGCGATCGGGCAGCGCAGCTCATCGGTGGCCGGGGTGATCGCGGAATTGCGCAACCATGGCGCGATGGACTATTCCATCGTGGTGGTGGCTGGCGGCGATGCCGCACCCGGTCTGCAGTTCGCCGCTCCCTATGCGGCCACCGCCATTGGCGAGTACTTCATGCGCCGCGGAGACGACGTGCTGGTGGTGTTCGATGACCTTACCTTCCATGCGCGCGCATATCGCGAGCTGTCGTTGCTGCTGCGGCGTCCGCCGGGCCGGGAGAGCTTTCCCGGAGACATCTTTTATATCCACTCGCGCCTGCTGGAGCGGTCGACACATTTAAGCGATGAGATGGGCGGCGGTTCGCTCACCGCGCTTCCGATCATCGAAACCGAGGAGCAGAACATCTCGGCCTACATTCCC
>OBLQ010000165.1_pt1 | contig 23448 bp, 20 predicted proteins | sample 1519881 | NCBI WGS metagenome assembly OBLQ01 (sample SAMN01911456, study PRJEB22533) | soil metagenome | biome: Soil | place: Malaysia | collected 2012-04-30 | depth DG_metagenome m | reverse complement strand
CAACAAGCCGGAGCTTGAGACGCCAGTCAGGATGATGTCATTTCTGTTTCTGCTGGAAGGACTGCGCTCGCTCAATCCGAACGCCGCCGAACGGGCGCGTCGCATTTCCTATATCAGCGCCGTAGAACTCGGCGTTTTCTCGGTGCAGACGGCGGCAACCATAACGGCCGCGTTTGTGATCTCGTCATTTTGGGCGATGATCATCGGCATCTATGCCGGCGCGCTGACCCAAGCCGTTACTTCCTATACGCTCTATCCGGGCGGCTTTCATCGCATTGCGTTCGACCGGCGGATCGGCGCCGACATGTGGCGATTTTCGCGAATCGTCGCCGTATCGAGCGCGATCACCATCATTCTTAATCAGGCCGACAAGATCTTCATCGGCCGCGCGCTCAGCCTCGATCAATTCGGCCTCTATATGCTCGCCTCCAATTTGACGGGGGCCACCTATCAGCTCATCCGTTCCTATTCGGGCCGCGTTCTGTTCCCTTATTTCGCCGAAATCGCGCGGACGACGCCGGACGCGCTTGACAAACTTTTTTATGCGGCGCGCCGAAAGGTGACGATTCCGCTTTCTTTCCTTCTCGGCGGGGGCGTCGGCGGCGGGCATCTCGCCGTGCGCATCCTCTTCGACGACCGCTATCTGCCATCCGGCCTTTATGTTTCGCTGCTGTGCGTCCCGCTGCTCTTTTCCCTGACGACCTATCCCGCCGAACAGCTGATGGTCGTCAAGGGACGCATCCGCTCGACGCTTGAGGCGAATATCGTTCGCTTTTCTTGGATTGTCGTCGCGGCCCCGCTTGGCGTTCATTATTTCGGCATAATCGGCCTCGTCAGCGCCTTCGCCCTGATGGAGGCCGCGCCGGCGTTGTTCTGGTGGCGTCGCCTGGCCGCGGCTGGCGTTTTGTCATGGCGCGAAGAAGCCTATCCGCTCGCCGCCGCGGCGCTTGGCGCGGGCATCGGCTTCGGCCTGGATAAGCTCGCCGACCATCTCATTGCGACGGGGGCGATCCCTGCATTTTGACGGCGCGGCGGGGCGTCGGGCGATCAATCAGGATGCGCCAATGCTGCACGTTCGCGGCTATGCCGCTTGCGAGGAAGACAGGACTTAGTCTTGAGCTTGTCGAAGGGTCGCTTTCTCGTTTGGCGCTCTCGCTTTTGCAATCTGCTCATCATTGCGGGCGCGCGGGATTTGCCTGTCCCGCGAAGACGCCGGCGCTAGCTTGACGGAAAGCCATCCGCCTTGCGCGGGTCCCCATAGCCGAATGTTTCCGCCCACGGCGCCAAAACATCAAAGATCGCTTCGAGATGCGGGCGGTATCGCTCCCAACGTCCCGAGGCGCGCTTGTAAATCGGCTCAGCGACCTGCGAATAGCTGGCTGTGGTGATCAACCCTCGCGCCTTCGCCGTCTTGCGGTGATCGAGCATTTCCGAATTCCGCTCGAGCCCCAGCCAATCGAGCAGCGGCCCCACTTCTCCGCCCACATCGTCGACCAGCCGTTCATACACGACGGTATGGACCTCGATCGGAAACAAAGCGCGCGATGTCCGCCAATGGCTGAAGCACAAGTCGTAGAATTCGGCGACGTTTTCGAGCCGCAGGAAATTCGCCATCGCTGAATTCAGCCGGAAATTGCTCATGAAACAGCTGAGCGCGACATCGCAGGGATGGCGGAGCGACAATATGAATTTCGCACGCGGAAACAGCCGATAAATAATCGGCGCGCGATAGAGAAACAGGGGCGACTTGTCGATCAGCAGCTTTCCCTCGCCGACCGGTTGAAGCTTCTCCACTTCCTCGAAATAGCGACGGCGCGCCGATGCGACCGCGGCGGCGTCGAGCGTCGGCAGCGCGGCCATTCCCCCAAGTTCTTGCTCGACGATGTTGAGCGGCGGCTGCTCCTCCATCACGAGGGCGCCGGCGTGGCCCATCAGGATGGTGTCGAGCAAGGTCGTGCCCGACCGCGGAAAGCCGACCAGGAAAACAGGATCGGCACGGTCGTCCTCAATGTCGACCTTTCGCCAGGAGTCCCGCCAGGCTGGCGTCAGGAGATCCAGTTCCGCCCTGATCTCCGCGCGCAGCTTGGCGGCGCGCCCGATCGGATCGGTCGGCGTCTCCTCCTGGAGGCGGTTGGCTTCGGCGAAGGCGGCGAAAGCTTCATCAGTACGCATCAGACGCTCAAGCAGCGTCGCCCTGATATGCGCGGTTCTTATCGGCTCCACATCCTTCGGAACGCTTTCAAGCCGGGCGAGCCCTTCCTCGAACCGTCCCATGCGGCGCAGCTCCAAGGTTTCGATGAAGGCGCAATGGCCGTCGCTTAATCCGTTTTCCCGCGCGCGCTTTAGGAGCGGCGCAAACTCCTCTTCCCGATTCATATGCTCGTACTGGATGGCCAGCCCGAGATAGGCGTCGGCTTCGACGGGATCGAGTTCGATCGTTCGTCGATAGGCCCGTTCGGCTTCTCGCGTGCGTCGGACGACGCCATATTCGATGGCGAGCTTCAACTGGATGCCGGCGACGTTTGGATCGCGCTCGGCCGCCTGCTCGACGGCGGCAAGCGCCTCTTCCTGCTTTAGCAGGGACTTCATGAGAACATAGAGCTGGTAAGGCGGCCGCGAATCCTTGCGGAACCGGGTCGACGCATTTTTGAGGACCTCTTCGGCTTCCTCATTTCTTTCAAGAGCGATGAGCGCCGAGGAGAGGTTAAGATAACTCGGCGCGGCGTCGGGGTCGACCTCGATCGCGCGCCGGAGCGCTTCGACGGCGCCCGCATGATCCCCGAGCCCGGCCCTCGCATTGCCGATATTATTCAAGCATTCGAAGTCCCGCGGCGCTTTCGCCAGCACCAATTCATAGGCTTTGACGGCCGCCTCGAAGTCCTCGAGTTTCTGCGCGAGAAAGCCGCGATAGCGGGCGATGCGCAGGCTCGCGTCGGATTGGGCGAGTTTTTCCGTTGCGACGGCAAGCGCGTCTTCGTCGCGCCCGTCCTCCATCAGCACGGCAATGAGGTTACACGCGATCGTGACATCTTCCGGTCGCGCTTCATGCGCGCTCTTAAGGTGCGTGGCCGCCTCCGCGCGCTCGCCCGCCCGCGCGCAGACCATGCCCAAAAATGCGTGAAGCGTGGCCGGCTGGCCTGCGCCGCTCCGAAGCCCAAGCTCGGCGGCTTCTCGCGCGCCGCGCATGTCGCCGCGCCGCGCCAGCGCCACGGCTCGGGCCAGAAAATCGCCGTCGGGTGAATGCGAAGAAGTCAGGTCCGTCATCGAGGCTCCGTCCGTCTTCATAACGAACGAGGCCCCTCCAACAAGGGGGGCCGCAAAAAAATGCGGAGGATTCCCAAAGGAATCCTCCGCACTGGTCTTGGTTTCAACCCGACTTAGAAGTCGACCGTCGCGTTGATGAACATGAAGCGGCCAAGCGCGTCATACGTCGCCGGATAGGTGTTGCCGTTGCAAGCGGGCAGCGGGCAAAGGTTCGAACCCGGTCTGGCGCCATTGCCCGACGTGACCAATGGCGGCTCTTTGTCGAGAATGTTGTTCACGCCGAACCGCAGCGTGTAGCTGTTCTTGATCACGTAGGACGCCACGAGATCGAAATAGCTCTGGCCGCCGATGTGGAGGCCAGGGCCGAAGTTATTCGCCCCGCTCAGGCTCGGATTGGACGACAGCGTTTCGGCCATTACCGGACCGACAAAACGCCACTGACCCGAGAGACGGACATCGATAGGCGTCGCCCAGGTCAGGCGAGCCTTGTGGCGCCAGCGCGACAGCGGCGCCGTGCTGTCCGTCGTGCCGCCCACGGTGCAGGTCGGTCCATAGAGACCGGCGCAGTTATAAGGCGTCGTGAGGCCGTTATTGACGTCAAACGCGAACACCTTGGTGCCAAGGAAGCTCGCCGACAGATTGCCGAGGCTGCCGATATCATGATTGTAGGCAGCGCTGAATTCGAGGCCGCGGGTCTTGATCGAGCCGACATTGCCCGGAAGGTTTGTCGTAAAGCCGTCCGATGTCAGCCAGAGCGAACCGGCGACGTTGCGATGGACGAGCCCGCATGAGGTGGGCGTAAATGTCGCCGTCGCATTCGTAACGCAGTCCGCGAGGATCGCATCCGAGCCGAAAGAGCGGATCGCATTCGCGATCTTGATGTTGTAGTAGTCGATCGTGATCGCGAGATTGTCGATCATGCTCGGCTGGATGACGGCCCCGACAGTCCAAGTCTTTGCGACTTCGGGCTGAAGGTTGGGATTGCCGCCAAGCAGGGCGTTGTACTGCCCCGCGGGGTTCGACGGCGTGCCGCTGCCGACGGCCAGGCCTTGCGCTATACAGCCAAATTCCGTCGCCGTGATCGTGTGGCCCGAACAGGGATCGCTCGAGCCGGAAAGTCCGACGAAATTCGACGCGAACAGCTCCTGAATGTTCGGAGAGCGGACTGCGCGGTTATAGGCGCCGCGGATGCGGAAATCCGAGGAAGGCGCAATTTCAGCGCCGAACTTATAGGTGTCGGTGTTGAACGTGTTGCCGCCACTCGTCTTGTAGTGCGAACGACGATAGCCAGCAGTGACCGAAAAGTCCTTTACGAAACCGTCCTGAACGACCGGGATCCGCGTTTCGGTGAAGAACTCAAGCGCCTTGAGGGAGCCTGAGGTCGGAAGAGTCGGCGCTCCCTGGCCGGCGAGATCGCCGGTCTGGAACTCCTGGTCTGTGTTCAGGTCAAGCCTCGCCCTGCGCCATTCGATGCCGGCGTTGAATTTCACGCCTTCGCTCGCCGAGGGGAACTTGAAGCCGTAATCGCCGAGATCGCCCGTGACGGACGCGTTGATCACAGCTTGGCTGTCGAATCCGTGCTGGAAGCCGGTCGCCGAAAGATAGTTGACAGCGGCCTGGGATGCGCCGCCGGCGCCGGAGAACACGTTGTAAGGCACGCAATTCGGATCGGTGCCGTCGATGACCGAGCGGCAAACGACTTGCCCGAAAGTCGGACTGCCGACGCGGGTATCCGTCACGGCGTTCAGCGCGCGGTTCAAGCGAACGATCGAGAATTCGTTCGAGTAGACCTGAGAATAGTCCACGCGGCCGTACTGATAGTAGGCGTCATACGACCAGTTCGGGCCAAGATCGCCCTTCGAGCCAAAGACGGTTTGGAAGGTCGTGTGGCTCAGATCGCCCCGCCGCGGACCGCCTTCGACGTTGCGGCGCAACAGCTGGAAGAAGCCTTCATTGTAGGTGTTGCCAAGCGAGTCGAAGAAATCGATCGGCGCCGCGCCCGGATTCGGGTTGTAGCTCGCCGACTGAGCGAGCGGGAAAGTGCCGAGGAAGCCGTTGATCAAGTTGTCGCTGTCGCAGACGACCGCCAACTGAGCGGCCGACATCAGCGGGTTGTCGCAGTTGACCGTTTGAGTTTCCGCGAAGTCGCCCGACGGCGCGATCTGGGCGACCGACTCGTCGTCCATGAACATGAACTCAAGATATGGCTTCACCATATCATTGACTTCATAGTTCGCGAAAAATCCGGCCGTATAACGCTCGTCCGGGCGCTGATAGTAGTTCAGCGGCGCGAAGTTGAAGAGCGTGACCGAATTTACGAAACCGCCGCCCGGCGTGAAGGTGTAAAAGGTCGACGTGCCGGGAGTGACCGCGGTGTCGAACAGGAGAACGTTGCCGTTCGCGGAAGTCGCCGAACCGCCGCAACGGTTCGTGCCGCTCCCGTTGTTCTGCAGGACGCACGCGCTGTAGTCGCGCTGGGCCTGGGTGACCGCGTGGACCTGGCGATAGCCGGCATAGGCCATGATGTGGCCGCGATCATTGTCGAAATTCGTGCCGAACATGGCCGTCGCGTTCACCGACCGGCCGTCGCTGGTGCCCCCGGACGGGAAGGGGAATCCCCTCGCATTCAGGAATGGGCGGAGGAACGAGTTATTGTTGTTGTGCTGATAGAAGCTCAACAGGCCATCGCCGCGAAAACCGGTGAAGTCGGTATCGACGATGAAGTTCACAACGCCGGCGACAGCGTCAGCGCCGTAGACGGACGATGCGCCGCCCGTCAGCACTTCAACGCGCTTCAGGATCGCCGCTGGGATGATGTTGATGTCCGCAGCCGAACCGCTCGTCGGGCTCGGGTCGCCCGCCACGAGCCGGCGGCCGTTGACCAGCGTCAGCGTGCGGGTCGTGCCGAGGCCGCGAAGGTCGACCGTGGCCGTGCCGTCAGCGCCGTTCGAAAAAGTCGAAGCCTGGCTCGCGAAAACCGAAGGCAACGTGTTGAGGATGTCCTCAACCCGGATGGTGCCCTGCGCCGTGATGTCCTCGGGTGACACGACGGTCAGCGGCGAAGCCGAAGTAAGCTGCGTCTGGGCGATGCGCGAACCAGTGACGATGATCGATTCACTCTTGTCGCCGTTGTCCTGGGCGAACGCCGGCGCCGCTGCGGCGACCGTCACTCCGACCAGGAACGAAGAGTGCAGCAGCACCTTCGATAGTGTTCTCATTTTCATTGAGGTAGTCCTCCATAATCTAACTATGTGCCCCCCCGGCTCCCGTTTCGGCTCCGACCAGCTGGGGCAGGTTCCGCCTCCCCGCAGCCAGGCGCGCAGCTTCGTGGCGAATTCGCACCACAGAAGTCAGGTGATTGGTGGGGAACTTACGTAGCGTTCCTAATCCGGGTCAAAGCAAATGCGATGCGATCGATTCGGTAACTGGACATATGTCACATTCGTGCAACAAAGTTCGTAAGGTCGAGTAAAGGACCGCCCGCCGCTTGGATCACTCTCGGCGCCAATGCGTCGCAATTCAAATATGACGCTGTGTCGGGTAAAGCCGACCCCCCATCGGCCTGCCAGAGCCTGGATAGCCTCAAGGGGTAGTAGACCTCATGGCAATGATACCCTAGCGGTAGGGGATACGGCCGAATAATCCGGCCAGCTCCCTGTGGCCCTTAGGGACGGCGACTATGTCATTGTGCAAGGGGGCGGAGGTCGAGGCCGGCCAAGGCTCTCCAATGCCGCATACGGCCACGGAATTCCGGCCTTTTTTCGTTCGCCGCGGCGGCGGTGGTACCGCCTCCCCGGATCGAACGGGGGACCTCTAGATCCACAATCTAGCGCTCTAACCAACTGAGCTAAGGCGGCGCAGCTTGACGCTTGCAGCGCAGAGGCTGGCCCCTATATCGCTCCGCATTCTTCCATGCAAGCTTGCGAGTTCGGCCCCCTCCACGTTAGCCTCTTGCCTCCGCAAGTTTCCCAAGCAGTTCGATCCGTTCAAGCTGGGTAGGCAACGAGGATGATGCGCGAACTCCTGACTCGCCGGCGGGCTCTCTTAGCCGGCGGCGCGGCGGCGCTCGCAATCGCGGCGGGGGCGGGTCTGTTCTGGGGTCACAGCGAAGGCGGGCGCTTGCCGATCGGCCGCCTCGACACGCGTAAGGTCACTGACATCGGCGACGACTTTTACCTCGTTGACGGTTGGGTGCTGCCAGCTTCAGATTTGGCGGAATTGGGCATATCAGTCGCCGTTTCGAAAAAACAATAAAGGGCGCGACAAATATCGCGCCTTCGACATGGCAATATTATCCAGCCGGCCGCCGGACGAGCAGGGGTGATCTTTAATGTGGATCGATCTAAATGCGGCCGGCGAATTTAAATTCGACAACAACTATGACGTTTGCGTTTGCGGCTCGGGCCCGGCCGGAATCACGATCGCCCCCCGCCTGAACAAGGCGGGCGTGAAAACCCTGCTGCTCGAGGCGGGCGGACTCGAGATTAGTCAGACGTCGCAAGCCGTCTACGCCGGCAAGTCTGTCGGCGTCACATATTACGGAATTGAGGCCTGCCGGCTGCGCTATTTCGGCGGAACGTCGAATCATTGGTCCGGCATGTGCGCCCGCTTCGACCCGATCGATTTTGAGGACCGAGGCATTTGGGGACTGCCGGGCTGGCCGATCCGCTTTGAAGACGTCTACCGATATGAGGACGAGGCCCGCAAGATCGTCGATATCGACTACGCACCTTTTGAGCGTCCGGCGATGCCCTTGTGGCGCGATCCCCGCATGCAGCCGATTAGAAAGGTCATGAGCCCGCCGACGAGGTTTGGTCCGAAGTACAAAGACGAACTCCACGCGGCCAAAAATCTCGACGTGGCGCTCAATGCAAATGTTCTCGACGTTCGGCTTGATGAAAATAAGCGCGCTGCCCGCGAAATCATTGTCGCCAATTACGCCGGCGCGCGATTCTCCGTCACGGCAAAATTTGTGGTCATCGCATTCGGTGCGCTCGAAAATGCGCGTTTCTTATTGAATGCGCGTTCCGACATCGACGCCGGCCTCGGTAATCAGGGCGATTTCGTCGGGCGCTGCTTTATGGAGCATCTGATGGTCCCGCTCGGGCGGTTCATCGGCATGAGCTCACCGATATGGGAGCAAGGCAGCGTCGGCCTCAATCCGTCCTTTGATCTGATGCGCAAATACGGAGTTGGCAATGCGATGCTGGGCCTCAACCCAAATGCGGAGCCTCGTTTTTATGGCCGGCTCGCCCCTTTTAAAAAAGCCTGGCATGAATTGACGTGTTCATCGAGCTTTCTCTTGGAGCGCGCGCGACGGAATGAGCTTTACGTCTGCAAAGGGGATGGAGAGTTGACGACGCTCATAGAGCAAGCGCCTAACCCCCTTAGCCGCGTGACGCTTGATGCAAATGCCCGCGACCAATTCGGATATCCGCGTCTCGTTCTTGATTGGCGTCTCAGCGATCTCGATCACAAGACGATGCGCATTCTCGCCGAAGAACTAGGCAAAGCTGTAGCAGCGCAAAATATCGGCAGAGTCAGAATTGCGTCGGATGTCATAGAAGGCGCCGTTCCCGCACTCGGAATGCACTGTCATCACATGGGAACGACTCGCATGTCGGCGACCCCAAAATATGGGGTGGTCGACGGCGACTGCAAAGTACACGGCATCGAGAATCTCTATATCGGCGGTAGCAGCGTCTATCCGACGGGCGGCGGCTGTAATCCGACTTTCACCATCGTCTGCCTCTCATTGCGGCTCGGCGATCACCTAGCGAACCGTCTGCAGCGGATCTAACGGCGCGGCGCCAAGGCAAGCCGCCGTTCTAGCCCGCTTTTCCCGCCTTTATGAGCGCGATTTGCTCTTTGATCTGCGCGATGCGCGTCGCGTCGCTTGGGTGGGTCGAAAGGAACTCGGGCGGGGCGCCTTTCGACTGCGCCGCCATTTTCTCCCAGAATTTTAGGGCCGCATCGACGTTGTAGCCAGCCTTGTGCATGTAGCCGAGCCCGATGCGATCGGCCTCTAGCTCATGCTTGCGCGAGAAAGGAAGCAGATAGCCGCCTTGAACGCCGACGCCGAGGACGCCCATGATCTGGTTCTTGTACTGGCTGCCGCCGGCGAGCGCCTGCGCCGCAGTAAGGCCCGCCTGCGCGAGCGCCGACTGGCTGTAGCGCTCGGCGCTGTGATGGAGTTCGACATGCGCGACCTCGTGGCCGAGCACGGTCGCCAACTGGTCATCATTGTCGATAATGTCGAGAATGCCGGTATAAACGCCGATCTTGCCGCCGGGCAGCGCGAAGGCGTTCACCTGATCCGACTTGAAAATCTCGATGTCCCATTGCGCGGGATTTTCGCCAGCCGCAGCGACGACGCGCTCTGCGACGCGCTTGACCCGCGCTGTATATTTCGGGTCGGTCGTGGTCGGCGTCTGCTGTTTCAGTTCCGTCCAAGAGGAGGAGGCGAGCGAAGCCATCTCGCCCGACGAAACGAAAATGAGCTGATTGCGGCCGATCGTCTCGTTGTAAGCGCAGCTTGCCGCGGCGAGCGCCGCGCAAAGCGATGCAACGCCGATCGTAATGATGTGCGGCGCTCGGGTGCGTTCAATCTTCATGGGCGTCCTCCCCTTAACGCAAAAAGTCTAACGGAAGACAGCGCGCGGAACAACGCGGGCGACAAATACCGCTGACACCCCGATTGTTTAGGGCTCGAGCACAGAATCCCAATATAGGAAGTCCTGCCAGCTTTCATGGAGATAATGCGGCGGAAAGGCGCGGCCGCGCTCATTGAGTTCGAACATGGTCGGGCGCATCGGCTTTCGCGCCGGGAACATTTTCACTTCCTGCGGCAGCTTCCCGCCCTTTCTCAAATTGCAGCGGCTGCATGCAGCGACAATATTGTCCCAAGTGGTGCGTCCGCCACGCGAACGCGGCACGACATGATCGAAGGTGAGTTCGTCGCGCTCGCCAGAACCGCAATATTGGCAGGTAAAGGCGTCGCGCAGGAAGACATTGAATCGCGTGAAGGCCGGCGTCCTCGCGTGGTTGACATAGGTCTTCAGCGAGACGACCGAGGGCAGCTTCATCTCGAAGCTCGGACTCCTCACTCTCGTTTCATATTCGGCGACGACGTCGACGCGGTCGAGGAACACAGCTTTCAGCGCATCCTGCCAGCACCACAAGGAAAGCGGGAAATAGCTCAAGGGCCTGAAGTCGGCGTTCAGGACGAGGGCGGGACAGCCGTCAGGCGCATGGTTGATGACCTGCATCAGCCTTGCTCCCGGCCAGGGGCGCGCATCGCCCGCAGAGGCAAACCCCGATTAGTGAACGCGACTACTCCCTTCGAAAGACCGAGGATAAATCAGTCCATGGGGAAATCCCATAGCTGATTCCGCGTGACAAAGTTGTGACCGGGAGGGCGCATTTTGCAGGAATAATCGTAAGAACTTTCACCTAGATGGGCGTGCGGCCGCGCAGATGCGCGTAATAAGTCCACAGAATATGCGCCGCGAGCCCGCGCCATGGAGCCCAGTCTTGCGCCTTTTCGTCGAGGGCGCGCCCCTCGACCCGGCGCGGCAGGCCCGCCGCCGCGCCATAGGCGGTTTGAAGGGCGACATCGCCGGGCGGCCATATGTCGACCCGTCCTTCGCAGAAAAGAAGGTAGATCGAGGCGGTCCACGGACCGATTCCCTTGAGCGCGACGAGCGCCTCGCGCGCATCCTCGTCATCGGCGCCGGAGAGCGCAGCGAGATCGATCGAGCCCTCCTCGATCGCTTCGGCGAGAGCGACGACATAGCGCGCTTTCGGCCCGGAAAGGCCGAGGCCTTTAAGTCCCCCTTCGCCGATCGTAAGCGCCGAGGCTGCGTCGATCGTCTCGAACGCTTCGCCGCAACGCTTCCAGATCGCTTGCGCCGAGGATACGGAAACTTGTTGTTCGACGATGATCCTGAAGAGGCCCTCAAAGCCGCCCGGGCGGCGGCGAATATGCGGCGCGCCGATCGCCTTCAAGGCGGACCTCAGCGCGGCATCGCGCCGAGCCAACGCGCGGCACGGTTTCGAGACGTCGCCGAAAGCGTCGATCGCAATAGGAGCGGTCATTAGCGCGCAAGTCTCATTGTCAATCGAATGCGTCTCTGCTCGGGAAGAATGCGAAAGCGGTCAACCCGAAATTTGCGCGATATGCATCGCGGCGCAACTTCTCTCTTCCTCCCCCGCCCTCGCGTGAAAGGAAATATCCTGGGCCGCTGAATACGGCCCATCCGTCAGAAAGAGGGAGCAGACCGCGCGGACGGATTCGGGCGAGGCCCCTAATATGAACATTCCGCGAGCAACGCGGCGCGGTCGCCTTTCAGGTCTTCGATGAAATGGCGCGCCGTCTCCTCGCCCACGGTGACGCCAGCGGCGGCGATCTCATCGAGCGGGTCAAGGAACCCCGTCTCATCGGGGTCTTTCCGGCCGCCCCGCGCGCGCCGTTTCAGCCCCTCACGCGCGATCGCCAGAACGTCCTTCGCGACGTCCTGCACCGTCCGCCCGCCGATTTTCGCCTTGAGGCCGAAATGCGCGGCGTCTACGCGCAGTTGTTCGCGCTGTTCTTTCGTCCAGCTCTTGGCGATATCCCAAGCGGCCGCGAGCGCGGCACCGTCGTAAAGAAGCCCGACCCAGAATGCCGGCAACGCGCAGATGCGCGACCAGGGCCCGGAATCGGCGCCGCGCATTTCGAGAAACCGCTTCATGCGGACTTCCGGAAATGCCGTCGACAGATGGTCCTCCCAGTCGGCGATAGTCGGGCGCTCGCCCGGAAGCGCCGGCAATTTCCCGTCGAGAAACGCGCGGAAGGATTGCCCGGCGGCATCGACAAAGCCGCCTTTGCGGCGCACGAAATACATCGGCACGCTGAGCATATAGTCGCGATATCGTTCAAACCCGAAACCATCTTCGAAAACGAAATCGAGAAGCCCCGTGCGATCGGGGTCGGTGTCCGTCCATATATGGGCGCGCCACGACGCCCAGCCGGACTGCTTGCCTTCGACGAGGCTTGAATTCGCAAAGAGAGCCGTCGCGATTGGCTGCAAGGCCAGCGACGTTCTGAATTTCGCGACCATGTCGGCTTCGGAGCCATAGTCGAGATTGACCTGCACCGTGCATGTCCGGTGCATCATGTCGAGGCCGAGTCCGCCGACTTTCGGCATATAACGGCGCATGATCGCGTAACGCTCCTTCGGTATCTGCGGCATTTCTTCGCGAGCCCAGAAAGGAGCAAAGCCCATGCCGAAAAAGGAGACGCCCATCGGGCCAGCGACATCCTTCACTGCGGCGAGATGAGTGTGAACCTCATCGCAGGTCTGGTGTACGGTTTCTAGCGCAGCGCCCGAAAGCTCGAACTGACCGCCAGGCTCAAGCGAAACTGATGCGCCCTCGCCGGAAAGGCCGATCGTGCGGCCGTCCTCGTCAACCCGCTTCCAGCCGGTGCGCGCGCCGAGCGCCCTCAGGATCGCCTCGATCCCCGTCTCGCCGTCAAAGCCAACCGCTCTGAGGCTCGTCCGGCAATAGACGAATTTCTCGTGCTCGACGCCGATGCGCCAGTCGGATTTCGGCTTTGCGCCTTCGGCGAGATAGGCCGCAAGCTGATCGAGCGAACCGATGCGCGGCGCGTTCGGATCCTGTGGGCCGGCGGTCGTCAAAGCGCATCTCCAAAGGGGGCGGATAGCCCGCAGCTCCCTCTATCTGGGGGTTCGCCATCCGCCAAGAAAGTTTTGCTCACCGCTGCGTGAGATAAATTCGAAAATGCGGCCGGCGCCCCGCTCAAAATGCGCCCTTTGCGGCGTCTTCAGAGCGAGGCCTGCGCGTATTATTTCGCGTAAATCACTGCGCCGGCGCGGAAGACTCGATCAACGCGCGCGTAGGCCGTGACATCCGCGGCCGGGTCGCCGTCAAGGAGGACGATGTCGGCGTCCATGCCTGGCGCGAGGCGACCCTTCCGCTTTTCGTAGCCGAAGCGATCCGCAGGATTAGTCGTCAGCGAAGCGAGAATAGCGCGCCACTCGAGGCCAGCCTCACGCATCAGCCGGAATTCCTCCGTCGTGTCATAGGCGTCGGTGTAGCCGACATCCGTACCGAACAGGATTTGGCCGCCCGCCCGCCAATAAGCGCCGAGCTGCTGTTCGGCCGCCGCCAAGTCGTTCTTCTCGTCTTCGGGGCTTTCGCCAAACTTCTTCGCCTCCACTTCGAACAGCGCCAATGTCGGGATAAGCGCCATGTGATGGGCGCGCATCCGTCGAATGAGCTGATTGCTCCAAGGCCCCGCCATGGGCGCGGTATGGGCGAGGACATCGACGCCGCTCTCGATGGATGTCTCGACGCCCTCAAGATTCGATGGATGTGCAAAGACCGGCCTATGTAATTTGTGCGCTTCCGCCGCAAGCGCTGAAGCTTGGTCTTTTGGCATAATCAAGACGCCGACATCATCGCCGACGATCGCGCCGATGAAGAGTTTTATCCCATCCGCGCCCATCTGAATCTCATCGTCGACCCGCGCCAGCGCCGCCGGGATTGTCGTAATCTCATCGCTTGGCAAATGCTCCTGCGCAAAGAACGCTCGAACATAGGCAGGCGTGCCATGCGCCGGATAAAAGGGCTCCCCCACGGTGAGAATCTGCGGCCCCGTTACTTGGCCTGAAGCGATCTGAATGCGGATTGCATTGGTGTTGTCGAGTACCGACGCAACGTCGAAAACGGTAGTGAAACCCCAGCTCGTAAACATGGTTTGCATGATTGCCGAGAGTTCAGCGGGCGGCTTTGTGTCGGCGTGAAGAAGGTCATGCGTCAGGATGTGGACATGGCTGTTCCAGAAGCCGGCGACAGCGACGAGGCCTTGGGCATCAATATGCGACGCGCCTTCAGGAATTTTGACGTGCGCCGTTTCACCGACAGCAACGATCTTTCCCTTGTCGATAAGAATAGTACCATCGCTAATCGCCGCAGCATTCGGTGAAGAATATATTTTTGCTCCGACGATCGCGAGCGGCGCTGCGAAAACCGGCGCCGGAAGCAAAAACACAAGCAACGCCAGAACAATTCTGTTCATTCGACAAAGCGTCCATTTCGCCTCTTCCTGGGCCTGATATGGCCGGGCGCTGGAGCGGTCAAGCCTTAGGCGTCGGAACGTTAGAGTCTTACGATCGGCGGAAGTCGCCGAGCGCTGCTTGCCACAAGGCGAGCGCGGCGATGGCGGCCGTATCGGCGCGCAGAATGCGCGGCACCGCTGCCAAGGAAGGCCTATGCGGCAGGCTCGTCGCAGCCCTCAACAATAATGAAATCCCCTACGGCGTATGGCCGCCGGAGCTTGATCGCCGCCTGATATTCGTCCGAGTACCAGCAAGCTTCGGCCGTCGCGTAATCAGGAAACTCAATAATGACGTTTCGCGGCAGATGTTCGCCTTCCGGGCAGTGGACTCGTCCGCCGCGGGCGATGTAGCGACCGCCATGCGCTCTGATCGCGGCCGACGCCGCTTCTGCGTATCTCTTCATCCGCTCGGGATCTTTCACCTCGATCCGCGCCACCCAATAAGCCTTTGCCGCCATAAATTGTCTCCTTAGCCACAAAACTTTTCCGCAGAAGAAAGATAAGTCTGAGCGATGATCGTTGGACCTTGGCTATGGTTGCGCGTCGATGCAGTCAAGTCACAATGCGCGCAACCGCTTTATCGCCGGCGAAAGTCGCCGCGCGCCGCCTGCCACAAAGCGATCGCCGAAATGGCAGCCGTGTCGGCGCGCAAAATGCGCGGACCCAAAGTCATGGGCGTGACGAAATCGGACTCGCGCAGCCTCAATCGCTCCGCCGGCGAAAAGCCGCCTTCCGGACCGATCAGGATCGCCCATTTCGTTTGCGCGTCTTCCCCAAGCGCTTCGAGCATGGGCGCGGCGCGGCCTTGCCGTCCGCCCCATTCGGCCTGGCGGTCATCGCCCGCTTCGTCGCAAAAGATGAGTCGGCGGTCCTGCGGCCAAGCGTCCAGCACCTTGGCGAGAGGCGCGAGCGGGTCGACGCGCGGAACCGAAAGGCGGCCGCACTGCTCGGCTGCTTCGCGCGCGATCGCGGCGAGACGCGCTTCATTGACGCGCGCTGCATTCGTGCGCTCCGTCGTCACCGGCATCAGCGCAGCGACGCCCAGCTCTGTCGCCTTTTCTGCAATCATGTCGACAGCGCCGCGTTTCACGGCGGCGAAGATGAGCCACAGATCGGGCTCTGGCTCGGGCGCGCGAATTTTCTTTTGAAGGCGAATGACAGCCGACTTTTTCGAAAGCGCCTCGATAGCGCCCTCGAATTCGCCATCACGCGCATTGAAGACGCAGACGGCGTCACCAGCGCCGCGCCGCATGACGTTCTTTAGATAATGCGCCTGCGCCTCATCGAGCGCTGCCTCGCCGCCCTCGCTAAGCGGCGCATCAAGATAAAGCCGAACCGGCGACGGCGGTTGCTTCAGGGTTGACATAACGGCATTGAACCGCCTTCGCCTGCATGGTCAAGCGCGCCGGAGGCGCGTCGATGAGACCTTCGGAGCGCTCGCCTCGACCCTGCCCGCAGAGGGCGCGGCCCGACGGTCCGCAGCGTGAAAAAGACCGGCGCGCCGCGGCGAAGCATTCAATCTGATTAAAACTACGGCCTCGGCTCTACGAAATTTTGAAGACGGATCGATCAAGCTGTCCCCAAGGGCTCCAGTTCATTAAGCGGCGGGCGTTCTTTATGTTGATCCGTGCGGATATCGACAAACAGGACATTTTGAATGTCGAGCGCGACACGCGCCGATGGCTCACCGGCGGCGCCGTCAGCCTTGGCGTTATGGTTCTCTTGTTGTCATTGCTTTTGGTCGGAGCCGGCCTTGCCGCCTATTTCTCCGCCGAACCCGTCCTGAAATCGGTCGCGCAAGGCGGCGGCGCCGGATTCCTGCGCCTACTCCAAAATGATCAATCAAGCATCATGAGGCTGCTCGCGAGCCTCGCGCTATTCATCACGGTCGCCGCGGCCGGCTACGCCGTCTATCGCGCCCGGCGCAAGCTCGGCGCAGTCCGATCGCGGCAAAAAATGAAGAACGGCCTGACGGTCGGACGGTTCGAATATGCGTTCACCGACAAGCATCTCATTATCAAGGGGCCGCTTGAAACGAAGAGGATCGCCTGGACGTTCTTTACGCATATGGAGGACGCCAAATCGAGCATCGTGTTCTGGCGCGAAGACGGCGGGCGCGAATTCATTCCGAAAAACGTCCTGCCGGAAAACGTCAATTTCGACAAACTGCGCGGCGCCTTTCAGCCGCGCATCGATGAGGCGCTCGGTTTTGACGAGGCGCTGCACGCCGCGCAGCTCACGATCACCTATGAGCTGTTGAACGCCGACAAGTGCGAATATCTCGATCATTATTTCGAGAGAATCGAAGGCAAGCTCAGTTTCATACGCCGCTTGTTTGCGTGGACTCCGGCGCCCGCTTTTCTCTTTCTCGCCCTGTCGCTTATCGCCGCTTATGCGTTTTACGACGCGCTGAAAGCGGGCGACCTCGTTTTGGTCGCGATCGGCGCCGCGTCGCTCTCGCTCGCGGCCGGCCTCATCGCAGTGAAGTCTGCATATTTCCTGGGCGCGGCGCGAGCGTTATTCAAAAAGAGCCCGTGGCCCTTCGCACAGTCGACGCTTACGAGCGTCTCCTTGACGAATGAGGCTGTGTTCTGGCGCGAGCGCGGCGTTCAGCGGATCATTCAGTGGGACGCCATCGAAGAATTAATTGAATGCCCGCTGACGGCCTATCTGGTTGCAACGCCGGACATGGTGATTGCGCTTCCGAAGCGGGCGTTCATCAGCGCCAAGCATTATCACCCGTTCATCGGCTATGCGAATAGCCGTATCGCCTCAGCGATCCGGGCCCGCGCAGAGCGGAAAGAGCAGCGGCTTGCGAGGAGCATCGGCAAGCAGAAAGCGGCGCCTCCCGCCGGCAAACGTCCGGCTGCGACCATAACGAACATCAAGGCGGCGGCCGCGGCGCGCAGAAAAGCGCCTGTCGTCCCGCGGGCCAAAGCCGGCTAGCCCTCGCCTTCCCTCGAAAATTCAAAGGCAAGGCCGCCCGCCCTTTTGCGCTGCGCGCGCCAAGGCGATAGAAGCTCGCGTCATGAATTCCGCCTTTCAAGCCGACGCGCCCGCCGACGCCGACGCCAAAAACTGGGTCGACCGTTACGCGCCCCCCCCCGCCAAGCCTTATTTGCGGCTGATGCGCGCCGATCGGCCGATCGGAACTTGGCTCCTCCTCATTCCGTGCTGGCAGGGCCTTGCGCTCGCCGCCGCGGAAAGACGGGGCTTTAGCGACTGGCCGCAATTGCTCGCATTCGCGCTGCTCTTTGCAGTCGGCGCATTCGTCATGCGCGGAGCTGGCTGCGCCTATAACGACATCGTCGACAAGGATTTCGACGCGAAGGTCGCGCGTACGGCGATGCGGCCGATTCCGAGCGGGCAGATATCGCTGGGCGCTGCTTGGGCGTTCCTTGTCGCGCTCTGCCTTATCGGGCTCGCCATCCTCCTGCAATTTAATCCGTTTACGATCTATCTCGGCTTCGGATCGCTGGCGCTCGTCGCCCTTTATCCTTTCATGAAGCGCTTCACCTGGTGGCCGCAGGCCTGGCTCGGCCTCGCCTTCAACTGGGGAGCGCTGATGGGATTTTCGGCGGTTGCAGGCGGGCTTGGCCTTGCGAGCTGGGCGCTTTACGCGGCGGGCCTCGCCTGGACCCTCGGCTATGACACAATCTACGCCCATCAGGACAAGGAGGATGACGCGCTGATCGGCGTCAAATCCTCGGCCCGGCGTCTCGGGAACGCGACAAAACCGGCGCTCGTCGTTTTTTACGCCGCGACGATCGCGCTCGTCGCGCTTGCCGGCGCCCTCGCCCGCGCGAACCCTTTGTTTTATGTCGCGCTATTGCCGGCAGCCGCGCATTTCGCCTGGCAGATTCTCCGGCTCGACATCAACGATGCTGCGCGCTGTCTCGCCGTTTTCAAGTCCAATCGCGAAGCGGGGCTCTTGATCCTCGCGGCCTTGTTATCGATCCAGGCGCTTCCAGCGTTACCGCCCAGATAATATATGCACTCTCGGAAAGGAGCCGCCATGAATCGCCGCAGTCTCATCATCGGCGGAGCGGGCGTCGCCGCCCTCGCCGTCGCCCCACAGGTTCTCGGCGCAGAAGGTGACATTATGGAAAAGCCTGATCCGTCGACCATTCCCGATTATGACAAATGGCGACTCGCCGACGCTGAGTGGAAAAGCCGTCTTGCGCCCGAGGCCTACAGCGTTCTGCGGAAGGAAGCGACGGAGCGCGCCTGGACGAGCCCGCTCAATGAGGAAAAGCGCAAAGGCGTCTTCGCCTGCGCGGGCTGTGGCTATGACCTATTCTCCTCGGAAACAAAATTCGACTCCGGCACCGGCTGGCCGTCTTTTTACGATCACTTGCCGAACGCAATCGCAACGAAGCGCGATTTCAAGTTGATCCTTCCGCGAACGGAATATCACTGCGCGCGCTGCGGCGGCCATCAGGGACATGTATTCGAGGATGGACCGAAGCCGACCGGTCTTCGCTATTGCAATAACGGCGTCGCGCTCGTCTTTAAGCCGGCGGGCGCCTGAAGCGACGCGGGCGTCCGTCGGGTTCGGCGTTTTCCGGCCGGTTGCTTTCCCTTACGGAGGCGCTAGGCTCCGGATCAGTCGTTTTGGGGTTCAAGATGGCGGATGAAAAGGCAAGACCGCTCCGGCGTCGCAGCCCGGTCAAAACCATCCTTCAACTCGTTGTCGCGAGCATCTTCGTCGGCGCGATCCTCGCCTTGCTCGACATTTCGCCGTTCGGCTTCTGGCGCGGCGTCTTTCACAGCGTCGAGGAAGCGCTCGGCATAATCGGCGACTCCTTCGGCGAGATCGTCCGCAAACTTGCGACTTATCTCGTCCTCGGCGCGGCGATCGTTCTCCCGATCTGGATCGTCATGCGCCTCCTTCGAATAGGCCGCAGCCGCTCCTAAGGCCCGTGCGCTGGAAGCGCGCCGTCCCGCGCCGCGCCGGTCTTTTGCGACGGATTTGGATCAATCCGCTTACTGACAATAATCCCGAGGGGACGCCGCGCGGCGGCTATTGATCGGGCGCGCCCGCGCGGACGGCGACGCGTTCGATGACCGCGCCTTGAACGAGATTGTAGATGACGATTTCGCCGCCCTCGCTTCCTTCGATACGCATCGCAAGACGGTCGCCGTCGAGCGCCATCGCGCTAATCTTGGCGCCAGGAGGCAGGATGATTGGCGCCGGCGCCGAAGCAAACGTCGGGGAAATCGCCTGTCTGACCGCGGGCTGGCGCAATGCGCGCGCCGGCCCGGCCGACGCTATCGGCGCCGCTTCCCTCATGGCTTGTTTTTCGCCCGGCCGACCGAAAATCGAAATCGTCGCCATCACCACGATCAAGAAAAAGAGCGGCATGGTCACGATGATGATGACGAGATTACGCGCGCCGATCGCTTCGGCGAGCGGCCAGCGCCCCGCCGGCGCCGCAGCCGCCGGCTCTCCCTTATCGATATCGTCCATTCGCGAACTCCCCCCGCCGAAAGCGCGTCAATCGCCCGCCGCTTATGGCGGACGCTTCCATGCCGCGGCAAGCCGGCCCCCTTGCCTGCGCGAGTCCAATCTTTCCCTGCGAAGCTCGACTGGCGGCTTCTCGGACCGATCCTGCACCTCGAACGCCGCCCCTCCGATACCGCTCGAGGTTCCAAGCAGCATCTTCGAGCCCGCCCGGGCGCGCTTGCGGGCTGATTTCAGAGTAATTGCGAATAATTCTCATTGACAGCATTTGGGGGGCGCGGTAGATCGCGAATAATTCTCAATTGCAGAGTGAGGGCATGAGGATGCGTTCGAGCACGAGGCTTCGCTTTGCAGCGATATCGGCGGCGCTCGCCATCGGCGCTGCGCCCGCCTTCGCCGACGAAACGCCCTTCGCGGCCATCTATACGACGGATCTTCTCCCGGCCGGCGGCATGGAGGTCGAGCAATGGCTGACTGTTGAAAATGGCAGGCCCTTCGAGAGCTGGCATAATGTCGCTGGACGCACTGAATTCGAGTATGGCGTGACCAACCGCCTCCAGCTCGCGCTCTACGCCAATTATGATTATCGGCGCGTGCGTCCCTTCGATGTGCGCGCCGATGACGCGCGCGAAACCGATCTTCACGTCAAATCCGTTTCGGGCGAAGCGATCTATCGCCTGTTGAGCTCCTATGCGCATCCGATCGGCCTTGCGCTTTATGTCGAGCCCGCGATCGGCCCTGATTTCCGCGAGATCGAGGCGAAGCTTTTGATCGACAAACGATTCCTCGACGATCGCCTGGTCATCGCCGCAAATCCCATCGTCGAATATGAATGGGAGCGCGAGGCGGACGGCTGGCATAAGAATACGGAATTGCAGCTTCTTGCCGGCGCGGCTTATCGCCTGGCGCCCGGCTGGTTCGGCGGCGTTGAGTTCAAGGCGAAACGCGAACTCGACGGAATCTCAGTTTTCGGCAGCGCCGACCCGGCAGCGAATTCCTATTCCATCGGCCCGACGCTACACTATGCGACGAGCGAATGGTGGGCGACGCTCGGCGTTCAGGCGCAGCTCCCTTTTGCCCGTAGGCTCAATGGCGAGGAATTCGAAACCGTGAACGGCTTTGCGCATGAGGAGCCACGCTATTCCGTGCGCCTGCGCTTCGGCGTCGAGCTTTGAGCGAGGAGACCTGTCATGCACGCGCGCTTCCTCCTCATTCCGACCGCGGCGATCTCGATTTCAACGCCGCTCCATGCAGAGGTCTATTTGACCGTCGAGGAGGCGCAGGCCCTGATCTTTCCCGGCGCCGCGCTCACCGCAGACTTCCGCGAACTGACGGATGAACAAGCCGCCGCCATCAAGAAGGCGGGCGGCGTCGGCGTTGAAAATCGCCGCCTCAAGGCCTGGCGCGTCCCGGGCGGCGGCTGGTTTCTCGTCGATCAGGTGCTCGGCAAACACGACTACATTCCCTTCGCGCTCGGCATCGACGCGACGGGCGCCGTCAAAGCGGTAGAAATTCTCGAATATCGCGAGGCCTATGGCGGCGAAATCAGAAACGCCAAATGGCGCGCGCAATTCATCGGCAAGCGCGAAGGCGCCGATCTCAAGATCGGCAAGGAGATCAAGAATATTTCGGGCGCGACGATTTCATCAAAGCACGTCACGGATGGCGTGCGCCGGCTGATGTCGACTTATGCAATCGTCCTCGCAGAGCATTAAGCGCACCAAGCCCCTGCTCGGCGCCTTCGTCACGGCGCGAGTCGACGGCCTCGCCCAGGAACGCGCCCATCAGGCGATTGACGCTGCGTTCGCGATGGTCGCCGCAACTCATGAGGCCATGAGTTTTCACGAGGCGGAAAGCGACGTGTCGCGCCTCAACCGCGGCGCCCATATTGCGCCGGTGCGCGTTCGCCGCGAAACCTACGAAGTTATCGCCCGCGCGCAATTGCTGTCGGCGACCGCCGAGGGCGCGTTCGACATCACCGTGGCGCCGGCGCTTGTCGCGCGCGGACTTTTGCCGCGCCCGAAGGACGCCCCCAAACCCGACGATGACGCCGACTGGCGCGACATCGAACTCTTGCCCGATCGCCGCATTCGATTCCGGCAGCCGCTCTGGATCGATCTCGGCGGCGTCGCCAAGGGCTATGCGGTCGATCGCGCGCTCGAGGCGCTTTTGCAATTTGAACCGGCTCAGGCATGCGTCAATGCGGGCGGTGATCTTCGCGTCGCGGGGCCGGCGGTCGAACGGGTGAGGCTCAACGGCGGCAATTGCGAGAATGGCGTCCCGACAATGGAACTCGCCAATGGCGCGCTTGCAAGCTCGGCTGGCGCTGCGGCCGGCGCGCATGTCGATCCGGCTGATCCGGGCGCCGTCACGCCGAACCGATTCGTCAGCGTCGTCGCGCCGCAATGCGTCGAAGCCGACGCGCTGACCAAGGTCGTCATGACGCGCGGCCTTGCGAGCGCCCCTTGCCTTGCCGCATTCGGCGCTTATGCAATCATGCATGACGCGACATTGGGCTGGCTTGAACTTGGAGAGCGGCCATGGGCGAACCCGACCGTAAATCAAATGGAGCCGGCATGAGCGAGGCCCTCCGGCGGACCGTCTACCTCGTGCTCATCGGCCTTTGGTCGACTGGAGCCTTATGGCTTGTCCTCCACTATTTTCTAACACAACAAGGCGAATTCGGCCCGGCGCCGAATCCGTTCGAACACCCCATGCTTGCCGCGCACGGATTTTTTGCGTTCGCCACGCTGTGGCTCTTCGGTCTCCTTTGGGACCGGCATATCGCCGTCGCCTGCGACAGGGGCCTACGCCGGTCGACGGGCGTTGTACTTGTCGCGCTGGCTTTTATCCTCATCGCCAGCGGCTATCTCCTCTATTACGCCGGGAGCGACGACGTCCGCGCCAAGGTTGCGCTCATTCATGAGGCGGTCGGGCTCGCTGCGCTCTTGCCCTTCCTCCTTCATCGCTTCAAGAAGCGAACGCCGCACCCATGATCGGCGCCGCGCGAGCGACCATGACAGGCGCGGGCGATCATCCGCCTCGCGAATATTCTCATGAGCGATTCCGAAGCCGTTTTTGAAACAACGCCCGAGGATATCGGCGCAAGGCTCGACAAATGGCTGGCCGACAAGCCGATCGGGCTGACGCGCTCACGCCTGAAAGCGCTGATCGAGGCCGGCGCCATGACGCGCAATGGCGTAGCGTTCAACGATCCGTCATGGAAGATCCGCGAGGGCGACGTCTTTGTTCTCACGCTGCCGCCGGTCGAGGCGGCGGCGCCGCACGGGGAAGAGATCCCGCTCGATATTTATTATGAGGACGCCGACATCATCGTCATCAACAAGCCGGCGGGACTCGTCGTCCACCCGGCGTCCGGCAATTGGAAGGGAACGCTGGTCAATGCGCTCATCGCCCATTGCGGAACGAGTCTTTCCGGCGTCGGCGGCGTTGCGCGGCCGGGCATCGTTCATCGCATCGACAAAGAGACCTCCGGCCTTCTCGTCGCCGCAAAAAATGATCGCGCCCATCAGGCGCTCTCCGCCGCCTTTTCGGCGCACGATATAGAACGCTTCTATGACGCGATCGTCGTTGGCGC
>OBLQ010000164.1_pt1 | contig 23450 bp, 19 predicted proteins | sample 1519881 | NCBI WGS metagenome assembly OBLQ01 (sample SAMN01911456, study PRJEB22533) | soil metagenome | biome: Soil | place: Malaysia | collected 2012-04-30 | depth DG_metagenome m | reverse complement strand
GCTGTACTGGCAGTTCAACCAGACGTTCATCTTCATCCAGGTACGCGGGGGCGTGGTCGTCATCGATCAGCACGCTGCGCACGAGCGCGTGATCTTCGACTGGAGCATGCGCCTGATGCAGGACGCAGCGCCACCGTCGCAGCAGATCCTGTTCAGCATTCCCATCGAACTTTCCATTCGGGAGCTGGAAGTGTTCAAAACCTCGAGGGATGTATTCCAGAAGCTGGGCTTCACGCTGGAACCGTTCGGCGGGACCAGTATTCTGGTGCGCGGCTATCCGCAGGGTCTCAAGAACTGGGCGGACGGCCGTCTGCTGCTGCAGATCTTCGACGACATCCTGGCCGACCGCGCTCCCGGCAACACGCTCAACGAGAAATTGATCGCGAGCTATGCCTGCCGCAGCGCCATCAAGGCCGGCCAGCGCCTGTCGGTGGAGGAGATGAAGCTGCTCGCCGACCAGCTCTTCGCAGTCGACAATCCCTATTCCTGTCCGCACGGCCGGCCCACCATCTACCGTCTCTCGCTGGAAGAAATCGGCCGCTGGTTCCACCGGCATTAGCGCGGAGTCGTCGCGCGGTGTCCCATCCGCACACACCATCTTCGATCCGCGCGGTCGCGATCATGGGTGCGACCGCGACGGGGAAGTCGCGTCTGGGTATCTCGATCGCCGAGGAGTTCGACGGCGAGATCATCTCCATGGATTCACGCCAGGCGTACCGCGGACTCGACATCGGGACGGGCAAGGTGGGCGCGGCGGAGCGGGCGCGCGCACCGCACCATCTGCTGGATACTCTCGACATTCATGAGACGGGAAGCGCCGGTGCCCACATCGCGGAGGCCGAACGCCTGATCCGCGAGATCGCCGCACGCGGGCGGTTGCCGGTGCTCGTCGGCGGCACTGGTCTGTACTTTCGTGCGCTGTTCGGCGGGCTGGTGCCGGTCACGATTCCGCGTGAAGAATTGACGCGCATTCGCGCGTCCGTCGCGGGACGCACGACGCCGGACCTCTACGACGAACTGCGGCGCCGTGATCCGGCGCGCGCGTCGGCCCTCTCGCCCAATGACCGCGTGCGCATCACGCGCGCGCTGGAACTGATCACCTACACCGGACTGCCGGTGAGCGAGCTGTACGCGCAGCCGCGAACCGGCGGCGGAGACATCCGCTATCACAAACTGGTGCTCACCATGCCGCGGGCCGCGTTGCGCGCGCGTATCGCCGAACGCACGCGCGAACTCTTCGCGGCGGGCTGGATCGACGAAGTGCGCGGGTTGCTGGCGCAGGGAGTCGCACCCGATGCTCCGGGAATGCAGAGTCTGGGGTACGGCATGATTGCCGCGGCACTGGTGCGCGGCGGCGACGCGCGGGCGTGCCTGCCGGGTGTGATTACGCTGACCCAGCAGTACGCCAAACGCCAGGAGACCTTCTTTCGCAGCGAAAAGGACGCGGTCTGGATCGACGTTTCGGCCGGCGATGCAAGTGCGCGCGCCCATGCCGGGATCGCCGCGTTTCTGGGGCGTGCCGCGCCTCAATAACTACTTGACACCATGCGGCTAAGGTGTTCTGATGCCACCACATTGGAGGGGCGGGCATAACTCAGTTGGTAGAGTATCAGCTTCCCAAGCTGAAGGTCGCGGGTTCGAGCCCCGTTGCCCGCTCCATCTTTCATTTTTCCCCGATGTCGCGTCGATCTTGCATGCGTCGCACCTGTCTCGTCGGAGCCGTCTGGCTGGCCGCCACGCTGGCGTGCGGGCATCCGTCGACGGTGGATCCGCGCAAGGACTTCGACCGGGCGGTGGAAGCGTTCGTGGCCGGCGATTATCGCGCGTCCATCGATCGCATGGAGAAGGTCGCCGAGGCGGCGCCCGACGATGCCACCCGCCGCGACGCCTACGCGTATATCGGGCGCGCGCACATGGCGCTGGGTGAAACCGAGGCCGCCATCACCGCCTTCACGATGGGCGCGCAGTACGGCGACCGGGGGCAGTGTGTGGAATACCTCCAGTTGCTGAAGCAGTACGTGGAGGGGGATCCGAATGCGCTGCACGTGCGCGAGGGCGTCACGCGCGGCGAGCTGGCGGGTGCCATCGTGCGCATGATGGACGAGACCGCCACCGAGGAAGTCACCGCCAACGGGCCGACGCCGCTCGCCATCCTGGCGCAGCACGGATGGATGCCGGCGGCGCCCGACGGCGACGAGCACGCGGACGAGCCCGTGACGCACGCCTCGTTGTACGTCATTGTGAGCCGGATACTGGCCGGCCGCGGACGCACGGATCAGATCAAGACCATCATGCCGGGCGGATACGAGGCCGCGTTGCACGCCGAAGAGCCGCTCTCCGGCCGCGAAGCGCTCGCGATTCTCGAACAGGTGAGACAGGTTCCCGAAAGAAATGGCAGATAAGGCGCTCGAAATTGTTTCGATGAAGAACCCCGCGGAGTTCGGGCTGGATCCGGACATCCTCGCGGTGGGCGACCGCATTGTGGAAGTGGCGGGCAAGCCCGCGGAGGACCAGCTCGACTTCCACTTCCACAGCTCGCGGGGGAAGAGCGTCTCCATCCGCGTGCAGCGCAAGGACGGCCGCGTGGAGAACATCGTGCTGCCCACGCGCGCGGTGGCGGGTCTCGAGATCTGGTTCGAGGCCATGGATTTTCGCCGCTGCCGCTGCAAGTGCCCGTTCTGCTTCGTGGACCAGATGCCCGCAGGCATGCGTGAGACGCTCTACGTCAAGGACGAGGACTTCCGCCTCAGCTTCCTGTACGGGAACTTCACCACCATGAACGACATCACCGACGCCGAGCTGGCAAAGATCATTGAGCAGAAGAACTCGCCGCAGTGGGTGTCGGTGCACGTGGTGGAGGGCGGGATGCGCCGCTTCATCTTCGGCCGTCCCATGAAGCGCGACATCGTACAGACGCTGCGCACGCTCGCCGAAGGCGATATCAAGGTGCACTGCCAGGCCGTCATCGTGCCGGGAAAGAACGACGGCGACTATCTGCGTGAGACCATCGAAACCCTGGAGGGCATTCATCCCAATATCGTGAACCTGGCGGTGGTGCCCGTGGGGCTGACGAAGCATCGCAGCGGCCTGTCGGTGATTCGTTCCTATCGCGATGAGGAGATGAGCCCGGTGATCGATCTGGTGGAGGGCTACCAGCAGAGGTTCCTCGCATCGCGGGAGAGCCGCTTCGTGTTCGCGAGCGACGAATGGTATGTCGGTGCCGGTCGCGACGTGCCCCCGACCGAGAGCTACGAAGGCTTCGCGCAGCTCGACAACGGCGTGGGCAGCATTCGTAACTTTCTCGCGGAGGTGGAGGCGGACCTGGATGCCTACGAGCTTCCCGCCGACCTCGGGGGCATCCGCGTGGTGACGGGCGCACTGGGCGCGCGCGTGTTCGAGCGCTACGTGTGGCCGCTTCTGCGCGCACACGGCGCCGGCACGCTTCCCGAACTGGTGACGGTGCGCAACGACTTCTTCGGCGCGTCGGTCACATGCTCGGGGCTTCTGGTGGGGGCCGACATCGTGACGGCCGTGCGTGCCGCCGGCGAGGCGCGCACCACGTTCATTCCGCCCAACTGTCTCAATTACGAGGAAGTGACCATCGACGCCATGAGCTGTGACGACATGTCGGCCGCGCTGGGTGTGCCGGTCATCTCGCCGGCGGATTCATTCGTGGGCGCGTTGTGCGACCACGCATCCTCGGGGGCGGGCGCATGAAACGGGCTTCCCTGGTCGCGGTGGTGGGCCGCCCCAATGTGGGCAAGTCGACGTTGTTCAACCGGCTCACGCGCGGGCGTCGCGCCCTGGTGCACAAGACCGCCGGGGTGACGCGTGACGTGCAGCGGGGCGTGGTGGAATGGACGGGGCACGCGTTCGAGTTGATCGACACCGGCGGGCTGTTCTCAGGCATAGACGATCCGCTGGTCGCGCAGGTGGAGGCCCGCGCGCTCAAGGAAGCCACGCGCGCCGACGTTCTCCTGTTCGTGGTCGACGCGGAGGCGGGGTTGATTCCGTCGGACTTCGACGTGGCGAAGAAGCTGCGCGCCACCCATCTGCCGGTGCTGCTGGTGGTCAACAAGGCGGAACGCCCCGTGGCCCGCAGTCTGGCCAGCGAGTTCCACCGTCTCGGGTTCGACACCTTCCAGGAGGTGAGCGCCTTGCACGGCGACGGCACCGGCGATCTCCTCGACGAAGTCGTGAAGCTCCTTCCGCGCACCACGCGGCGCGAACTGCACGATGACCTGCGCCTAGCGATTGCGGGCGTGCCCAACGTGGGCAAGTCGAGCCTGGTGAACGCCATCGTGGGAGAAGAGGCCAACATCGTGGACTCGCGGCCGGGCACCACGCGCGACGCCATCGACGTGTCGCTGGCCTGGCACAAGAAGCGCATCACGCTGGTCGACACGGCGGGTATCCGCCGCAAGGCGCGCACGTCGGAGGACCTCGACATCCTGAGCACGCTCAAGAGCCTGGAGGCCATCGAGCGTTGCGACGTGGCCATCGTCATGCTCGACGCCACGCGCGATGTCAACAACCAGGACGTCAAAGTGGCCAGCTACCCGCACAACGCGGCGCGCGGCGTGGTGGTGTGTTTCAACAAGTGGGACGCGGTCAAGAAGGCCGACCGCACCTACGTGGAGATCGAGAAGGAATTCCGGCGCAAGTGCGCGTTTCTCGATTACGCGCCGGTGCTGTTCATTTCCGCGAAGTCGAAGCAGCGCGTGGACAAAGTGCTGGAAACGGCGTGGCGCATCAAGGAAGAGCGCGAGCGCCGCATTCCCACCTCCGAACTCAATCGCGTCATTGCGCGCATCGTGGCCAAGAGTCCGCCGCCGTTCCACGGGGGCGGCAACGGCAAGATCTTCTACGCAACGCAGGTCGATGTGGCGCCGCCCACGATCACGCTGTTCGTGAACCGCGCCAACCATTTTGGCCGTTATTATCTGCGCTATATCAACAACCAGTTGCGCGCCGAATTCGGCTTCGAAGGGACGCTGATTCGCATCGAACTGGCCGAGCGCCGCTCGGCGAAGGACACGAAGGACTCGCCGCGCGCACGGCCCACGCGGCGCACGCGCATGAAGCGTGCGAAAGGCCGGAAGGTGGCGACGTGATCTCGCTGCTGATCACCGCGCTCGCTGCCTATCTGGTCGGTGGCGTTCCCTTCAGCTATCTGGCGGGACTCACGCGCGGCATCGATCTGCGCCAGCACGGCAGCGGCAACCTGGGTGCGTCCAACACCTACCGGATTCTGGGCGGGCGCATTGCGCTCATCGTGCTGGTGCTGGACATCGCCAAGGGGTGTGCGCCCGTGCTGCTGGCGCGCACGTGGGACCTGCCCGGTCACGCACGCACTGGCCGCGGCCGTGGGCGCCATTCTGGGGCACCTGTTTTCGCCCTACCTGCGCTTCTCGGGCGGGAAGGGCATTGCCACCTCCGCCGGCGCCTTTGCCGCGCTGGCGCCGTGGGGATTTGTCACCGCGCTGGCGGTGTTTGCGCTGGTGTTCGCGGCGCGGCGCATCGTGTCGCTGGCCAGCCTCTCGGCGGCCTTCACGCTACCGGTGGCGGTGTACATGGCCGGGCGCCTGCGGCTGGAAGCACCGTCGGGCGCCGTACTCTGGGGCTCTATCCTGATCATGCTGGTGGTGGTCGTGAAACATCGCGGCAACATCAAACGTCTCGTGGCCGGAACCGAACCGCGCCTGGCGCGCCGTCGCGATGCCTGAGACGCTGCGCATTGCCGTCCTGGCTGCCGGGAGCTGGGGCACGACCCTGGCGATCGTGCTGGCCGAGAACGGCCACGAGGTCGTCCTGTGGGACCACGACCCCGCGCGTGCGCGCACGATCGCCAGTGCGCGGCAGAACGGGCGCTATCTGCCGGACGTGAGGCTCCCGGACGGCGTTTCCGTCACCGGGGACCTGACGGCGGCGATACGCGACGCACACATGGTGGTGCTGGTGGTTCCGTCGCACACCATGCGCGAGACGGCGCGTGCGCTGGCGGCGTCGGGAGCGCTCGTGACGGATGCCATTGTGGTCAGCGCCACCAAGGGGCTCGAGGAGGGCACGCACGAGCGCATGAGCGAGATCCTGGCCACCGAGTTGAAGATCGGCCGGGAACGGATCGTGTCGCTGGTGGGCCCGAGCCACGCCGAAGAAGTGAGCCGCCATGTGCCCACCTCGGTGGTGGCGGCGGGAACCGGCGTTGCGCAGTGCAGGCAGGTGCAGGAGGCGTTCGGAAGTCCGTACCTGCGCATCTATACCAACGACGATATCGTGGGCGCAGAACTCGCGACCGCGCTCAAGAACTCCATTGCCATCGCCGCCGGCATCCTGGATGGGGCCGGCGGGGGCGACAACACCAAGGCCGCGCTGGTGACGCGGGGTCTGTCCGAGATCACGAGGCTCGGACTGGCCATGGGGGCGAAGGCGGAGACCTTTTCGGGTCTTGCCGGTGTGGGGGACCTCGTGGTTACCTGTCTCAGTCGGCATAGCCGCAACCGACGCGTGGGAGAAGCGATCGGGCGCGGTCAGACGCTCGAGGAGGCGTTGTCAAAGCTGGGGATGGTGGCGGAGGGTGTACGCACCACGCGCGCGGCGGTTGATCTGGGCCGCGAGCGGGGTGTCGAGCTTCCCATCATCGAGATGGTCCATCGCGTGCTGTTCGAAGGGCACGATCCGCACGAAGCGATCCAGATGCTGATGACACGCCCGCCGCGCGCGGAGACGCGCGGCGCGTCCTCTCAGAGTGGAAAGGACAAACGCGCATGAGGTACAAGACGACCGCCGGCAAGATGTATTACACCATTGGCGAGGTAAGCGACCTCACCGGAGTAAAACCTCACGTGTTGCGTTACTGGGAGACGGAGTTTCCGTCTCTGCGACCCAAGAAGAACCGCGCGGGCAACCGCAGCTATCGCCCGCGCGACATCAAGGCGGTGCTCGCCATCCGCGATCTTCTCTACAAGGAGAAGTTCACGATCAACGGCGCGCGCAAGAAGCTGCAGGAGAATTTCGGCAATCCGGATCCCATCATCAAACAGATGCAGATTCCCTTCAGCGACCCGCAGGCGCGTCACGTGCTCGTCCTGGTGAAAAAGGAACTGGAGGAACTGCGCGATCTGCTGGATACCGTCGGCGACGAGGAAGCCGGCAGCATCGCTTGATCGTACCATTGCGCGCCTGTTAATCTCAGATCAGGGTCGGGGCGTGGCGCAGCCCGGTAGCGCACTTGCATGGGGTGCAAGTGGTCGCAGGTTCGAATCCTGTCGCCCCGACCATTTCCTTTGTACATGAAAAAAGGGGACCGTCGTGAGACGGTCCCCTTCGTGTTTGCTCCAAACCCCGGAAGCCTATTTCAACAGCACCATCTTCTTCGTGCTCGTGAAGTCTCCCGTACGTAAACGGTAGAAATACACACCGCTGGCCACGGCTGCGCCGCGATCATCCCGGCCGTCCCATTTCATTTCATGCGGACCCGCGGCCTGCGACGAGTTCACGAGGGTTCGAACGAGCGCACCGTTCACATCGTAGACGGCGAGGCGCACGTTCACACGGTTCTTCACCGAGAAGGCAATCGTGGTCTGCGGGTTGAACGGGTTGGGATAGTTCTGCGAGAGGTTGTTTGTGTACACCGGACCCGCACCGGTCGGCTGCGCGGAGGGACCGGCCCCGGTGAAGACGTATGCGTCGCGAAAGAACTTGGCACGGTCGGATACACCGTTGAGTTCGTCGTCGCGCACCTCAGCCATGGAAAAGCCGCACAGGAGGACGGTCGCCGATCCATTGACATTCGAGAGCACGGCGCCGTTCGCGCTCATTGCCGTGGTGTAAGACATCTCAGTACGGGAGGTGCCGAAGGCGCCCAGGACGTCGAAGTCGTTGAGCTCGGGACATCCGCCGAATGCAATGAAGTCGTCGGAGAAGGCGCGCCCGGGCCAGTGAACGACCGCTGGTGAAACACCCAGGCCGTCGGCAATGTGGTCGCCGGAGAGGAGGGTGAATGGCATGTAGTAGTCCTTGAAGCCTCCTGTGGACGCAGATGGAGAGGCCGCCAGGTTCTGCGCCATGTCGTCTCCCATCAGAAGCAGTCCTCCCGGGTTGAAGAGGTTGCCAAGGAAGTTGTTCAGAAGCGCGTAGTCGTCCACCTTGCTAGGAATGCCGGTGCCGTCACCGAGAGTGACCGGAAGGGACCCACAATCCCAGGCGATGAAACGGTAGCAGGCATTGAGTTGTTGTGCGACGTTCGTCACCCGGCCGGCCAGCGTATTGGCGTCGGCGGAGGCCGGCCCGCGCACGTCGTAGCGATCGACCTTGTTGCTGAAACCCAGCGGGAGAAACGCACCGTCCCAGTAGGGCTGGACGCCATAACCGTCGGCGCCATCGACATAGAGAATGTCACTTCCGCGGTTGAATCCACCCGCCGGCAGCACGGTGAACTCCATGGGATTGGCCGCGACTTCGGCGATGTCATTGGTGAAGTGCCACTGATCGGAGAAATACGTGGTTCCACCGGGACTCGTCGCCCCGAAGAAGAAGCACACGGTGTCCCCCGGCGTGAACAGGTTGTCGTTGAGGTCGACGTTGAAGCGGTTGTCGATCAGAGGCGTTGGGTTGGGCGCGGGATGGCCGTCGCCGGGGTTCATGTAAGTTCCGGAATATGTGTAGTCAGCACGAATGGCCGTCCAGGTAACACCGCTTGCGTCCACGTAGTCTTTCGCGGCGATATGAGGATAACGATTGGCCTGTCCGCCCGGACCCTCCGAGAGTCCGTCACCCGACTTGTTGGGCTGGCCCTGCGGCCACACCGCGACCCACATGTAGACCTGCTTCTTGGTCTTGTCACGGCCGATGAACGTGGAAATGTTCGGATCGTTGGACAATCCGCTCTTGTCTGTGCCGGTTCCCGCGTAATTTGCATCGACGAGGTAGTACACCAGGGCGGAATCGCCGGGCGTGAAATACGGACTGGAGCTGGGGCGGATATCGCTCGCGATGTCCGCGCGCGCCGTGCCGGTTATGGTTCCATCGGCCGCGAACGTATCCTGGAACAGATCAATGTCGCGGACGTCCCACTGCGGCCCGCTGATGTTGACGCGATAGACTTTGATGTTGTCGAACAGGGGCGCCTGGCTGTGACATGTGCCGGAGCCGAGAACACCGCACCAGAACGGACACATGTCGATGATGCCGAGTGCCACCTGAATGGCACTGGCAGTGGTGATATTCACCTTGGTGCCGATTGCGTCTGTCTGACGATACCAGCTCTTGTCGTCCCCGAAGTAGAGGAAGTTGCGATCCACCCACGGCGTCGGACAGCCGTCCACGATCGAACGCACGTGCCAGACATAGAAGATTTCGTTGAGCAAGGGGAGGTCGCGGTACACGTCGTACTGGAGGTTTACGACGCTCCCGGCCCCGTTGAGCGGGATGACGGGCGACCAGATCTCGTTCATGATGGACTCATCGCGGGAATTCGGCCCAAAGGGGACAACCACCTGTTCAGGATGGCCGCCGCAGGCGTAGTTCGCGGTTGAGCCCTGGATGAAGGCCCACAGGCAGGACACATTTTTCAGGCAGGCGTCTTCCTGCAGGACATCCGAGCCCTTGAACAATCCCGCATAGTCACCGAAACCCGGCGTGTTGCACGACTGCCAGTCGTTGGAGGATGTGGCACCAACCGACTCATCCTCGAACAGCTCCAGGGGAAGTGTTTCCGCCTTCAGACTGTCGACGCTGGCCGCACCCGAGAAACTGTCGTAATAACCATCCTGATCCGACCACGACGAATCCGAGGAGAAATGCAGACGCACGCGCACCGGCCCGGACCCGACGGAGTAGTGACCATCGACGGAAACCTGGCCGACACCGCTCCAGCCGGCCGTGGTCACGCCGCCGTCGATTTCGGTCCATGCATAGTTGCCGGAACAGTCGCTGGTGTACTCCAGAACTGTTCCGTCGTAGCTCTGCTCGGAGTCGAAATGGAGGGCAAAGGAGACATCCAGCTGTGGCGTCGGCCCGCCCGAAATGTCGAGGCAGTCCCTGGTGCACCACGATTGATTCCAGAGGTTGCCGTAGCCGGGGAGCGTCTGGTAGGTGCACAGAATGAAGCCCGTTCCGGGGCGGGTGCCCAGCCACAGTGATTTGCTGCCCTGGATGGGTCCGAACGGAAGTCCCGCATAGTCGTCCACATGCCAGTAGTCGCCGGACTGGACCGTGAGATCCACCGTCGTCCATCCCATCGGAGTACACGTTGCGCCATTGAAGTTGCTGGTGAGGAGCCATGTGGTCTCGGCCCCGGCGGTCGCGGACAGGCCACGGGACAACGATGCGGTGGCGGGGTTGTCGCTCAGGCCCGACGGGCGTGCAATGGTGCGCACGAAGTTCGTGCGGCTTTCGGATTTGCGAGCATGCGCGGGAGCGAAAACAGTGGTGAGTGCAAGCGCCAGCAAGAAGATACTGCGGGAGTGTCGCATGTCGTTTTCCTTCCCGAATCGGCAAGGGGCACTTCAACGAAAGCGATTACCGGTGGATGAAAGATCCTTCTTCTGGTCGGCGGGGCTCCGCAGCATGTCTGCCGCGGTTCAGCTGCAAGTATACACCTGTTCGTTATTTGGCGCCCAGAGGAAATGTAACGTGTGTGCTTATTCGACGTGAAAGGTTCGGACGGCAGCGCCGGCAGAGCGTCTGCCCTGGTCGTCGATCGCGTGGAGCAAGAAGGTGTGCGAGCGAACGCCGACTTTCCCGGTCGCGGGCCAGGGAGCCGGAATCGAATCGTTGGTCACCACAAACACGGAATCGAACCCGTTTACCGGACTCCACGGAACCCCGACGGTGTCATACGGCGAAAGCGCCTCTCCCTCGTTCGCCGTCAGGATGTACTCGAAGCCCTTGATGGCCCCATCCTTGTCCCAGCCACCCCAGTAGAAGTGAACCGGACTGGGCACGGTGCCGCCCTCGGGCGGCCCGGCGGCAATCCATACCTGCGGCGGGTGGTTATAGATGGCGGAGACATCGGCGCCGCGGTCGTCGCAGGCACACAGCACGATTACACCCAGAACGACAGCGAGACGCGTTGACATGGTTATCGAGGTGGTGGCCGACACGCGAAAATGAGTCGGACCGGGGATGCGGTTTTCCCGGCTAGCTGCGGTATCCGAGATTGGGAGAGAGCCAGCGTTCCACGTCGGCAACCGTCATGCCCTTGCGGCGGGCATAGTCCTCCACCTGGTCGCGCGCAATCTTGCCGACGCCGAAGTAGTGGGATTGCGGGTGCGCAAAGTACCAGCCGCTCACCGACGCCGCCGGCCACATGGCGAACGACTCGGTGAGTGTGACACCGGTGGCGCGTTCGCCGTCCAGCAGGTCGAAGAGCGTACGCTTCTCGGTGTGGTCGGGGCAGGCGGGATAACCGGGCGCCGGACGAATGCCATGGTAGCGTTCCTTGATGAGGTCTTCGTTCGAGAGCGTCTCGTCTCTGGCGTAGCCCCAGAATTCGCGCCGCACGCGTTCGTGCATGCGCTCGGCGAAGGCTTCGGCCAGGCGGTCGGCCAGCGCCTTGGCCATGATGGCGCGGTAGTCGTCGTGCTGCTTCTCGAACTCCTCGACAATGCGGTCGAGTCCGTCGCCGGCCGTGACGACAAATGCGCCCACGTGGTCATGTTCCGGCGCCACGAAATCCGCGAGACAGAAGTTGGGTCGTGAATCGGTCTTGTCAGCCTGCTGGCGCAGGCAGTGAATCACGCGGTGTTCGCGGGTGCGCCCGGCATCGGTGTAGAGCACGATGTCGTCACCCGATGGCGCTGCCGGGAAGAAACCGATGACGCCGCGTGCGCGCAGGCGCCCGCCGCGCACCAGGGAATCGAGCAGGACGCGCGCGTCGTCATACAGCGACTTCGCCTGCGCGCCCACCACGGGGTCGTCGAAAATCTTCGGAAAGACGCCGCGCAATTCCCAGGTGTGAAAGAACGGCGTCCAGTCGATGCGTTCCACCAGTTCATCGAGGGGATAGCTGTCGAACACCCGGGTCCCGAGGAACGTGGGCGCGGGCGCAACCCGGGCGGCGTCGATCTTCTCCCGGCGCGCGCGGGCCGCCGTCAGGGGAATCAGTTTGGCCTCGCCGGGGCCCGCGGCTTCGCGCGCCTCGCGCAGTTTGCGGTACTCGTCCTTTTTACCGGCGGCGAAATGCTGGCGCGTGTCGTCGCCCAGAAGCTGATTGACCACGCCCACGGCGCGCGACGCATCCAGCACGTGCACGACCGGCTGGTCGTATTCGGGGTCGATCTTCACGGCGGTGTGCGCGACCGACGTGGTGGCGCCGCCGATCAGGAGCGGCAGGTCGAATCCCTGCTTCTTCATCTCGCGCGCCACTGTCACCATCTCGTCGAGCGAGGGCGTGATGAGCCCCGACAGACCGATGACGTCGGCCTTTTCCGCGCGCGCCGTATCCAGAATCTTCTGGTAGGGAACCATCACACCCATGTCCACGACGTCGTAGTTGTTGCAGCGCAGCACCACACCCACGATGTTCTTGCCGATGTCGTGCACGTCGCCTTTGACGGTGGCCACCACAATCTTGCCGTTGGCTTTCAGGCCCCCGCTCCCGGCTTTCTCGGCCTCGATGAAGGGCACCAGGTGCGCGACCGCCTTCTTCATGACGCGCGCACTCTTGACCACCTGGGGCAGGAACATCTTCCCGGAGCCGAAGAGATCGCCGACCACGTTCATGCCATCCATCAGGGGTCCTTCGATGACATGGATCGGCCGCGCGACAGCGCGGCGTGCCTCCTCAACATCCTCGATCACATACTGATCGATCCCATGTACGAGCGCATGAATCAAACGCTCGCGAGCAGGGAGTGAACGCCATTCGTCCGCCGCAGCGTCCTTCTTCTTGTCGGCCCCCTTCACATTGGCGGCAATTTCGAGAAGGCGCTCGGTGGCGTCCGGGCGGCGGTTGAGCACCACGTCTTCGACGCGCTCCAGCAGATCGGCAGGAATGTCTTCGTAGACCATGAGCTGGCCCGCGTTGACGATGCCCATGTCCATGCCCGCGCGGATCGCGTGGTAGAGAAACACCGCGTGGATGGCCTGGCGCACCGGTTCGTTGCCGCGGAACGAAAACGACACGTTGCTTACGCCGCCGCTCACGTGCGACAGGGGAAAGCGCTGCTTGATCTCGCGGCACGCCTCGATGAAGTTCACGGCGTAGCCGTTGTGCTCCTCGATACCCGTGGCAATCGCAAAAATATTGGGGTCGAAGATAATGTCCTCGGGCGGGAACCCCACCGTGTCGGTGAGAATCGAGTACGAGCGCTCGCAGATGGACACCTTGCGTTCGACGGTATCGGCCTGGCCCTGTTCGTCGAACGCCATCACGATGACGGCGGCGCCGTAACGGCGCACCCGCGTGGCATGCTCGATGAATGCCGCCTCGCCCTCTTTGAGCGAAATGGAATTGACCACACACTTGCCCTGCGCGCACTGGAGACCCGCCTCGATCACGCTGAACTTCGAGCTGTCGATCATGATGGGGACACGCGCGATCGACGGATCCGAGGCTACAAAATTGAGGAAGCGCCGCATGGCTGCTTCGGAATCGAGCATGCCCTCGTCCATGTTGACGTCGATCAGTTGCGCGCCGTCTTCCACCTGTTGTTTCGCCACCGAAAGCGCGGCGTCGTAGTCGTCGTCCTGGATGAGCCTGCGAAAGCGCGCCGAGCCGGTGACGTTGGTGCGTTCGCCGACATTGATGAAGTTGGAGTCGGGACGAATCTCCACCGGCTCCAGCCCCGAGAGCAGCGTGTAGCGGCGGCGCTCGGGAATCGCGCGCGGGGGCAGACCCTGCACCGTGGCCACAATGGCGCGCGTGTGTTCGGGGGTGGTTCCACAACACGAACCAATCAGATTGGCGAGCCCGTCGCGCGCCATGGCGCCCAGTTGCTCCGCCATCTGTTCCGGAGTTTCGTCGTAGCCACCGAAGGCATTCGGGAGTCCGGCGTTGGGATAGACGCTCACGGGAAGGGGCGCGACTTCGGAAAGCGACGCGAGAAACGGCCGCATCTGCGCACTGCCGAGCGCGCAATTGAGCCCCACGGCCAGCAGCGGAACGTGCGAGACCGACGCATAGAACGCCTCGGGCGTCTGACCCGAGAGCGTGCGCCCCGACAGATCGGTGATGGTGCCCGAGCACATGACGGGCAGACGCAGGCCGCGCGCCGCAAACTCCTCTTCGATGGCGAAGAGCGCGGCCTTGGCATTGAGCGTGTCGAAGACGGTCTCCACCAGCAGGATGTCGGCGCCTCCATCGATGAGCCCGCGCGCGCACTCGCGATAGGCGGCGGCCAGCTCCGCGAACGTCACGTTGCGGTAGCCGGGATCATTGACGTCGGGGGAGATGGATGCGGTGCGGCTGGTGGGTGCCAGCGACCCCGCCACAAAACGGGCGCGCGCCGGGTCCCGCGATACCGCGGCGTTCGCTTCGACGCGCGCCAGGTGAGCGGCGGCACGGGCGATCTCGTACACAAGATCGGACAGGCCGTACTCCGCCTGCACCACGGACGTGGCGTTGAACGTGTTTGTCGTGGTGATATCGGCGCCGGCTTCAAAATAGTGGCGGTGGATCTCGGCGATGATGTCGGGCTGGGTCAGGCACAACAGGTCGTTGTCGCCCTTGAGGTCCCGGGGGTGCTCGCGGAAGCGCTCGCCGCGAAAGGCAGCTTCATCCAGCCGGTACGACTGGATCATGGTGCCCATGGCACCGTCGATCACCAGAATGCGTTGGGAAAGAAGCCGACGGAGCTCGTCCGTGCGGTCAGGCTGAGGCGCGGCGGAAATAGCCGGAGAGAGCTTCAAGGGGGTGTTCGTCTGATCGAATGGGATTACCTCGTTTCCGAGACAGTGCACGTCTCGTGCCCACAATACTACGTGCGGGAAATTGCCGCGTCAAGCATCCGCTCGGGGGTCCCCGGCATGGAAATGCAGACGCCTGACAGCCTTGCCGCGGCCGCCATCCAGCCGCTAAGGTGGGGTGATGCTGCAGGCCATCCCGTACCACCTGGGTGCCTTCTTCACGCGCTTCGCCCCCAAATGGGTGTGCCGCGGCATTACCTGGACCCTCGCGAAGGCCAATATCCTGCTGCGGCCGGCCACCCTGCGTATGCTCCGTGCCAACTTCGCGGTCATGCATCCGGAGTGGAGCGACGCCGAGCGCCGTGTCATGGCACGTCGCGTGATTGAGCGCTTCGCGGACAGCATCCTGCTGTTCCTCGAGCTGCCCTTCCTCGAGCCCGATGACATCATGGCGCGCTGCGACGTGGACGACCTGCGCACGCAGATCGACGGGCTGGGCGCGGGGCAGGGCTTTATCATTGTGACTGCCCACATTGGTCCCTGGGAACTGGGCGGGTACTGCCTGCGCCAGCTGGGACACGTGGTCAACACCGTGGCCCTGGACCACCCCTCACGCGCGGTCACGAAGTTCTTTTCGGACCGCCGCGACTATATCGGCATCCGGGCCCATCCGCTGGGCGGGTCGTTTGCGGAGCTCAAGGAAGCGGTCGAGCGCGGCGAATGCGTGGCGCTGCTCATCGACCGGGCCTACGGGCGGGCCCGCAAGCCGGTCCGGTTCTTCGGCGTGGAGAAGGATTTTCCCCTCGGGCACCTGATACTCGCATCGCGCACCGGCGCGCCCATCCTCACCGGCGCACTCCTGTTTGACGGCAAAGACCGCTTCCGCTACGTTCGCGGCGGTACCTACTGGCCCGACCCGACCCTGGACGAATTCGACAAGCTCGACGCGCTGCAGGAATGCTGCGTGCGCGACCTGGAGCGCATCATCCATGCGCACAGCGAGCAGTGGTTCCACTTCTTCCCGCTGGTCGGGGGAAAGGAACACGGTGGCGGAGAGCACCGTCATTGAGGACCTGAGCGCCGTTATTCCCGCGTACAACGCCGCGCGCCACCTGCCGGGCGTCATCGACCGTGTGGCGCGTTTCGTGGCGCGCGATCGCATCGTGGTGGTGGATGACGGCTCCGCGGACGACACCCGCGACGTGGCGGGGCGCAGCGGCGCCACCGTCGTCGTGCACGCCGTGAACCAGGGCAAGGGCGCGGCCATTCGCTCGGGTCTGGCGCGCGCTGGAGAACTGGGGCAGGGTTTCGCGATCCTGCTGGACGCCGACGGCCAGCACAACCCGGATGAGATTCCGGCATTCGTGGCCCGCCAGCGCGAAACCGACGCGGATATGGTGGTGGGCAACCGGCTGGTGCGCGCGGCCAACATGCCCTGGCTGCGCAAGGCCACCAATTACGTGACGAGCGCGGTGGTGTCGCTGCTGGCCGGCCGGCGCGTGCCGGATTCGCAGAATGGCTACCGGCTGGTGCGTCTGGCCCACTTCCGCAAGTTTCCGCTCACCACGTCGCGCTACGAGATCGAGTCCGAGATGATCATTCGCGCCGGGCGCGCGGGTGGAAAAATCGCCTCCGTGGCCGTGGAGACCATCTACGGCGACGAGCGCAGCTTCATCAATCCATTTATCGACACCGGACGATTTTTGCGCATGGTCGCGAAGTCGTTCTTCTGGTAAACTGCAAAAACTCGCGCAGGCTTCATGTCCAAACGCATCCTGATTTCAAACGACGACGGATTTGACGCGCGGGGCATCCAGGTGTTGGAACGCGCCCTGCGCCCATTGGGAGAATTGTTCGTGGTCGCGCCGGACAGCGAGCAGAGTGCCAGCAGTCACTCGCTCACCGTGCGGCGCCCGATCGAAGTCAAGAAGGTCGATGACCGGCACTACCGCATCGTTGGGACTCCAACCGACTGTGTGGTGCTGGCGCTGCAGGTGATCATGGACCAGCCGCCCGATCTGGTGGTGGGTGGCATCAACCATGGACCCAACATGGGGGAAGATGTGAGCTACAGCGGAACCGTGGCGGTCGCATTCGAGGGCATCATTCTGGGCGTGCCCTCCATCGCTATTTCGTCGCTGCAGCGCAATGTGGCGGATGAAGAGGTGATGGGGGACATCGCGCGGCGCGTGACCTCGGAGGCGCTGGAGCGCGGGATTCCCGAGGGCTGCCTGCTCAACGTCAACATTCCCGATCCGCGCGTCTCGCCACTCAAGGGCCTGCGCATCACCAAACTGGGATCACGCCACTACGAGAATTTCATCGAGCCGGGACGGGGACCTCTGCAGTCGCATTACACCATCGGCGGCCAGGCGCCGGTGTGGCGCGACGACGACGGGTCCGACATCTCGGCCGTACGCGGGGGGTACGTGTCGGTGACACCGCTGCATCTGGACGTAACGGACTACCGGGCCATCGTGGACATGGAACGCTGGCGGTTTGAGCTGTGAGGTGGCGGCAGTACAAGATCGCGCGCGAGCGCATGGTGCACGACCACGTGTACGCGCAGGGGATCCGGGATCCGCGTGTGATCGAGGCCATGCTGCGCGTCCCCCGGCATCTGTTCATCGGGCACGACGCCGGCAGCGAAGCCTACGCCGATCACTCGTATCCCATCGGCTTCCGGCAGACCATGTCGCGTCCTTATATGGTGGCGTATCTCACCGAGCAACTGCGCCTGAACGGTGAGGAACGCGTGCTGGAAATCGGCACGGGATCCGGCTACCACGCCGCCGTGCTGGCGTCGATTTGCCACGAGGTATGCAGCATCGAGCGCGTTCCCGAACTGGCGGACCGTGCGCGCCTCTTGTTGCGCGACCTCCTGATTTCCAACGTGACCATCCGCCACGGCGACGGCTCGCGCGGGTGGGATACAGGCGACATGTTCGACCGTGTGCTGCTCACGGCGGCGGCGCGACACATTCCGCGCGCCCTGCTGGCGCAGGTCGCCGACGGCGGCTTCCTGATCGGGCCGGTCATGCGCAGTGAGAAGAAGCAGGAGATCGTCCGGCTCACGCGCCGGGGCAGCAAGTTCGACGTGGAGCGCCTGATCGAGTGCTCGTTCGTTCCGCTGGTGCGCGATGCGCGCGCGCCGCAGGCGGAGGCGCGCCGCGTGGAGCAGGGCGGAGCCTGAAGTATCCTCTTGATTCGCCGGGAAAACGTGTTAGCATGATGCAACTTAGGCCGGGCTGGCGGCACGCCGCCACCCGTCGGTTACCGGTATCGGGGCGTAGCGCAGTCCGGTTTAGCGCGCCTGCTTCGGGAGCAGGAGGTCGGAGGTTCAAATCCTCTCGCCCCGACCATTACCCACCTTATGGCGGATGATCGAGCCAAACCACCGCGCCCGGACGACGACCCCCGTGAGCCGTCGTATGACATTCAGACCCGCTATCTCGCTGAAATCGGCCGCTACGAGCTCCTGACACCCGAAGAAGAAGTCGAACTGGGCCGCCGCATGGCCGAGGGAGACGATGAGGCGCGCCGGCGCATGATCAATTCCAACCTGCGCCTGGTGGTGACGATCGCCAAACGCTATTCGCGCGGGGGGCAGAACCTCCTCGATCTTATCGAGGACGGGAACCTCGGCCTGATTCGCGCGGCGTCGAAGTTCGACTACACGCGGGGATTCCGCTTCAGCACCTACGCCTCCTACTGGATCAAGCAGTCCATCAAGCGCGGGATCGCGGGGCAGTCGCGCGCCATCCGCATTCCGGTTCACATCTACCACCTCATCAACAAGTACCTGAAGAAGGAAGAAGAGCTGAAGGCCGCCGGCAAACGCATCGATGATGAGTCGATGGCGGAGGCGCTGGACATCAGCATGCGGCGCGTGAAGCTGACGCGCACGCTGATTGCGGGTATCCGCGCGGAGGATCCGGGTGCAAGCGCCGACGCGCTGATGTCGCTCGCGGCCGATCCGCAGCGGCGCACCGTGCATACGCCCGAGGCGCTCGTGACGCTGCAGCTCGAGCACCAGGAGATGAGCGATCTCTTCGACCGCTGCCTGAGCCCGCGCGAGCAGGAAATTCTTACGCTGCGCTACGGCCTCGATGACGGGGAACCACGCACGCTGGGAGAGGCGGGGCGGATCGTGGGCGTGTCGCGCGAGCGCGTGCGCCAGATCGAGAAGCGCGCGCTGCAGAAACTCAACCTGGTGCTGTCCGGCGGTCGCCGGCGCGGGGGAGGAATATGACGGTTCCATTTGGACGCGTGCGCGCGGCGATTCGCGACATTCCTGATTTTCCCAAGCCGGGGATCCTGTTCAAGGACATCACGCCGATACTCAACGACGCCGGCCTGTTCGCCGAAGTCATTGCGGGACTCGCCCTGCGTTACCGCCCCATGGGAATCGACAAGGTGGCGGCCATGGAGTCACGCGGGTTCATCTTCGGCGCGCCGCTGGCGGAGAAGATCGGCGCGGGCTTCGTACCGTTGCGCAAGTTCGGAAAACTGCCGCATACCACGGTGGCGGAGACCTTCAACCTGGAGTACGGCAGCGAAACGCTGGAAGTCCACACCGACGCCATCGCGCGCGGCGAGCGCGTGCTCATCATCGACGACCTGCTGGCCACGGGTGGCACCGCCGAAGCCTCCGCGCGCCTGGTGAGGCGCATCGGCGGGGACGTGGTCGAACTGGCGTTCGTGGTGGAACTGGCGTTTCTTCACGGGCGGGAGCGCCTGAAGGGAATTCCGGTGTACTCGATGGTGGTGTTCGAGTAGGCTTCTCTCTCCGGCCGTCTGCCCTCGTCAGTCTTTCGTGGCCCCGTAGCTCAGATGGATAGAGCAGCGGTTTCCTAAACCGCGTGTCGGACGTTCGAATCGTCTCGGGGCCACCATCCATGCACGCGGCAGGCGGGTGCACCCACGTGCCCCCGCCCGCGCGTCCGCTCCCGGGCCGCAACCCACGCTAGGTGTTCGAACCCCGCATCAGCCTGTACGTGACGGCGCCCAGCACGGCGCCGATGATCGGCGCCACCCAGAAGAGCCACAGTTGCTGCAATGCCCAGCCACCCGCATACAGCGCCACGCCCGTACTGCGGGCCGGATTCACGGACGTGTTGGTGACCGGAATGCTGATCAGGTGAATGAGTGTCAGGCCGAGACCGATGGCGATGGGGGCGCCGCCGGCCGGGGCGAGGTGGTCCGTCGCTCCCAGGATGATGACGAGGAACATCATCGTCATCACAATTTCGGTAATCAGCCCGGAGAGCATGGAGTATCCGCCCGGAGAATGCTCACCGTACCCGTTGGATGCGAAACCGGCATGCACGTCAAAACCGGGCTGTCCGCTGGCGATGAGATAGAGGACTCCGCCGGCCGCGACACCGCCCAGAACCTGTGCCACGACATACGGGATGAGTTCTTTCGACGGAAAGCGGCCGCCGGCCCAGAGCCCGACTGACACCGCCGGGTTCATGTGGCCTCCGGAGATGTGACCGATGGCATATACCATCGTCAATACGGTGAGACCGAACGCGAGCGCGACTCCCAGCAATCCGATTCCGACGTCGGGAAAATGTGCCGCGATTACGGCGCTGCCGCAACCGCCAAGAACCAGCCAGAAGGTTCCCACGAATTCCGCGAAGGGTTTCTTCATGATCGGATCCTTTCCAGTGAAAGGTGAGACCGGCGGACGGCGTGCCGGCACGTCAGGAACAGAGCGTCATGCTACGTGGATGGGCGGTGACGGGTCGACAATAAATACGCGAGAGAATAGCGGACATCCTTCCACAGGCCCGGCCGGTTGCGGATGCTCCAGGGAATCAGCATGCAGGTGCACACGAACTTGTCCCACCATGGAACGTGCGCGCGGCGGATGGCGTCGCGGTAGCCGCGCAGCATGCGCACGTGGGGCATGTCGGGCCTTCCGGCCAGCGCGGGGTTGAACCACGCGCCGCGCGTCTGCTCGCTCTTGTACTCTTTGGTGGAGCGCTTCTGGTGCTCGCGGTGCAGAAAGAGAATCTCGGGCACTTCGTAGAACTTTCCTGCCAGCGAAATCTCCGCCAGCAGCACGCGATCGCAGCCGGCGTAGTCGCCGAGCAGCGGCGTGGCACGCAACATGCGCGTGCGCATCACGCCGAACACGGATTCGCAGCGATGGTGGGGATTGGCCAGCGCGCGGAAGCGCACGTTGGGCCGCGACGAGTCCCAGCGCAGATGGGGAACATCCACGTCCTTGCGCCGGCCGTCGTCGTCGATATCGATGAGTTTGGTGCAGGCGAGGACGACGTCCGCGTGGCGGTCGAGCGCTTCGACGCAACGTTGAACGTGCGTGGGCTCGTGCATGTCGTCGTGCGCCGCCCATTTGAAATATTCGCCGCGCGCCATCTCCACCACGACGTTGAAATTGCGCATGGCACCCTGGTTGGTGGCATGGCGCACGTAACGGATGCGTGGGTCCCGCGCCGCGCGCTCGCGACAGATGGCTTCCGTGCCATCGGTGGATGCATTGTCGGAGATGATGAGCTCGAAATCGCGATAGGTTTGCGCCAGCAGGGTGTCGATGGCGTCCGCGAGGAAGGCATCGCCGTTGTAGACGGGCAGCCCGATGCTCACACGGGGAGCGGCCGTGCCGGAGTCGCCCGCGGGCGATGAAGAACGTGAAAGGGGAGTGTTCGTCATTGAATACAACCGTGCGCCCAGCATGCCGGTTGGCTGCCCGGGACTGCAAGGCCGACATGGCATGGGCACAACATAATATAGGACAGCAACTTATGTGCCCATCCCGGAGCCCCCACGGGGCGTGGGCTCGGGGTTCGAGGGCGGACAAAAATGTGATAGTCTGCCCATTCAATGCTCGTTGACGTCACCCGCTCGAAATACGGAGGCCCGCCCATGTTTCGCATTCGACCGATGCTGTTGGGAACGTTTGCGTTGCTGGCGTCGGCCGGGGCCGCATACGGACAGGACGCGATCCCCACGCCGCCGCTACGTGACGATCTTGCCGTCTATCACCGGGAGATCAAAACCAAATCGAAAGAGGCGCAGCGCTACTTCGACCAGGGGTTGATTCTCTATTATGGATTCAACCACGAGGCCGCGATCGCGTGCTTCCAGAAAGTGGCCGAGCTCGACCCCGCCTGCGCGATGGCGTGGTGGGGCCAGGCGATCTCCGCGGGGCCAAACATCAATAACCCCCACATGGAAGATGATGCCTCGAAGGCGGCCTACGCCGCAGCGCAAAAGGCGAAGGAGTTGCGCAAGAATGCATCGCCGTCGAATCAGGCGCTGATCGATGCGGTGGTGGCGCGTTACGCATGGCCCGCTCCCGAGGACCGCAGCTCACTCGACCAGGCGTACAGCGACGGCATGCGCACCGCCTGGAAGAAGTATCCAAAGGACGCGGATATCGGCGCGCTGTTCGCCGAGTCGATGATGGATCTGCATCCGTGGGATCTGTGGGTGCCGGGTGGTGGCGCACAACCGTGGGAGCCGGAGATCCAGTCCACGATTGAGGCCGTCCTCAGGATGCAGCCCGATCATCCCATGGCGAACCATCTCTACATCCACACCATGGAAGCATCCCCCACGCCGGAAAAAGCGCTGCCCTCAGCCAACGTGCTGCGCACGCGTGTTCCCGGCGCGGGCCATCTCGTGCACATGCCGGCTCACATCGACCTTCGCCTCGGTCACTATAACGACGCCGTCGTGGACAACCAGAAGGCCGTGGAAATCGACAAGACGTGGGCGGCGCAGGGTGGTTTCTATACCCTTTACCGCGCGCACAACTATCACTTTCTGGCGTGGGCCGCGATGTTCGACGGCCAGAAGAAGGTCGCCATCGCCGCCATGCAGGAACTGGGCGAGCAGATCCCCATGGAGCTGGTGCGCGCGTATCCGGATTTCATCGAGGCGTACATGGGAACGCCCGTGGAAGCGTACATTCGCTTCGGCATGTGGAATGAGATTCTCGCCATGCCGCAGCCGCCGGCGGACATGCAGACCTGGACCGGCTTCTGGCACTACGGACGCACGGTGGCGTACGCCGCGCTCGACAGCCTGGACCAGGCCACCGCGGAACTGGCGGCGCTCAAGAAGACATACGAATCGGTTCCCGAATCCCGCCTGCTGGGAAACAACACCGGGCGCACGGTGCTGGAAGTTGCCATGCCCATGGCGGAAGGCGAACTCGAGTACCGCCGCGGCAACTACGATCACGCCTTCGAGCTGTTGCGCGAAGCGGTCAAGCGGGACGTCGGCCTGAAATACGACGAGCCCTGGGGCTGGATGTTTCCCGCCAGCGACGCGCTGGGTGCACTGCTGCTCGATCAGGGCCGTGCTGTCGAAGCGGAGACGGTCTATCGCGACGAACTCAAGCGCTATCCGCTGAACGGCTGGGCGCTGCACGGTCTGGCGGAAAGTCTGCGCCAGCAGGGCAAGGACAAGGATGCATCCATCGTGGACGCGCAGTTCCGCAAGGCGTGGGAGCGTGCCGACGTGGTGATCAAGAGTTCCTGCTACTGCCGGAAGGGATCCTGATTTGTCGCTGTCTCCCGGTTCACGCCTGGGACCGTACGAAATCATCGCCCCTCTCGGAGTGG